>Ga0209399_10000266_pt1 | contig 32874 bp, 30 predicted proteins | sample OV2TP3_FD_184130 | JGI IMG/M metagenome (GOLD analysis project Ga0209399, IMG submission 184130) | Hot spring microbial communities from Beatty, Nevada to study Microbial Dark Matter (Phase II) - OV2 TP3 (SPAdes) (version 3) | ecosystem: Environmental > Aquatic > Thermal springs > Hot (42-90C) ... | reverse complement strand
GATCGCCGGGCGGGTCCAAGACCCGCCCCTACCCCTACGGGTTAAACCGACTGATCCTGGGCATCAGCCGCCAATTCGTGACGTTTCGTGATGTACTGAGGATAGGTGAGTAGGGGCGGTTCGCGAACCGCCCCTACTTTTTTCATCGCCTATCCCTGTTCCTTGAGCAGTTCCCTGAGGTAGGCCACGCTCTTGCCGTCGCCGTGGAACTGGTCACCGAGGCGGATGCCCTCCACGGCGATGTCCCCCTGATAGCCCGCCCGGCGCATGGCGGTCAGCGCGAACCGGTAGTCGATCTCGCCGTCCGGCAGGGAGGTCTGGAGGAAGACGGTCTTGCTCAACTCCGGGAAGTGGACGCGGCGGAGGTTCTTGCAGTGCCAGTATTTCGCGCGCGGGGCCATCGCCTGAATGGCGGCCTCGGAGGACTCCTCCGGGACGTCGTAGTTCCAGTAGATGTTCCCCAGGTCGGGGTTGAGGCCCACGCCGGGGTGGTCCACCAGGGCCATCAGGTGGAGGCCGGACCAGGAGTTGTCGGCCAGGCAGTGCTGGTGGATCTCGATGGAGATGGCCAGGCCGAGGTCAGAGGCGAGCGGGGCCACGGCCCGGAGTTCCCGCGCGGCGCGCTCGAAGTCCTCCTCCCGCGCCTCCCGGCTGGAGCCCTGCGCCGTGGGCTCGCCGACCTGCGTGCCGGGGCCTCCGGGCCTGGACATGGGCATGCCGATGGTGGTGTTGAGGACCGGCGCCCCGATCCAGGAGGCGTAGCGGAGGGCCCGCTCAACGCTCGCCCGGCTGCCCCCCGTGGTCCTGGGGCGGAGGTTGATGCCGCCGCCCCGGATGGCCCGGCAGGGGAGGCCGGCGTCCTCCAGGGCCTTCCGGAGGTCGCGGACCTCCTTTTCGGGGGCGTCGGAGGGGCCCAGCTCCAGGCCCTCGAACCCGATCTCCTTCGACTTCTTGAGGAAGGCCGCCCGGTGCTCGCCGGGGGGCAGGTCGAGGCCGCCGTTGTAGGGGTGGAGGGTGACGCGACGGAAGGCGTAGATGATCTTCATGGCGGGTCTCCTTTAAGCGCGCGGTTTGGGGTAGACGACGTGTCCGGCCACGTTCACCCGGATGGAGAAGAGGGTCTTTCCGGCGACGATGTAGAGGGTCCGGAGGTCCGGCCCGCCGAAGGCGAGGTTGGTGATGGCGTCCTCCGGGATGGGGATGCGGCCGAGCATCTCCCCCTTTGGGGAGACGACGAAGATGCCGGTGGGCACCTCCGTGGTCTCATTCGGGTTGCGGGCGCGATGGACGCCGGCGGCAATCCAGAGGTTGCCGTTCACATCCGTGCGCATGCCGTCCCCGCCCCGGCCCGGCGCAAAGTCGAAGACGACCCGCTGGCCGGAGAGGGAGAGGTCGGGGGCGATGTCGAAGGCCCAGATCTTCCGGGCGCCGCCCGGCGCGGGGCTGCTGTCCACGAGGTAGAGGGTCCGGTTGTCCGGGGAGAGGGCGATGCCGTTGGGCTTCTGGATGGCGGGCTGCTGGAGGACGCGGGTCACGCCCCCGTCGGGGTCGATCCGGTAGACGCCTTCGACGTCCAGCTCCCGGCCGGTCTGGTCGCCGTAGCGGGGGTCGGTGAAGTAGATGCGGCCCGCGTTGTCGATCGCGAGGTCGTTGGGGCTGTTGTAGCGTTTTCCCTCAAACCGGTCGGTCAGGACCTCCACGGCCCCGGTCCTCACGTCCGTCCGCGTGATGCGGCGGCGGCCCCCCGGCCCGAACTCCGCGCCCTCGCAGGTGACGAGCCGGCCCTGGGCGTCGAACATGTTCCCGTTGGCCCGGCCGCTGTCGGCCCGCCAGATGGAGAGGGCCCCTTCGGCGGAGCGCTTCATGATCCGGTTGTTCTGGATGTCCGAGAAGAAGACGTTCCCTTCGGCGTCCACCGCAGGGCCTTCGGTGAAGGCGATGACCGCGGCCGGGGCCACGTCCGCGTCCGCCACCAGTCCGGCGGGCAGGGGCAGGTGTTTCAGGTCAGGCATGAGTCGCTCCTTTTGGGTTTGCTTGCACTGCGTCTTCATCGCTTTGCCTCCTCGCCCTGCTGGACGAGTTCGTGCAGCGTCACCGGGATGAGGTTTTCTTTCCGGGCGTGCTCCAGCAGGTCCGGAAGGATGTCCACGGTCTTCTGGCGGTCCCCGCCTCCGTCGTGCAGCACGATGATGGCCCCCGGACGCAGCATCGCCTTGAGGGCTGCGCGCATGTACCATCGAGGAGGTCTCAGGGTGTCGAAGACGTAGGCCGACCCGATCACGATCTGATAGTTCCGCTCCCTGGCCAGCCTCACCTGCTCCCGTCTGATCCAGCCGCTGGCGGGCCGGAAGTACTTCACAGGCGTGGTCTGCTGAATCAGCCTTTCCGTCTTTTCGAGAGACTCCACGAATTCCTCGTCCTGCAGATGAAGGGTCGGCCTGTCCACATACAGGTGGTTGGCGACCTGGTGCCCCTGCGCCCGGATCTTCTCCAGGTATCCCGGGTGTTTTTCGATCCGGCTGCCGATCAGAAAGAACGTGGCCTTCGCCTCATACCGCTCCAGGATGGCCAGGACCTGGTCCGTGTAGAGGGGGTGCGGGCCGTCGTCGAACGTCAGGGCGAAGCCGTTGCCCAGGGTCGGAACGTAGAACAGCAGGCCGGACAGTCGCCACTGGGCCAGCCGGACCAGCGCGAACGGCTGGTAGCAGCCCGTCACGCCCATCAGCGTGACGCCGATCAGGACGATTCTGACCACCCTGAGTGACACCTGACAGGTCCTCGCTATTTATACTTTGCCTTCAGCGCCGTCCCTTTCTTCGCGCTCTGGTTCGCCAGGTCGAGGATGTGGATCGGACGCCGGGCCCACTCCGGGGTGATGACGAGCGGCGTCCCCCTCGTCAGGTGATCGGCGACGTTCCGGTAGAAGCGCTCCCACCGGCTGGGGGTGTTCCTCCCCCTGGTGACGATCTTCTGGTCCTCCCTGAACCGGGTGATCTCGTAGGTGCTCCCGTCGAAGATGTAGGTCCCCCGCGTGCCCGTGACCTCCAGCCAGCCCGGTTTGGAGTTGGATTCGAGGGAGGAGATGGTCAGGGTCAGCCACGCGCCGCTCTTGAACCGGACGACGGCAGAGGCCACGTCCTCGTTGGTGTCCTGCTTCCAGGCGGTTTTCCAGAAGCCTGCCCTGGCGAAGCCGGTGACCTCGACGATCTCCGAGTCGATGATCTGGAGCGAGTATTCGAGGAGGTGCACGCCCCAGTCGTAGAGGATGCCGCCGGAGATGGTCTTGCTGCTGCGCCACCAGTCGCCGGGCTGGCCGTAGCCGCCCATGTGGGCCTCGACCCGGTAGACGTCGCCGATGGCCCTCTCCCGGCGGATGCGCTTCATCGCCTCCAGGACGCAGCCGTCCCAGTGGCGGTTGTGGTAGGTGGAGAGGAGGAGTTTCCGCCTCCTGGCCTCCCCGATCGTTGCGTCGCACTCGGCGGTCGTGATGGCGAACGGCTTCTCGGTGATCACGTGACGGCCTGACCTCAGGCACTGCAGGGCCAGCCTGGCGTGGGTGTTGTGGGGGGTGATCAGGACAACGAGGTGGACGTCGGATTTCTTTAGCATCCTTGAGATGGAATCGTAGCCCTGGATGCCGGGGAAGTCCTTCAGGGCGACCTTCAGCCGGGCCGGGTCGACCTCCGCCACGGCCACGGGGGTCATGCCGGCCTTCTGCATGTCTCCGAGGTGCCGCTTTCCCATGTTGAACGCGCCGCCGTAGCCGACCACGCCCACGTGGATGTCGCTCGCCTGCTTGAACTGTGCCATGTAAGGCTCCTTTTACGAAGATTTGACAGGCGCCGCGTTTTGCACGACGTAGTGCTGGACCTCATCGCGGTCCACTGCGCCGATGAAGGTGACGGCCGGGGGGACGTAGAAGGCCTCGGCGCAGTCCAGGCCGTGTTCCTGACCGAGCCTCTGGTACTCGCGCAGGCCGAACAGCCGGATGTAGGCGCGATCCGCGGCCTCGTCGTCGCCGTCCAGGGCCGGGAGGCGCAGGCCCTGCCCGGCCAGGCGGGCCCTGAGCCGGGAGCCGTTCGCGCCGGCGGGGCCCTGGGATTTGTTCACGCTCATAGCGGCCACCTTCGCGTCGATGTAGGGGCCGATGTCCACGACCCGGTTGTAGGGCTGGCCGGGGCGCACCACCCAGTAGTAGCGCTCCCTGACGGAGTGGGGGGCGAGGCCGGCGGCCAGGTGCTCCGGGTAGTCCTTGTCCATGCCGGCCATCCAGCGGGCGGCCTCCACGGCGTGGCCGGTGACGGAGTGGTCCGGGTTCTCCTCGTCGTGGCCCCAGGGGTTGAAGGTGAAGACGGTGTCCACCTTGAGGGCGCGGAAGAGGAAGACGAGCCGGGCGCGCAGCTCCGTGGCCGCGGCCTCGTCCATGAAGTGGTTGCGGTAGCCCAGGAAGAAGACGTCCTTGAGGCCGAGCACGCGGGCCAGGTCCTCCACCTCGCGCTCGTTGCTCAGGATGGTCTGGCCCAGGCTCTTCGTGGGGCCGCACTTCTCGTCGTTGGTGGTCTGGATCAGGTAGCCGATGTAGCCCTCGTGGATGAGCTTGGCGATGGCGCCCCCGCAGAAGAGGGGGATGTCGTCGGCGTGCGCCTGGACGGCGGCCAGGACCTTGCCTTCGTGGGGCCTGCCGGGGGCCGGGCGTTCGACGGTGATATCGCCCAGGGGCGTTCCATAATCTCTTGTTGTGTCAGGCATGTGGCCTCCGTGCGCGGACGTTGCGGGGAGCCTGCCGGATGGTCCGCGCTCAGGTGGTTCGTTACTCCGCAAGCCCTATTCCGTTCTTTCCGCTCCGTTTCACTTTATACATGGTCTCGTCCGCCTTTTTGACGGCCTCCTCCGTGCTCTGGGGCACGCCGCAATAGACGCCGATGGACACGGTGCCCTCTGTCCTGTCCGCAATGGCCCGGTGAATCCTCTTTGCCAGGGCCAGCGCCTTCTGCCTTGTCGTGTTGTCCACGATCACGGCGAATTCGTCCGCGCCCCACCTGGAAATAAAATCCGAACCTCGCACGACATCGCTCAGCACCATCGACATGTCCATGATAAATCGGTCGCCCGCGTCGTGCCCCTTCGCGTCGTTGATCTGTTTGAGGGTATCCGAGTCCAGGTAGATCAGGGCCATGGGGTTGTTGTTCCGCCTGGAGGCCTCCGCCAGTCTCCGGAAGATGTCCTCGAACCCTCTCCTGTTGTAAAGCCCCGTCAGGAAGTCCGTCCTCGATTCGACCTCCAACTGCCTTGCAAGCGCGGTGTTAATCCTGGCCAGTTCTTTGTAGAAAGCGACCGTGATTTTCGTGATGTCGGCGGAGTCCACCGGCTCATCGGGCAGCCAGAGGATCTGGTTGCGCCCCTGCTTTTTCGATTGGATGAGGAGCTGACTGGCCACGGAAAAGAGGACCTCCTCCATTCTGGGGTCGAGGCCGAAGTCTTTTCCGGGGTTCCTGACCCCTCCGCCGGAGATGGTCACCTGAAGCCCCGTTTTCTCTCGTATCAGGAGACTGACCCCAACCCTGAAGTCCTCCCCATCGAAGGCCTCCCCCCCTCCTCTGAGGATCAGGCCGAACTCATCCCCTCCGATTCGATACCCTCTCCACCCTCTCTCCAGGATCGACGCCCCGATGAGCGCCAGGATCTGATCTCCGGTCTCCGTGCCTCTGTCCAGGTTGATCTGGTGAAAACCGTCGATGTCAAAGAGGAGGAGGGCCTCAAAACGGCCTTCAAAGATGGCCCTCTTCAAGCCTTCGTGGAGTTCTTTTGCCCCCGGCAGGAGAGGGCCTGGGGCTCTTTGGGGGTCCATAGCGTGTCTCCTATCTGACGCCTCGGAAGTTTCTCCCTAAAATAGGCGTAAAAAAACAAAAGGCAAAGGGAAAAATGGAGGCCCATCTTCACCTTTGCCTTTTTCACAAGTCTACGGTTCGTGTGTTTTCACCCGCCGCTGACGGCCGGCAGGAAGTGGACCTCGCTGTCCGGCCTGACGGTCTGGAGCATGCCCAGGCGGGTGATCTCGCCGTCCACGGCCACGGCGACGTTGGGCCGGATGCGGTCTTCCTGGCAGAGCCGGGCCTTTGCGCCGGGGAAGCGGGCGTCCAGGTTGTTGACGACCTGGCGGAGGGTGGCGCCCTCCACCTCCACCCTCTCGACCCCGCCGGTGAGGTCGCGCATGAGCGCCGGGATGTAGACCACCGGCATGGCCGTCATCCTTTCTTCAGGATCTCCTCCAGCACTTTGCCGGGGGACATCGGGAGGCAGTTCATCCGGATGCCCACGGCGTGGTAAATGGCGTTGGAGATGGCCGCGGCCGGGGGCACGATGGGGACCTCGCCCACGCCCCGCACGCCGTAGGGGTGGCCGGGGTTGGGGACCTCCACGATGACTGTGTCGATCATGGGCAGGTCGAGGCAGGTGGGCATCCGGTAGTCGAGGAGGCTGGCGTTGCGCATGACGCCCTTCGAGTCGTAGAAGTACTCCTCGTTGAGGGCCCAGCCGATGCCCTGGACCGAGCCGCCCTGCATCTGCCCCTCGACGTAGGAGGGGTGGATGGCCTTCCCGGCGTCCTGGACAACTGTGAAGCGGAGGACCTGGGTCTTGCCGGTGTCGGGGTCCACCTCCACGTCCACGATGTTCGCGGCGAAGGCCCCGCCCACGCCCTGCGGGTCCACGCTGGCGCGGCCCACGACGGGCCCGCCCGTGTCGCCGAGCTTTCCGGCCAGCTCCTTGAAGGTGATGCGCCTGCTGGGGTCTGACCTGGAGACGCAGCCCCCGTTCTCGTAGGTCACGTCGTCGGACGAGATCTCCCAGAGCCTGGCGGCCCGCTCGCAGAGCTGCCGCTTGATGTCCTGGGCGGCCTCGTAGCAGGCCCAGCCGGTGGCGAAGGTGACGCGGCTGCCGCCGGTCACATCGGTGTAGCCGACCGAGTCGGTGTCTCCCACGACGGGGCGCACGTCCTCGGCGGCGATGCCCAGCTCCTCGGCCACGTGCATGGCCGCGGTCGTCCGGCTGCCGCCGATGTCCGTGGAGCCCTCGACCAGGCTGACCGTGCCGTCGGCGTTCACGCTGGCCGAGGCGCTGGACTTGAGGCCCACGTTGAACCAGAAGCCGAGGGCCACGCCCCGGCCCCGGTTCGGGCCGCCCAGGGGGGCGGTGTAGTGGGGGTGGTTCCTGGTGGCCTCGAGGACCTCGACACAGCCGATGCGGGGGAAGACCGGGCCGTCCACGCGCCGGACGCCCTCCTTCGCGGCGTTCTTCAGCCGGAGGTCGATGGGGTCCATCTTCAGTCTTTCGGCGATCTCGTCGATGAGCGTCTCGGCGAGGGCGGCGTTGGTGGCGCCGGGGGCGCGGTAGGCGGAGGTCTGGGGTTTGTTCACGACCACGTCGTAGCCGTCCACCTGCGCGTTCTCCAGGTCATAGGGGGCGAAGATGCACATGGCCCCGGCCCCGACGGGGGAGCCGGGATAGGCCCCGGCCTCGTAGGCCAGGTAGGCCTCGGCGGCGGTGATCCTCCCCTCCCGGTTGGCGCCGATCTTCACCCGGATGTAGGAGCCGGGGGTGGGGCCGGTGCCCTCCAGGACCTCGGCGCGGGTCATGACGATCTTGACGGGCCTGCCGGTCTTCCTGGACAGCAGGGCGGCCACGGGCTCGATGTAGACCCGGATCTTGCCGCCGAACCCGCCGCCGATCTCCATGGGCACGACCTTGATCTTGGAGACGGGGATGTTGAGGAGTTCCGACGCCTGCTGCCGGACGGTGAACGCGCCCTGCGTGCTGCACCAGATCGTGAGCAGGCCGTCGGGGTTCCACATGGCCGTGGCGTTGTGGGTCTCGATGTAACCTTGATGGACAGTGGCGGTGAAGAACTCCCGCTCCACGATCAGGTCCGCCTCGCGGAAGCCCTTCTCCGGGTCGCCCTTCTTGAACTGGAAGTGGCTGGCGACGTTGCTCGGTTTGTCGCCTTTCTGTCCGAGGGACGTGGTCCTGAGCTCCGGGAGGAGCAGGGGGGCGTCGTCCTTCATGGCCTCCCGCACGTCGAGCACGGGGGGGAGGACCTCGTATTTGACGTTGATGAGGGAGAGGGCCTCCTCGGCCACGTGGGCGTTGACCGCGGCCACGGCGGCGACGGCGTGTCCTTTGTAGAGGACCTTGTCGTCCGCCAGGCAGTTGTTGCCGAGGTACTTGAGGTTGACCGCGCCCTCGCCCAGCTCGGCGATCCGGTCCGCCGCGTCGGGCAGGTCCTTGCCCGTCACGACGGCCCTCACGCCGGGGAGGGAGAGCGCCTTCCTGATGTTGATCGACTTGATGCGGGCGTGGGCGTGCGGGCTGCGGAGGACCTTGCCGTAGAGCATGCCCGCCATCCGCACGTCGCCCCCGTAGAGCGCCCGGCCGGTCACCTTGTCGGTGCCGTCGTGCCGGATGGGCCGGGTGCCGACGACTTTGAATTCCTTGACGTCTGCCATGTCTATGTCACCTCCAAGAGGATGGGGGGAGGGGTCTATCTCTTACCCTTTTTGACCGTGGCCGCGTCGAGGACGGCGCGGACGATCTTGTCGTAGCCGGTGCAGCGGCAGAGGTTGCCGGCCAGCCAGTGCCGGACCTGGCCCTCGGTCGGGCGCGGGGTTTTGTCCAGCAGGGCCCTGGCCGCCACGATGAAGCCGGGGGTGCAGACGCCGCACTGGAGGGCGGCGTGCTCCAGGAATTTCTGCTGGAGGGGGTGGAGTCCCTCCGGGCTGGCGATGCCCTCGATGGTGGTGACCTCCCTGCCCTGGACCTCCACGCCCAGGACGAGGCAGGCGTTGACGAGACGGCCGTTCAGCAGGACGTTGCAGGCCCCGCAGTTGCCGTTGTTGCACCCCTCCTTGCTGCCGGTCAGCCCCAGCTCATCCCGGAGCACCTCCAGGAGGCTCTGGCGCGGCTCGCAGAGGAACTCGACCTCTTCTCCGTTGATCCGGGTCTGCACGTGGACCTTTTTGCTCATGGTCAATTGCCTCCCTTGGCTCGTTGAATGGCTCCCTGCAGGGCGCGCCGGGCGAGTACCCCGCACAGGTGGCGGCGCTGCTCGGCAGCGCCGCGCATGTCGCTGATCGGCCTGGCGGCGGCCTTCGCGATCTCGGCCGCCTCCGAGACGGCCCCGTCTGAGACCGACTTCCCCACGAGGGCCTCGCCGGCCTCCGGGATGAACAGGGGCGTGGGGGCCACTGCGCCGAGGGCGATGCGGGCGGAGACGAAGGTCTGCTTCCTGGCGTCGAGCAGGACGGACGCCCCGGCGTTCACCACGGCGATGTCCATTTCGTTCCGGGGGATGAAGCGGAGGAAATACGCCCCGGAGCGGGGCTTTGGGGGCGGGAGGTGGATGGACACGAGCAGCTCGCCCTTTTTGAGGGCCGTGCGGCCGGGGGCGACGCAAAAGTCCTCGACGCGGACCTTTCGCGTCCCCTTCGGCCCGGCGATGGTGCAGACCGCGCCGAGGGCGATGAGCGCCGGGATGGTGTCGGCGGCGGGGGAGGCGTTGCAGAGGTTCCCCCCTACGGTGGCGCGCCCCTGAATCTGGATGCCGCCGATCAGGGAGACGGCGTCGATCAGGCCGGGATAGGCTTTGGCGATGGTCTTGTCCTCATAGATCTGGCAGCAGGGGACGGCCGCGCCGAGGGTGAGGCCTTTCGCCTTGGTGCAGGACAGCTGGTTGAGCTGGGGGATGCCCTTTATGTCCACGACGAGCCTGGCCTTTCGCCGGCCCTCCCTGAGCTGGACCAGGATGTCCGTGCCGCCGCTCAGGACGCAGGCCTGGTCGCCGTGTCTGTTGAGCAGGGAGACGGCCTCTTTGAGGGTCTTGGCGGAGACGTAGTCGAAGTCTTGCAAGGTGTCTCTCCTTTCTGGTGAGCGCTCAAGGTAGATGTAAGGCCGTGACCTCAGAATATCGCCAAATATAGCAAGGATGGGGGCGTTGTCAACAAGAAAATAGTTGACAGAACGCCCTTTTTAGATAATATTCAAATGCTTTTAAGAGAAAGGGATATGTTCAAATCGTGCCTTTTTTTTCTGGCGGACGGGGCCCGGTCCGACGTGCTGGAGGACCTCCTCCGGCGGGGGGACCTGCCGAACATCGCGTCCTATATCGTAGAGCCGGGCAGCTACCGGCGGGCGACGACGGCGTTCCCCTCCACGACGGGTCCGGCGTATCTCCCGTTCCTGACCGGGCGGTTTCCTGGCCCCTGCGGGGTGCCGGGTATCCGGTGGTTTGACCGGGCGTGCTACCGGAGGTGGGGGATGTGGGGGAGGGGGAGTTGCCGGAGCTACGTGGGCGGGGGGAGCTATCGGATGAACAGGGACCTGGACCCGTCCGCACGGACCCTGTTTGAGGTGTTCGACCGTCCGGCGTGCATTTTCAGCTCCGTCAATCGGGGGGCCGGGTTCCTGGGCAACCGCACGAAGGTCCTGCACAGCATGTTCTGGCTCTACGCCCACTTCATGGATCGGTGGGACCGGGTGGACGGGGCGGCCCTGAGGCTGGTTCGGTCGGCGCTCCGGCGTCGGCCCGATTTCGTGTACGCGGTCTTCCCCGGCGTGGACGAATACGCCCATCTGATGGGGCCGTTTTCAGAGGCCGCGCTGGGGGCCTACCGGACGCTGGACCGGGCCGTCGGGGAGGTCTGCGGCCTGTTGAGGCGCGAGGGCCGGCTGTCCGAGACCCTCCTGGCGCTGTCGAGCGACCACGGTCTGTCGGACACGCACACGCACTTCGACCCGGGGGACTTCCTGAATGCGCGGGGCTACAGGACCCTCCACTATCCGCTCGTGGCCCGGAATCGGGCGACTGCCGCCTACATGGTCTCCGGGAACGCGATGGCCCACGTGTACCTGGCCGGGCCGGAGGGGTGGGGGGGGCGTCTCTGCTACGATGCGATCCGGGGCGGGCGGGAGGACCTGGTGGGGACGTTTCTGGGGCGGGAGGAGATCGACCTGGTGATCGGGCAGAGGGCGAACGGGGAGGTGTGCGTGGCGAGCCAGAGGGGGGAGGCATTCATCCGGGAGGACGAGGGGGGGAGGATTCACTACCGGGCGGCGGGGGGGGACCCGCTGGGCTACGGCCCGATGCCCGCCTGTTTCAGCCGGGACGAGTGTCTGGACCTGACGTTCGACACCCCGCACCCCGATGCCCCCGTGCAGGTCCTCCAGATCTTCCGGTCAGGCCGGACCGGGGACCTGGTCCTGAGCGCCCGCCGGGGTTATGACCTCCGGTCGAACGATTATGAACACCCGGAGCACCACGCCTCTCACGGCTCGCTGGACCGGGAACACATGCTGGTCCCGATGGCGATCAACGTCCGCGTGAACCGGGAGCGGCTAAGGACGGTGGACCTCTTTCCGACGATTCTGCGTCTGACCGGGAGGGAGAACGGGCTGGTCGTGGACGGGAAGGCGGTTGTGTGAATGGTAGGGGCACGGCATGCCGTGCCCCTACCTCAGTGACGGAGTTCCCCATGTCCTTCGGATCGTTGCCCTGGTGGAGCGCCGGGCTGGGGCTGGATGTCGTCGGGATTCTGCTGATCGTCCTGGACCGGATCGGGCCGGAGCGCGCGGAGCGGATCGGAGAGGGTCTGAAACGCCTGGCTGACGACCTCTCCTTCCGGTTCTGGAGTCCGGGCGATGCCGTGGAGGCCCTGCAGGATGTCTACTGGAGGCGTCGGAAGGGCTTCTTTTTCCTGGCGGGGTCGGCGATGTTCTTCGTCCCGGCCTTTACGTCCGCGCTCTGCGCGCACCTCTGGCCGGTCCGTCTGTACCTGAAGGGGCTGCTCTACGTCTGGGCGCTCATCGGCGCGATCTACCTGCCTGCGGTGGCGGCCTGCGGCGCGATCTGGCTGTTGAGCCGTGGCCGTCCCTGCTATCCGACGGGCATCGACCACCTGTTTGGGGTGGCCTTCTGGGTCTTTAATCGAGGGCTGTTCCTGTCCATCCCGGCGGCGGTCCTGCTGCTGGCCGTGCCGGTGGCCGCCAACCTTCTGATCGTGTCGTACCTGATCGGGGCCTTCGCCACCCTCTCCCTCCCCTTCGCCCGCCTCCCGCTCCGGCTCTCCCGATGGACGCACGAGCGATACGCCTTTCGCCTGCCGCTTCTGGCCCTGGGTCTCCTGCTCCTGATCGCCGGGTGCACGGTGCAGATCGTCACGACGTTTTAAAAAAGCGGTCAGCCGTCAGCTATCAGCTATCAGCAAAACCAAAAGGCTTTTCGCTGACCGCTGACCGCTGACTGCTGACCGCTGCTTTACAGGATCGACAGATATTTCTCCAGCTCGTAGGACGTGACCTGCGCCCGGTAGTTCTCCCATTCGATCTTTTTGTTCTCGATGAACTTGGTGAAGACGTGGTCGCCGAGGGCCTCCCGCACCAGGGCGCTCCCCTCGGCGAGCTTGATCGCCTCGGAGAGGTCCTCCGGGAGGGTTTTGATGCCGAGGCGGGCGCGCTCCTCGTCCGTCATCTCGGCGACGTTCCGGCTGGAGGGGGGGCCGATCTCATAGCCCTTCTCGATTCCGTCCAGGCCGGCGGCCAGCATCACGGAGAAGGCCAGGTAGGGGTTGCACGCCGGGTCAGGGGACCGGTATTCGATGCGGGTGGCGTTCTCCTTGCCGGGCTTGTAGGCGGGCACGCGCACCAGGTCGGCGCGGTTGATCACGGCCCACGAGGTGTAGATGGGGGCCTCGTAGCCGGGGACCAGGCGCTTGTAGGAGTTGACCCACTGATTCGTGATGAGGGTGATCTCCGGGGCGTGGCGCAGCAGCCCCGCGATGTAGCCCCGCGCGACTTTCGACAGGTGATACCGGTCGTCGGGGTCGAAGAGGGCGTTCCGGTCCCCCCTGAAGAGGGACTGGTGGGTGTGCATGCCGTTGCCGTTGATGCCGGAGATGGGCTTGGGCATAAAGGTCGCGTAGACCCCGTGCTTGAGGGCGACCTCCTTGACGACGATCCGGTAGGTCATGGCGTTGTCCGCCATGGTCAGGGCGTCGGTGTAGGTCAGGTCGATCTCGTGCTGGCTGGGCGCCCCCTCGTGATGGCTGTGCTCCACCTGGATGCCCAGTTTTTCGAGGGCCAGCACCGTGTCTCTCCGCAGGTCGCTGGCCACGTCGAGCGGGGTCTGATCGAAGTAGCCGCCATAGTCCAGGGGCTCCAGGGGGGACGTCGGAGCCTTGAAATAGAAGAACTCCAGCTCCGGGCTGACGTAGAAGGTGTAGCCCATGTCGGAGGCCCGCTTCAGGTTCCTCCTGAGCACCCACCGGGGGTCACCCTGATAGGGTCTGCCGTTCGGCTCCAGGATGTCGCAGAACATCCGGGCCACGCTCTCCTGTTCGCGGGGCCTCCAGGGGAGCACCTGAAAGGTGGCGGGGTCGGGCATGGCGATCATGTCGCTCTCGTCGATCCGGGCGAACCCCTCCACCGAGGAGCCGTCGAACCCGACCCCCTCCTCAAGGGCCTCTTCGAGCTGCTCCACGGTGATGGCCACGCTCTTGAGGAAGCCGAGGATGTCGGTGAACCAGAGCCGGATGAACTTGACGCGGTGCTCCTTGGCGGCGTTCAGGACGTATTCGCGGCTGCCTTCGTCCACAGAAAAACCTCGTGAGACCTCACCCTCCCCCAACCAGGGGAAAGGCCCTTGTCACCCCCTCCCTCTCCGTATACGGAGAGGGAGGGGGTATGGGGGTGGGTGAGGTCGGTCTATCGGATGCGCTTCCAGGTGTCCACGAACCCACCCGAAATGGTCGTGGTCATGGTGTCTCCCTTGAAGACCTGCGTCTGACCCTCCTCGTGGGAGATGGTGAACTGATCCCCTTCCACGGAGACCTTTCCCTTGAAGCTCCGCTCCTTGTTGTAGTAGACGATCGGCTCCTGGGAGGAGGACTTATACCCTCGCCGGATGAGCATGTGGCGCTTCCGGGTGATGGCCGAGGTGGAGATCTCGCAGGTGGATGCGGAGTGATCGAAGATGCGCTCTTCCCCCTCCGGCCTGAGCAGCACGTCGAGCGTGACGTGCGCCGTGCGGGAGTCGACCGGAGACCACTGCATGAAGCCGAAGATGTGGGGGGGCGAGAGGACCTTCCCATCAGGCAGCCGGCGCGATTGAAGCGCCCAGGCCCCCTTGACGAGGTCCTGCATCGAGGCGAGGCGGTCGGAACAGCCCAGGGACAGCGCCAGACCGCAGACCGTCACAAGCAGAGAGATACGACGCACGGCAGGTTCCCCCAAATAATGTAGCGGGGCGATTCATCGCCCCGCAAACAAGGCGCGCGGCTACTGGATGGCGTCTTTCAGGGCTTTGCCGGGCTTGAAGCGCGGGTTCTTGCTGGCGGAGATCTGAATGGCCGCCCCTGTCTGGGGGTTCCTGCCCGTGCGCGCCGCGCGGGCGCTGACGGAGAATGTCCCAAACCCTGAGATCGTGAGTTTGTCTCCCTTCTTGAGCGTCTGCGTGACGACGTCGATCACGGTGTCCAGAATCTGCTCTGCGTCCTTCTTTGAAAGATTTGTGCGCTCTGCAAGCGCATCGACCAGGTCCGACTTGTTTGCCATGGGGTCTCACCTCCCTCCGTAAAAGGCGGAGGCTAATATAAGACCCGGTGGGGTGTTTGTCAATAAGTTATGGAGATGTCTTGCCATGAACGTCCGTCGCACGGCCCGAAACGCCCTGCTCGTGGCCCTGGTCGCCGCGGCCACGCTGGTGGTCCGCATCCCGACGCCGGCCACGCAGGGGTACATCAATGTGGGGGATGCCGTGGTGTTCGTCTCGGCCCTCCTGTTTGGGGCGCGGGCCGGGGCAATGGCCGGGGGGATCGGCTCCGCCCTGGCGGACCTGGTCGGGGGCTACACCTTCTGGGCCCCGTTCACGCTCGTGATCAAGGGGGTCGAGGGGCTCGTCGCCGGGGCGCTGTTCGGGCGGTTCGGGAGGACCCTGGAGAGGCCGCTGGGCGTGGCCGCAGCGCTCCTGACGCTGATCCTGGCGGGGGGATGGATGGCGCTGGGCTATTTCCTGGTGGAGACGCAGCTCTACGGGTGGGGGCCGGCGTCGGCGTCGGCCATAGGGAACCTGGTCCAGGCCGGGGCGAGCGTGGCGATAGGGCTGCCGGTGGCGATGGCGTTGAGGAGGGCAGGGATAAAACGCGAGGCATGAAGGTCCCCTCACCGCGACCGTTATCCGAAGAGTATGCGATAAAACCGGCGAGGCGAGATGACCTCTACGCCTGCGAAAAGGCCCTCAGGGCGTCGGGGACTTCGGGCAGGTCCCGGAACCGGACCTCCAGGGACCGGCCCCCGGCCCGAACGCTCAGGTCCCTGTCCTCCACGCGCACCCCAGGCAGGTCTTCGTCAAGGGCCTCCACGCGCACCAGGCCGGGCTCGGGCTCGCGGACCCGGCAGGCCGCCTCCGGGAGGCGGGTCGCGGCCAGGAGGGTAGCCAGGTGAGAGGCCCCCTCGACGGCGGGCATCCGGAAGGTCAGCTTGGTCAGCGGAAAGGCGGCATAAGGGTACCTGCCCCCCTCCAGCACGGCCTTCCAGTCGGCGGACTGGTCCGCGATGCCCCCCTCTGCCTTCCAGCCGGAGTCGCTCAGGATGTCCATGAAGACGCCCTTCTGATCCAGCCGGAACCCGCCCTCGCAGGCGGTCGCCCTTCCCAGGCAGTTCCACTCGACGTGCCCCGCCTCCAGGCCCGGCGCACGGACGCGCACGCGGTCCAGGACCAGCACGAAACGCCCGGCCACGACCAGGAGGGTCCGGAACCAGTCCGTCCCCCCGTAGCCGATCAGCGCCCCGGTGGCATACGCCAGCGGGCCTGATTGCCCCCGCTGCAGGAGCGCGCAGCAGACCGGCAGGTCGCGCACGGTCTCTCCGTCGCGCCGGAGCACGAGCATGTTGTGGTCTTCGGGGCCGCGGATGCGCGTGTTGAAGGACACGTTGACGTTCGTCACCCCGGCGCGGCGGCCGTAGCCGTTGGAGACCACCCAGTGCCGCCTTAGGTGGTTGAGCCGGACGATGCCGTTGAGTTCGTTGTGGCTGTGCGACACCTTCTGGTTGCCCACGCCCTCGAACAGGAGGTAGTGGTCCTCCTCCCCCCAGCCGGTGCGGAAGGCGATCTTGTCAAAGGCGTGCTCCCGGGGGAAGCCGGGGCAGAAGTGCGCGATGAACTCCGGGTCGAGGGGGAGGGTCTCCCAGACGCCCGTCTGCGGCCCCGGCCCGGCGTAGGGCCGGCGCACGTTCGTGAAGCAGTCCAGGGGCGCGGGGAGGTAGGCGGGCTGCCGGGCAAAACAGGCCTGCGAGAACCACTGGAGCGTCGGGTCGTCCCGCTGGCTGACCAGGATCGTCGCCAGGCGGTCCGCGTCGCCGGGCTGCATGGACACGTGGGCGTCTCCGTAGTCCACGGGCCGGAAGAGGTTGTCCGTGGTGACCACGTGCCTGAGGGCGGCCGTCCGGAGGCAGTCCGGGTCGAACAGGTCGAGGCGGCGCCCGGTGAAGGCGCTGTAGCACGCCGCGTGGTCGAAGGCGCAGACCTCATAGTGGTTGGCGTTCTCCTTCTGCTTGAACCGGGCCCAGATCCCCCCGCTGAACACGGCGTCGGCGTGAGCGCGCCACTGCTCCACGTCCCGGATGCCGTGCCTGCTGAAGTAGTCCGCCGCAAAGAGCAGGGACCGGGCGGGGAAGGTCTCGTGGTTGTGGCGCGTCGGCTCGTTTGGGCGGATGGGCCAGAGCTTCAACGTGTATTCGTAGATCGAGCGGGTGCAGGCCAGGAGGAGGTTCGCCAGGATCAGCCGGTCCTCCTCGCTGAAGATCGGGTCGTGCTCCAGGCGCGAGAAATAGAGGATCGCGTGGCCCAGCCGGAAGTCCAGGTCCGCCGGGTAGCTGGCCCCGCCCGGCGTCCTGAGGTAGTAGTCGGTTAGACGGAACAGCAGCTCGCGGAAGAGCGTTAGCGCGCGAGGGTCTCCTGACCGCTGGTAGTAGTGCGCGGCCTGGATGGCGATGTCGACCGGGGCGGCGTTGTACCAGTTGATCTCCGGCCCGCCGCTGTCCAGCCCCTGGGCCAGCAGGTCCGACAGGGGGGCCGGGTCCAGGGGGGCCTGGATGGACTGGCCCTGGAACCTCGGGACGCGGGCGGGGAGCCCTGTGACAAATGCCTCCCACGAGGGGAAGTGTTCGCGCATCTCTCTCCCCTGCCGGATGGCGTGGGCGGGGCGGATGAGGACGCGGCCCTGCTCGGCTGCGAGAGATTCGAGGGCGCGCGCCATCGCCTCCCCTGCGCAGGAGGGGGAGGCGGTCACCTGAAGGACGTTGTGGCCGGGGGCGTCCAGGCCCGCGTGGGTCGTCACGACCCAGCCGTCCTCCCCCGGCACGGTCGCGTCCACGAACCCGGCCTGGTAGCGCAGCGCCAGGTCCATCGCGAACCGGCTCTCGTGGGACCCGCCGAACAGGACGACGTGCCGCGACTGCAGCAGCTCCAGCCCCGCCCGGTCTCCTTCGAGAAGGTCCAGTGTGACCCCGAACCGCCGGCGGACCGCGTCGATCAGGTCGCTGGCCATCTGCCGGGGCGCGCCGGGGGCGCCCGGGGCCACCACCGCGGCCGCGGGCCGGCCGTTCTGGGCCAGGACCAGGTCTGCGCGGATCGGCAGGGGCTTTTCGATGTCCATCGCCGGAAACGTCCAGATCCCCTGCTCGGCCAGGACCTTCTTGAGCCCCTCGATCCCCCCTCGCTCGAAGGCCGAGCGCTGCGAAGTGTCCAGGTCCACCACCGTGGGTTTGCGCCGCGTCCACCCCTCCTCTTCGAGGTGCTGGCGGAACGAATAACCGCGCCGTTCCAGCGCTGCAGACAGTGACATGGCAATCCTCGCAACAGAAAAAGGCCATTATGAGTGATACAGGATACCTCAGGCGGGATTATGCAGCGGACACTCCGAGGTCCATGGGTCCGGTGCTCATGATCGGGAACCTCAGAGGAACGTTATAGCTCCCAATGAAACCTGTCCGAATGCCTCTCTCCGCATCTATTCGATTCCCGTGACGGCACAGCCATATGGCCTGACGCCTGTGTGTTTCAAGCGGCGTCACGCGCCACCCCCAAAATCCAGGACACAACTGCACAGCCTCGGGCCGCAGCCGAAGTACAGGCGGTCACCCAGAATGGCGATGCCCGAGGTGATCGCAACTCCGGGGCGGGCGACTGCCCGATGGGCGAGGCTTCCGGGCTCGATGCGCACGACCGCATCGCGAAAGAGGGCGTAGATGTTCCCGTCAGGGCCGATGGTCATGCACCGGGGCGCCTGCCAGCCGGAGACGTCGCCGTAGCCGGTGACGGCCTCATCGTGGGTGAACGCGCCGCGCCCGGGGTCGAGGACGAAGAGGCGGCTGGGCTCGGCCAGGCCGTATACCAGGCCGTCGGCGGAGACCACCATGTCGCGGACAGCGGGTGTCTCGGGCTGCATCGGCCATCGGGCGGTGATGGCGCGGGTCCGCAAGCTCAGGCGGTAGATGAGGGCCGTCTTCGGGGTGTCGGCCGCTCCGCCGGTGGGCGCACGGGTGGAGGTGCCCACGAGGACGTCCCCGTCAGGCAGGGCCACGAGCGCGTTGATGCCCTGGTCCGGGATGAGATCGGCCCGGTCGAGAATGGCGCCCTCGCCGGCCCGGATGTCATAGATGAGCAGTCCGCTGCCGAGCAGGACGCGGGCGGCGTTGCCGCCCACGAGGATGTGGCGCCCATCCGGGTGCGCCAGCACGGCGTGCGGGCGTCCGTACAGGTCCCGCGCCTGTTCGGAAAAGTGAGCGAGCCGGGGGTTGGCGCTGTCTTTCATGTCGGCATCGTCATAGGGCAGGGCCGGGTCGTACTCCAGGAGGGCGCCGGAGCTGTAGACGGCCCCGTAGAACCGGTCGCCCTGACGCACGAACTGGTTGATGTGGCCGCCATACCCCCCCAGGCCCCGGTTGAGCATCTCGCCCGTTTCCGGGTCGAACCGCCAGATGCGCAACGGGATGCCCGTGGCGCCGTGAACCCTGCCGTCCGGGCCTCCGATGATGGTGTAGATGTTGACGCCCGTGCTCTTGTAGTCGAAGCGCACCTCACGGGGCTTCTCCGCTCCCGCGTCCAGAATGCGCACGGTGCGGTCGGCGACGTTGACGCCTGTGTAGCGCGAGCCGTCGGGGAACGTGTCGGCGCGGTCACGGACGGCCTCCACCGGCGGCTTCGAGACGGCCGTGGCGCGGCCCTCGAACATCTCGTGCCAGCCCCACCCCTCCGCGCCGGCGTAGACCTTGCCGTCGGTCCCCAGCCGGACATCGGCGTTGCCGCGCCTGCGCCGATCCGCGGGGATGAAGGCCCGCTTCTCGCCGGTGGCCGGGTTCCAGCCCACCACCTGCATCTCCTGGATGCTGATGCCGCAGTAGACCCAGCCGGACGCATCGATGGCGAGCGGTCTCGGGTACTGAGGCCATACCTCCGCGTTCAGGGCGCCGTGATCGGTGAAGGTGTCCGTGGAGGGGTTGTAAGACACCAGCGTGGCGGTGGGGTAGATGCCGGCGTAGATCGTGCCGTCCTCAGACCGGGTGTACCCGAGCGCCATCCCCGAGGGGATCTCTCCCAGACGCCGAACGGCGCGCGTGGCTATGTCGACCGCCACCATGTGGCTCCCCATGGTGTCGTAGACCACACGGTCGGGCGCCATGAGGACCTCATAAGCGCCCCAGCCACCGCCCTCGGGAAAGACCTGTTCAGTCTGGCCCGTCTCCGCATCGATGAACAGGTAGGAGGCCGTGCCGCCGGTCCAGATCTTGGTGAAGATCACGCGGCGGCCGCTCCCATCCACCGTGGCGACGGTGCTCGGCCCCCACGTGGGCATTCCGACCGGCGCGACGAGGCCGTGGTCCGCGACGTTGGGTCGTTCTGTTCCGTGTTCTGTTGCCATGATGACGATGCTCCCAGAATCTCGTTCAGAATAAAATACGGCGCAATCGGTTTTGGGGTAGACCCTGCCCCGGCGTGCTTCACAGGTCCAGAGATACGCCATCTTCGGCCACGAAGACCCTGTCCCCCAGGATCGTCTGCGCCTTTCGGAGTTCCCCTTCCGGGTTCCTGAGAACAGCCCTGCCGTGATGGATGAACCCCAACTTTCCGAACGGTTTGCCGGACTCCTTGAGATAGGCGCAGACCTCCTCCACCCTGTGGTGGCCCGTCTCCATCAGGAACAGGTCGCACCCGTCCAGGAAGGGGGCCAGTTCCCGGACATCTTTCACGTCCCCGGAAAAGACCACCCGCCTGGAGTTTCCCTCGATGAGGAAGGAGTAGGACGGCCAGTCCTGGCCGTCCGCAGGGACTCCCGCGTGGGCGTTGTGAAGGGCCGTCACCCGGAAATCCCGGTCCTCCAGGACAAGGCCGTCCCGGTACCGGATTGCCTCCAGTTCAAAGCTGGCCTTGAATCCCTCCTCCGTCCCGGCCAGCACCTGGAGGATGCCGTTCCAGACGGAGAGGTCGGGGATAAAGACCCGGATGCGGGACCCGTCCAGGCGGCGGGAGGGGTCTTTCTCCAGCCCGTTGAGCTTCCGGATGTTCCAGAGGAGATTCCCCAACCCGCCCACGTGATCCATGTGGGTATGTGAGATCAGGATATTTCTGACCCGGAGAAGATCGATCCCCAGAAGATGCCCTGTGTAGGAGCACCCTTCTCCCGCATCGAACCAGTACGCCGCGCCCTGGTGTTCGATCACAAAAGCGGTGTGCTTCCGTCCAGGCATAGGCTCCGTTCCGGAACAGGAGCCAAGAATGGTGAGCTTCATCCGATCCCCCTCCGACGTTTTCTGCGGATTCGAAGTCTCAAACTGAGGTGCGCCGGAACCCGCGTCAACATTGGGGATCCTGACGTATCTCCTTGCGCTCCTGAATATAGTGTCTTAACGGACGCCAATCAAGAAAAATCGAGTTTAACCCGATTGTCCGAGTGGCTGGAGACGCAGAGGAGACGCAAAAGGGGAGAGGCCGGTTTTCCCTTGACTCTGCTCCCCGTTCTGCGTACCGTATGGCCGGGGTATTTCCTGGGGGCCGGTTCATGCACGCTTCAACCTTGAGGGCCTGACGATGACAGAAAAGCGCACCACGTCACCCCTCAGTGACCGATTCAAGGACTGCTGACAGGAGCTACAGCTATGGCTACAAAAACGGCTCGCCGGCCCTTGTCCGCCAAAGAGCATGATGCGGATCACCGGGCCTGGAAGAAGCGAATGGGCCGGATGCAAAAACGCTGGGAAGAACGAGACAAAAAGAACGCCTCCCTGTGGCGCGAGATTCGGCGGATTGCCGATGAATAGGACATCCGACAGGGATACCCGCATCGTGGCGCTGGAAGAAGAGCTCAGAGACGTGAAGGGGATGCAGGAACGGCTTTCCGCCAGGGTGGACCGAATCGAGGAGCTGCAAGCCCACATGGCCCGCGCCCTGCTAAAAGTCGTCCGCGAACTCGAAGCGCGGCGCGAGCGGTAGCCCCTGGGGTGACTCCCGTGTCTGATGACTACGACCCGCCTACCGACACGAGGTCATTGACCGAATGCTTGCTTTCGAGTTGGTTTTTTTCGTTCTGCTTCCTCTCTCAAAGAGTCTGTTGCAATAGTCGCCTCGGTCGGCCTCGCACCTGCCGGGGCTTCTTCTCTGACCCAGCACATGGGCCGCTTCCTGCTTCAGAAGCCCGCGCACAGAAAAGGCCCCTGGTTCATCGCCTGGGCCTTCCCGTTTCCCATCGGCTTGCCTCTTGCTCTCCTGTACGCTGCACTCTCCCAGGTATTCTCCCGTGTCACTTTTGCGCTCCGGCCTGCCCCTCCGTCCTCCTGTGTAGCGGAGGAATCGAGAAGGGAACCTATACGCGCAAAGGCTCCTTGACAGGAGCCTTTGCCTTTCGTTACCTTACAAATAGTTGTATGGCGCGCCTGGGGCGACTCGAACGCCCGACCTGCGGATTCGAAGTCCGACGCTCTATCCATCTGAGCTACAGGCGCGCGGCCTTCAAAATATAAAACCTCAGACCTGGGAAAACAAGCGAAAAGAGCGACGTGGACTTCCTCCTGCAAATCTTCGAGATCTCCCCGGCCAGCCTGATCCACAAGGCGGAGAAGATCGGCGTCGTGCTCCTGATCGTTTTCGCCTGCCGGCTGATCGTGGGGGTTGTCGTGGCCCTCAACCGGTGGGCGGTGGCGTCGAGGTGGGGGCCGCTCAAGTACGTGTTCGTGCGGGGGAACAAGTCCCTCACGATCAACCTCCTGATCATCAACTTCGTCAAGTATTTCATCTATTTCACGGGCCTCGGCTACATCCTGAACGAGATCGGCATCGACTACCGCGCCTACATGGCCTCCCTGTCGCTCATCGGGGTGGCCGTCGGCTTCGGGTCGCAGGGCCTCGTGCAGGACGTGGTGACCGGCCTGTTCCTGATCTTCGAGGGGCAGTTCGCCGTGGGCGACATGGTGGACATCTCAGGCCAGACGGGCGTCGTGGAGGCGATCACGCTCCGGACCACGGCCATCCGGAGCTACCTGGGCGAGTTGCTGACCATCCCCAACCGGAACATCGCCGTGGTCGGAAATTTCAGGGACGGCGGGGTCCTGGTCTACGTCGACGTGGCTGTGGCGGGCCGGGAGGCGATCCCGGCGGCCGTGGAGAAGCTGCGCCTCGTCGGCAGGGAGGTCCATCGGCAGTTCACCGGCGTCGTGCTGTCGGAGCCGGCGGCGCTGGGAGCCGTGGCCCTGGAGACCGGGGAGGTGTTCGTGCGCCTGCGGGCGACGGTCTGGCCGGGCCAGACCTGGGTGGTGGACCAGCAGATGGTCCCCCGGATCAGGGAGCAGTTCGCCGCATCGGGGCTGGCGATCCCGGCGGATCGGGTCGTCGTGTTCCACTGCCTCGAGGAGGGCCGGATCGAATACACCAACGTCGTGGATGAGCTCAAGCGCGTGTTCAGGTTCGGGGAGTAGGGGCGAGGCAGGCCTCGCCCCTACAGCGCCGGGAAGGGGGGCGGAGGCCCGCCTTTCACCTTGACACGTCTCTGCGTCCATCGTATCTTGTAGGTGGACGGGCCACGGGGCGCACAGAAGTCGCGGTTGACACACTGGAAGGGGCGCTATGCCGAAGCTTTCGGCGTGCATACAGGAGGGGCGGGTGATCCTGCATCTTCAGGCGCAGAAGAAGATGGAGGCGATCCGTGAGCTTGCGTCGCGGCTCGAGGGTCCTGACGAGATCGTCGACGTGAAGCGTTTTCTGTCGCTCGTGATGCAGCGGGAGAAGATCGAGACCACGGCGGTGGGCCACGGGGTGGCCATTCCTCACGCCCACGGTGACTGCGTCAAGTCGCTCGTCATCGGCGTGGGCGTGTCCCTGCAGGGGATCGACTTCGGGGCGATGGACGGGGAGCCGGTCAGGACCGTTGTGATGATCGCCTCTCCGGTCCGGCACTTCCAGGACTACCTCAAGGCCGTCTCCCGCGTGGCGCGGCTGCTCAACCAGGAGGACTGCCGCCAGCGCATCCTCAACGCCCAGGGCGTGGCGGAGGTGATCGAGGTGTTCAAGCAGATAGACAGGCTCTAAAGCCCTATGGAACGCAGAATCCGATTCTCCATCTGGTACGCCGTGGCCGCCTTTCTGGTCTTATCGGCGATCCAGACCTATCTCAACGCCAATGTGGAGGAGATCGCTTACAGCGATTTTCGCAGGCTGGTCGCCGAGGGGAAGGTCCGGTCGTGCGCCATCGGCCTGGAGCAGATCCGGGGGACGCTGGAGGAGAAGTCCCGGCAAGGGGACGGCAACCGGACGTTTTCCACGATGCGCGTGGAGGACCCCGATCTCGTCAAGCTCCTGGAGCAGCACAAGGTCAATTTCACGGGTCACGCGGACAGCGACTGGTTCCGGACGATCCTGTCGTGGATCATCCCCACGCTGATCTTCTTGGGAGTCTGGGTGTTTCTGTTCCGCCGGATGAGCGGGCCGGTGGGGGGGGTGATGTCCATCGGCAAGAGCAAGGCGAAGATCTACGTCGAGGACAAGACGAAGGTGACGTTCAACGACGTGGCCGGCATCGACGAGGCGGAGGAGGAGCTGAAGGAGATCGTGGAGTTTCTGAAGACCCCCGAAAAGTTCAAGCGCCTCGGGGGCCGCATCCCGAAGGGGGTGCTCCTGGTCGGGCCGCCCGGCACGGGCAAGACCCTCCTGGCCCGCGCCGTGGCCGGGGAGTCGGGCGTGCCGTTCTTCAGCCTGAGCGGCTCGGACTTCGTCGAGATGTTCGTGGGCGTGGGGGCCTCCCGCGTGCGCGACCTGTTCCAGCAGGCCAAGTCCCACGCCCCCTGCATTATCTTCATCGACGAGCTGGACGCCCTGGGGAAGGCGCGCGGGATCAACCCGGTGGGCGGGCACGACGAGCGGGAGCAGACCCTCAACCAGCTTTTGACCGAGATGGACGGGTTCGACGCCAACGTGGGCGTGATCCTCATGGCGGCCACGAACCGTCCCGAGATCCTGGACCTGGCCCTCCTCCGTCCCGGGCGGTTCGACCGGCACGTGGTCGTGGACCGGCCGGACATCAAGGGACGGGAGGCGATCCTGAAGGTCCACGCCCGCCAGGCGAAGCTGGCCGACGGCGTGAACTTGCGCACCATCGCCGCCCGGACGCCGGGGTTCGTGGGGGCGGACCTGGCCAACGTGATTAACGAGGCGGCGCTGAGGGCCGCGCGCGGGGAGCAGACCGAGATCAGGATGAAGGACCTGGAGGAGGCCATCGACCGGGTGGTGGCGGGCCTGGAGCGGAAGAGCCGGGCGATGAGCGAAAAGGAGCGGGAGATCGTGGCCTACCACGAGGCCGGGCACGCCATCGTGTCGGAGATCCTGCCGGGCGTGGACCGTCTTCACCGCATCTCGATCATCCCGCGCGGGGTGGCCGCCCTCGGTTACACCATGCTGCTGCCCACGGAGGACCGCTACCTGATGACGCGGGAGGAGCTGCTGCGAAAGGTGGACGCCCTCCTCGGGGGGCGCTCCGCCGAGGAGATCGTGTTCAGGGAGGTGTCCACCGGGGCGCAGGACGACCTCCAGCGGGTCACGAAGATCGCCGAGAGCATGGTCAAGGACTACGGCATGAGCGAGCGGCTGGGCCTGGTCTCCTACAACACGGACCGCGCCTCCCCCTTCCTGGGCTTCACGATGGGCGGCGAGAAGCGCTACAGCGAGGAGACGGCCCGCCTGATCGACGCCGAGATCGCCCGCATCGTGGACGAGGCGCACACCCGCGTGAGGAAGATCCTGGAGGACCACCGCCCTGTCCTGGAGCGCCTGGCCAAGGTCCTGCTGGAGCGGGAGGTCGTGGAGCGAGAGGAGGTCAGCAGGATGGTGGCGGAGTACGCGTCCGGGAGGGTCGCCCAGGAGGCCAGGGCGTGAAAAGAAGCCTGAAGTACGAAGTTCGAAGTCCGAATGAAAAGCCCTCACCATCCCCCTGATCCCCTTTTCCGATTTTGGATTTTGGATTTTAGATTTTGGACCACCACCCCGGACGATTTACAGGATCGTCTTCCCACCCTGGAATGAAAAGCCTCAAGACAGAGAATCCGAAATCTAAAGTCCGATTTCTGCCCTTCGCTGTCCTCCTCACTGTCTTCTCCTTCCAAATGTCCTACGCGGAGGATGAGGCCCTGACCGTCCGGTCCCTTCGCATCACCGGAAATGAGAAGATCTCCGACCGGAAGCTCCGCCGCCTGATGATGACGCGAGGGCCCGCCTGGTATGCCTGGCTCCCCTTCGTCTCCCCCCGGCCTTTCCACCCGGACCGCTTTGCGGACGATGTGCGCCGGATCGAGACTTATTACAAGGACAACGGATATTTCAACGCCGTCGTGACCTCCGGGACGGTCGGTCGCGGCGGCCGCGTGGACCTGGTTGTGCGGGTGGAGGAGGGGGGTCTGACCCGGCTCCAGGACCTCCGCATCGAGGGCCTCGACAGCCTGGCCGGGGTCTCTCCGGGCAAGGTCCTGCGCAACCTCTCCCTGCGCGCGGGCCGGCCCTTCCGCAGGCTGGCCGTCGAGCCGGACAAGCTCCTGATCCTGGCCCATCTGATAGACAGGGGGTATCCCTACGCCACGGTGTCGGTCTCCGCGCGGGTGCAGCCCGACGAGGGGCAGGGGTGGGTCACGTTTCGCGTCACGCCGGGGCCCCGGGCGACGTTCGGGGGGGTGAGGGTGGAGGGGAACGCGAGGGTCTCCGCGCGCACGGTTTTGAGGGGGCTCGACTTCAGGCCGGGGGAGGTCTACCGGGAGGGCAGACGCCTCGACACGCAGCGGCTCCTCTACCGGACGGGGGTGTTTCGGGCCGTCACGGTGCGCCCCAATCTTTCGGACAGCGCCAGGACCTCGGTGCCGGTCGAGGTCTCCGTCCAGGAGCGGCCCTTCAACCTCATCCGCATCGGGGGGGGCTACGACACGGAGGAGGAGTTCAGGGGATCGGTGATGTGGGGGCGCAGAAATTTTCTGGGGGGGGCCCGGAATCTGACGGTGACCGGGAAGGCCAGTCGCATCCTAATCGAGGGGCGGGCGGACCTCCGGCAGCCGTTCGTGATCGACAGCCGGACGGACCTCGGCCTTGGCGCCTTCATCCGGCGGCTGCGGGAGCCGGGCATCCGGGGGACGCAGGTCGGCGGGACGCTCGGCCTGTCGCGGGAGTTCGCGGAGCAGGTGGTGGGGGCGCTGCAGTACGAGCAGAAGCTGATCCGGGCGGGCCAGGACACGCTGCTGTTCAACATCCGGGCGTCGTTCCTGAGGGACAGGCGCGACAACGTCTTCGACCCGCAGGCCGGGGCCTTCTTTCTGACCTCGGCGGAGCAGGTGTTCGTGCAGCGCGCCAAGAATTTTTTCAGGGTCACGGCGGACGGGCGATGGTACCGGCAGCTCACCAGGCGGATGACGTTTGCGGTGCGGGTCTTCGGCGGGGGCATCCGGGGAGAGATCATCCCCCTGCACGAGCGGTTCTTCGCGGGCGGGGCCTCCAGCGTGCGCGGGTGGGGGCTCCAGGAGCTGGGGCGACACTACGTGGACCCCTCCGGGCGCTTTCGTCCGGAGGGCGGAAAGTATAAAGCAGAGGGGAGCGCCGAACTCCGGTGGCGATTGCCCAAGCGGATGGGCGCAGCGGTCTTCGTGGACTTCGGAAACATAGGGAACACCCTGTCCATCTACGATTTCAGCGCATTCACCTACACGGTCGGCGGCGGGCTGCGCTACATCAGCCCGATCGGCCCCATCCGCATCGACGTGGGCTACAAGGCCAAAGACCCCTTCCGCTCGAAGGAGGCCTATGGCCTGCGGAGGTACGGCATTCACTTCAGTCTGGGGCAGGCGTTTTGACCTATCCCCCCGTCCCCCTTCCCTGAAGGGAAGGGGGAGAGGTCTCATTTCACAGGAGAGCCATCATGCCAGAGCGACGCAAGCGCGTGTTCATCGGCGATCTGACCCGGAAGGAGTTCCGGCAGGGGATCGAGTCGGGGACCATCCGGGCGGCGATCGTCCCCACGGCGGCCACGGAGCAGCACCTCGAGCACCTCGAGATGATCCACGACACGGCCAGCGTCACCTACGTGGCCGGGCAGGCGGCCCTGCGCCTTCATCCGCAGGTGGTCGTGGCCACGACGATCCCCATCGGCGTGTCCGAGCACTGGATGGCCCACAGGGGGACGCTCACGGTGCGGGCGGAGGTCTTCACGGAGTACGTCTACGACGTCTGCGACGCCCTGAAGCGGGGGGGCGTCACGAACATCCTGATCCTGAACGGCCACGGCGGGAACGTCAAGCCGATGATGGCCCGGATGGACGAGTATCGCGCGAGGCTCGGCGTCAACGTCCGGTTCAACTCCTACTGGGATGTCTACGACACCTCGCACGCGGCGCTGATGGAGACGAAGCGGCTGCCGGGGCACGCCGACGAGTACGAGACCTCCATGGCGATGGCCCTGTTCCCGGAGCGGGTGCACGCGGAGGACATCGACGACGCGGCGGCGCGCCTGGCGACTCAGGAGAAGGGCCTGGCCCTGATCGAGCCTGCGGTGGCGGGCGTGGCGGAGGTCCTGAGGAAGATGATCGCGGGCGAGCCGGTGGACCTGGTCCCCTCCACCTTCCGGGACGGGGAGCGGCGTTCGATGGTGTAAAGAACAGTCCTGAGTTCCGAGTCCTGAGTCCTGAGTAAAAGCAGCCCCCATCTGCCCCCGTTCCCCCAGACTTGGGAGAGGCAGGGGGGCACTCAGCACTCAGTACTCATTGCTCAGCACTTAATAAAAGGGAGGCCGTCGTGAGCGATCCTCTGTCGATGCTCTGTTTCATGGCGCTGGGCGCCGTCTGCGCAGCGGTGATCGCGGACGCGCAGCCGCTGCCGGGCACCAGGCCGCTGACGATGGAGGGGGACCTGGCCGCGCACATGGTGGCGGGGATGGACCGCTTCCTGATGCGCGAGACCGGGGCGTCGGTCGGGCGACGCGCAGGCCACTGGCGGCGCGACTTTTCGTCGCAGGAGGCCTACGTCCGGTCCGTGGCGCCGAACCGGGAGCGGCTCAAAAAGATCATCGGCGTGGTGGAGGCGCGCGAGCCGGCCGAGATGGCGCGGGTGGAGAAGGTCATACCCCTCACCCCCCGGCCCCCTCTCCCACAAGGGGAGAGGGGGAGGAAAGGCTACACCGTCCACGCGGTCCGGTGGAATGTCTTGAGAGGCGTGGAGGGGGAGGGGCTGCTGCTCTTGCCGGAGGGGGAGCCGGTCGCCGACGTGGTGGCGCTGGGGGACTGCGACTGGACGCCGGAGATGCTGGCCGGGCTGACGCCGGGTGTGCCTGAGGAGGCGCAGTTTGCCCGGCGTCTGACCGAGCAGGGGTGCCGGGTCTTGATTCCGGTCCTGATCGACCGGAGGGACACGCATTCGGGCATTCCCGGCGTGCGCATGACGAACATGCCGCACCGGGAGTTTGTGTATCGGGCGGCCTACGAGATGGGGAGGCACGTCCTCGGGTATGAGGTCCAGAAGGCGCTGGCGGGGGTGGACTGGTTCAAATCGGAAGGGGGAGGGGGCAGACCGGTCGGGGTGATCGGCTACGGGGAAGGGGGTCTGATCGCGTTTTATGCGGGGGCGGTGGACACGCGCATCGACGCGGTGGGGGTGTCGGGATATTTCGGTCCGAGGGAGGGGGTGTGGCAGGAGCCGATCTACCGGAACGTGTGGGGTCTGCTCAGAGAGTTTGGAGATGCGGAGGTCGCCTCTCTGATCGCGCCCCGGGCGCTGGTGGTGGAGGCGTGCCGCCATCCTGGTGTGACAGGTCCCCCGCCAGTCACGAATGAGCGGAGGGGGGCTGCGCCGGGGGGATTGACCACGCCGTCGCTTTCGTCCGTGGAGGCGGAGTTTGAGCGGGCGCAGGGGCTGGTGGCCGGTCTCAGCCCATTGTCGTGGACGCTGGTCAGGAGCGGAGACGGGAGCGGTCCTCCCGGCAGCGAGGGGATGGTGGATGCCTTTTTGAGAGGACTCGTCGGGGCGGGTTTGAAACCCGCCCTTACGGGGGGGCGCCGCGATCCCTCGGTGCACGGTCCGCCGTCGCCCGGCCAGTTGCCCGACCCGGAGGCGCGACAGAGGCGGCAGCTCAGTCAACTGGTGGAGCAGACGCAAGACCTGATGCGGGAGTCGGAGTTCCGGCGGGCAGAGTTCTGGTCGAAGGTGGACGCTTCGAGCGTGGAGAGGTGGCAGGAGACGACACGGTGGTATCGGGACTACCTGTGGGAGGAGGTCATCGGCAAGCTGCCTCCGGCGACGATTCCGGCTGATCCCCGGACGCGGCTGGTGTATGACACGCCGAAGTTCCGGGGCTATGAGGTGGTTCTGGACGTGTACCCGGACGTGTTCGCGTATGGGATTCTGCTGGTCCCGAAGGGTGTGAAGGAGGGGGAGCGAAGGCCCGTGGTGGTCTGCCAGCACGGGCTGGAGGGGCGTCCCCAGGACGTGGCGGACCCCGGCGTGGACAGCCATTACTACCACCAGTTCGCCTGCAGGCTGGCGGAGCGGGGGTTTGTGACCTATGCCCCTCAGAACCCCTACATCGGGGGGGACAGTTTTCGAGTCCTGCAACGGAAGGCGAACCCGCTGAAGTGCGCGCTGTTCTCGTTCATCACCCGGCAGCACGAGCGGACGCTGGAGTGGCTGTCGTCGCTGCCGTTCGTGGACCCGGGGCGCATCGCGTTTTACGGCCTGAGCTACGGGGGCAAGACGGCCGTGCGCGTGCCGGCGCTGCTGGAGGGGTACTGTCTCTCCATCTGCTCGGCGGACTACAACGAGTGGATCTGGAAGAACGTCTCCGTGCGGCACCGCTACAGCTACATGGGGACCGGCGAATACGACATGCCGGAGTTCGACCTGGGGAACACCTTCAACTACGCGGAGATGAGCTGGCTGATCTTCCCGCGCCCGTTCATGGTGGAGCGGGGGCACCACGACGGGGTCGCGCCGGACGAGTGGGTGGCCTATGAGTACGCCCGGACGTTCCGGCGCTACAACCTGCTGGGCCTGGGGGAGCGGACGGAGGTCGAGTTCTTCGACGGGCCGCACACGATCCACGGCGTGGGGACGTTCAAGTTTCTGCACAGACATTTGAGGTGGCCGGAGCCATGAGCGGGTTTCGCGTCATCGCCCACCGGGGCGCTTCGGCCCAGGCCCCCGAAAACACCGCCGCCGCCTTCGCCCGCGCCGCCGCGCTCGGCGTGACGGAGGTGGAGACGGACGTGCGGAAGACGGCGGACGGCAGGCTCGTCCTCTGGCATGATCGCCAGCTCCGCCCGAAGGTGGATTGCCCAGGCCGGGCCGAGGACTATCCCCTAACCGAGCTGGAGTCGCTCTCGCTGGCCCCCTGGTTCGAGGGGCCCGGCGTGGCTGGCCTCCATCCGTCAGGGGCGGGCTGGACCCGCGTGGAGGCGCCCTACCTGGACGCCACGACTCTCCTCGGCCTCGACGCCTACACGGAGCGCTTTGGGCAGACTTTCATTCATCATGTTGAACTGAAGGGGGATGACGAAGACCTCCCGGACCTGACGCTGGCGGCTGTGCGCGCGCGGGGCCTCCGGGAGAGGGTCGTTCTGACCTCCTTCCACTTCGCCCACCTGACGCGCGCCCGCCGCCTGGACCCTGCGATCCCCCTCGGCTATCTGTGCGGTCGCCCCGGCGACGCCCCCGAGGTCATCCAGGCCCACCTGCGGGCCTGCGTCGAGGCGGGCCTGCAACAGCTCTGCCTGCACGCTCGCCTCTGCACGCGGGAGGTGGCCGACGCCGCGCGCGCGGCGGGATTAGAGCTGCGCGCGTGGGGCGTGGAGACTCGCGACGACATGCGGTTCGTCCTGGACTCCGGCGCGGACGGGATGACCGTCAACTGGCCTGACGCCCTGCTGGCCGAACTCGCGCAGCGGTGAAAAATGGGCGCGATCATAGCGCCCACTCTGAAACGCGAAAGGGGCGACCCGGTAGGGTTGCCCCTACATTATCTGCTCCTTGAAGGCCCGCCTTACGTCTTCATCTCCTGACGCCCCCCTTCAGCCCTGGACCTCTTTGATCGCCTCGTCGATGGCATATTTCACCAGGGTGAACGCCTTGATCCCCCGGATGTTCCTGGCCGTCCAGAGGGCGACCTGATGGATCTGCTCGTCGGAGAGGCCGCGCTCGCGCATGGCCTGGTAGGTCTCGGCGTCCCGGAGGCGCTGTTGAGCGGACACGGAGGGGACGCCGATGGACCGGTAGAAACCCTCGATGATCCCCTTCGGGTCCAGGGGGGCGTCCGGCGTCCCCTCCTGAGGAGGGCTCGACTGGAGCTGGACCTCCAGGTCCTGCACCTGATCCCGATACATCTGGATGTGGAGGTTCTCGTTCCGGAGGCGGTGGGAGAGGATCTCGATGACGTTTTTGTACATCCGGATGGCCATGGGGGGGTCCTCCGCCAGGGCCTTGAGCAGGTCGGGCCGGGAGATCACCACCAGGGTCCCGTCCTGACACCCCTCCACGGTGGCGGACCGGGGGGCGCCCGTGAAGATGCCCATCTCCCCCACGGTCTCCGGCCGGGCGAGCCGGACCAGGGGGAGGCCCTTGGGCGTTCGGACGAGGGCCTCTCCGGCCAGGATCAGGAACATCTCCGTGCTCGGGCTGCCGCTCTGAATCAGGACCTCTCCGGCCCTGAAGGGCCGGATGCGGCAGAGGGGCAGGATCACCTCGACCTCGTCCGGGGAGAAGCCCCGGAAGAGGGGGACGGAGGTCCTGAGGACGTTGGCCAGGTCCTGGTTCACGTCGTCGCTCCCGGTCCTAAGACCTTCTGGATCTCATCGGTCAATCGTTTAACGCTGATGGGCTTGGTCAGCGCCGCCCGGACGTTCATCTCGCGAATCTCCTCGAAGACGTCCTTCTGGAGATACCCGGAGACCACGATGACGGGGATCTGCCGCCCCTTACTTCTCAGGTGTTTGAGGAGGTCGGTCCCCCGGATGCCGGGCATGTGGATGTCCAGCAGCATCAGGTCGACGTCCTGCTTCTGGAGGATGCGGATGCCCTCCCGGGCGTCTTTGGCCTCGATGGGTTGATAGCCCAGGGAGTTGATGATGTCCACGAGCATCTCGCGAAAGTCCTTGTCGTTTTCGACGGTGAGGATGGTCTTTAACGCCTCTTCCAAAGCGTCACCTCCTTCTGAGAGGGACCCGTGGGGAGTTCTATAACTGATAATTCCGGGAAGCACAAAAAGGCTTTGATTTCTTCGAGTTAGACAGTATCCTTCATGAAAATGCTCCCCCAGTGGCCTTTTCAGGAGGATC
>Ga0209399_10000262_pt1 | contig 33243 bp, 18 predicted proteins | sample OV2TP3_FD_184130 | JGI IMG/M metagenome (GOLD analysis project Ga0209399, IMG submission 184130) | Hot spring microbial communities from Beatty, Nevada to study Microbial Dark Matter (Phase II) - OV2 TP3 (SPAdes) (version 3) | ecosystem: Environmental > Aquatic > Thermal springs > Hot (42-90C) ... | reverse complement strand
TGACCACCCGCTAACCCAACCCCCCCCGAGAAGATACGAAGACCTCTCGAACCCAGGCTTCCAACTCGTCTCGGAGGTTTCGCACCAAAAATTAGCTATTTTCTCCAGACCCGTCAAGCATGTTCAACGTGATATACCGCACAACATGTGTGTGATATGTCGCAAAATGTTGTGTGATATATCGCACAACATGTAACATATCACACAGTTTATCCCCGCATCTGTTGTGGGCCGGAGGTTTTCCTTCGGCCCTTTTTAAGTTTTATAGGGAGCGGTATCCTGTTGTCAGGATAGGGCCTTTATCATCCACAGGACCTTGGTGCGCGCAGAAAGGGAGGACGCCCGGACCCGGACGGCATATCTTTTGCATGATTTACCTGTAAATGATTGACTCTCAGCAACTAACGGTCGATAGATGTGATCGGCATCACATGAAGAGGAGGGATGAAATGAAACGATGGATATGCTTTCTGCTGACGCTGGGGATCCTGTCAGGCATTGCGCCGACGGCGGCGGATGCGCTGTTGGGGGGACCCCTGACGGCCACTCCGGTCTTCTGGCCCAATTTTATCTTTGTCGACCCTGCGGGGAATAACCCCAACTCGACCGCCCTGTTCCAGCTCACGGGCCTTATTACTGGCACACCTGTCACGCTCACCATGCGGCTCACAAAGAATAGTGTGATCACTAATGAGCTCATAGACGGCAGTACTGATCTGGTGTTCACTCCAGCGTTCTCGGAAGGGGTGGTCATGGTGGTCAGAACACTCCCGAACGGCGCCGCGACGGGGACCTACACGGAGACGGTGACGGTAACTCAGAATGGAAACACGGCATCGCTCTCGCGGTCGACCGTGGTGAAGTCCACGAAGGACTCTGACACGGCGATTCTCGAGATCGTTCCAGCGGCGCCCAAGCGGGTATCAAGACCGTTTGCTTACGGGAGGTCGTCGGCCCTGGCGGAGGGGTCCGACATCAGCAGCAATACGGCCGATGTCTCGCCTGTGATAAGGCTGTTCACGCTGGCCAACTACCCGCTCAAGATCTGGGTCTCGGTCTCCCTTCTGTCCGAGTTTACGCCGTGGCCAGCCGTCGATTTAGACAAATTCATCAAGGAGTTTTTCAGGAAAATCTTCGAAGGGATATTGCCTCCGGGGACGACGGTCATTACCCTGAATGGGACGATCCTGTCTTCGCTGTCTGTGCCCAACCCGGACCAGACATCTTCCACAGACTTGAGCCTTAACAGTCTAATCCCAAGCCCGAACCCGCAATACGGATTCGGTCTCCTCACGGTGTCTTTCAACGTCTCAGGGGACGCATCATCACCAGATTTTGCTGCGAACCGATTTGCCAAACCGGTCTCTCCCGGCTTCGAGTATGTTCAGATGACCGTCTACAATCTCCTGGGCCAGCGGGTGAGGACCCTGATCGACGGAGAGAGGCTGATGGGCAGGCACACGGCGACGTGGGACGGGCGGGACGAAGGGGGGCGCTACGTGGCCAACGGCCTCTACTTCTATCGCCTCCGGGTGGGGGACCGGAACAGCGTCGGGAAGGGCATGATTCTTCGATAGCCACCTCTCTTTAACAGGGATATACAGGTTTCATGACAGGAGATTCTCTCCATCCTGCACATCCTGTATATCCCTGTTCCTCCTTCTTTTTCATAGGGGCCTGCCGTGCAAACGTCTCTCCGGCTTTTACAGACCGTCAGCGCCTATCTGCCGCGCACCGTCCTGCTCGAGCGGGCGCAGGACCCGGATCTCCCCCGGGTGCGGGGCCGTTTCGTCGAGGGCGCTGTGCTCTTCGCCGACATCTCCGGCTTCACCGCCCTGTCCGAACGGCTGAGCCAGCTCGGCAGGGCCGGCGCCGAGGAGGTCACGGCGATCCTCAACCGCTGTTTCACGAGCCTTCTTGACGTCCTGTTTGCGCACGGCGGGGATGTCCTCAAGTTCGGTGGGGACGCCCTGACCGCCTTCTTCCCCGGAGATCAGCGGCAGGCAGCCGCGGCCGCGCAGGCGGCCCTCCGGATGCAGGAGGCGATGCGGGCCTTTCGGGAGGTCCAGACCTCCGTCGGGACCTTCCGCCTGGAGATGCACGCGGGCGTCCACTGGGGGCGGGCCTTCTTAGCCGAGGTGGGGTCAGAGGACCGGATGGAGGATGTCTTCACCGGGGGGGTGGTCAACCGCACGGCCGAGGCCGAGGGCGCGGCCGGGGCCGGGGAGGTGGCCGTGCCCGCGGAGACCTTTGCCCTGCTAAGCGAGGGCTTCGAGGGGGAGGCCGTCGGGGACGGGTTCTACCGGGTCTGCGGGCAGCGACAGGAGGCGGCGATCTGCCTGGATGAATTTCCCGCCCTCGACCTCCACGCCCTGGAGGGGGCGGGCGGGGTCGCGCTCCTGAAGCCTTACCTGGTGGAAGGCCTCTACGAGAAGCTCCTGGTCCATTCCAATGAGATCGAGGGGGAGCACCGCCGGGTCACGGTGCTCTTCATTCACGCCTGGGGGATCGACTACGAGGGCGACCCGGACGCAGCCGAAAAGCTGGACCGCTACGTCACCCTCGTGGAAGAGGTCGCCCATCGCTACGGCGGGGTCCTCAACAAGGTGGACATGTATACGAAGGGGGACAAGCTGATGGTCCTCTTCGGGGCCCCGGCGGCTCACGAGAACGACGAAGAGCGGGCCCTCCGGTGCGCGCTGGATATCCGGGCGGAGGGCGCGCGCCTCGGGTTTGAGCTTCACCACCGGTTCGGGGTCAACGCGGGCCACGTGTTTGCCGGGATCGTCGGCTCCCCCCTCCGGAAGGAATACACGGTCATGGGGGACGCGGTCAACCTCGCGGCCCGGCTGATGGGGATGGCGGAGGAGGGGCAGGTCGTCCTGAGCGAGGCAGTCCGCGCCAGGGCGGCCGATCCGTTCGAGCTAAGGTTCCTGGGCGAGCGCCCGGTGAAGGGCAAGAAGGCCCCTGTCCCCGTGTACGAGGCCGTCGCCCTCGCAGGGCGGGAGGCCCCGCGGGAGGAGACGGGGCGGCTCATCGGCCGGGAGCGGGAGATGGAGCAGCTCAGGGCGGTCGCTGGCCGGGCGCTCTCCGGGGCGGGCCAGGTCCTGACCCTGGTGGGGGAGGCCGGGGTCGGGAAGAGCCGGCTGGCCGAGGCGCTGGCCGACCACTGTCGCGCCCAGGGCGTGGCGGTCTTCCGGGGCCAGTGCCCCTCCTATGGCGCGATCATCCCCTACTTCCCGTGGGACGAGATCCTGAGGGCCTTCTTCGACCTCCCCAAGGAGGAGCGGGCCGAGGTCCAGCGCGAGCGGCTGCTCCGGGGCCTGGCCGCCTCCGAGGCCCACCTGGTCCCCTATGCCCCTCTGCTGGGCGAAATCTTCGGCATCTCCCTCCCCGACACCCCGCTGACCGCGGCCCTGGAGCCGGAGCAGCGGAAGTCCCGGCTCTTCGAGGTCATCCTGGAGCTGGTGCGGTGTCGGGCGGGCCGGACGCCGCTCGTGCTCCTGTTCGAGGACGCCCACTGGATGGACGACCTCTCGTGGGAGCTGCTGGACCACGCCGCCCGGACCCTCCTCCCCCTCCCGCTTCTGATGGTGGTCGTGAGCCGGCCGGACCCCAGGCTGGAGGCCTGGGGCTCGCTCGACTGCGCCACGGACGTTCCCCTTGCCGAACTCCCGGAGGAGGAGGCGCGCGGCCTGATCGCCTCCCTCCTGCCCCTCCGGGAGGTCCCGCCGGCGCTGTCGGACCTGATCCTCACCCGATCTCAGGGGAACCCTCTCTTCATCGACGAGATCATCCAGGTCCTGATCCAGACAGGCGTTGTCCAGGCGGATGGAGGGGGCGTGGGCGACCTTTCGAGCGTCGGACTCCCGGACACGATCCAGGGTGTGATCATGACCCGCATCGACCACCTCGACGAGGGGAGCAGGAGCGTGATCAAGGTGGCCTCCGTCCTGGGCCGCCAGTTCAGGCGTTCGTTCCTGCGGGGGATCTACCCTTACGAGGTGGATGACCCGGAGATGCAGGGGCGTCTGGAGAGGCTCTTCGACCTGGGCCTGCTCCAGGTGGAGGAGGAGGGGGCGGACTCCTCCTACCTTTTTAAACACGTCCTGATCCAGGAGGTGGCCTACGATAGCCTCCCCTTCGCCCGCCGGAAGGTCCTGCACCACGAGGCGGGCCGGTACATCGAGGCCGCCTTCCCGGACACGCTGGAAGAACACTGCGAGTTTCTGGCCTACCACTACAACCGGACCGACGACGATGAGAAGGCCCTCGGCTACCTGATGAGGGCGGGGGTGAAGACGAAGCGCCTCTACGCCAACAAGACGGCGATCGGGTTCTACACGGACGCCCTGCGGCGGCTGGAGCAGCAAGAGGGGGATGGGGAGAAGGCCCGGATGGCGATCGAATGCCGCTCCACGCTCGGGGACATCCTGAAGCTGGTGGGACGCTACCCGGAGGCCCTGGGCCACTACGAGGCGGGCCTCTCCCTTTCCGGGCAGATTGAAGATCGCCTCCGGCAGGCCAGGGCGCTCCAGGGCATCGGACAGCTCAGGGGCCGGATGGGCCAGTACGCCGAGGCCCTGGGGTGTCACACGCGGGCCCTGAGCCTGGTCGCGGAGGCCGGGGGGGACCCGGCCCTGGAGGGGGGGCTCCTCAACGACGTGGGGACGAACCACTTCCGGCTGGGGGACTACCGGACGGCCCTGGGCTATTTCGAGCGCTCCCGCTCCATCCGGCGCGAACTCGGGGACAGGCGTCGGCAGGCCTTCTGCGAGATGAACATGGGGGCGGCCTATGGGCTGCTGGGGGACCCCTCCCGCGCCGTCGAGCTGCTCGAACATGCCTTCGAGGTCTTCCAGAAGGTGGGGGACAGGGAGATGGAGACGCGGGTCCTGGCCAACCTCAGCGACGTCCGGATGGATTCCGGGGATTACCGGGGGGCCGAGGAGGCGTGTCTGAAGGCCGTTGAAATCCTAAAGGAGATCGGGGACCGGCAGGCCGAGTTGATGATGCTGGACCGGCTGGGGGGGATCAACGCCCGGCTGGGCGCCTACCCGGAGGCCCTCGCCCATTTTCAGCAGGCGTTGGCCCTGAGCCGGGAGGTCGGCGAGGCCATTGTCGAGACGATCACCCTGAACAACATCGGGCAGGCGCACTGGCAGCTCGGGAATTACCGGCAGGCGTTCGAGGTGTGTCAGACGGCCCTGGAGAGGGCCAGGGGGTGCGGGGCGAGGGACACGGAGGCGACGGCGCTGCACACCCTCGGCCTGATCGCAGGCAGCCTGGGGGACGCCTCCGCCGCGCTGGGGCGCTTTCAGGAGGCGGAGCGGATCGCCGGGGAGGTTCAAAACAGCGCCCTGCAGTCGCAAATCCGGGTGGACCTCGGCCGCCGTCTGTTGAGCGATGGGAAGGGGGAGGCGGCGGCGCGGGGGATCTCGGATGCGCTAAAGGCGGCCAGGCAGGCGGGCCACAGGGAGGTCGAGCTCTACGGCCTGGTCTCGCTGGCCGTGGCCCACCTGCATCTGGGGGACCTCCGGCAGGCCAGGGCGTTGATCGCAGAGGCGAAGCGCCAGAACGCCACGGTCCAGCACAAGGAGACCGAGGTCCAGACTCTGAAGCTGGAGGCCGAGATCGCGGGCCGGGAAGGGCGCTACTCCGAGGCCATGGATGACTACAATGCCGTGTTCAAGTTGACGCGGACGCTGGGGATCAGGAGGGAGGAGGGGTGGATCCTCCTCGGGATGGGGAAGGCGCTCCGCAGGATCGGGGACGACGAACGGGCGATCGCGCACCAGCAGGAGGCGATCCGCATCTCCGTGGAGACGGGGGACAGGCCCCTTCAGAAAAAACTCCTAACCGACCTCCTCGACTTTGAGCGCGACCTGGGCCTTCGGGGCGCCCGCAGAGGCCGGAAGGCCGCCAGGCATCGCGACAAGGTCCGCGAAGGCATCCAGCAGCTCAGGCAGGCGATGCGTCAGACCGATATGGTCTGATAGCGGCGCGATCACCGATCACGTCCTACACGTAAAAAGGCCCCGGCTGAACGATCAGCCGGGGCCTTTCATTTTAAAAGGGGCGCTGTGTCCCGAAGGACGACAGCTAACCCCGGACGCTGGTCGGGACAACGCCGGGTCGCCGCGCAGCGCCCCCTTTTCTCACTCCTACTCGATCGCCCCGATGCGCCTCAGGTGCGCCACGGACCGCTCCACGCCGGCGTGCTGCTGCCGCAGGTTGAGGGTCTGGCCCTGGATGCCCTCCAGCTCCATGGTAAAAGGCCCGCGCATCCCGGCGTCGTTCATGACGCGGAAGACCTCCCTGAAGTCCACGACGCCCTCGCCCAGGGGGGGGAAGTTCCACGTCTTGTAGCCGCCGTTCGTGTCTTTGAGGTGGACGGCGGCCACGTGGGGGGCGATCTTCCGCAGCTCGGCGACGCCGTCCACGCCCTCGTTGTAGTAGTAGACGTTGGCGGTGTCGAAGTTGACGCGGACGCAGGGGTGGTTCACGGCCTCCACGGTGCGCAGGGCGACGGCCGCGTTCTCGCACAGGTCGGGGTGGGTCTCCAGGGCCACGGTGACGCCGTGCGCCGCGGCCGCGTCCCCGACCTTCCGGAGCCGGGCGTAGGCCGTCTCCAGGGGCAGGTCGCCCGCCTTGAGGCTGGTGAAGACGATCTTCACGCCCATTTTCTGCGCGGCCTGGAGGCCGGGGAGGAACTCGTCGGCGACGTTCTCGTTCTTGAGGTCGCCGCGCACGATGAGCGTGGCCGCGGACAGGCCGAAGTAGCTGAGGGCCTCATTCACGGCGTCCGCGTCCTGCGGCCTGGGCGCGGCGATCTCCACGTGTTTGACGCCGATCTCCTGGAGATGCGCATACGCCGTGTCGCGGTAGCGGCCATAGCTGCCGAGGTTGCAGGAGAGCAGGTTGCTCACGAGAGGCTCCTTTCAGACGGGGTGGAGGAGCAGGTCGGGAATGCGCTGTCCCAATATACGGGATTCGTCGGGGAGAAGTCAAATAGATTGTCGTTGACATCGTCAGGGAGGGGAATTACTTTAGGTTCAGGATTGGATGAGTTCAAGGTTAGAAGGTTCAAGGTTCAAAGTTAGAACCTTGAACTTTGAACTTTGAACTCGACTTATGAAAGGACCGCGATATGAGAATTATAGACCCACATGTACACGTATACAAGAACGACTCCGCGTACCCCTGGGCGCCGGAGACGCGCACCCCCCCGAAGGAGGACGCGACGCCGGAGATGTTGCTCAAGTTGATGGAGGCCAACGGGGTGGAGAAGACGGTGCTCGTGCAGGTGATCCATTACCGGTGGGACAACCGCTTTGTGGCGGACACGCTGCGCCGGTACCCGGACAGGTTCATGGGGGTCTGTCGGGTCAACCCGGAGGACCCGGCGGCGCCGGACCACCTGAGGAGGTGGACCGAGGAGCACGGGTTTCACGGGGTGCGCCTGAGTCCGTCGGAAGGCCCTGAGGGGGACTGGTTTACGGGACCGCTGATGGACCCGCTGTTCGCGCGGGCGGCGCGGCTAAGGGCGCCGATGCTGATCCTGACCAGGCCGGGACGCCTGCCCGACCTGGCCCGCCTGCTGGAGCGGCACGGGGACCTGGACGTGTGCGTGGACCACATGGCCGACTGCCACCCGGACCGGCCCGACCAGGTTCAGAAGTTGCTCGATCTGGCGCGTTTTCCGAGGGTCTTCGTGAAGGTCAGCCACACCTGGTCGATCAGCCGGGAGGGCTACCCCTGGGCGGACACGCACGGGACGGTGAAGCGGGTGATCGAGGCGTTCGGCGCCAACCGGTGCATGTGGGGGACGGACTGGCCGGTCTGCCTGTCGAGGGCCACGTACGCGCAGACGCTGACGGTGGTGCGGGATGAGATGAGGTTCCTGTCGGAGGAGGACAGGGAGTGGTTGTTCGGCGGGAGCGTGTTGAGGTTGTGGCCGTTCCCGTAGGGGCGCGGCATGCCGCGCCCCTACTTCGTCCAGATCTTGAGCCGGTCTCCCGGGCGAATGGCGGAGGCGTCCGCAAGGTCATTCCAGTCGAGGATCTGATCCACCTCCACGCCGTGCTTCTGGGAGATGTGAAAGAGGGTATCCCCGCGACGGACGGTGTAGTGCTTCAGGCGTCCTGAAGGTTCCCCGGCCGCGCGCCGGACCTGTGGCCTGTCCCCGGCCTGGAGTTCTCTCCAGATCGTCAGCCGCCTGCCGGGGTAGATTCGGGATTTCGAAGAGAGGCGGTTCCAGGCGCAGAGCTGCTTCACCGACACGCCGTACCTCTGGGCGATGCGAAAGAGGGTGTCCCCCCGGCGCACCACGTAGGTCATGGGCCGGCGGACGGGGAGGTCCTGGGCCGCGACGGGCTGGACCTGGGGTCTGGAGGGGGTCCCTTCGGCCCGGGGCTGCGGGGGGGGCGCGGGGGCGCTGGCGACTGCATCCGCCGCGCGGTCCACGAGCAGGGGGACGAGGATGCGCTGGCCCTTTTTCAGCCGCTGGCGGGGCTTCAGGCCGTTGGCCTCGGCCAGCATCTCAGGGGAGACGCCGTGCCGGGCCGCGATGGAGGTGAGGGTCTCGCGGGATTTCACCCGGTAGCCGTGCCAGACGGACCGGCGCTCCGCAGGGAGGGCGGCGAACTGCTTCAGGAACCGGTCCCCGGCGCCGGGCGGGAGCCGGAGCACGTAGCGCTCCGAGGGGGGGGTGACGCTCCACTTGAGCGCCGGGTTGAGGCCCCGGAGGGCCTCGTAGGAGACCCCTGCGCGGCTGGCCACCACCCTCAGGTCCACGGGCGACGAGAGCGTGACGGGGTCGTAGTGCCACGGGGGGCCCGGGGTGATGTCCGTGAACCCGAACGTCTCGGGGCTGCGGGCGATGACGGCGACGGCCATGAACAGCGGGATGTAATTTCGCGTGTCCCTGGGCACGGTCAGCTCCCAGAAGTTGCGCGTCCCGGCCTTTGCCATGGCCCGGTCCACGTTGAGCCTGCCCCAGTTGTAGGAGGCCAGGGCGAGCCGCCAGTCGCCCTGGCGTTCGTAGAGGAACTTGAGGTATCGGGCGGCGGCGCGGGTGGACTTCTCCGGGTCCCGCCGCTCGTCCACCCAGTCGTCGACGCGAAGGCCGAAGGTCCGGGCCGTGTCGGAGATGAACTGCCACATCCCGACGGCCTGCGCGCGGGAGATGGCCAGGGGGTTGTAGCCGCTCTCGATGGTGGGGAGGTAGGCCAGGTCCCTGGGGAGACCCTCTTCCTCGAGGATGCTCAGGATCATGGGCGTGTATGTGGCGGCTCGGCTCAGCCAGATGGCCATGCTCTTGCGGGCGTCGGTGGTCAGGAACCGGATGCTGCGAAGGACGGCGGGCGTGCAGTCTATGGGCATATCGCAGGTCGCGGCGACCTTCTTAATGACCAGGACCTGCTGTACGTCCTCCTCGGACAGGGACTCCAGGGTGCGCCTGTCCAGGGTCTGGAGGAGGGCGAGGGCCGGCGCGTCCTCCTCTGGCACAGGGGCGCCCGACGGGGTCACGGCCCGGCGGGTCTGTTCGAGGAGGCGCAGGAGTTCCACGTAGTGCTTGAACAACCTGGGATGGCGCTCCGGGTCGATCTCGGTGGTGGCCAGGATGTCCGAGGCCAGGTCCACCTCGGCGATGGCCAGGTCGGTCTGCCTCGCAGCGATGGCCCGGCGGGCCAGGTCGATCCTCTGGCGGGCGTATTCCAGGGACTCCTCCGGGTTCAGGGACTCGGTTTCGGACAGGGCCGAGTCGGCGTCCGATTTGCCCTGGATGGCGGTGGTCCGGCGGGCCGCGCCGCAGGAGATCAGGGCAAGGGAGAGGCCCACGCAGGCGGTTATTTTAGTTATACGATAAAATATAATATGTGATTTCATAGTATTAAATTCTCAGGAGACAGTAATCTGCGCTCCGTGTTTGGTGGTTACGGTCAGGGGTCAGTGGTCAAAAGCAGTGATCAGTGATCAGTGAGGAAGGTGGAGAGAAGATAAGTCACCAGGGGATGGAGAATCATAGGCCAAATCGGGAAAAAGGTCAAGAGAATTCTGGTCCTTGTGGAAAATACCATTATTTTTAAAGAGGATATCCCATGCCCTCCTCCGACGTCCCTGCCAGCATCCTCCTCCTGACCGAGACCTCCGACCGCTGGTTCGGCTCGCCCGACGTCCTGGCCGAGCTGCTCCGTCTCGAAGGCGTCAACGACCTGGAGACGGGCCGGCTGGAGCAGGTCTCTCAGGCCCTGCTGGAGGGGCGCTCCCTCGTCGTGGTGGGGCCGGGGGACCCCGCGCCTGAGGCGGTGGACCTCCTTCTGGAGCACGTCGCAGCCGGGGGGGGGCTGATCTGCCTCTCGCCGGGGGAGGCGTTCGCCGCCCGGCTCGGCCTCAAACACCAGTTCACCGGTCTGATGCACGCCCGCGTCCGCGTCCCCCTGGACGGCTTCCCGGAGGCCGGGCTGCCCATCCGGGGGTGGGCGCATCGCTACGCGCCGGAGGCGTCCGCCGGGGCGGTGGAGGTCGCGGCCCTCTGCGACCGGGAGGGGCGGCTCGCCGGGGCTGCGGGGTTCCTGATGCAACGGGGGGGCGGAAAGATCGTGGTCCTGGCCTATGACATCGCCGCCAGCGTCTATCTCCTCCGCCAGGGTAACCCCCTCCTGGCCGGGTGTCGCGCCTCGGGCTTCTCCCGGATGCGGCCCTCGGACCTGTTCGACGGGTGGCAGGACCCCGTGGACGCCCCGCACGCCGTGGCGGACCTCCACTGCCGCCTGCTGCGGGAGCTGGCCCGGATGGCGTGGCCAGACCGGACCGTCCTTCCGTGGCTCTGGTATTTCCCCGGAGATGCGGACACGGCCCTGGTCCTCACCTCGGACGACGACTGGTCGAAGCGGGAGCAGTTCGAGCGGCTGATCGCCGCCTGCGAGGCGCACGAGGCCCGCCTCACTTTCTATCTCGTTCAGGATAAAAGTGTTATGGATCGCTCCTGGCTGGAGGACCTCCTGGCCCGCGGCTTCGACTTCTCCATCCACCCCAACCTGCCGCCTCCCATCCATCCCCTGTGGGAGCGCCGGCTCGCGGACCACGTCCGGCAGTTCGAGGGGGCCTATGGACGCCCCCCCAGCCCCTCGGTCCGCAACCACGCCATCACCTGGTCGGGCTACCTGTGCGGACCCCGAATCGAGGCCGGGCACGGCTTCACCTTCGACGCCAACTATTTCTCGCTCCTCCCCCAGGCCCGATATTACATGACCGGCTCAGGGCTTCCCATGCCCTTCGCCGACCCTTCGGGGGAGGCGCTGCCGATCTTCCAGCTCCCCACCCAGTTCTCGGACGAGACGACCCTGGGGGGTTCCGGGTGGTCGCTGGGCCTCACCCCCGACGAGGGGGTGGCGCTGGTGACCGGGCTGATGCGGCAGAACGCCGGCGGGCAGCACAGCATGCTCTGCGTCAACGCGCACCCGGTGTCGTTCGCCACGTACAGCGCCCCCCTGTGGGAGCCGGTCCTGGGCTTTGCGCGGGGGGAGGGCATCCCGGTGCTGAGCGTGGACCGGTTCAGCCGCTTCTGGCACGCCCGACGCCAGGTCCGGCTGCGCCCGATCCCGAAGGGACAGATGGAGATCGAGCGGCCTTCCGGGCCGGGGGTGTCGGAGATGTCCGCCATGATCCCCGTGGAGGGGCCGGTCGCGGGCCAACGGACCCGGACGGTGGGGGGGCGGACGTATGCGGTTTTTCCGTTGAAGAGGTGAGGGCCTGTCTTTAGACCTTTAAAAGGAGGCATGAGAGATGGCGAAGACCTGGAGACCTGAGCCGCAACTGCTGGAATCCCTGGACGCCGGGGTGCCGGAGACCCTGGCCTCTCAGAGGCCGGACGGCCAGTTCGGGACGGACCCCTGGATCTGCGGGGACCAGAACCGGCTCCTTCCGCTGGCCGCGGCCTGGAGCCTGAAGGGGAGCGCGTATCATCACAGCGAAAAGGTGATGGACGCGATCGTCCGGGGGGGGTATGCGCTGATCGACGCGCAGGACGAGAAGGGGATGTGGACGTTCCGGAAGAAGGACCACTCCACGTGGGGGCAGATTTTCATGCCCTGGACCTACAGCCGGTGGATCAGGGCCTATCACCTCGTGCGGGAGGGGATGTCGGCAGAGGCCCGCGCGCGATGGGAGAAGGGGCTGCTGCTCGGCTACGAGGGCATCTCCCGGACGTGCCTGGAGCGCCTGCACAACATCCCGGCGCATCACGCCATGGGGCTCTATTGCGCGGGGATCGTGTTTGGCCGGGAGGCGTGGAAGGCGCAGGCGCAGGAATTCCTGGGGAGGATCGCCGGGGCGCAGTCGCCGGACGGGTGGTGGCCCGAGCACGACGGGCCGGTGGTGGCCTACAACTTCGTCTACTCGGACGCCCTGGGGGTCTACTGCAGCATGTCGGGAGATCCGACGGGGCTGGCGGCGCTGGAGCGGGCCGCGCGCTACCACGCGGCCTACACCTATCCCGACGGGAGCGCCGTGGAGACGGTGGACGGGCGCAACCCCTACCACGCCGGGGTGCACCTGGGAAATCCGGGGTTCAGCCACACGCCGGCGGGCCGGGGCTACCTGGCGCAGCAGCATGGGTTATACATCAAGACCGGGAAGAAATTCGATCCCGACTATGCGGCCCACATGCTCCTCTACAGCGGAGAGGGGGCGTTCGAGGAGACGGCCGGAGGGAGGGAGACGCACGTCCACCGGATGAGGGACTACGCCCTGATCGTCCGGCGCCGGCCCTGGTTCATCAGCCTCTCCGCCTTTCTGGTGCCGCCCCCTCAAAACCGGTGGGGGCAGGACCGGCAGAACTTCGTGAGCGTCTTTCACGACAGGGTGGGGCTGGTCGTGGGCGGGGGGAACACGAAACTCCAGCCCCTCTGGAGCATCTTCACGGTGGGGGACACCTCGCTGATGAAGCACGCGCCGGGGGAGGAGAACCCGGACTTCAGCCCCAGGCCGGGGCTGATTCACGTCCCCGAAAAGGCCGAGATTCAGGCCGGAGAGGAGCGGCCGGGCCTGAGTCTGACCTATGGGCAGGAGACCTGCCGGGTGACGGCGGTCCCGAAGGGGGAGAAGGAACTGACCCTGATCTGCGAGGCCACGTCGCGCTCCGGGATGCCGGTGGAGGGGCACGTCACCCTGATCCCGCATCTGGATCAGCCGGTGCGGCTCTCGTCGGGGGATGAGGCGCGCCTGGGCGAGGAACGGATCGAACGGGCCGGGGGCGAGGGGGGATGGATCGAGCACGCGGGCTGGCGGCTCTCCCTGCCGCGAGGGGCGCGTCTGATCTGGCCCGCGCTGCCGCACAACCCCTACCGGAAGGCCGGGGAGGCGACGATCGAGGAGGCGCGCCTCGTGGTGGCGCTGCCGTTCTCCGCGACGGTCGCGCGATACGAGTTGACCTTGCAGGTTTTGTAAAAGGAGGACGGATGAAACCTGACAGACGACGCCGGCTGGGCCGGTCTTCGGTAGAGGTCACGCAGTTTGGCCTCGGGGGCGCGGCCTTTGGCAGCATCTACAGCGCCGTGAGCGATCAGGCCGTCTCGGAGGCGATCCAGGCCGCGTACGCGGCCGGGGTGCGCTATTTTGACACGGCCCCGCTCTACGGCCACGGGCGGAGCGAGATGCGGGTGGGCGCCGGGCTGGCCCGCTACAGCCGGGAGGAGGTCGTCCTCTCCACGAAGGTCGGCTACGCGCTGGAGCCGCGCGCGCCGGAACGGATGCCCCAAAGCATCTTCGTGGACCCGCTGCCGTTTGAGCCGGTCTTCAACTACTCGCGGGACGCGGTCCTGCGCTCGTTCGAGCAGAGCCTGGGGCGTCTGAAGACGGACAGGATCGACGTCCTGCTGATTCACGACCCGGACGAGGGCGCGAGCCTCAAGCCGGGACACGACCCTTACGAGAAGAGCCATTTTCGGGAGGTGATGGAGCAGGCCTATCCGGCCCTGAGCGAACTCCGCGCCCAGGGCGTCGTGCGGGCCATCGGCCTCGGGATGAATCAGTGGCAGATGCTCTGCGATTTTGCGGTGGCCGGGGACTTCGACTGCTTTCTCCTGGCCGGGCGCTACACGCTCCTCGAACAGGAGTCGTTGCGCAGGCTCCTGCCCCTCTGCGAGGAGAGGGGCATCTCCATCATCATCGGAGGCCCTTACAACTCCGGCATCCTCGCCTCGGGCGCCGTCCAGAACGCCTACTACAACTATGGCCCGGCGCCGCCGGAGGTCCTGGAGCGGACCCGCCGGATCGAGGCCGTCTGCGCCCGGCACAGGGTCGCCCTGCAGGCGGCCGCGCTGCAGTTCCCCTTCGGCCATCCGGCGGTGGCCGCCGTGATCCCCGGCGCGCGGTCGGCCGCAGAACTCAGGGCCAACGTCGGGTTCTTCGAGCAGGAGATCGCGGGGGACTTCTGGGCAGAGCTGAAAAGCCTGTCCCTCGTGGACCCGGCTGCCCCTGTGCCCTCAACAGGCAACTCTCCTACGTGATCTTCGCTCACGGCAGTCTGAGGGTTCCCCAAAAAACGGGGGCGAGAAAAACAACTCCTCGCCCCGTGTCTGAACCGATTCTCCCCCGATTTTGTTAGATGCTCTTAAAACGCCCCGCTCAAGGAGACCCGGATGGGGGCTTCGAAGTATTTTGCGGCCCCGTAGGAGATGTCTGCCCCGACCCAGCGCCCCCTGCCCACGGATCGCTTCACGCCTGCGCCGACGGTGTATCCCTCCACGTCGTAGGAGAACTTGTAGCCCCCCCGCAGGGCGAGCGTGTTCGCCATCCACATCTCCCCGCCGAGGAGGTAGCGGTCTTTGAAATCGACGGTGTAGGCGGCCTCGAACGCGAACGTGAAGAAGAACGGGTCGTTCTTTTTGCCATAAAGCTCCATTGCCGCGGCGAAGTTGAAGTGGACCGGCATCTGGAAGGGCTCCAGGTCGATCGTGTTGTCCTTCCCGAAGTTCCGGAGCGACATCGCAATGCGGGAGGAGCGGAAGCCGGTGTAGAAGACGCTCCCGATGGCTATGTCAAAACTCTTGACCGTGACCAGGTCGAGGTCCTCCTGGATGTAACGGGCGTGAAACCCGAACGAGAGCTTGTCGGTCAGCTTCTTGGCGAAGGCCACGCCGACGGCGGCGTTCCCGACGCGGATCATTCTGCCGGTCCCGCTGGGCTGGGCGGGCGTGCGCTCCTCGAAAGACTCCGGGGAGAACCCGACGTAGGAGAACGCCACGTTGCCCAGGCCCGTCTTGAACCCGACGGCCCCGGAGTACATCTTCGTGTTGACGAACCACCGGCCATAGGAGAAGGTGTACTGAGGCCGGTCGATGTGGGTCAGCCCGGCGGGGTTCCAGAACACGGTGTGGATGTCGTCCGCCACGGCCACGAAGGCATCGCCCATGCCTGCGGCCCGCGCCCCCTGGCCCACCTTCAGGAAGTGGAACCCGGAGATGCCGACCTTCCGGAAGCCGATCCCGTGCTGGGCGTGGGCGAAGCGGGCGAATGCGCAGAGGAACGCCGTTAGCAGAAGCCCGATGCAAAATGCCTTTTTCATGATGCCTCCTGTGTAAGCGTTCAGCCATCAGCTATCAGCTATCAGCAAAACCAAATACGCTTTTGTCTTTTGCTGACCGCTGACCGCTGACCGCTTACCTGATCAACACAAATGTTCCGATCTGCTGTTTCCCCTTGCTCTCGGGCATCTCCGAGGTGACGACGTAGTAGTAGATGCCGCTCCCCACGATGTTCTGGAGGCTGATGAAGGGCCGGCCATTCCACGTCGTCTCGCCCAGCTTCGCTGTCGTGTTGTCCACCTTGAGGGTCTGGATGAGGTCCCCGGAGGTGTTGAAGATGCGGAGCGTGCAGCGCTGGGGGAGGTTGAGGAACCTGATCTTGACGTCCCCGGCGTAGGCGTGTGCGCCGTCCACCCGGAAGGGGTTGGGCACGACATAGACCGGCTGCTCAAACCGGTCCGTGGTCGCGCTGGCCGCCTTGCTGGGCGTCACCCCGGCGCCGCTCGTGCGCTGGTAGGGAGACGAGAAGCCGCTCTCCAGCCCCTTCTTCAGGCTGGCCTGGACGCCGGCCGGGAGGTCGGCCATCGTCTTGGTCCCGGCGGCGTTCGTCCAGGTCGTGTGCCCCCTGGCGTAGGTCCGGACGCTGTAGAGATAGCGGAAGCCGGCATTGGCGTTGGCATCCGTCCACGAATAGGTCCCCGGCCTGTCCGCCGGGATCTCCCCCTCCCGCTTGCTGGACACCCACCGGGCGGCGGCGTCGAACTTCGCATCCTTCGGCAGAGCGCCCGTCGTCGGGAGGTCGGCCACGAGCGTCCAGTCTCCCATGTTGGTGGCCGCGGCCCCCTCCCCCTTGTATATCCGGTAACCCGCCACATCCTTCGCCTCTGCGCCCGCATAGTCGGGGTTCAGGGTGTCCAGGGCGTCGGCGGACCAGGAGAGGACCAGGTTGGCGTTCTCGTTGTTGTCGATCCGCACGTCCACGTCGGGCGGCGCATCGGGGAGGTCGTAGCCGCTCTCGTAGGCGAACCGGGCCCGCCGCACGTGCTCGAACAGGGCCCTGGCCCCGTTCTGGACCTGCGAGATCGGGGGGCCGCCCACGGCCCATCCGTGGATGCTCATCGGCCCTCCCCCCGGCCCCGCGAACTCCGCCCCGGTCCCGCAGGCGTAGACGATCACGAGCTTGGCCCTGTCGCCCGGGGCGAGGTTGTAAGGCCCATAGGTCTGGGCGTGGGTGTATCCGGCGGGACCTGACGGGTTGGGCTGGACGGCGTTCGTGGTCAGCAGCTTGAACATCTGCTCGTCGGTGTGCGACGCCCTGTTCGGCTGGTCCGTGTCGTTGAAGCTGCGGGCGGCCCACCAGTTGGTGAACGCGGGCTGGTCGGGGCTGGCCGGGGCCACGTAGGTCTCCGGGTCGCCCACGAAGGGTGGCGCGGCGTCGATGGGGGCCAGGCCAATGTACTGGTAGCCGAGGAGCTGCTTATCCTTCCAGCCCACCACGCTGGTGAACGGCGTATAGGCCGACGCCGGGATGTAGGGCTCCCCGGTGTCGTCCCATCCGTTCAGAGGCGAGTCCCCGTCCCACTGGTAGCAGACCTTCAATCCCTTCCCGTCCGCCGGCTCCGACGGCGACGCCCCGTAGTTGGGGGCCTCCGTGTAGCGGAATTGATCGTCGGACGCCTGCGCCGTCCGGGCGTTCCAGTGGTCGCTCCCCTGCCAGAGGTGGCCGGCCTCGGAGATACTGAACGTGTTCATCACGGTGAAGTAGACCCCGTTCTGCGGCGCGGGCAGGGTTCCGTCGGGCCTGCCGTCCCCGTTGGTGTCCCCCGTGTTCTGGAACACGAGCTCCACGATCACGAAGTCGTCGAAGTCCGGGTAGCTCCAGACGCGGGACTTGCGGGTGACCGTGATCCCCCGCCTCGTCGTCCACTGCGAGATGATCGTCTCCTCGCTCAGGCCCTGCCCCTCCTTCGTCGGGTAGCGGGCGTAGGCGTGGTTCACGATCTCGACCGGCTCGTCGCCGGCGTCCTTGACCGGCCGGCCCGGCCACCAGTTCGCCCGGTTGCTGTTCCTGACCCAGTCGTTGCGGGGCGGCAGGGCGTTCTTCTCCGGGCCGTTGTTCGGGTCGTAGAAGAACCGGTCGGGCCGCATCTCCACGATGTCGTCGGTGTCGTAGCGGGGGTTGGAGGCGGAGATGGTGTAGCTGGTGAACGATCCCCCCGGAGGGGCCAGGATCCAGACCCCCTCCCCGTTAGAGTTGCTGAACCGCATCCCCACGCGGGTGCCGTAGTCCACCGTGGCCTGGTCCCCGCCGAACCCGATCCCGTCCACCCCCTGCTTGCCGCCGGGGTACTGCATGGCCAGGCTCTTCGACTCGCTGTAGCCTGCTCCCACATCCCGGAGGCCCTGGTTTCCGGTGTTCCGGAAATCGACCCACAGGAGCGCCCGGTCCTCCCCCCGGGTCTTGGCCGTCTGCTGCTGGGCCACGGCCGCGCCCACCTGCGTCAGCAGGATCAGGACGGCCAGGGCCCCGGCCCATTTTGTGCGCGTCATGATCGTCTCCTCAATTAGAATGACAACCTCACCCCCATGCCGATCTGCTGCGGTGTGCCGCCGTATCGGACCAGGTCCCACGGGTCGCCGTAGGTCTTGTAGTCCGCGCTGTCCACCCTCGGCAGGGCCACCCCCCACTGGTACCAGTCGAAGGTGTTCTCGAATCGGCTGAGGTCTTGCTGGTTGAACAGGTTCTTGACCTCCAGGAAGAGGACGGCCCGGAGCTTTTTCTTCGGTTCGAGGAGGGACTTCTCGGCGTTCAGGTCGAACCGCGTGGTGATCGGGCGGTGTTCCCATCGGCGCGCCCCGACGGGCGGCTGGTAGGTCCAGGGCGTCCCGGTCTGGATTCGGTAGATGACGTTGACGCGGAGGTCGCCGATGGGCTGCCAGCCCTGGACCTTCGGGCCGAACGCCCAGGGGGTGGAGAAGTTGAGCTGGAGGCTCCCGGTGTTGCGGCGGTCCACGCCGCGCGGCGTCCGGTTGCCGCTCCCGTAGGCGATGTTCCTCCAGATCCAGATGCCGGGCACGTCCTTGGACTGCTGGATCGACCAGGACCCGTCGGCGCGGACGGCCTCGCCCGCGATGATGTTGTTGACCCGCGTCTGGTTGGCCGCGCCCAGGGTCTGGACCTCGGCGGCGGTCAGCGGTTTGGGGATCTCCGCCCCCGTGGTCGGGTCGTAAGTGTACTCATACCAGTACTTCCCGCTGGCGATGAAGGTGGCGTCCGGGAACCAGTCGCTCCGCGTCTCCCCGGCGCTGCCGCCCGACGCCCAGGCCACGTTGTAGGCCGCGTGGAACGAGAAGTTGTGGGAGAGGTTCTTCCGCAGGGAGAACTCCAGGCCGCGGCTGTCGAGGTAGCCTACGTTGCCCCCGCCCCAGGTCACCTTCAGCGCCTTCTTGGGGTCGTTCCAGTTGTAACTGTGGGTGGTGATCTGATTGGTGGCGCTCTTGTAGAACGTCGTCACGGCCACGACGTAGTCCCGGACGAAATTCCAGTCCATCCCCGCCTCGAAGGAGATGGTCTTGAGGAATTTCAGACTTCCCACCGGCGTGCCGGGGGTGTTCACGTTGTCCAGGTTCTGGAACTTCTCCGTCTCGTCGATCCGCCCGTTCTTGTTCCGGTCGTCATCGGGCTTGGTCCCCTGCCACCCCTCGCCCAGGATCGACCAGAACTCCGGGTACTGCGCGAACAGGCCGTAGGAGAACCGGAACAGGGATGACGCGGTGATCGGGTGCGACACCCCGACGCGGGGGCTGAACTGCATCTGTACAGGGGACTTCTTGGTCGGGATGTTCCGGAAGGTGGTCATCGTGCTGTACATCGGCGAGCCCGTGTACTCCAGGATGGGGGAGTTCACGTTCGGGGCGACGAAGTCGAAGCGCACCCCGGCGTTGATGATCAGGCCCTCGAACTCCATCTTGTCCTGGATGTAGAGCGCCCCCTGGTAGGGGTGGATCGGCACGCCCACCTGGTGGTCCTTGCCCACGAGTCGGACGCGGCGGATGAGGGGGCTGGGGAACTCGAAGTTGGTGTACCAGGTGCTGAACCGCGTGAAATCGAACCCGGCCTTCAGGAAGTGCCCCTTCGTGGCCTGGCTGGAGAAGTCGAACTTGACGCCCCACCGGGTCCGGTTGTAGGCCTCCCAGTCCACGATGCTGCGGTAGACGTTGAACCATTTGTCCTTATCCCGCACCACGTCGGACGTGGACGCCGGGATGTCTGAGGTGTCCTTCTTGCTGACCGACTGCGAGATGCGGAGTTCGTAGAATGTCTTGGGCGACAGCGAATGGGTGAGCGTGAAGTAACCCAGCCACTCCTGGACCGTGGCCCTCCCGGCGGCGGACCAGTCCGGCCTCAGGAAGAGGTTCTTCCCGTCCTCCCCCAGCCCCCGGATGGCCCCCGGCGCGCTGGTGCTGGCCCCCAGGACCGTGCCCGACCCGAGCGAGGTCGCCACTCCGGTGGCCCCGCCCAGCGTCCCCGAGTTGTAGAGTTTCTGCTTCTGGTAGAGGCCGCCCACCTTCACCTTGAGGTTGGACGACGGCGTGAACGTCAGCTTGAAGGTGTTCTGCGTGTTGAATGGACCGGGGATGAATGAACCGTTGTCGGTGTAAAACCCGATCTGTTTGGCCCCCGGAAAGGGGTTGGGCTGCCGGTTGTAGCGGGTCGTCACGAAGAAGGAGACGTTCTTGCTGAGCGGCCCCGACAGGTTCGCCTCGACGTAGTGCCCCATCTGGTCGGGGTAGTCTGTCCGCTGGTGGGCGAGCCGGGTCACGTCGTCGGCGGTGCCCGACCTCTGGTCCGGCCCCGGGTCGGTGTAGGTCTCGTTGGCCCACGCCGGGTCGTTCCACCGGGCCTTCCCCTTGTGGATCGGGTTTTCGTAGACGTTCGCCCCCCAGTGTTTCTTGCCCGCCGGGGTGAACCGGTAGTCGAGGTAGCCTCGGTAAGTGTCGCCCCCGTCCTTCGTCACGATGTTGATGATGCCCCCCTGGGCGTTGCCGTATTCGGCCTCCATCCCGCCCGTAATCACGGTGATCTCCTGGATGGCGCTCTTGTTCATCCCCGTGAAGTTGCGCGCCCCCCGCACATCGTTGTTGACCAGGCGGATGCCGTCCACGTAGTAGGCCGCATCGGCCAGGTCACCGCCCCGGATGATCGTGTTCCCGTCCAGGGAGACGCCCGCCTGCAGGGCCACGAACTCGCTCACGTCCCGCACGATGGGCAGGTCCTCGATGTCTTTGGCGGTGATGACGTACTTGCTCGTCGTCTTGTCGGGCTCCACCGGCGGCCGCTCGGCCTGCACGACCAGCTCGCCGAGCTCCACAGCCGTCTCGGTCAGCTTGAAGTCGACCGTCGTCGTAAAGTCGGCCTGAACCCGGATGCCCTTCTTATGTTCCTTGTGGTAGCCGATCAGCGAGGCCGTGGCCGTGTACTCCCCCGGATCGATGGACAGGATGACGTAGACGCCGTTGGGGTCGGTCACCGCGCCCTTCCTTGTCCCTTCGAGGACGACGTTGACCCCGGGCAGCGGCGCTCCCTTCGCGTCCAACACCCGGCCTGTCAGTTTCCCCGTCGTCCCGGCGAAGGCTGAGCTGACCGCCAGGCCTGTCAGAAGCGTCAGCGCCAGGATAGACCGGGCTGAAAAACGTATAGGCTGTTTCATGAGAACCTCCTGAGGCAAAACGATGAACGCAGAACGATGAACGATGAATTGAAACCGATAAATGCTCTTTTGCTTCTCATTCATCGTTCATCCTTGTTCAGTTTACTCCCCCTTGAAGTAGAGCTTGATCCCGGCCCCGGCGTCGATCATCTGAAGGGGAAACGTCTCCTTGAGGCCCCACGCCTCCATCGGACGGAGGTTGCCGAGCGCCACGTGGTAGCGGGCGCGCAGGTCGAGGGAGACGCGGCCCGAAATGAACATCTCTGCGCCAGCGCCGAGGAAGAAACCGAGGCTCACCCGCCGGTCCTTGAACGGGTCGAGCAGCAGGGTGAGGGCCTTCTTCTGGCCCGGCCAGTAGAGGCCGGAGACGCTGCTGACGTACTTGTATAACCCTGCCCCTACGGCCATGTAGGGTGTGGAGCCTCTGGCGTGGGTTTCGACAGGGCGAGGCCGCGCAAACAGCAAGCCGTTTACGGTCACGGCGTTGAGCGCTATTCGGGACCGCGCGTTGGGGCTGACATAGGGTCTGTTGTCCTCGCTCCAGACGAACGTCCGTTTTTCGAGGCTCCCGTGATCCTGCGTGGACCGGTGATACTCGATCTCCACGGCCGCGCGCGAACTCCCTGCGTAGGTCAGCGCCACGCCCACCTGCGGCGACTTCGAGTACCAGTCGCCGAACCCCCGGAGGGGCTGGTGCAGGTTGAAGAACCCGCCCATTCCCCACACCTCACCCTTTGCAAAAGCGGGTGAGGGGGCGGCCCACATCACGACCAGGAATGCGATCCAAACTCTTGAGGCACTCTTCAAAACGCCACCTCCTTTCGACGCAGAAAAGTGGGGTTCAGAGGTCGAGGGGCGGAAAAGCGTTTGGATCTTCCCGATCCTTGACCCCCAACCTCCTCTCAAATCCCATTCACTTTCTCTCGGGCTCTCACCTCCTTCCCAAAATAAAAAAGCCCACCCGTTAAACCGTTCGACAGGGTTCAACAGGTGGGGCCTCTGACAGCATCACCGCCTCTGGGTCAAGAGGTTAACAGGCGTGCTCGATATCAAACATAGATATAGACCTATTGTAAAATGATCAGATTATGACCGAATATACTCCACTCCGCACAATTGTCAAGTATTTTTATGTGTGTCCGACAAATACACGTGTCCTGTAGCGTGAGAGCGGGGTGGGAGACAGGGCCGGAGGGGAGGTGGATCGCTCCCTGGCCGCCGTCTTATCGGCGCTCTGACAGGAGTTTTTCGGCCCGTTCGAGGTTGGCCTTCGCCTGGGCATTGGACGGGTCTGCCTTGAGCGCTTCCCTCCAGAGGACGACGGCCCTGGACAGGTCGCCGCGCCTCGCATAGAGAGTTCCGAGGTCGTTTCGGATGTGCGGGACGCGGGGGTCGAGGGCGAGCAGCTTTTCGTAGAGCGCGATCGCCTCGTCCACCTTTCCCATCCTCTGGTAGAGCAGGCCGAGGCCGGCGTAGGGCGGGGTATAGTTGGGCCTGATGCGGATGGCCCGCCGGAAGGCGGCTGTCGCGGAGTCGGTCTGCCCCTGCTGGGCATATGAGACTCCGAGATTGTGGTAGGCCACCACGGAGGCGGGGTCCAGTTCGATGACCCGCCGGAGCTCTGCGATCGCATCTGCGAACCGCTCCTGCTGCGCGTAGGTCATGCCGAGCTTAAAGTGGGCCTCCGGGCTGTCCGGGGCCTGCACCATAGCCCCTTCCGCCTTCCGCGCCGCCTGCTCTCTGGCCTGAAGCCTGCGGAAAAGGTCCAGCTCCTTTTGAGCCTCCTGGCGTCTGCCCGTTTTGGCGTAGAGGTTGCCGAGGAGGAAGCGGGTCTGCGCGTCCTCTGGGGAGAGTTCGGCGGCCTTTTTGAGGGTTTCTACGGCGTCCGCCGCTCTGCCGGAGGTCGCCAACACTTCGCCGAGGCCCCGGTAAGCCCCCGCGTCCTTCGGCTGCGCGAGGACGGCCTGCCGGAAGAGGGCCTCGGCCTCAGAGAGCCTGCCCTGTCTGGCGCAGATCAGAGCAAGATCGACGCGGACATTTGCCAGTCCACCCGGGACGATCTGAAGGACTTTCCGGTAGGCGGCCTCTGCCTCTGCGTATTTCCCCTGCGCAGCCAGGGTGCGGCCCAGGTTGTAATGGGCCTCCGCGAAGTCGGGTTGGAGCTGGATAGCCCTCCTGAACGACGCCTCCGCCTCTCTGTAGCGCCCGACCGCGGCGTGGGTCAGGCCGAGGTTGCAGTGGGCCGCCGTGTGGTTCGGGTTGAGGTGGATGGCCCGCCGGTAGGCCTTGACGGCCGCGTCGTAGCGGTAGAGCGCCGAGTAGACGAGGCCGAGGTCCGCGCAGGCGTCGGCGTCCCCGGAGTCGGCGGCCACGGCGCGCTCGAGCTCCTTCGCCGCCTCGTCGAGGCGGCCCTGCCGTGCGAGGGAGATGCCCAGGTCGCGCCGGGCAGCGGCGGCGTTCGGCCCGGAGGAGAGGGCCTTCTGGAGGGTCGCCTCCGCAGCCTGACCCGCCCCGAGGGAATCTGGGGGGAGGCCTTGCATCGCTTGCCCGGCCTCGTCCGGGACGGGCGTAGGGGCGGGGTGAGGGGCACGGGCGAGGTAGATGACCGCGCCGGTGAGGGCCAGGAGCGCCAGGCCGAAGGGCCACGCTCTACGGAAGGTCTGTATGTGATTCATAGCAAGCAATAATATATACCGTCGGGGCGACCGATGCAAGAGTGCTGAGAGATGGGGGTTTGCTCGAAGGCGGGCGGGGAGGCTATTCGATGGGGAACCTGGATGGGAGGCTCTACTAGGAGCGAGGCATGCCTCGCCCCTGCGGATTTAACATCCTGTCATAAAAAAGGCTTGACATCCGAAGGGTATTTTATATCTTAGGTGGCAAGATGATTGTGATATCCTGATTTGTGTAAATTGGGTTGTGTTCCCTTTCTCAATATAAGAGGAGGTCAGGGGATAGACCGCTGAGTCCGGGACGTGATCACAGGCACGTTTTTGAGGCGCAGCGGTTTTTTCATTATCACAGAAGAGGATAAGGAGGTCTAAAACGCTTATACAAAGGAGGTGAGAATATTATTGTTGCTGAAGAGGCGAACGATTTGGAGGGCTACTGAAAAGGAGGGTCGTATGAAGCTATCGAAAAGTTTAGGTCTGTTGTGGGTCCTTTACGCGGCAACGGCGGGGGCGGTCTCTGCCGACGATGTCTCAGGCCGGTGGGGGGTCGGGGCGTTCATGAATTACAACGTTCCGACGCTCGGGTTCCGTAACTGGTACTCGAACGCGAACAAGTTCGGCATGGCCTTCGCCTACGTGCCGTCGCAGAGGGTGTCCGTGGAGGTGGAGTACCATCGCTCCCACTTCAAGAACGGGAGCCTGGAGTCCCGGACGTTCATCTGGACGGCGGGGGACAAGAAGCCGCACACCAGTCCTGACGCCCAATCCGACATGAAGTTCAACAGCCTGCTGGTGAACGGCGTCATCCACCTGGGCAAGAAGCTCCCTACCTTCCAGGCCAGCTCGTTTTCCCCGTATATCATCGTGGGCGGGGGGTTCTACCGCTACAAACACAACGTGAGCGGCATGCTCTGGCCGGCCCAGAAGGATAAGCTGGTCCTGACGCTCCCACCGTATACGGATCAGCAGTACGCGCTGGGGATCAACACCGGGTTCGGGGTGGAGGCCTTCATCGTGGACAACGTGGCCGTGGACCTGCGGTCTCGCTACAACTTCGTGGTCGGCCAGTTGAGGTCCATGGAGGACTGGGGGCTGAAGGAGACGTTCCCGCTCATGTTGTTTGACGTCGGCGCCGGGTTGAAGTTCTACTTCGGGAAGAAATAGCAACGGAACGCTGATCCCAGGAGCCGGGTAATTTAAGGAGGAGCATCATGAAAATCCGGAACGGTTTTGCGGCGTTCGTCTTTGCGCTCATCGCGGTCCTGGTCCTTTCGGCGCCTGCCCTTGCAGGCACCACCGGGAAGATCAACGGGCGGGTCATAGATGCGGTCAAGAAGGAGCCGTTGCCAGGGGTCACGGTGCTCCTGGAGGGGATGCGCCGGGGGGCCATCACCCAGGCGGACGGCTACTTCTTCATCCTGTCGGTGGACCCCGGGGCCTACAAGCTGACGGCCTCGCTGGTCGGCTACGACAGGGTGACCAAGCAGGACGTGCGGGTGGTGGCCGACTACACCAGCACGATCAACTTCGAGCTGAAGGAGACCGCCGTTCAGATGTCGGAGGTGGTGGTGACCGCGGAGCGGCCGCCTGTGGAGCCGGACAAGACGGACAGCAAATACGTGGTGACCAAGGAGAACATCGAGGCGCTGCCGATGGCCCGGTCGCTGAACGACCTGCTGACCCTTCAGCCGGGCGTCTACCAGGACAACGCCACGATCATCCGGGGTGGGGACACGCAGGACGCGGCGTTCTACGTGGACGGGGTGCGCATCGTGAACACGGACTTCAACGGTCCGACCTCTGTCAGCCCCTCCACCGCCACCCGGACGTTCACGGGCATCAACAAGACCGCCATCCAGGAGCTGGTCGTGGTCTCCGGCGGGGCCAACGCGGAGTACGGCAACCTGGAGTCCGGGGTGGTCAGCGTGGTCACGCGGGACGGCTCGCAGGAGTTCCACGGGTGGGGGGACTTCCGCTACACCCCGCCGGGTAAGAAACACTGGGGGGCCAACGTCTACGACAGCGCCTTCCACAGGGGGAGGGTGAAGTGGAGCGACCGGTCCTGGTCCTCGGAGACCGTGACCCTGGGTCCCGGCCCTGACGGCAGGACGGGCACGGCGGACGACCAGATCGCCCTGGCGCACCTGAGGTTCCCCTACACGGACGTGAAGGGCTACCTCGTGGAGGGGGGGCTGGCCGGGCCGCTCAGCAGGCGGAGCACGTTCCTGTTCACGGGCCGGTGGACGCAGCAGGCGAATCGCTACCCCGGCCCCTCCCTGTCCACGCCGCTCAACTTCTACGGGAACCTGAAGCTAAGCTTTGAGGTGACGCAGAATTTCCGGCTGAAGGTGGGCCAGATCTACGGCTACCAGGAGCGGTGGGGCACGGACCCGAACAACCCCATCACCGGGACGAGCGTGCCCAACGCCTACCGGGACCTGGCGGCCAACGGCACAAACGTCTTCCTGCCGGACGGGTCGGGGGGCGGGAAGAACAAGACCATAGACAACATCACCTACCTGACCCTGACTCACACGCTCAGCCCGAAGGCGTTCTACGAGATCAAGGTGTCCCGCTACCGGACGACCGACGACACGATCAACGTCCCGGCGGCGGGCTACAAGCTCGGCTTCCCGCTGTCCGGGTTCCCGACGAAGGACCTGGACGGGTGGTTCAACGTGAAGCCCGCCACGGCGGTCGATTTCATCCTCTCCAGGCGCAACCGGTGGGAGGTGAAGGCGGACCTGTCCAACCAGGTCACGCGGGGGCACTTCCTCAAGGCCGGGGCGGAGTTGATCTACTATGACATGACGTATTACCGGTACTACAGCCCCAACCCCGGCCAGCGGGACGTCATCTACGTCACGCAGACGGGGAACCTGCCCAACGTGCAGAAGCCGGTCAAGCCGTTCCAGATGGCCTTCTACCTCCAGGACAAGATGGAGTTCGAGGGACTGGTCCTGAACGCGGGCGTGCGCTACGACGCCTTCTACACGAACACCCGCGTCTACAACTCCTCCATCCTCCAGACGCCTCAGTTCCGCTGGCTGATCTTCCATAAAGACATGCCTACCTACAAGGCGCGGAGCACGTCGGTGATCAGCCCGCGCCTGGGCGTCTCCCACCCGATCACGTCCCGGTCGCAGTTCCACTTCACGGCCGGCCTCTACACCCGGCTGCCCGACCTGATCGACATGTTCTCCGAGACCTGGCGCGCCAACGCGCCGGACGACTACGTGCCCTACGACGGATTCCGGGGCACGCGCAGCCAGCAGTCCATGATGAACGCCTTCATCCAGTACATGCGGACGCGGGCGTTCGAGGCGGGGGCGGACTGGAACTTCGTGGCCGACTACACCGCCGGGGTGACGGCCTACTACAAGAGCGCCATCGGCAAGACCAGCAACGGCAGCCGCTACTGGTGGGACCCGCAGGGGCCGCTGGGCGCGATCTATGTCTGGGGCCGCAAGCCCAACCAGCAGCAGGACCTGAAGGGCGTGGAGATCAGCTTCCGGAAGAAGCTGAGCCACTACTTCTCGTTCAACTCGGCCCTCAACTTCGGGTGGGCGACCTCCGCCAACGTGGGGTCGAACGCCACGATGTTCTGGCCCACCTCCCAGTGGATCGCCAACGATGCGACGTGGTACGACTGGCAGTGGAACGCGGCCACGAAGCAGTACGAGAAGAAGTTCTTCTCCGCCGCCGACAAGACCCGGCTCGGCAACATCATCGACCAGCACTACCTGAGCTACAAGCGCGGGCAGTACGACATCGCGGAGTTCATCGCCTTCGACGTGATCGACGTGCAGAAGGTCTACGATGCGCCCCAGGGCATCGTGGGGATGTGGCAGCACGCCTACGGCGGGAGCACGAAGCTGGTGAACGCCAAGGGGGTGGACCGCCGCACGATGGCCAACGTGTCCCTCTACTTCCAGAGCCCGCCCGACTTCGGGCCGGGCGTGCGGGGCTTCAACCCCATCGGTGACACGCGGGCCAACCTGATCTACCGGGTGCAGAGCGGGGGGCCGATCGCCTACACGCCGCCCGGCCTGCAGCAGGAGCTCCGGCACAGGCCGATCGTGGCCAGCGTGGACCTGCAGGTGGAGAAGACCCTGGTCGGCAAGGGGAGCCGGAACATGATCTTCTATCTGGAGGTCTTCAACCTGTTCAACCAGCGGGACAGCGAGGTCCCGTTCAACTACGGGGACTACGCGCAGTGGGGCCTGAACACGCCCCGGCCCGACGACGTGAACTTCCAGACCTACGGGGACTACAACGAGCTGACCCGGTACTCGGGCGTCCCCAGGCAGGTCAACACGGGGGTGAGGATCAACTTCTAGACCTCACCCTCCCCCGTACAAAGGGGAAAAGCCCTTGTCACCCCCTCCTCTCCGTATGCGGAGAGGGAGGGGGAATCAGGTAGGGGCGACCGGCCGGTCGCCCCTACAGCGACGGGGGTGGATGAGGTCTCATTAACGGAGAAACGGTTTATGAGACAGCGAAAGATTCTCTGGCCGGCCCTGGCCCTGGCGTTCCTGATGGTCGCTACGGCGCAGGCCCAGGTCAGCCAGGAGCCTGCGGAGACGGTCACGTCCGCCCGGTCGAACGTCTACCTCTCCTTCTACAACACGGGGAGCATGGGGGGGTGGAACGTCGGGTCGTCGGCCACCGGCGAGCCGCAGATGTTCATGTACCCGAGCTGGAACTCCCTCCCCAGCACCAACGCCACCTCCAACTACACCCGGAAGAACGGGAACTCCCTCGGCTTCGGGTTCTGGGTCCTGTCGCGGGACGGGGGCCAGGTCAAGATGACCTGGAGCGGCCCCCGCTACAAGGCCGACGACATCCGGCAGATCATTTACGACTCGTCCAAGGGGCCGGAGGCCAAGCTGGGGGTGAAGACCGCGTGGGAGCAGTCCCGGTCCGCGGCCTGGACCGAGGCGAGCACCTACTGGCCGGGGGCCACGGTGCCCAAGACCGGCCCCCCCCCCAAGATCTGGAACTTCTCCCCCGGCAAGTACATCCCCGACGACGCCTTTGCGGAGGAGATCATCCCCACCCAGTGGACCAACGCCCAGGGGGTCACGGTCACGCGGAAGGCCTACGCCTGGAGCTACCAGGACTTCGACGACTTCATTATTGTGGAATACGTCCTGGAGAACACCGGGGACACGGGCGGGGACGGGGTCCCCGACCTGCCGGACAAAGCGGTGGAGGACATGTACGTCGCGTTCCTGAACACCTGGAGCGTCAGCGAGATGGGTCACGGGATGCGAAGCGGCGTTTTTCAATGGTTCTCCTGGCAGGACCTGTCGCGGGACGACTGGTTCAAGTACTCGGAGGCGGGCAACTACGTGAAGGGGTCGCCGGGCGGCCCGGTCTTCATCGACCCGGCGGAGGCCAAAGGCCTGAAACTCGCCTACCAGTTCGACGGCATCAGCCCGTTCAGCGGCTACGACGACACGGGGGAGCCCTGGAGCACCTCGTTGCAGTCCTTCAACAGCGTGGAGATGGGCATGGTGGATGGGCAGATGACCTCCTACCAGTACGTGGGCATGGCCCCGGTGGCCTACGCCGACGACGCGGGCATCCACTCCTTCAACGCGCAGGACAAGGGGAAGTACGTCCAGCCAAAGGGGGCGCAGCCGGCCTACTTCAACCGGTGGGCCATCCGGGGGAATAACGACTATGACGAGCCGACCCCGGCGTCCCACACCCCGGCCGCGATCCTCAACACGTTGACGGGCGCGGCGGTGGTGGACAACCCCACGGACGTGGGCGGGTTCACCAACGCCCAGGTCTACGGCCCCTACACGCTGGCGCGGGGCCAGAAGGCCAAGCTCGTGATGGTCTTCGCCGCCGGGACGGGCGCGGAGTACGCCGGGCCGGGGCAGGAGCCGATCGACATCTGGCAGTGGGCGCTGACGGCCACGAAGAACGACCTGATCAAGGGAGAGCGGGCGCTCGTGGAGCACGTGAAACACGCCCTGTTCGCCTACCAGAGCGGCTACGACCTCCCCGACGCCCCGCCGGACGTGGACGTCATCGTGCAGAGCGACGAGAACGCCCGCGCCCTGCTCACCTGGTCCGCCGCCGGGGACAAGGCGACCCACCCCGACTACGCGGGGGCAGAGGCTGGCGACGTCGCGGGCTACCGGATCTACCGGGGCCTGCGGGGGAACCTCACGTCCATCGGGCCGTTCAACCTGGCGGCCACCATCCCGGTGGGCGGCCCCTATCCGTCAGGGGCTACGTTCACCCCCAGCGAGACCTGGCCCGACGATGCGGCCGGGACCAACCAGCTCCTCAGGACCACCCTCAAGCTGCAGGGGGACCAGGGCCGCCGGGCCGCCACGCCGGGCGTCTACAGGTGGTCTGACCCGAACTCCAACGCGGGGTTCACTTACTGGTACTCCGTTCGCGCCTACGCCAAAGGGCACACCGCCTGGACCAACAACGACAAGACGAAGGCCATCGCGGACCTGCCGCCCCGCGTGCAGAGCCACCTCCGGCGGGGGCTGGAGGGGGGCCACTCCTCCATGCTCCAGAAGTTCCTCGGCTCGCCGGTGCTCCCCAAGGTGGCCGCGGCGGACCGGATGGAACGCCCCATCGTGGTGACGCCCAACCCCTACAAGCTGGACGGGACGCACAACTATGTGGGAGGCGTGAAGATCCGGTTCCTCAACGTGCCGGAGCGGGCCTGGGTCTACATCTTCAACTCGGCCGGGCAGCTCGTCCAGGCGCTCCGCAAGACGGACCCCTCGCGCAGCGAGATCTCCTGGGACGGGCGTCCCTACACGACCACCCTGGCCCAGATCGGCCCCGGCATCTACTTCTACGCGGTCAAGTCCGAGACGCCGGGGAGCGAGGGGAAGGTCAAGACAGGCACCTTTGTGGTGATTCGATAAGGAGAATATCATGAAAAAGCGATTTCTGATCGGGTGCCTGCTCCTGACGGTCCTGGTAGGGTTGATGGCCCCCTCGGCCTGGGCGGACCTGCGAAAGTACACGAAGATGGAGACCGGCGAGGGGTGGGGCCTGTGGAAGAAGCGGGTCGGGGTGTCCGCCTTCCCCTTCCTCAAGATCGGGCAGGGGGCGCGGGCGGAGGCGCTGGGGGGGGCGTTCACGGCCCTGGCCGACGACATCAACGCGGCCTTCTGGAACCCGGCGGGCCTGGGGCACATCGAGAAGGTGGCCTACACCTTCAACTACACGCGCTGGCTGGTCGGCTCCAAGGTCTTCTCCGGGGCCCTGGCGTTCGACGTGGGATTCGGGGTGATCGGGTTCAGCGCGATCAGCTTCGGGACGCAGGAGTTCCCGATCACCACCCCCACGGCGCCCTGGGGGACCGGGGAGATGGGCCGGGCGGGGGACATCGCCGTCGCCGGGATGTTCGCCAAGCGGATCACGGAGAAGCTGATGCTGGGCGGCCAGGTCCGGTGGGTGCAGGAGGACCTCATCCTGGACAAGATGTCCAAGATCGACTACAGCATCGGGACGCACTTCTACACCGGTTTCAAGAGCACCCGGCTCGCGATGGGGTTCCGGAACCTGGGGGGGAACGCGCAGATCACGCAGGGGGGCGAGGAGGTGATCCTGCCTGCGGTGTTCAACGTGGGCGGGGCGATGGAGATCGTAGGAAAGAAACAGGACCCTGTTTACGTCACCCTGTCTGTGGAGCATTCGTTCATCACGGACTACTCCCAGAGCACGCGGGTGGGCGTGGAGATGTGGCTGAACAACCTGCTCGCCCTGCGGGGGGGCTACCGGTCCAATATCGAGTTGGAGAACTGGAGCGGGGGCGTGGGCCTGAAGCACAAGATCAAGGGCAAGACGTTCACGGTGGACGCCTCCTACCACAACGACCGGGAGGGGCTCTTCGACCCGCCGATTCGGTTGACCTTCGGAGGATCGCTGTAAAGAAGGCGAAAGGAGCAAGGAAGAAGGGGAAAGGGTAACCCTACTCTTTCCCCTTCTTATTTTGTTGAGGCGCTATGAGTCAGCCGGTCATCCTGCTTGGCCACGCGGGCAACTACGCCGATATCGTGGACCTCATCGAGGACCTGCGCGATGCAGGGGACCTGCGCTACGAGGTCCTGGGCTTTCTGGACAATCGGGAGGAGATGCAGGGCAGGTCGTTCCACGGCTACCCCGTGCTGGGGCGCTACGCGGACGCGGGCCGGTTTCCGGAGGCCCTGTTCTCCACCTGGATCGGAGGCACGAAGACCTACCTGGACCGCCCCCGCGTGATCGGGGAGTTGGGGGTCGCGGGGGATCGCTTTGTGACGCTCGTCCACCCCACCTCCTGCGTCTCGCGCCGGGCGCGGCTCGGGCGGGGGGTGGTGGTCTACCAGAACTGCACCCTCTCCAACAACGTCGTCCTCGGAGACCACGCCCTGGCGCTCCCCAACGCCGTCCTGTCGCACGACGACGAGATCGGGGACTACGCCGTCATCACGGGGGGGGTCGCGATCTCAGGGGGCGTGAAGGTGGGCCGGAGCTGCTACCTGGGGACCAACTGCTCCATTCATCAGAGCCTCACCATCGGCGAGGGGAGCCTGATCGGCATGGGGAGCGTCGTGCGCCACGACGTGCCCCCCTTCTCCGTCGTGGTGGGCAATCCTGCCCGCCTCCTGCGGGAAGTGGACAGGCCGGAGGGATAAGAGGGTGGGGGGAGGGATTCGCCTGCACGAGCCGCGAGGAGTCACCTTCCGCGCCCTGCTCATCGGCCTTCTCACCGCTGCCGCCGTCAATGCGGAGGTCTGCTATGTGGAGTACGTGGTCCACGCCTCCCGGCTGACGCTCAGTCACTTCCCCATGGGGGCGTTGATTGTCTTCCTCGGCGTGGTGATCGTCCTCAACCCCCTCCTGCGCCCCCGCCTGTCTCCCCCCGAACTCCTCGTTATCCTGGCCATGTGCCTGGCCGCCGGCGCGGTCCCCTCCGTGGGGCTCACCGGCTACTTCCTGGGCGTCCTGGCCTCGCCCTACTACTTCGCCTCGCCCGAAAACCAGTGGGCCGACTACTTTCACCCCCACATCCCCCCCTGGATGGCCCCCAGCAACCAGGACGGGACGATCGAGCGGCTGTTCGAGGGGCTCCCGGAAGGGGCGTCCATCCCCTGGGGCGTGTGGGTTGTCCCTCTCGCCTGGTGGGGGGGGCTGATCGCGGCCTTTGTGGGGGTCTCCGTCTGCCTCGCCGTGATCTTCCGGAGGCAGTGGGCGGAGTACGAGCGTCTCGTCTACCCCGTCCTGCGCCCCGCCCTGGAGATGGCGGAGGGGCCGCAGGACCGTCGCCTCCTCCCCGGGTTCATGCGGGGCCGTCTCTTCTGG
>Ga0209399_10000260_pt1 | contig 33347 bp, 25 predicted proteins | sample OV2TP3_FD_184130 | JGI IMG/M metagenome (GOLD analysis project Ga0209399, IMG submission 184130) | Hot spring microbial communities from Beatty, Nevada to study Microbial Dark Matter (Phase II) - OV2 TP3 (SPAdes) (version 3) | ecosystem: Environmental > Aquatic > Thermal springs > Hot (42-90C) ... | reverse complement strand
AATCGATCGCCGCCTACGAAAAGGGCGGCCGCCTGGACCTGGCCCGCCAGGAGGCCGGCGAGATCGCCGTCATCGAGGGCTTTTTGCCGACGCAGATGGGCGAGGCCGAGATGGCCGCCGCCATCGACGCCGTCATCGCCACCGTCGGCGCCACCAGCCTCAAGGACATGGGCAAGGCGATGGGGGCGCTGAAAGCGCAGTACGCCGGCAAGATGGACTTCGGCAAGGCCAGCGCGCTGGTCAAGGCGCGGCTCACCTGAGCCTTCGCCAACCCCCGGCGCAGTCCCTCCCGACGACCCCGACGGCCCGGATTTCCGGGCTTTTTCGCTTTTTGCGGCTTGACGGTCGTCAAGGCGCCGGGTTGCCGATCCGGCAAGATTGGGCGACCGGAACAGAGAGGGGAAATCATGGCCATCGGCAAGATCACCGAACGGGTCGACGCCATCACCGGCATCGCCGCCGAGCGCCGGGTGCCGGCGCCGCCGTGCCCGCGCAGCGTCAAGATCGAGCTCACGGCGCGCTGCAACTTCAAGTGCTCGTTCTGCGCCACCGCCATGAAGCTCCGCTACAAGAGCGACATGGACCGCGGCTTTTACCTGCGCCTGCTGAAGGACCTGCGCGCGGCCGGGGTCGAGGAACTCGGCATGTTCTATCTCGGCGAGAGCTTCCTGCTGCCGTGGCTGCCGGAAGCCATCGAGGCGGCCAAGGACGAGGGCTTTCCCTACGTGTTCCTGACCACCAACGGCTCGCTGGCGACGCCGGAGAAGGTGAAGGCCTGCCTGCGAGCCGGCCTCAACAGCCTGAAATTCTCCCTCAACTTCGCCGACGAACGGCAGTTCGCCGAGGTTACCGGCGTCAAAGGCACGCTCTTCAACACCGTCATCGCCAACGTCAAGTCGGCGGTCAAGGTGCGCGATGCCGGCGGCTACGACTGCGGCCTCTATGCCTCCTACATCAACTACGACGGCGAGCAGGGCGAGCGGATGAAGGCGGTGGTCGCCGAGCTCGAGCCGCTGCTCGACGAGGTGTACGCGCTGCCCTTGTATTCCCAGGCCGACCTGGTCAGCGTCGCCGAGAAGGACAAGGGCTGGACCATCAAGGGCGGCAACCCGGGGCGGTTCGCCAACATGCGCGAGCCGGTGCCGTGCTGGTCGCTGTTCACCGAGGCTCGCGTCACCCACGACGGGTTCCTGTCGGCCTGCTGCTTCGATCACGACGGCCGCTTCCGCATGGGCGATCTGAAGACGACGCCGTTCATGGAGGCCTGGGCGTCGGAGAAGTTCCAGCAGCTCAGGCGCGCCCATCTGTCCGGCGACGTGCGCGACACCGTGTGCGCGCGCTGCGTCTCTTATGGTTGAGGCAGGCGGCTGAACCCCCCGATTCGCCGAATTTCCGCCGTCGCCGGTCCCGGCGGCGATGCCGCGCGTTGCCGTCGCCGGCGCCGGCGACTTGTGGAAAACCTGTGGATATCCCATTAACAACAAAGGCTTTTTGGCGGTCCGGCGAGGGGCTAGACTGAGCCCCGTCCGCCCGGCTGGGAGCGGCGCGATTCGGTTTCAAGGTTCCGCGGGGTAGGCTCTCCGGCAATGGCCTTTTCCGACCAGTTTCTGGACGAGGTGCGGGCGCGCGCCGGCCTCGCCGACGTGATCGGCCGCCGGGTGCGGCTGCAGCGCAAGGGCCGCGAGCATTTGGGCCTGTGCCCGTTCCACAAGGAGAGGACGCCCAGCTTCACCGTCAACGAGGAGAAGGGCTTTTACCACTGCTTCGGCTGCGGCGCCCACGGCAGCGTCTTCGACTTCGTGATGGAGACCGAGGGGCTTTCGTTCCCGGAGACAGTCGAGAAGCTGGCCCAGGAGGCCGGCCTCGAGGTGCCGCGCGATACGCCCGCGGAGCAGGAACGCCAGCGCCAGCGCCAGACCCTCTACGACGTGGCCGAGAAGGCGGCTGGGTTCTTCGAGCGCCAGCTCCGGATGCCGGAGGGCCGGCGGGCGCTGGAGTACCTCAAATCCCGCGGCCTCGACGACGCGGCCATCGCCCGCTTCCGCCTCGGCTTCGCCCCCGATTCGCGGGGCCAGTTGAAGGCGGCGCTGATCAAGGACGGGGTGCCCGAAGGCTTGCTGGTCGCCTGCGGGCTGGTGATTCGGCCGGAAGCAAGAGGCCCAGGGGGTGCGGGGAACACCCCCGCCAAAGCCCCCGAGGAAGGGAGCGGCTCCGACGGGGAACGACAGAACGGCGAGCGGGCGTCCTATGACCGCTTCCGCGGCCGGGTGATGTTCCCGATCGCCGACGCGCGCGGCCGCGTCATCGCCTTCGGCGGGCGGATATTGGGAGACGGCGAGCCGAAGTACCTGAACTCGCCGGAGACGCCGCTGTTCAAGAAGGGCGAGGTGCTGTACGGCCTGAAGCTCGCCGGCGGCCCGGCGCGCAAGGCCGGCACCGTCATCGTCACCGAGGGCTACATGGACGTCATCGCGCTTCACCGCGCCGGCTTCGAGCACGCGGTGGCGCCGCTCGGCACGGCGCTGACCGAGGAGCAGATGCGGCTGTTGTGGCGGGTCGTGCCGGAGCCGGTGCTGTGCTTCGACGGCGACGCCGCCGGGCAGATGGCGGCGGCGCGCGCCGCCGAGCGGGCGCTGCCGCTGCTGAAGTCCGGCTTCGGCCTGCGCTTCGCCCTGCTGCCGGAGGGCGACGATCCGGACACCCTGGTCCGCTCGCGCGGGCCCGACGCCATGGCCGCCGTCGTCGCCCGCGCGGTGCCGCTGTCGGAGGTGCTGTGGCGGATGCAGACCGGCGGCCGGATGCCGACCACGCCGGAGGAGCGCGCCGGCCTGCAGAAGCGGCTGAAGGACTACGCCCGCCGCATCGGCGATCCGACGCTGCGCGCCCATTTTGCCTCGCAGTTCAACGACCGCCTGTGGGCGGCGCCCGGCCGCCAGCGGCGGCAGCGCGGCTGGACGCCGTCGATGACGCTCGACGACCAGGCCGGCCCGGCTGCGCGGGTGGACGCGGTGGTCCGCGCCCAGCGGGTGCTGCTCGCCACCCTCATCAACCACCCGCGGATGTTCGACGGCGTCGAGGAGACGCTCGGCAAGCTCAGCTTCGCCGAGGCGCGCCTCGACCAACTGCGCCAGGAGCTGATCTCGGTGCTGTTGAAGGACGCCGATATCGAGACCGAGGGCGTCAAGCGGGTGCTGCGCGAGCGCGGCTTCGCCGAGAGCCTGGAGGTGCTGTTCCGCGATCCGTTGATCCGCGCCAACCGGGTGATCAAGTCGGACGCGCCGGCGGAGAAGGTGGAGCCGTTGTGGCAGGAGAACGTGGCGCTGCTGAAGCACCTGGAAAGCGCGCCCGAGGTGGCCAGGATCAAGGACCCGGCCGGGACCGCCATCAGCGACCAGGACTGGGAGCAATGGAAGGCGCTGATCGCCGAGACCATGCCCGGACACCGGGAATGAGGGGACAGGCGACGGCGGCGACGCCAGGGCCCTCGCCCGCCCGCCGCCGGCCTATCGGCGGTCCCGTGGGCCGGCCCGTGGTCCAGCCCGTGGACCGATCCCGGCCAGGACCGGTCCGGGACCCCCGAATCCCTTGCAAAATCGGCGTTTTCCCGTTGCAGCGCTTGACAAAACCGGGCGGCGCGTTTTTAAGAGCGCGGGCGCCACGCCCGGCGCCACGTGGGACGCCAGGTGGGACGCCAGGTGGGACGCCACGGGGGGGCTTGAATCGGGGCCGCCTGAAAACCACCTTTAGCGAGTGGTTTTTCGGTGGCCGATGGGGGCCGACGGGTTGGGTCGGCGTGGCGATGCCCCGCCGCCCGACCGACCGCACCCGCCCGCGACCAGCAGCGAAGGTTTGAACTTGGCCAAGGCAGCAGCCACCACCACCGCGGAAACCAAGGAAACCCCGGAGGGCGGCGACAGCCCGCTCCTCGACAGCCTCGGCGCCGGCGTCAAGAAGATGATCGCCGCCGGCAAGGAACGCGGCTTCGTCACCTACGACGACCTGAATGCGGCCCTGCCGCCGGACCAGGTGTCCTCGGAGCAGATCGAGGACACCATGACCATGCTGTCCGAAATGGGCATCAACGTGGTCGAGACCGAGGAGGCCGAGGAGGCGGCGACCCCCCAGGAAGGCGCCGAACCCGCGGTCGCCACCGGCGGCGGCAACGTCGACGAGGCCGATCTCGGCCGCACCGACGACCCGGTGCGCATGTACCTGCGCGAAATGGGCTCGGTGGAGCTGCTGTCGCGCGAGGGCGAGATCGCCATCGCCAAGCGCATCGAGGCCGGCCGCGAGATGATGATCGGCGGCATCTGCGAAGGCCCGCTCACCATCCGCGCCATCGTGCAGTGGCATGACGCGCTGGTGTCCGAGGAGATGCTGCTGCGCGACATCATCGACCTGGAGGCCACCCACGGCGGCGGCCCCGGCGCCGCGATCGCCGTCAACGTCGTCGGCGTCGGCGTCGCCGCCCCTGCCCAGCCCGGCGCCAAGGAGGCGGCCGAGGCGGCGAGGAAGGGCCTGCCCAAGGACCACGAAAAGGCCAAGACGGGCGACGGCGAGAACGGCGCGGGCGCGGCAAAGGTCGACGGGGACGGCGAGGACGACGACGATTCCGAGGAACAGAACCTGTCGCTGGCGGCGCTGGAGGCGAAGCTGACGCCCGACGTGCTGGAGACCTTCGAGAAGATCACCAAGACCTACAAGAAGCTGCACAAGCTGCAAGTGGTGCGACTCGAGGCCATGCGCAAGGCCGACGAGATCAAGCCGTCGCAGGAAAAGCGCTACGGCAAGCTGCGCAACGAGCTGATCGCGTTGATGAAGGAGGTGCACCTCAACAACGCCCGCATCGAGCAGCTGGTGGAGCAGCTTTACGAGTTCAACCGGTCGCTGATCAGCCACGAGGGCAAGCTTTTGCGCATGGCCACCACGTCGAAGATCAAGCGCGAGGACTTCCTGGAGCACTACCGCGGCCACGAGCTCGACCCGTTGTGGCTGCGCCGCATCGGCCGCCTGCCGACCAAGAACTGGAAGCGGTTCGTCACCCGCTACGGCAGCGACGTCAAGGCGGTGCGCGAGCAGATCAACGAGATCTCCAAGGAGGCGGGACTGCCGATCGGCGAGTTCCGGCGCATCGTCGCCACCGTGCAGAAGGGCGAGCGCGAGGCGTCGAAGGCGAAGAAGGAGATGATCGAGGCCAACTTGCGCCTCGTCATCTCGATCGCCAAGAAGTACACCAACCGCGGGCTGCAATTCCTGGACCTGATCCAGGAGGGCAACATCGGCCTGATGAAGGCGGTCGATAAGTTCGAATACCGCCGCGGCTACAAGTTCTCGACCTACGCCACGTGGTGGATACGCCAGGCGATCACGCGGTCGATCGCCGACCAGGCGCGCACCATCCGCATCCCGGTGCACATGATCGAGACCATCAACAAGCTGGTCCGCACGTCGCGCCAGATGCTGCACGAGATCGGCCGCGAGCCGACGCCGGAGGAGCTGGCCGAGAAGCTGTCGATGCCGCTCGAGAAGGTGCGCAAGGTCCTCAAGATCGCCAAGGAGCCGATATCGCTGGAGACCCCGATCGGCGACGAGGAGGACAGCCACCTGGGCGACTTCATCGAGGACAAGAACGCGGTGCAGCCGCTCGACGCCGCCATCCAGGCCAACCTGCGCGAGACCACCACCCGGGTGCTTGCGAGCCTCACCGCCCGCGAGGAGCGCGTGCTGCGCATGCGCTTCGGCATCGGCATGAACACCGATCATACGCTCGAAGAGGTCGGCCAGCAGTTCTCGGTCACCCGCGAGCGCATCCGCCAGATCGAGGCCAAGGCGCTGCGCAAGCTCAAGCATCCGAGCCGCTCGCGCAAGCTGCGCAGTTTCCTCGACTATTGAGCCGCCGCGGTCGTATCGGGGACGGCGGCCGAGCCGGCGGGCCGGCGGCGACGGCGGCGACGACGTCCAGCGTCGGCGGCGAGATTTTCCCGGCCGCCCCCGCTATAATCCTCCGATTCCCGAGCCTGGCGCGGGGCCCGTAGCTCAGGTGGTCAGAGCCGACCGCTCATAACGGTCTGGTCGCAGGTTCGAGTCCTGCCGGGCCCACCAGCCGCCCCCTTCCCGCCCGCTTCTCGACCGGGACGACGCCTTTCCCGCCCTCGACCACGGGCCGGATTCCCGGTATGGTTGGGCATCGCCGCCAACGGACGAGAACCGCCGATGTCGAGTTTCTGGCAGACCCTGGTGAAGCCGGACCACGAAGAGCTGGCCATGAAGGACCGGCTGATCGTGATCGCCGCGGCCAACCATTTGCAGGTCGGCGAGTTCCAGCTGTTGCAGCTGGCGTACCGGGAATGGTTCGACCACGATCTGCCCGAGGCGCTGGTGGCGAAGCTGTTCACTTCGTACATGGTGCACCACGAGGTGCCGCATTGGGCGCGGCATTACGCGCGCCACATCGTCGACGGCTGCGAGCGCGGCGATATCGACGACAATGCGCCCGATTTCCACCGCTACGACCACGATTACCACACGGCCGTGCCGCAAGGCACGCGGCGGTTCTGTTTCGCGGTCGCCAGCATCTGCCTCGTCGTATTCGGCAGCATCTACGTCGCCAACCAGATGGTGACGTCGCCGATGTCGCTTCTGCCGCCTTATTTCGATCGCGATGAGTTGCGGCGCGGCCAGCAGGACAGCAAGGCGGAGACCGGCGGCCGGGAGAGATTCGTCGCCCCCGGTGGCGGCGGAAAGTACAACGACGGATCTCGCCCGCGCGACTGATCGGCACGGCCGACGCCGGCCGCCGATCGAGTTGTCAGCCCCACGGCAAGCCTTTAATGTCGGGTGATGTTCGAATTCGCCGGCGAGGCCGAGCCGCTTGTGAACTTGGTTTTCCTGGTTACCACCGGGATCATCGCCTATCACGGCATCCGCTTCCGGGACGAGGAAGGGAACGCCGATTTCGTGCGTCTGCTGTTCGGTTGCATCGCCGGCGTCTTTTTCTTGATGGTGCTGTTCCAGGACGTGCTCGGCGTCGTGAGATTCTGACGCGACGCGAACCCGGCCGCGGCCGCGCGCGCCGGCCCGCAGCCGGATCAGCGTCCCGTCGGAGCGCCAGAAGCCGTTATTTACTGCACTGGCCGACGGAACCGCCCTTGCAGACGGTCTTGCCGTCGGTCCAGGTTGCGTCGGCCAATCTGACGGCGGCAAGATTCGTCCCTTCCAACTTGGCGCCGGTCAGATTCGCCCGTTCCAAGTTGGCTCCTTCCAAGTCCGCCCCGGAGAGATCGGCGCCCGAAAGATTGGCGTCGTCCAGGAAGGCCTTCATCATCCTGGTCTTTTTCAGATTGCTCCCCGACAGGTCCGCGAACCGAAAGTTGACGTTCCGGAGATCCGCGTCCTCGAGATTGACGCCCTTGAGCTTGGAATGGTGGAGGACCGCATCATGAAGAACCGCGCCTTTCAGATTGGCGCCCTCGAAATTCTTTCGCGCGAATTGGCATTTGGCCCATTGCACGAACGCGGCCGGCGGATCATAGCATTCCGCCGCCGCCGGGTGCGGGATCAGAAGCGCTCCCATCGCCACCGCCGACAGTGAGTAGATTACGCCATGTTTCATGGTGCTAACTCGTCATAATCGGTTCAGGTTGGGTAAATCTGCCGCGCCTTCGACGACCCTTCTCATGGGGCTGTCAAACCGCGGCCGGCGTGTGCTTGATCGCAGACGGCAAGGGCGCCCGTTGCCGGAGTACCGGCACCCGGACTTGCGCCCAAGCCTAAGACGCCCGCGACGGCATCATTTCCCAAACAACTGCGACAGGAACATACCGCCGCCGAGAACGACGAAGATGCCGACGACGATGATACCCATCACCATGATCTGCTTGCCGGCCGACGGCATGGCCGGCTTGTCATCTTCGGCCTTGAGTGGTTTTTGTTCCGACATGAGACTCTCCCCTAAATGCTTCGAAGCGTGTGGTCGCGAAAATTCCGTATTTTTATGGTTGCCCATTCGGCGGGAGCCCAATAATCGCATGGGCGGGACCGTTTGCCAATCGGGCAACTCGGCCAATCCTTCAAAAAGGCTTGTACATCCGCTGCTCGGCGTCCTTTTCCGGCACCCTGAGGAGGCGCTTCTCCGGTGGCAGGGCCAGCTGCTCATGTAGGTAGACGGCGCGCTTGCGGACGGTCGAGGGCCTGGGCGTGCCATACAGGATCTTGTCGATGAGGCTGGGCCCGTCCACCGCTCCCTCGTCGATCTTGAGGGCCTGAATGTAGTCGGCAAGGGCTTTCTCGTATTTGCCCTGCCGGTCGTAGAGGATGCCGCGGTTCGAATAGGCGGCCGCATAGGCGCCGTAGCCGGTGCTGTCGTCCGGCGCCAGGTTCCTGCTCAGGTAATCGATCAGGTAGGTGAATTCCGCCTCCGCCTCGGCGTCCCGCTCGGTTTGCAGGAACACCAGGGCGCGGCCCATCAGGGCGCCGCGGTGATCGGCAGACACCGCGAGCGCGGCGTTGAAACGCTCGAGCGCCTCGGCGTACTTCTTGTCGCCGAGCAGGATGTCGCCTTGCCGGACCTCGAAGTCGCCGGGCGGCGCCTCCACGTAGTTGTTGACCACCGCCCACACCGAAAACATGACGAACGTCGCCACCCCCAATAGGACGACGAACCGGCGGATAACCCGCGGATCGGTGATTCCCTTGGCGGTCACGGCCTATCCCCGAACACGACGCCGCCGTATACGGCGGCGAACACCAGGCACAACAGCGCCGCGGTGACAGTCGCCCGGCGCTTGAGCGACTGGCGCGCGGCCTCGTCGGGAAGCTGGCCCTGCAGGCGCTGCTGGCGCCGGACGGCCATCACCCAGATCAACTGGCGGACCGGGTAGAACAGCGCCGCGCCCAGCGCCGCCGACCACAGCCATCGGTATTCGGGCGAAATCACTGTTTCCACAGCAGCGGGCCTCGGTCCATTGGGCCACCCGATTGGCGGCAACGGAACGGATTTTAACAAAAAAAAGGGGGAAGGGCGAAACCCCTTCCCCCGATTTTTCGAAGCGAAGTTCGGCTAGACGCGTTGCTGTTGTTCCTCGGCCGTATCGCCGATGTCTTCCACCAGGGCCTCGATTTCCCTTTCGGGGATGGTGGACATTTCCATCTTGTAGGCGAGGAACCACATCATCGCCACGCCCAACAGCCAGAACAGGATCTGCCAAGCCCAGATCGACGGCATTCCGAAGGTCCAGCCCTTGAGCCCGGCATTCGGCTCGCCGAAGATGTAGTTGCCGATGACGGCGCCGGGTCCGATTCCGAAGTACAGCCACGCCAACGTCACGATCCACGCGACCGGAATCAAGCCCTTCTTCGAGGCCGGCAGCGAGGCGTGCTCGCGCAGGAAGTTGTGATACTTCATGCGGTGAGCCGTTTCCTGCTCGTTCTGGGTAAACGCGGAGACGATGACGCAGATCGGCACGTTGAGGATGATGCCCCAGCCGGCGGAGTGGATGGTCAACGGCCAGCGGCCCCAGAAGTCGAGGCCCATGTCCTTCAGGATGTTAAGACCGAAGTTCTCGGTGAAGATGACACCGATAATGCCGGCCAACAGCCCGTAAGTGGCACCCTGACGGGTGATCCACGGGAACCAACAAACCGCCGCCAGCGGCGTCCACATCTGGAAGCCGAAGGCAACCGCCAGCCCGCCCAACAGCACCAGGGCGTCACTGGAATACGTGGCGACCAGGAGGGCGGCGACGACGATGAAGCCGACCCCCATGCGTCCCGCAAGCTTCTGCATGCGATGGGTGGATGCCGGATTCAGGTACCGCTTGTAGAGGTCGCGGGTGAGAATCCCGCCGGCGGTCGACATGTAGGCCGCGCCGGTCGACTGCATGGCGGCCAGTGCGCAGATCGCCACCAAGCCGACCAGCCACGGCGACGTAGGCGCGATATAGTTGAGGTAATGGGCAACCAACGAATCCGGATTCGCCGCGATTTCCTCCGGAAGCACTTTGGAAATCGCCAATCCCGCCTTGTTCACCGCCGGGTTGCCGCCCAACAGGTGGCCGCCCATGCCGGTAAACGCGGTGAAGAAAAACAGGATGAACCCGATCCCGAACGACGACGCCCACACCTGCTGCGGCGCAAACGGCCGCGGGTCGGTATTGGAGAACGACCACATGGAGAACGCCGGCGCAGCCTGAATGCCCATCAACGCGAACATGTAGGTCAGGCACATGACGCCGGTCCACAGACCGCCCACCGGCGTCTGCTTGCCGAGCCCGGCCGTCCATTGGATTACGCCCGGTATGGCGAAGTAGGCGTTGTAATCGCCGCCGCCAAAGCCCTTGGTGGTGCCCCACTTGCCGACATTGGTCGCCGCCAGCTTGGCCAGGCCCGTCTGCATCGCATCCCAGCCGCCCATCGCGTTGAGCGCGATGGTGCCGTAGATGATGATACCCAACGACAGCAGGATGCACTGCAGCGTGTCCACGTAAGCCACCGCCCGAAGACCGCCGGACGCCACGTAGATGAACACCACGATCGACAGGATCCACATGCCGACGTTGACGGTGAACATGCCGTCCGGGAAGCCCTTGGTCACCGTGACCACGTTGAACAGGTAGCCGGAGGCACCCAACTGCACGCCGAGGTATGGAATCGAGTACAGCATCGCCACGCAGACCGTCAGGATGCGGATGAAGTCACCTTGGAAATAGGATCCCAGCATCTCGCCCGGCGTCACGAAGCCGAAGCGCTTGCCCAGCATCCACTGGCGTTTGAGGAACAACACCCCGGTGAACGGGATGGTGATGGTGTAGAACGACGCGTAGGCGTACTGGAAACCGTCCCGATAGACCAGCCCGGGATGGCCCATGAAGGTCCAGCCCGAGAAGGACGTCGCGGTGGCCGCCAGCACGAACACCCATAGCGACAGGCGACGGCCGGCGATGAAGTAGTCGCTCGCGGTCTTTGCCATCAGGGCGCTTCGCCAGCCCCAATAGATGCAGTAGACCCAGTAGAGCACTACGAATATGAGTAACCAGACAATCTTCGCTTCCAAGATGGATCTCCCCTATCTGTCGGCCCCGTAATCACGCCGGTCGAAACCGAACCACGAACCGAACGCCCGGACGCTCCGGGGGCCTGATCCCGCCGATCCGCGGGAGATCGGACGACCGAAACGGTTTATGGGTGTTACCCCCCGACCTTGACCGGCCATGTGGCGCCGTTTCCCAACAGGACGCTGCCGGCCAGAAGCGATCGGGCCGGTTATCCGAGGACGATCAGAACGAGAGTTGACGACTCCCGACGCCTCGCATAATTCCCCACGTCTTATTGGTTTTTTGTCGTCCGCAGCTTCCTCCGACCCGCGGGACCTAAATACCCCTTCGAATCAGAGTTATGCATTTAATACCATCTTGGCGCCATTCGCACAATGAATTAGAACCCGGCCAAAGGCATCGGAAACGACCCGGTTCACGCTACCGTCGGGGGTCGGGATGGGCGGCGAAGGGGCACCGACGCCGGTTGGCGCCGCGACCGCCGAAATAATCGAAAGCACTTGATTCCGATGGCGTTTTTCGATGTTCGCCCATGCGGATGTCGAAAAATCGCCCGCCTCTCGCGGCACGGCGGCGGTCGTCGGTTGCGGCCCGGGCGGGGACGATTCATGCAATACTGCATGGACCGCGGACTTCGGGCGGCGACATGACGGAGCGTTGATGCAGGCCAAAACCGCCATTTTCAGCAAACTGGCCAAGGACTTGATGCGCCGCGTGCGGCTCGCGGTGCCGGCCGGGACGCGGTTGGGCGATACCGTCGCTCGTATGGCCCGCGACGATGCCTCGAGCGCCATCGTCACCGGCGCCTCGGGCGAGCCGATCGGCATCGTCACCGAACAGGACGTCACCCGCCGCGCCGCCTTCAAACGCGATCCCGCCGTCGCCATCGAAACGGTGATGACGGCGCCGGTGTCGACGATCCGCGCCGACGAATATCTGTATTACGCCATCGCCCGCATGCGCCGCGCCCGGCTGCGCCACATGCCGGTGGTCGACGCCTCGGGCAAGTTGGTGGGCATGCTCGATCTGCACGATGCGCTGGCGGCGGTGTCGGAAACGCTGATGGGACAGATCGACGCGCTGACCCAGGACTCCAGCATCGACGGGCTGAAGCAGGTGAAATCGGCGCAGGCCGAGCTGGCGCAGCAGCTGCTCGACGAGAACCTGCCGGCGACCGAGATCCAGGCGCTGCTGACCCACATCAACAACGACATCTACCGTCGCGTCGTCGACCTCGACCTCAAGGCGATGGCCGACGAAGGGATGGGTTCGCCGCCGGTCAAGTTCGCGGTCATCGTCATGGGGTCCGGCGGGCGCGGCGAGAACTTCCTGTTCCCGGACCAGGACAACGGCATGATCCTCGCCGACTATCCGGACGACCGCCACACCGAGATCGACGGCTGGTTCGTCGACCTTGCCGAACGGGTGACCCGCGACCTCGACGCCGTCGGCCTGCCGAAGTGCAAGGGCTACGTGATGGCCACCAACCCGTTGTGGCGGAAGACGCTCCGGCAATGGAAGGAGCAGGTGCGGCTATGGAGCCACAAGCGAAACGTCGCCGTCGTACGGTTGTCCGACATCTTCTTCGATTTCCGTTGCGTCTGGGGCGACCCCGGAATGTCCGACGATCTGCGCCGGTTCGTCACCGCCACCGTCAGCGGCAACCCCGCCTTCCTGCGCGAGATGTCCGCCGATGACGCCGACCACGGGGTGGCGCTGGGGTGGTTCGGCCGATTCATCACCGAAAGGGAAAAAGTAGCTTACAAGGGACAGATGAACCTCAAGCACGCCGGCACGCTGCCCCTGGTGGAAACCATGCGCCTTTTGGCGTTGCGCGAGGGGATCGTGGAAACGTCCACCCTCGGCCGGATGGACGCCCTGAAGGCCAGGGGGCACCTCAGCGACGACGAGCACGACTACCTGGTCGGTGCGCTCCGGCACATCGCGCGCCTGATGTTGCGCCAGCAGCTCAAAGACTACGCGGCTGGCAGGCCGGTCTCCAGCTACGTGCCGCCGGACAGCCTGACCGAGCGCGAGCGCGACATCCTGGTGGAAGGCTTCAAGGCCATCCGGACGGTGCGCAAGCACCTGCACAGCGAATTGACCGGCGAGCTGTTTTCGCCGTCGGCGTACTCCGGGGGCGCGTAGGCCCACAGTCGCTGGTGGCGTTTCAGGCGTGACCGACGGCGCGCGCCGCGGCGGCGACGGCGCGGAGCGGGATGCTGAACGAGAACACCGCGCCGTTGCCGAGGTCGCTATCGACCCAGATGTGGCCGCCGAAATGCTCGACGATCTTGCGCGAGATCGCCAGCCCCAATCCGGAGCCGGTGGGATTGCCGGTGGCGCCGTCCGGGACCTGGTGGAACTTTTCGAAGATCAGGTCCTGGTCTTTGGCGGCGATGCCGGGGCCGTTGTCGGCCACGCTGACGACGATGTCCTTGGTCCCGACGTTCAGCGCAACCATGACGCTTCCCGTCTTCGGCCGGCAGAATTTCTCGGCGTTGCTGAGCAGGTTGATCACCACCTGCATCAACTGGTCGCGGTCACCGATCACCGCCGGCACGTTGGCGGGCAAATCTCTGTCGAGCCTGATCGACTTTTCCTGGAACCGATGGGAGAGGGTGGCGATGGCATCCTCGATCACCGCCCGCAAATCGATTTCACTCATCTGCCAGTCCATGCGCCCGGCCTCGATCTTGGTCAGGTCCAGCACTTGGTTGATCAGTCGCGTCAGCCGCTCGCTTTCGCGGATGATGATGCCGAGGAACTTCTGGCGCTCTTCGGTTTTGAGGTCGGGCGTGTCGTGGAGAATCTCCGAGAACGAGCGTACCGAGGTCAGCGGCGTGCGCAACTCGTGGGTGACGGTGGACAGGAACTCGTCCTTCAACTGGTCGAGCTCCTTCAATCGTTCGTTGGCCGCCTGCAGGTCGGCGGTGGCCTCCTCGAGCGCTTTCGACTTTTGTTCCAGCTGCCGGCTGTATTCCAGCACCTGCGAGGTTTCGTCGAGGATCTGCATGATCTCGTCGAGGCTGACGCCCTCGCCCTTGATGACGGACGCCACCATCGCCCGCGCCGAGGCGGCGCCGATGGCACCGGCCAGCAGCCGTTCGGCGAACTGCACCAGCTCACCGTCGGCCTCCTGCATTTTGTCGAGGTCGATGCGGTGGCGACGGGCGTATTCGGCAAACGCGTTCTCGACGTGCTGACGGCCGAGGAAGCGTTCGACCATGGTGCGCAGGTCCTCGACCGTCGCCGAGCCGCGCCACAGCCGGGTTCCCTGCTCGCCGCCGGTCTGCCGGAAGACCTCGACGAACAGCGTCGCCTGGACGCGCTCGGTGGGACCCGGCCGGTCCATCAGCGACACCGTCACATAGGTGCCGACGTTGAGCAGCATCGACCAGAACAGCGAGTGCGAGATGTGGTCCATGCCCTCGAGACCGAACAGCGCGTAAGGCTTCAGGAAGGTCAGCCCGAACGCGCCGGCGTTGGCAAAATCGGCCGGCAGCCAGCCGGACAGGGCGAAGGCCGGCAACAGTAGGGTGTATATCCACACCACGAAGCCGAGACTGAGGCCGGCGATGGCGCCGCGCCGGGTGCCGCCTTTCCAATAAATGCCGCCGAAGATCGCCGGCGCGAACTGCGCGGCGGCCGCGAACGACACCAGCCCGATGGTGACCAGCGCATAGGAGCCGCCAATGAAGTGGAAATAGATGTAGCCGAGGAGCAGGATGAACACGATGGCGCCGCGGCGGATGTTGAGGAACAATCGGCTCAGGTCCTTGCGGTCGGCCAGGTGCAGCCTTGCCACCCCGAGCAGCACCGGCACGATCAGGTCGTTGCAGACCATGGTGCTGAGCGCGATGGTTTCGACGATGACCATGGCGGTGGCGGCCGACAGCCCGCCGATGTAGGCGAACAGCGCCAGCCAGGGGCGATGTTCGGCCATCGGCAGCGCCAGCACGTAGGTGTCGGCGTCGACCTGGCCGCCGGGGAACGTCAACAGGCCGGCGAAGGCGATCGGCAGCACGAACAGGTTAATCAGCAGCAGGTACAGCGGGAACAGCCACACCGCCTTGTTGAGGTGGCTTTCGTCGACGTTCTCGACCACCGCCATTTGGAACTGCCGGGGCAGGCAGATGATGGCCACCATCGCCAGCAGCGTCAGCGTCACCCAGTTGTCGGCCGCGGCGTCGAAGCCCATCAGACGCTGCAGATCGGGCATCGCGGTCGCCTTGGCGAACAGATTCTCGAAGCCGTCGAACATCGTGAAGGTGACGAACACGCCGACCGCCAGGAAGGCGATCAGCTTGACCACCGATTCGAATGCGATGGCGGCGACCATGCCTTCGTGATGCTCGGTGGCGTCGATGTGCCGGGTGCCGAACAGGATCGCGAACGCCGCCAGCACCAGCGCCACGTAGAGGGCCGTGTCGCCGATCAGCGGCACGTAGCCGATCGCGCGCGCCGACGTCACCTCCGGGTAGTGCAGCAGCACGTCGAAGCTCGACGACACCGCCTTCAGCTGCAGCGCGATGTAGGGCATGATGCCGACCACGGCGATCACCGTCACCAGGCCGCCCAGCAGGTGGCTCTTGCCGTAGCGCGACGACACGAAGTCGGCGATCGAGGTGATGCGGTGGACCTTGCTGATGCGGATGATCTTCCGGAGGACGAACCAGCCGAGCGCGAACATCAGGGTCGGACCGAGATAGATCGGCAGGAAGCTGAGGCCGCCGGAGGCTGCGCGCCCGACGCTGCCGAAGAACGTCCACGACGTGCAGTAGACCGCGATCGACAGCGCGTAGATGTAAGGGTTTGCGATCAGGCTTTGGCCGGCGTCCGCCCGCTTGTCGCCGTAATAGGCGATGGCGAACAGCAGGCACAGGTACCCGAACGAGGTCGCCAGTATCAGCCAGCCCGGCAGCATGGTTCTAATCCCGTCCTCGACCGGCGCCGCGCCGGTCGTCCTTGCGGGGGATGGCAGGCCGCTCGCCGCCGCCCCGCGACGGGCGCTCGATGACCAACGCCAGCAGGCCGATCAAAAGCGCCCAGGCCAGGAACAGGTAGAAGAACAGCAGCGGCACGCCGGCCACCGTGCGCGTCGGGGCGGCATTGAAGACCTCGATCAGCGGCGGGTTGAACAACACCGCCCCGAGCAAGGCCAGGGCGCCGATGCGGGCGTTCTTCGGTTCCAATCCCTTCATTGCCAGCCCCCCCGGTTAAACGAACGTCGACGTCGCCCTGGGTCCGCCATCGCCGCGCCTCAGAATTGCCGCTGGCGGGCGCGGATCTCGGCCATCGAGTCGCCGGCCGCCAGCGCCTGGTCGAGGGTCGAGATGCCGCGCGCCTCGAGCACCTCGATCATGCGCAAAAAAATCGCCGCGGTCACCAGGGAATCGCCGAGCGCGGTGTGCCGGGCCCCGACGTCGACGCCGAAGCGCTTGGCGATGGCCTCCAGGGTGTGCAACGCCTGGTGGTCGTGCAGGTAGGCCGATAGCAGCAGCGTGTCGAGGACCGGATTGTCGAAAACGACGCCGGACGCGGCCTCCTTCAGCCTCAGGAACTTCAAGTCGAACGCCGCGTTGTGGGCGACCAGCACCGAGTCACCGACGAATTTCCTGAACGCCGGCAGCACGTCCAGGATCGACGGCTTGCCGGCCACCATCTCGTCGGTAATGCCGTGGATGCGCCGCGACCTCTCCGGGATGGCGCGCCCGGGATGGACGAGATGGGAGAACGATTCGCCGGTCAGGATGCGGCCGTTGATGGCCCGCACGCCGGCCAGCGCGACGATCTCGTCGCCCCCGGACGGCTTCAATCCGGTGGTCTCGGTATCGAACACGACGTAGCTCAGCGACTTCAACGACCGCCGGCCCAGCGCCCCCGGATGGCGCTGATTGCGGAGCAGGTCGAAGTCGTAGAATTCCGGTCGCGACGGCGGCCGCCGGCGGCCGTCCTCCGCCGCCGCCTCGGTGGCCGCCGGCAACGGCAGCCGGAGCCGCGCGAATCCTTCGCCATGGGTCTGGCTCCACAGCTCCGTCTTGTGGTGCTCGAGCACGTCGCGGGCGGTGAGCGCGCCGAAGGCGCCGGCCAGCGTCGCCCCGAGCCAGCCGTCGAGCTGGCCGGCGGGGATCGCAGCGCCCTTCCAGGCGATGTCCAGGTAGACGCGGCCGTCGCCCGGCGACGCCTCGATGTCGAACTCCCGGGCGCCGGTCTCCTCGCGCGCCCTTTGGACGAGGTGATGGAGAAGCTCGACCAGGGTGTAGCTGTCGCCATGCAGCCAGCACGGCAGGCCCGTCATCACCACCGGAATCCCCTTGTCGTCGCGCAGGCGCCGAACGACGCCGTTCAACAGGTTGGCGGAATAGATATCGGTCGTCGGCCACGAGCCGGTGACCAGCTCGCGGTATTCGGCGGTGAGAGCGTCCAGCCGCTCGCTCAAGTGCCGGGTCTCGTCGAACACCACCTTCTCGAACGCCTGGCGCTTGCCCGTCGCCATGGACGGGAATGCCTCCAGGGTCTCGGCCGCGGCGGCCAGGCTGGCCACCCGCTGGCGCAGGCCCTCGGTGGCCTGGCTCAACAGGCGGTCGCGGTGGCCGAGCGCCGCCAGGCGGCGCGAATTGTCGTCGAAGGTGATCACATAGCCGGCGGCCTTGTCGTCGGCGTCCGGGATCAGCCGCATCCGACCCTCGAAGGTGGTGCGGCCGTCGGCGGTGGTGGCCATGAACGGCTGGGTGACGTCCGGCATCCGCGAACCGCCCTTCTCCGCTGCCGGTTCCCGGCCGATGCGGTCGGTCAGGATCTCGACCGCGTGCAGGAACGGTTGCCGGTTCATGACGCTGAACAGCGACCGGCCGAGACCCAACTCGCCGGTCACGTGCAGGAGCTCGAGGGCGCGCCGGTTGTAAAGCAGGACCTCATGGTTGAGGTTGCACACGATCACCCCTTCGTTGAGATCGCGGAGGATCGCCTCCAGCTGCCCCTTCTCGCGCTCGGCGTCGCGGCTCGCTTCGACGACCGTATCGGCGGCCCGGCGCCGGGCGTCGGCAAGTTCGCGCATCATCGCCGCCGCCGCCGCCGTCAATTCCGCCAAATGGCCGGTTTCGGCAGGCGTGATCGCGTGGTCCGGATTGGCATGGGCGGCGGTCTCGATGTCGCGCGCCAGCATCTTCAGCGGCATCGCCAACCGCCGGTCGAGAAATGCCCAGGCGGCGGCGAGGGCGGCAACCAGCGCCAGCGTTGCGCCGCTGCCGTAGAGCAGCGCCGTTTGGCGCGCCGCCTCGGCCGACACGCCGGCGCCGCCCGCCGACGACGCCAGCCAGCCGGCGACGGCGACCACCGCGACGATGAGCGCGGCGAACGTCAGCGAAATCAAAACACGCGGAGTCATGTGCCTGGCTCGATGGTTGCCGGCGGCGCGTCGACGCGCCGCCGGACCCCTCAATTCAGGATCTGCTTCAGTCGTTGCGTCAGCTCGCGGGTGGAGAACGGCTTGGTGACGTAATCGTCGGCGCCGAGCGCCAGGCCTTTCTCCCGTTCCGCCGCCCGGCCGCGGGCGGTGAGCATGATGATGCGCACGCCCTTCCATGCCGGGTTGGCGCGGATGGTCTGGCAGACGTCATAGCCGTCCCGCTTCGGGATCATGACGTCGAGGAGGATGACGTCCGGCGGATCGTCGGCGACCGCCTTGAGCGCCTCCTCGCCGTCGCGGGCGATCCGGACCTGGTAGCCCGCCTCCTTGATCAGGAATTCCAGCGACAGGATGATGTTGGGCTCGTCCTCGACCACCAACACGCTCTTGGGCATCGGACTTCCTCCCCGGCCGTTCCCCAGCCGTGACGGAGGCTCCCGAAAAATACCGCGGCAGACGACCGGCCCCCGACAGTCCCCACAGTGTAGCACCGTTTGGCGGTCGCGCATCATGCTCGCTGGCGGCGCGACGGAGGGGCGGGACGAAGGCCCGGCGGCGGCCCTTTCTGCTCGTTGCGGAAGCCGGCCGATCGCGTTATCAAGTGGGCGCCCTACCCCCGCCCTTGCCTCGCGTTCCGGCCCGGCCGGCGGCGGATTCCCGCGGAGACGCCCGATGGCTTCCTACCAATACTGCTACGTGATGCAGAACCTGACCAAGACCTTCCCCGGCGGCCGGGAGGTGTTGAAGGGCGTCACCTTGTCGTTCTTTCCCGACGCCAAGATCGGCGTCCTCGGCGTCAACGGCGCCGGCAAGTCGACGCTCTTGAAGATCATGGCCGGCAGGGACACCGATTTCGGCGGCGAGGCGTGGGCGGCGGACGGCGTGCGAGTCGGCTACCTGGAGCAGGAGCCGCAGCTCGATCCGTCCAAGGACGTGCAAGGCAACGTCATGGAGGGCATGGCCTCCGTCAAAGGCATGCTCGATCGCTTCAACGAGATCAGCCAGCGCTTCGCCGAGCCGATGGACGACGACGCGATGAACACGCTGCTGGCCGAGCAGGGCGAGCTGCAGGAGAAGATCGACGCCGTCGACGGCTGGGAGCTGGAGCGCACCATCGAGATCGCGATGGACGCGCTGCGCTGTCCGCCCGGCGACGCCGACGTGACCAAGATTTCGGGCGGCGAGCGGCGGCGGGTGGCGCTCTGCCGCCTGCTGCTGGAGAAGCCCGAGATCCTGCTGCTCGACGAGCCGACCAACCACCTGGACGCGGAATCGGTGGCGTGGCTGGAGCGCTTCCTCAAGGACTACGCCGGGATGGTGATGATCGTCACCCACGATCGCTACTTCCTCGACAACGTCACCGGCTGGATCCTCGAGCTCGACCGCGGCCATGGCATCCCCTACCAGGGCAACTATTCGGCGTGGCTGGAGCAGAAGGAGAAACGGCTCGCCCAGGAGGCGCGCGAGGAGACCGCCCGTCAGCGCACCCTCAAGCACGAGCTGGAGTGGATCCGCTCCTCGCCGCGCGCCCGCCAGGCCAAGGCCAAGGCGCGGATCAGCGCCTACGACACGTTGCTCGCCCAGGCGGAACAGCAGGAGATGGGCTCGGCCCAGATCATCATCCCGCCGGGGCCGCGGCTGGGCGACCTGGTGATCGAGGCGGAGCGCCTGCGCAAGGGCTACGGCAACCGGCTGTTGATCGAGGAATTGAGCTTCAAATTGCCGCCCGGCGGCATCGTCGGCGTCATCGGCCCCAACGGCGCCGGCAAGACGACGCTGTTCCGCATGATCACCGGCGCCGAGACGCCGGACGGGGGCAAGCTGCGCGTCGGCGACACCGCGGTACTCGGCTATATCGACCAGTCGCGCGACACGCTGGCGTCCGACAAGACCGTGTGGGAGGAAATCTCCGGCGGGCTCGACGAGATCAAGCTTGGCGCCCGCACCATGCAGAGCCGCGCCTACGTGGCGCAGTTCAACTTCAAGGGCGCCGACCAGCAGCAGAAGGTGGGCCAGCTGTCCGGCGGCGAGCGCAACCGGGTGCACCTGGCGAAGATGCTGAAATCGGAAGCCAACGTGCTGCTGCTCGACGAGCCGACCAACGATTTGGACGTCGACACGCTGCGGGCGCTCGAGGACGCGCTCGCCGAGTTCGCCGGCTGCGTCGTCGTCATCAGCCACGACCGCTGGTTCCTCGACCGCATCGCCACCCACATGATCGCCTTCGAGGGCTTGAGCCGGGTGGTGTGGTTCGAGGGCAACTACCAGGACTACGAAGCCGACCGGCACAAGCGCCTCGGCGCCGACGCCGACCAACCGCACCGCATCAAGTACAAGCCGTTGAAGCGCTGAGTCGCCGGCCGTTGACGGCCGCCGGCGGTCGCCGATCAGTTCTTGTCGGAGAGCTTCAGATCCGCCGTCTTCAGGCGCAACTCGGCGATCAGCGCCGCGACCTTGCCTTCGCGGTGGCTGATGATCGAGCCGAAGTCGGCGCGCATCGTGTGGCTGAGCGAGGTTCCCTCGACCAGCACGTCGACGACCTTGATCGTGTCGCCCTTGCCGCCGATGCGCCAGATCACCTGCACCGGCTGGCCGGAGTCCGGGTGCATGATTTCGGTGAACACGGTGGCGGTCGAGTCGCCCTCGGGGCGGCTCTTGACGACGCGCAGGTTCTCGCCGGCGTACTTCTGGAACCGGTCGACGTAGGACACCACCATCAGGTCCTCGAACAGCGCCAGGTATTCGGCCTGTTCCTTCTCGGTCGCCTCCTGCCAGTGGCGGCCGAGCACGAAACGGCCGATGCCGCGCACCGCGAAATGGTCGTTGAACAGGACGCGGAAGCGCTTGATCCGCTCGTCCCGCGGCACCCCCGGCTTGGCCAGCGACTCGATCGCCTGATGGGCCAGCGAGACGATGAACCTCTCGGCCCGCTGCTCGAACTCGCCGGCCGCCGCCGGCGCCGCCAGCAGCAACGCAATCGCCAACACCGGCCCCAGAGGGGCCAACGGGGAACGCCGTGTCATCATGGCTATTGGGTCCGTGCCACCGGGTCGATCGCCGCCGTGCCGCCGTCGGCGGGAAGCTGGCTCAAGCCGGGCGCCGGCGGCAGCGCGCCGGACGACTTGCCGTTGCGGATTTCCTCGGCGCGGCGCTGCCGGTACAGGCTGCGGATGGCGGCGTAATAGTCGAGCGAGGTGCGCTCGATCTCGTCGAGGGCCTCCATGTGGATGGCGCGCTGGTCGACGCCGCGCGCGCCGGCGCGCGACAGCACGGCGAATTCGCGGTCGGTGTTGCCGGCCCAGACGTTGAACGGGTCGATCAGGAAATCGACGACCAGGCCGACGGTGTCGCGCGGATTCGACGGCCCGAAGATCGGCAGCATCACGTAGGGGCCTTCCGGCACCCCCCACACGGCGAGCGTCTGGCCGAAGTCCTCGTCGTGGCCCTCCATGCCGATGTCGGTGGCGAGGTCGTTGAGGCCGAGCAATCCGAAGCTCGAGTTGACCACGAACCGGGCCAGCGTGGCGATGGCGCGGTCGAGCTCGCCCTGCAGCAGGTCGTTGACGAAGATCACCGGCGCGCGAAGGTTGTTGAGCACGTCGTTCATGCGGTCCTGGAAGAACTTCGGCACCCAGTCGCGATAGACCGTCGCCACCGGCTTCAGGATCGCCGAATCGAGGCCCCGGTTGACGGCGAACACGGCGCGATTGGTCGGCTCCGCCGGGTCGTTGGCGGCGGCGAACTCGGCCGCCGCCTCGCGGTCGCCCGGGCTCGGCGCGATGGCGCAGCCGCCGGCCACCAGCAACAGCGCCGCCGCGAACACCAGGGCTGGGAACGGCAGTTTCGTGCGCACGGATGCAGTCATGGGGGCACTATGGAAGTCGGTATCTTAAAAATATCTTCACAGAATCGGCCGTCCCGTCGGGTCGGCCAGGCTGGCCAGGTCGACCCCGGTCGGCGAATCGCGTGGCGCATGCAATTAACACGACGCCCGCCCGCTGACCAGAAGCCGCAGGCCGCGGGATGCCAGGCGTTCCGAGGATCGTTGCCAAAATATCACACCTGGCGGCAACATTTCCCCTTGGTGGCAACGGTAAACCGCCAGCCATGAAACCGCTTGCGTCCGGCCGTCGAAGTAATATAACAATATCTTTATGTCTTTAACAGAGCTTGACAGCCGACCCCGGCGGACGCCCCGCGGCGATGCTGCCGGCGGCGGCGAGGCCCCCATGGACCGGCTGCTGGCGGCGCTCAGGGCCGCCGCCGAGCCGACGCGGCTGCGCATCGTGGCGCTGGTCGCCGAGGGCGAGCTGACGGTGAGCGAGCTGGCGCGCATCCTCGGCCAGAGCCAACCGCGAATCTCGCGCCACCTGAAGCTGCTGGTCGAGGCCGGGGTGCTCGACCGGCTGCGCGAGGGCAGCTGGGTGTTCCACCGCCTGGCCGAGGACGGGGCGGGGGCGGCGCTGATCCGCAGCCTCTCCGGGCTGCTGCCCGGCGACGGCGACCCGGTGCTGGCCCGCGACCGCCACCGGCTGGCCGAGGTCAAGGGCGCCCGCGCCGAGGCGGCCGCCGATTATTTCCGGCGCAACGCCGCGAGCTGGGACCGGCTGCGCTCGCTGCACGTCGACGACGGCGAGGTCGAGCGGGCGATCGGCCGGCTGCTGCCGATTCGCGGCATCGACAACCTGCTCGACATCGGCACCGGCACCGGTCGCATGCTCGAGCTGCTGGGGCCGCGCGCGGCGCGCGGGCTCGGCATCGATCTGTCGCGCGAGATGCTGGCGATCGCCCGCGCCCATCTCGACCGCGCCGGGCTGGCGCATTGCCGGGTGCGGCAGGCAGACCTCTACCGGCTGCCGTTCGCCGACGGCGCGTTCGACGTCGCCACCATCCACCAGGTGCTGCATTTCCTCGACCGGCCGGCGGCCGCCGTTGCCGAGGCCGGCCGCGTGCTCGAGCCCGGCGGCCGCCTGCTGATCGCCGACTTCGCGCCGCACCGCGAGGAAGGGCTGCGCGACGAGCACGCCCACCGCCGGCTCGGCTTCGCCGACGCCGAGATCGAAGCGTGGCTCGCGCGCGCCGGGCTGCGGCCGATGGACAGCGTGCGACTGGCCGGCGATCCGCTGACCGTCGTGGTGTGGACGGCGGCGAAGCCGCGGGCGAAGGCCGGGCCGTCATGAGCAAGCGCGCCGTCGACAAGAGCGGCGCGCGCGCGCCGTCGCGGCTGGCGATCTCGGCGCCTTTGCCGAAGGACGTCAAGGTGTCGTTCGAATTCTTCCCGCCGAAGACCGAGAAGGCCAACCAGACGCTGTGGGACTGCATCCAGCGCCTGGCGCCGTTGCACCCCGCCTACGTGTCGGTGACCTACGGCGCCGGCGGCTCGACCCGCGAGCGGACCCATGCCACCGTCTACCGCATCCGCCAGGAGACCGACTTGGAGCCGGCGGCGCACCTCACCTGCGTCGGCGCCAGTCGCGCCGACATCGACGCGGTGGCGAGCGCCTACTGGGACGCCGGGGTGCGCCACATCGTGGCGCTGCGCGGCGACCCGCCGGAGGGCGCCCAGCGCTACGAGCCCCATCCCGGCGGCTACGCTTACGCCGCCGACCTGGTGGCCGGACTAAAGAAGGTGGCGCCGTTCGAGATCAGCGTCGCCGCCTATCCGGAGGTGCACCCGGAAGCCGGCAGCGCCGCCGCCGACATGGACAACCTGAAGCGCAAGATCGATGCGGGCGCGTCGGCCTCGATCACCCAGTTCTTCTTCGACATCGACGTCTATCTGCGGTTCCTGGAGCGGGCGCGCAACGCCGGCATCGCGGTGCCGATCATCCCCGGCATCCTGCCGGTGATGAACTTCACCCGCGTCGCGCAGTTCTGCGCCAGGTGCGGTGCCTCGGTGCCGCGCTGGATGGCGGAGCTGTTCGACGGCCTCGACGACGACCCGGAAACACGCGCCCTGGTCGCCGCCAGCGTCGCCGCCGAGCAGTGCCGGGCGCTCTACGCCCACGGCGTCGCGATGTTCCACTTCTACACCATGAACCGGGCCGACCTGGTGTTCGCCATCTGCCACATCCTCGGCGTCCGCGCCAAACCGACCGCCGCCGGCAAGGCCGTCGCATCCAAAGGGGCGTGACCGTGACCCATCCGCTGGCCCGGCTGTTCGGGGAGCGCATCCTGGTGCTCGACGGCGCGCTCGGCACCATGGTGCAGAGCTACGGTCTCGGCGAGGCCGACTTCCGCGGCAAGCGCTTCGCCGACCACCCGAAGGACCTGAAGGGCGACAACGACCTGTTGTGCCTGACCCGCCCGGACATCATCACCGAGATCCATTGCGGGTTCCTGGAGGCCGGCGCCGACATCATCGAGACCAACACCTTCAACTCGACCGCGATTTCGCAAGCCGACTACGGGCTCGAGGCGCTGGTCCACGAGATGAACTTCGAGGCGGCGCGCGTCGCCCGCGCCGCCGCCGACGCCTTCACCAAAAGGACTCCGTCGAAGCCGCGCTTCGTCGCCGGCGCCATCGGGCCGACCAACCGTACCGCGTCGATCTCGCCCGACGTCAACGACCCCGGTTTCCGCAACGTCTCCTTCGACGGCCTGGTCAAGGCCTACGGCGAAGCCATCCACGGATTGGTCGAGGGCGGCGTCGATGCGTTGCTGGTCGAAACCGTGTTCGACACCCTCAACTGCAAGGCCGCCATCTACGCCATCCACAAGTATTTCGACGACCACGGGCTTCGCCTGCCGGTGATGGTGTCCGGCACCATCACCGACGCCTCGGGCCGGACGCTGTCCGGCCAGACGGCGGAGGCGTTCTGGAACTCGGTCGCCCACGCGCGGCCGCTGGTGGTCGGCTTCAACTGCGCCCTCGGCGTGCGCGAGCTGCGCCAGCACGTGCAGGCGATTGCCGCCGTCGCCGGGGTCAACGTCAGCGTTTACCCCAACGCCGGCCTGCCGAACGAGTTCGGCGGCTACGACGACACCCCGGAGTACATGGCCGGGCACCTGGGCGAGTTCGCCCGCAGCGGCTTCGTCAACATGGTCGGCGGCTGCTGCGGCACCACGCCCGACCACATCAAGGCGATCGCCGACGCGGTAGCCGGCGTGCCGCCGCGCAAGATCCCCGAGCTGGAGCCCCATTGCCGGCTCAGCGGCCTCGAGCCCCTGAACTTCGGCGTGGTGCCCGGCTTCGTCAACATCGGCGAGCGCACCAACGTCGCCGGCTCGGCCAAGTTCGCCAAGCTGGTGCGCGACGGCGATTTCTCCGCCGCGCTCGACATCGCCCGCGACCAGGTGACCAACGGCGCCCAGATGATCGACGTCAACATGGACGACGCCATGCTCGACGGCGCCCAGGCGATGACGACGTTCCTCAATCTGGTCGCCGCCGAGCCCGACATCTCGCGGGTGCCGGTGATGGTCGATTCGTCGAAGTTCTCGATCATCGAGGCCGGGCTGAAGTGCCTGCAGGGCAAGGGCGTGGTCAACTCGATCAGCCTCAAGGAGGGCGAGGCGCCGTTCGTCGCCCAGGCGAAGGAGATCCTGCGTTACGGCGCCGCGGTGGTGGTGATGGCGTTCGACGAGAAGGGCCAGGCCGACACCTGCGAACGGATGGTCGAGATCTGCCGGCGCAGCTACCGGATTCTGACCGAGAAGGTCGGCTTCCCGGCCGAGGACATCATCTTCGACCCCAACGTCTTCCCGATCGCCACCGGCATCGAGGCCCACAACAACTTCTCGCGCGATTACATCGGCGCCGTCGCCGAGATCAAGCGGACGCTGCCGCACGCGCTGGTGTCCGGCGGCGTCAGCAACATGTCGTTCTCGTTCCGCGGCAACAACGCCATGCGCGAGGCCATGCATTCTGTGTTCCTCTACCATGCCATCCGGAACGGCATGGACATGGGCATCGTCAATGCCGGCCAGCTGGCGGTCTACGCCGACATCCCGGACGAGCTCCGGAGCCGCATCGAAGACGCCATCTTCAACCGCCGACCCGACGCCACCGAGCGATTGCTGGAGATCGCCGACAAGGCGAAAGGCCAAGCGAGGAAGGCGTTTGAGGACCTGAGCTGGCGCGAGAACCCGGTCGCCGAACGCCTGAAGCACGCGCTGGTCGAGGGCATCACCGACTACATCCAGGACGATACCGAGGCGGCGCGGCGGGCCGCCAAGCATCCGATCGAGGTCATCGAGGGGCCGCTGATGGACGGCATGAACGTGGTCGGCGACCTGTTCGGCTCCGGCCAGATGTTCCTGCCGCAGGTGGTGAAGAGCGCCCGCGTGATGAAACAAGCGGTGGCCTATCTGATCCCGTTCCTGGAGGCCGAGAAGGACACCGCGGCGCGCCGCTCCAAGGGCAAGATCGTCACCGCCACCGTCAAGGGCGACGTGCACGACATCGGCAAGAACATCGTCGGCGTGGTGCTGCAATGCAATAACTACGAGGTCGTCGACCTCGGCGTCATGGTGCCTTACGCGAAAATTCTCGAGACGGCGAAGCGCGAGCAGGCCGACCTGATCGGGCTGTCGGGCCTGATCACGCCGTCCTTGGAGGAGATGTGCACGGTCGCCAGGGAGATGCAGCGCGAGGGCTTCACGCTGCCGCTGTTGATCGGCGGCGCCACCACGTCGCGCGCCCACACGGCGGTCAAGATCGCCCCCAACTACCAAGGCCCGACGGTGCACGTGCTCGACGCCTCGCGCTCGGTGGGCGTGGTATCGAGCCTGCTCAGCGAACGATTGAAGCCGAAGTTCGTCGACGAGATCGCCCGCGACTACGCCGACATCCGCGTCCGCCACGCCGGCCGCGAGGACGCCGAGCGCCAGGCGCCGCTCGCGGCGGCCCGCGCCCAGGCGCCGGACATCGATTGGAGCGGTTACGCGCCGCCGCGGCCGACTTTCCTTGGCCTCAAGGTGTTCGACGATTACGACTTGGCCGAACTGGTGACGCGCATCGACTGGACGCCGTTCTTCCGCACCTGGGAGCTGAAGGGCACCTACCCGGCGATCTTCGCCGACCCGGCCCAGGGCGAGGCGGCGCGCAACCTCTACGCCGACGCGGAATCGATGCTGCAGCGGCTGATCGGCGAAAAGTGGCTGACCGCCTGCGGCGTCGTCGGCTTCTTCCCGGCCAACGCCGTCGGCGACGACGTCGAGGTCTACGCCGACGAAGGCCGCAAGACCATAGCGGCGACGCTCTACTTCCTGCGCCAGCAGTTGGCGCGCGGGAAGGGACAGGCCAACCGCTGCCTCGCCGACTTCGTGGCGCCGAAGGCGAGCGGCGTCGCCGACTACGTCGGCGGCTTCGCGGTCACCGCCGGCCTCGGTATCGAGAACAAGCTCGCGGCGTTCGCCAAGTCGCACGACGACTACGACAGCATCCTCCTGAAGGCGCTCGCCGACCGGCTGGCCGAGGCCTTCGCCGAGCGCTTGCACGAGCGGGTGCGCAAGGAGTTCTGGGCCTACGCCGCCGACGAGAACTTCGGCAACGACGACATGATCCGCGAGCGCTATCGCGGCATTCGCCCGGCGCCCGGCTATCCGGCGTGCCCAGACCACACGCTGAAGATCGATCTGTTCCGGCTGCTGGACGCGGAGAAGAACGCCCGCGTGACGCTGACCGAGAGTCTCGCCATGTGGCCGGCGTCGTCGGTGGCCGGGTTCTATTTCTCGCATCCGGAGTCGCAGTATTTCGGCGTCGGCCGCATCGGCCGCGACCAGGTCGAGGACTATGCGCGCCGCAGGGGCGCCTCGGTGCAGGAAACCGAGCGTTGGCTCGCCGCCAACCTCGGCTACACGCCGTCGAACCGGAATTGATCGGAAAGCCGTGGCGCCGCGAAGGCGGGGCTATTTCTTCTTGGCCTTCTGGGCCTTCGGGTCGGCGGCCGGCGCGGCCTCCTTCTTGCCGCCGGTGAACAGCCGGACCACCGTGATGCCGAGGACGGAACCGAGCGCGGCGCCAACGATGTCCATGAACGGCACCCGCGTGGTTCCCACCCCGAAGATGATGGCCTTGCCGAGCAGATAACCCACCGCCGCGCCGGCCAGCGCGCCGGCCACCATCTTGATGAAGTTGTCGCCGGAGCCCCCCGTCTGCCCCTTCGCAGCCATGCGCTGCCTCCCTTGCCGGTTACCCGGCTTCGACGCCGCCGCCGTCCCCCGGTCGATAACCTATCCCATCGAATCGCAATAATACAGGACCACGTTGGGGGCCGGAAACCGTCATTGAACGCCGCCGCCAACGGCCCGCCGGGACTCGGCGGAGCGCCGCGACAGGAAACCCCGCCGGCATGGGCGGGGTTTCAGCATGGATGCTCTCGGCATCACTCGATCATAAGAACGAGTCTATATGGTTGTTACGTCGTTATGTCCGTTGGCTGGTCCGGCGGAGTCAATTTTTTAACCTCCATTATTCCGGTGTTGCTGGAAAACCTCGACGTTCGTTTTCCCCCTCGAACTCACAGCCGCTCGACGTCGACGTCGTGGCAGCGGCGTCCGTAATGGTACTGCAGGTCGGCGGCGCCGTTCGGGCACTCCGGCTTGCAGTCGCCGTCGTCGGCGCGCCGGCGGCGCTTCTTGCCGGCGAGCATCTTCTGCTGCTTTTGCAGCATCCGGAGGCAGCTTTCGGTGACGCGCTGGGAGGCGATCAGGAAACTCGCGTAGGCCGTCCGTTGGACGTCCCGGGAGGTGTTGTCCGGGTTCGTTTTCATCGATCCCTCCATCACCTGACTCGAAAAGGCATTATAGCAAATCCGCGCCGATTCCTCACTAGGAACCACATCGGATAGCGGCCGTTGTCGTCCTAACGGCCGGCCGCCTCTATACTTTCATATATGAGCGCCGGTTCCGCCCCGCAAAGCCTCAGATTGCCGCCGGTCCCGGCCGTGGTTGCCGGCGTCCGCCAGGCGGCGTGGCTAAACCCGAGCGGCGAAGTCGAGATATTGCCGCTGGCGGCGGCGGCCGAGCGGCTGCAGGACGACATCCGTCCGCTGGTATGCCATGCGCGGACCCAGGCGGCGCGGTTGCGGGTGCCGCCGTTCGCCGCCTTCGACGTGCTCGAACTCTACGCGTTCGTGCGGCCGGCGCGATTCGTGCTGCCGACTCCGCGCGGCCTTGCCCAGGCGCTTGGCCTCAAGCTGCCGGCGGCCCTCGACAGCGAGGCGGCGTCGCTGGTGGCGGCGGCGGGCGCGCTGTTGGCCGAGCTCGCCGATCGGGCCGACGATTCGGCGGCGGCGATCGCGCACTCCATGGACCGCGGCGGCTGGCCGTGGGCAACGCCGGTGCTGGCGGCGCTGGGGCCCGCGGCGGCGCGCGCCGGCGGCGATCTGCGCGTCTGGCGCCGCCTCGACGACTGGCAGGAGCGCCCGCCCGAGGGCCCGCCCGGCAACGCGCCGGTGGACCCGAAGGCGGCGCGGCGACGGCTCGCCGAGCTGTTGGGCGGCGCCGCCGAGGAACGCCCCGAGCAGGCGCGCTACGCGGCGGCGACGGCGGCGGCGTTCCAGCCCCGCGACCGCGCCGGCGAGCCGAAGCTGGTGATCGCCGAGGCCGGCACCGGCGTCGGCAAGACCCTCGGATACATCGCGCCGGCCAGCCTGTGGGCGGAAGCCAACGGCGGCCCGGTGTGGATCAGCACCTTCACCCGCAACCTGCAACGCCAATTGGACGCCGAGCTCGACCGGCTGCATCCCGACCCGGCCGACAAGGCGGAGCACGTCGTCATTCGCAAGGGGCGCGAGAATTATTTCTGCCTGCTGAATTTCGAGGAGGCGGTGCGGCGGCTGGGCGGCGGCCGCGGCGGCCCGCGCACCGGCGCCGTGGCGCTCGGGCTGATGGCGCGCTGGGCGCTGGCGACGCGCGACGGCGACATGGTCGGCGGCGATTTCCCTGCCTGGCTCGCCGACCTGCTCGGCAAAGGCCTTACCACCGACCTCACCGACACTCGCGGCGAGTGCATCTACTCGGCGTGCGAGCGCTATCGCAAATGCTTCATCGAGGCGACCGTGCGGCGCGCCCGCGGCGCCGACGTGGTGGTCGCCAACCACGCGCTGGTGATGATCCAGGCGGCGCTCGGCGGCGGCGCCGAGGGCGAGGAGGGCCGGCTGCCGACGCGCTACGTGTTCGACGAGGGCCACCATTTGTTCGACGCCGCCGACGCCGCGTTTTCGGCGCACCTGACGGCGCGCGAAGCGGCCGAGCTCCGGCGCTGGCTGGTCGGCGCCGAGGAAGGCAGCCGTTCGCGGTCGCGCGGGTTGAAGGCGCGCATCGGCGACCTGATTGTCGGCGATGAGGCGGCGACGGCGGCCCTCGACGTCTCCTTGCGGGCGGCGCGCGCGCTGCCCGGCGCCGGTTGGGGCCAGCGTGTCGGCGGCGGCGCCCCGGTCGGCGCGGCGGAGGCGTTCTTCGCCCTCGCCCGCCGACAGGTCTACGCCCGCGACGCCGACCCGCGCTCGGCCTACAGCCTGGAGGCCGAGACGCGGCCGGCGGTTCCCGGTCTCCTGGAGGCGGCGGCCCGGTTCGACGAGGCGCTGGCCGAGCTCGCCGAGCCGCTGGCCCGCCTGCAGGGATTCCTGCTGGCGCTCCTCGATGCCGAGGCCGGCGAGCTCGACACCAACACCCGCAACCGCATCGAGGCGGTGGCGCGCGGCATCGAGCGCCGCGGCCGCCAGCACGCCGCCGCCTGGCGGCAGATGCTGAAGGCGCTTTCCGGGGACACGCCGCCGGAGTTCGTCGACTGGTTCGGGGTCGAGCGCCTCGACGGCCGCGACGTCGACGTCGGTCTGCACCGCCACTGGGTCGATCCGACGATCCCGTTCGCCGACACCGTGATCGAGCCCGCCCACGGCGTGCTGGTGACCTCGGCATCCTTGCGCGACTCGATCGGCGACGCCGAGGTCGACTGGCAGGCGGCGCTCCGGCGCACCGGCGCTAAACACCTGGCGGCGCCGGCGGTGCGCGTCGCCGAGCCGTCGCCGTTCGACTATCCGAGGCTGACGCGGGTGCTGGTGGTCGGCGACGTCGACCGCGACGACGCCGACCAGGTGGCCGCCGCCTATCGCGAGCTGTTCCTGGCGGCGGGCGGCGGCGCGCTCGGCCTGTTCACGGCGATCTCGCGACTGCGCGCCGTGCATCAGCGCATCGCCGGGCCGCTCGACGACGCCGGGCTGATGCTGCTCGCCCAGCACGTCGACGTGCTCGATACCGGGACGCTGGTCGACATCTTCCGCGCCGAGGAAAACTCGTGCCTGCTCGGCACCGATGCGGTGCGCGACGGCGTCGACGTGCCGGGCCGCTCGCTGCGCCTGATCGTCTTCGACCGGGTGCCGTGGCCGAGGCCCGACATCCTGCACCGCGAGCGCAAGCGCGCCTTCGGCGGCCGCGCCTACGACGAGATGCTGACCCGGTTCCGGCTGAAGCAGGCATTCGGCCGGCTGGTGCGCCGGGCCGACGACGCGGGCGTGTTCGCGATGCTGGATCGCGCCTTGCCGACGCGGCTGCTCGGCGCCTTCCCGGAGGGCGTGCCAGTCAAGCGGCTGGGGCTGAAGGACGCCGTCGCCGAGACGCGCGCATTCCTCGGCGCCGGCGATTGACGCGCCGAGGCGGGCGGGCTTTAAGTCGTCGGGCCAGCCGGCGCAACCAGGGAGACAAGCCATGGGCAAACTCGACGGACAGACGATCGGACTCATCGGCCTCGGCCTGATGGGCAAGCCGATGGCGCGGAATCTGAAGAAGGCCGGGGCGTCGCTGGTCATCCACAACCGCTCGCAAGCGGTGATCGAGGAGCTCAAGGCCGAGGGCATGACCGCCGCCAAGACGCCGGCCGCCGTCGCCGGCCGGGCCAAGACCGTCATCCTGATGCTGCCGGACACGCCGGCGGTCGAAAAAGTGCTGACCGGCGCCGATGGCGTCGTCAGCGGCCTGCGTCCCGGGACGCTGGTCATCGACATGGGCACCACCAAGGTGACGGCGACGCGGGTGTTCGCCGCCGCGGTGGCGGCGGCCGGTGGCGACTACGTCGACGCGCCGGTGTCGGGCGGCACCATCGGCGCCGAGGGCGGCACGCTGACGATCATGGCCGGCGGCAGCGACGAGGCTCTGGCCCGCGCGATGCCGATCTTCGCCGTCCTGGGCAAGACCATCACCCACGTCGGCCAGGTCGGCACCGGCCAGGTGGCGAAGGCGGCCAACCAGGTGATCGTCGGCCTCACCATCGGCGCCGTCGCCGAGGCCCTGACGCTGGCCAGGAAGGCCGGCGCCGACCCGGCCCGCGTCCGCCAGGCGCTGAAGGGCGGCTTCGCCGATTCCCGCATCCTCGAGGTGCACGGCCAGCGCATGGTCGAAGGCAACTTCAAGCCGGGCGGCAAGTCGACGATCCAGCGCAAGGACCTGAGCCAGGCGCTCGAACTCGCCCAGGAGCTCGGCCTCGATATGCCGGCGACGGCGCTATGCATGAGCCTCTACGACAGGATAATCGCCGCCGGCCACGGCGGGCTCGACCATTCGGCGCTGATCAAGGCGATCGACCCGGAGGCGTGAGCGAACGGTGCGACTCAGCGTCGAGCCCAGGAACCGGCCACCGACCAGGAGCCCGTCTCGTTCCGCCGCAGCAGAACGGACGCGTCCTCCGGCAGCGCCATATCGAGAACGCCGAGCATGTCCGGGGTCGTCGAGTGCACGAGGACGTGGGTATAGCCGCCGGCGGCGAAGATCTGCCGGAAGTGCTTGGCGTCGGCGTGGTGGTAGAGGCTGAGGAAGCCCTTGAAGACGGCCGGATCGGCGAGCTCGAAGCGGGTGATGACGCCGGATTCGCCGGAGCCTCTCGGATCGACGACGAACAGCCTGTCGCCCGGCTTGACGATCGCCGCCACCGCGTGGCCGACGGC
>Ga0209399_10000259_pt1 | contig 33354 bp, 45 predicted proteins | sample OV2TP3_FD_184130 | JGI IMG/M metagenome (GOLD analysis project Ga0209399, IMG submission 184130) | Hot spring microbial communities from Beatty, Nevada to study Microbial Dark Matter (Phase II) - OV2 TP3 (SPAdes) (version 3) | ecosystem: Environmental > Aquatic > Thermal springs > Hot (42-90C) ... | reverse complement strand
CAAGGTCACCTTCCAGGGCAACCGCCACTTCTCCGACCGCCGCCTGGTCCGCGCCATGAAGAACTCCCGCCCCTACGGCATCCCCATGGTGCTGCCGCTGGTGTCCAAGACCTACCACGCCGGCAAGATCAACGACGACCTCGAGCGCGTCCGCGAGCTCTACCAGGAGTACGGCTACTTCCGCGTCATCGTCCAGCCCCCCGACGAGCGCATCCGCGACACCGAGCCCCAGTGGCCCCTGGGCGACATGCTCCCCTGGTTCTTCAAGCCCGGCAAAGCCGTCGACATGCGCATCCACGTGGACGAGGGCGGCCGCTACCGCATGGGCAAGCTCACCGTCAAAAGCACCTCCGACGTCAAACCCCTCTTCTTCCGGCCCGAATTCCTCCAGGCCGCCTTCCCGCTGCTGGAAGGCGACATCTTCAACGCCAAGAGGGTCCGCGACGCCCTCCAGAACTACACCAAAATCTACGGCGAGTTCGGCTTCATCAACATGACTACCATCCCCAACACCGACATCGATGACAACACCCGCGTCATCGACATGGAGCTGGAGATCGACGAGGGCAAGCAGTTCTTCGTCAACCGCATCGAGTTCGTCGGCAACACCACCACCCGCGACAAGGTCATACGCCGCGAGCTCCTGGTCGAGGAGGGCCACATCTTCAACTCCCGCGCCTGGGAGAACAGCATCCTCCGCCTCAACCAGCTCGGCTATTTCGAGGAGCTGCGCCCCGAGCACGCCGACGTCCAGCAGAACGCCGAGGCCGGCGAAGTCGACCTCACCCTCAAGGTCAAGGAGCGCGGCAAGAACACCATCGGCCTCACCGGCGGCGCCAGCGGCGTCCTGGGCAGCTTCATCGGCCTCAACTACGAGACCAACAACTTCCTCGGCCTCGGCGAAACCCTCACCGTCAGCATCGAGTATGGCGACCGCCAGCAGGGCTTCCTGTTCGGCTTCACCGAGCCCTACCTCTTCGACCGGCCCCTCAATGCCGGCTTCACCTTCTTCCTCCGCCGCTTCGAGTTCGACCAGGCCCGCGAAACCGCTCTGGTCACCGGCTTCCGCGGCAACGAGTTCTTCGCCTCCAGCCTGGTCAACTACACCCAGGACACGGTCGGCTTCAGCGTCTTTGCCAGCTACGCCCCCAAGCGCCTGCGCTGGACCCGCCTGGGGCTGACCTACGCCTACGACGTCAGCGACCTCACCTGCGTCACCGAGGCCTGCGAGACTCTGTTCGAGCGCCTGCGCTTCCGCTCCTTTGCCGGCCCCGATGCCCTCGAGGGCATCAGCTCCAGCCGCATCACTCCCAGCTACTACTACAGCACCGTGAACCACACCATTTTCCCCACCGGCGGCACCAGCGTCTTCGCCGCCTTCACTCTGGAGGGCCCTTTCCTCGGCAACCAGAAGAGCTTCCGGCCGACCTTCGAGATCAAGCACTTCCGCCCCATCAACAAGCGCCGCAACACCCTGGCCTTCCGCCTCCAGGCCGCCTTCCTCACCGGCTACGGCGACCGCGCCCCCGCGCCCACCGCCCGCTACTACACCGGCGGCGAGGATTCCATCCGCGGCTTCGACATCCGCTCCATCAGCCCCATGGCCTACGTCCCCGTGCGCGCCACCGTCCCCTTCTTTTTCCTCGACCCCACCCGCCTCGACCAGAACGGCAACCCCACCCTGCGCTTCACCACCGTCGAAGTCCTCAGCCAGACCATCAGCTTCCCCGGCGGCGACACCCAGCTCCTGGCCAACTTCGAATACCGCATCCCCATCGCCGGGCCCGTCCAGATCGCCCCCTTCGTCGACTTCGGCTGGAACGGCGTCTGGCGGCGCAGCCAGTTGCGGCTCAACCCGGAAGGCATTGAGGCTCTCCAGGAGGTTTTCCCCAACGTGGTGTTCAGCGAGCAGCTCGAGCTCGTCTCCGACACCAACTTCCGGCCCCGGGCCTCCACCGGGCTCGAGCTGGTTGTCTTCGTCCCCGTCCTGAACGTTCCCTTCCGCATCTACTGGGCCTACAACGCCCTCCGCCTCACCGAATCCATCCGCATCCCCGCCGCCCAGTTCGAGGTCCCCGAAGACGTCGTCCTGCCCCCGGGCGTGTTCGAAAACCAGATCCTCCCCAGCCTGGGCGTGGCCTTCCAGGAGCGTTTCGTCCGCTTCGACGAGCCCTCCAAGACCTTCCGCTTCACCGTCAGCCGCACCTTCTAGCGCGCGCCCTGCCCGGTTGTGGGGTCAGGCTCGCCGTCCGGCTGCGCCTGCGGGCTGCTCAAACCCTCGAATACACCTTGACACCTTCTAAGCGGGAGAGCAGAATCCTTCCCAGGTTCGGCGATCCGACGCGTCGCATTCGCCAAGAGGTAACCATGCAGCTTTTCCCTTGGTCTTTTCGCGCCGCCATGCCTTTCGGTGTCCCCCGGGTAGTGGTAGTGGTGGGCCTTTCCCTTGTGGTCTTCCTCTCCGTCCCGGCCGCCCTTCTGCATGCCCAGGCGGAGGTCGTGGTCCTGGAAAGCGACCGCGACCCCATGAGGATTCTTCGCGGCGAAACCGTGATGTTCGAAGATGCCCGAGTCGGAGCCGTCCTGGACGTTGACGACCAGCTTTTCTCGTCCGGGGCCGGGCGCATTCAACTGAAATGCTCCGGCGGCTCGCTCCTCACCTTTGCTGGCCGTTTCCTGGTCCTAATCCTGAGGCCGGCCGAGGGTCAGGATTGCGCCGCCAACCTGCTCAGCGGGGAAGGCAACGTCATATCCGACAACCCCACAGGGATGACCTTTGGCGAAGTGACTCTGTCATCCGAGAGAACGGTCTATGGGCTCCGCGTCCGCCCGGCGCGAGAAGAGGCTCAGGTCGAATGCCTGGTCTACGACGGCGCGGTGAGTGTACAGTACCGCGCTACCCAGCGCGGAATCCAGCTCGGCGCCGGCCAAAAAGCGACCTTCACCTCGGATGGCCAACTGACCCAAAACCCGCTGGCGCCCGGCGACATCGAGCGCACCGCCGACCTCTTCGCCCGGATCAACATAAGCAAAGCCGTGGCTTCGGGCGCGTCGGTGCCGGACCTGCCCGAGCTTCGTTTGCAGCTCAGCCGCCTCTACGCTCAAGTCCTGACCAATCCCCAAGGGTCCGACGCGCGCGTGCAACTCGCCGTCCAGCAGGTGAAATACGGTATCGGGGACGAAGCCTTGTACCACCTCGACCGTGCCGAGCTCTCCGTTCCCCGGGAAGACACCCAGCAGCAGGCGGGAATCGCCGTCACCAAGGCGGCCCTCTTCCAGCAGCGCGGCGACGCCCAGCAAGCCCGACAACAGTTGAACAAGGCCCAGACTCTCGATCCGGACATCTTGAAACCCGAGGTGCTGCGGAAGTACGAGATTGACCCCGACCAGATACGACGAATCAACCCGGACCTCCGCCCTCGAATCGACCCGGACGCCCGCACTCGGACAATGGAACCCGAGGAAGACGTCCACGCTCGCCTTTCGCGCCTGCTCGAAACACGACAGTTCCTCGAAGTCCTCGACGTCTTCCGCACGCACACGGAACACCTGGATGAAAGCCCGTGGGAGAATTGCGCTCTCGCCCTCGCTTTGTACAATCTAAACCGCCGCGAGGAGGCCATTCCCTACGCCCGCAAGGCGCTTGACCTCAACCGGGCGCGCCCCGAGCTCTCCTTGCAGGAAATCCGAGCCTGCCGTGCAATCCTCGCCTCCCGATAACGGTCAGTCCGCTGTCTCCAAGGACCTCTTGGGGCTTCGCAAGCGCCTCATCGAACTGGTCCTGATGGCGCCCGTCCCGGCCGTGGTAAACCTGCTCATAATGTGGCTGTTGGCCAGGTTCACCTCCCAACCCTGGCACGGAATCTACTTTCTCATCCCTCTCGCCGTGCTGACCTGGATTCTCTGGCAAGTCGTCAAAGCGAGGAAGCAATTCGTCCTCCGCGGGCCCTTCATGGCCTTCTTTGTCTGTTATGTCCTGATTTTCTCCATTGCCGCTGGCTCCAGCCTTCTGGAGGGAAAGCGGACAACACTGGCCGGATACGAGCACGGCGTATCGCGCAACTTCCTGTCGCTCAATTGGCTGGGCGACTGGCGCTACGCTCTCGTTCGGAAAAAGCCCGCTCCGCAGAACTTCACCCTCCTGACCATGAAACGCGCCGAAACGGTCGAGGAAGGGCGGGCCACGTTGCGGTCTCTGATAAGAATGTCCCGGATGACCGGGGCAAGAGGGATTGTGCTCGATTTCTACCTCAAAAGAAACGCAGCGGTGCCGCAGTTGGACGCATCCCTCTGCGAGGAGATTGCCGCCGCGAAGAGCAACAACGTACCGGTGCTGATTGGCTATACGTTTGAGCGGATTGGGGGAAGCATTCACCGGGTTGAGACTGCACCGGCGTTGCAACCCTGTCTCCCTCTCGAAAGCCACGGTCATCTGGTAGGCGTCCAGGAGTGGGACGAACTCGTTCGATACGTCCCGCTTCATTTCAAGGGAGACCCGGCCCTGCCGGCCCTGAGTCTGAGGATGGCGAAGCTGATGGCTGGTCCCGAGAGCAAGATCTCCGAACCCCGCAATGCTCTGCTGCAGTTCGTGGCGTCGGAGAATCCGCTCACGACCGCTCGCTTCGAGGACTTGCTGGCCGATCCCCGGCAGCGCATGATTCTGCGGGACCAATTCATCCTGGTCGGAGAAGAAGGCGAAACCGACAGGGCCCAGACTCCGTTCGGAGACCTCCCGGGCGTGAAGATTCATGCCTACGCCACGCTATCCCTCCTCCAGAACTGTTTCATCGAGCGAACCTCCTGGTGGTCCGGCTTTCTCGCGATTCTCGTCTTTTCCTATCTCCTCACGGCCCTGGTCGCGCAGGGGACCGGAGCTCGAGAACTCCTTGGCCTTCTGGTCGCCATCTCCCTTGGAGCCTTGGCTGTGGCGGCGCTGGCCATGTACGCCTGGCTGGTGTGGGTGGACGTCATCTACTTCGTCACCGCCATCTGGCTGCTCTTCTTTCTCCTGGCCGCTCTCAGAAAGTACGCCTCGGTCGGCCCGCCCCGCCCCACAGCGGGATAACACGACCTTACCCATAGGTAAGGTCGTGGCGGGATAACCATTGACCGTTTTGCGGCGTCAAACTTATAATTGATGGGTTTCGAGACCGACAAGAAACGAGGAGTGGGACCAATGTCAAGGAACGGATTCACACTAGCAGTCGCGGCGCTGGCACTGTGTCTGGCGGCCCCGCTGGCGGCCCAACAGTTTGAGAACGTGCCCCAGGCCCAGCCGGCCCAGCCGCAGCCCGCAGCCGCCGGCGTGCGCGCGGCCGTCATCAACTACCAGTTCGCCATGGCCAGCACCCAGGAAGGCCGCAAGGCCATCGAGGATTTGCAGGCCCGCTTCTCCCCCCGGCAGAACGAGCTGCAGAAGCTGACCGACGAGATCCGCGACCTCGAAAACCAGCTCCGCACCCAGGAGCGCACCCTCAGCCAGGACGCCCAGGCGCAACTGGTCCGCCAGGCGGAGGTGAAGCGCAAGGCCCTCACCCGCGCCCAGCAGGACCTCCAGGACGACTTGCAGGTGGCCCGCGACGAGTACATCGCCACCATCAGCGGCAAGATGGAGCAGATCGTCAACCGCTACGCCCAGGAGAAGAACCTCAACCTCATCCTCAACTACGGCGACGGCACCAACACCGTGGTCTTTGCCACCCCGGCCGTCGACATCACCCAGGACGTGGTCAAGCTCTACGACCAGACCCATCCGGTGCAGGCCGGCGCCACCGGCTCGAACCCGCCCGCCGCCCGCTCCAATCCGCCGCCGCCCCGCAAGCCCAACCAGTAGCTCCGGGTACCGGCGCCAGAGCAAGGGATTTTCCCCTTGCCCAGGCCGGAATCTGCTGGTATAGTTGAAGTTGCACGCGAGAGGACGACGAGACCAGTGGGCGCGAGCCCACTTTTTTGTTGGAGTGGATTGGCGCCGTGGATCTCGACCGCATCCGCCAAATGGCCGAAGGCGTGGCCGGCTCGGAAGGCCTCGAGCTGGTCAACCTGGAGTGGGCCGGGCCGGCGGGCCACGGGGTGCTCCGGCTCACCATCGACCGGCCCGAGGGCGCCGTCAGCCATCGCGACTGCGAGGCCATCAGCCGGCAGTTGGGCACGCTGCTGGACGTGGAGGACCTGGTGGAAGGCCGCTACACGCTGGAGGTAGCCTCCCCGGGGCTCGACCGCAGGCTCTACAAGCCCGCCGACTTCGAGCGCTTCCGCGGCCGCCGCGTCAAGGTGAAGCTCAGGCAGCCCCTCCCCGGCCTGGGGCGCAAGTTCCCGGCCCGGCTGGACGGGCTGGCGGGTGGCGTGGTCAGCTTTGAGCTGGACGGGCGAGCGGTGCAGGTGCCCTACGACGACATTGAAGCGGTGAATCTTGTGGTGGAGCTTTGAGGCGACCCCATCATGCCCATGAGCCTGTTGGCACAGACCATCGACCAGTTGAGCCGCGAGAAGGGTGTCGATCCGGAGATCATCATCGCCGCGCTCGAGGACGCCATGGTGGTGGCCGCCCGCAAGTACTACAAGACCGGCGAGGAGCTGCGGGCGCAGTTCGACCGGAAGAGCGGCAACCTCAGCGTCTACGGCGTCAAGAAAGTCGCCGACCCCGTCACTGACCCGGCGCTGGAGATGACCCTCGAGGAGGCCCGCCAACACGACCCCAAGGTGGAAGTCGGCGGCGAAGTCCACTTCCCCAAGTCCACCGACGTGCTGGGGCGCATCGCCGCCCAGACCGCCAAGCAGGTCATCTTCCAGAAAGTCCGCGAGGCCGAGCGCGACATCATCGTCGCCGAGTACAGCGGCCGGATGGGCGAGCTGGTCAACTGCGTCATCAAGCGCATCGAAGGCCCCGAAGTCATCGTCGAGCTGGGCCGCTACGAAGCCCGCCTGCCCAAGCGCGAGCAGTCGCGCCTGGAAACCTACCACCTCGGCGACCGCCTCCGCGTTGTCATCAAGGAGGTCGACCGCAACGCCAAAGGCCCCCAGGTCGTCGTCTCCCGCGCCGACCCCACCCTGGTGCAGCGCCTCTTCGAGATGGAAGTGCCGGAAATCTACGACGGCACCGTCCAGATCAAGACCATCGCCCGCGAGGCCGGCGAGCGCACCAAGATCGCCGTCCTCTCCAAGGACCGCGACGTCGACGCCGTCGGCGCCTGCGTGGGCATGAAGGGCATGCGCGTCCAGTCCATCATCCGTGAGCTGCGCGGCGAGAAGATCGACATCATCGAGTGGCACGAGGACGCCGTCAGCTTCGCCACCAACGCCCTCAGCCCCGCCAAGGTCTCCAAGGTCAGCGTGCTCAACGCCGCCGAGCGCCACCTCGAAGTCGTCGTCGAGGACAGCCAGCTCTCCCTCGCCATCGGCAAGAAAGGCCAGAACGTCCGCCTGGCCTCCAAGCTGCTCGACTGGCACATCGACATCAAGAGCGAAGAGGAGAAGCGCCGCGAAGTCGAAGCCCAGATCGCCGGCATGGCTCCCTCCACCCCGCGCACCTCGCTCGAAGCCCTCGCCGGGCTGGGCGAGAAGACCCGCGAGAAGCTGGTCGAAGCCGGCATCTCCTGCGTCGAAGAGCTGGCCGAGAAGACCCCCGAGCAGTTGATGGAAATCCCCGGCATCGGCGAGAAGATGGTGCAGAAGATTGCCTCCGCCGTGAAGCGGCACTTCGAGCCCGAACCTGCGCCCGCCGCGGAAGCGACCCCCGCGCCCGAGCCCGCGCTCGCCGCCGAACCCGCGGCCGAGCCGGCGGAAGATGCTCTCGCCGAGAGCGAAGAGCCCGACGTGGCCGCGGAAACCGCCCCCACCGAGTCGGGGCCGGAAAGGTAGAGCGGACGTAGGAAGATGACACAGGTACGCATCAACGAGCTGGCCCGGGAACTCGAGGTCAAGGCCAAAGTCATCCTCGAGTACCTGCCCGAGCTGGGCGTCAGCGAGAAGAAGACGCACTCCAGCTCCCTCGACACCGACGTCGCCGACAAGGTGCGCGCGCACTTCCGCGCCGAGCAGCAGGCCGAGGAAGAGGCCGCGCGCCAGGAGGCCGAAGCCAAGGCCGCCGCCGAGCGCGCCGCCGCCCAGCGTGCCGCGGCAGAAAAGGCTGCCGCGGAGCGCGCCGCCGCAGAACAGTTGGCCGCCGAGGCCGCGACCAGAGCTCCGGAAGCGACAGTCGCCGCGCCGCCTCCGGCCGCCGGCGGAGCCCGCGTGGCTGCGGCGGTGCGCCCGAGCGCCGTCGTGCCGGCAACCGAACCGCGCCGCGTCCTCCGCCCGGCCGCCACTCAACCCGGCGACGCCTCCGCTCGTCCGGCGGCACGCGTCTCCGCCGCAGCCGCGGCAGCCGCCCCGGCGACCGCGGCCATGCCCGAGCCCGGCAAGCCCATCTACGAGCGCAAGCCCGCTGCCCGGCCACGGCCCGGAGCCCCCAAGACCCATGTCGAGAAACGGTTCGACGAAGGCGAGCGCAAGCTGCGCCACCCCGTGCGCGCCCGCGTCCGCCCCGAGCCGGGGATGCGCCGCGCCCGCGAACAGGTCCGCGAAGCCCCGCCGGTGCGCCGCGAGCCCATCTCCATCACCATCACCGAAGGCATCACCGTCAAGGAGCTGGCCGAGAAGATGGACGTCCGCGCCAAGGACGTCATCAAGGCCCTGCTCGACCGCCGCATGCTGGCCACCATCAACCAGACCCTCGACACCCAACTGGCCACCGAGATCGCCCAGACCTTCAACGCCACCGCCGCCGTGGTCTCCTTCGAAGAGGCGGCGGTGGAGCTGGCTCCGGCCGAAGCCGCCAAGGGCGAGCGCAAGCTGCGCGCTCCGGTCGTCACCGTGATGGGCCACGTCGACCACGGCAAGACTTCGCTGCTCGACGCCATCCGCGAAACCACCGTCGCTGCCGGCGAGGCCGGCGGTATCACCCAGCACATCGGCGCCTACCAGGTGGAAACCAAGGGCCGCAAGATCGTCTTCATCGACACCCCCGGCCACGAGGCCTTCACCCGCATGCGCGCCCGCGGCGCCAAGGTGACCGACATCGTGGTGCTGGTCGTGGCCGCCGACGACGGCGTCATGCCGCAGACCCTCGAGGCCATCGACCACGCCCGCGCCGCCAAAGTCCCCATGGTCGTGGCCGTCAACAAGATCGACAAGCCCGGCGCCCTGCCCGAGCGCGTCAAGAAGCAGCTCGCCGACCGCGGCCTCATGCCCGAAGACTGGGGCGGCGACACCGTCATGGTCGACGTCTCCGCCAAGCAGAAGACCAACCTCGACCTTCTGCTGGAGATGATCCTGCTCGTCGCCGACCTCCAGGACCTGAAGGCCAACGCCCAGCTTCCCGCCGCCGGCACCGTGCTCGACGCCCGGCTCGACCGCGGCCGCGGCCCGGTGGCCACCGTGCTCGTCCAGGACGGCACCCTGCGCACCGGCGACCCCTTCATCGTCGGCGCCATCTTCGGCAAGGTGCGCGCCATGTTCGACGACCACGGCCGCCCGATGGGCGAGGCCGGTCCGGCGACCCCCGTCGAAGTCCTCGGCCTGGCTGGCCTGCCGGAAGCCGGCGACCAGTTCCAGGCCGTCACCGACGAGGCCAAGGCCAAGCAGGTGGCCTCCTTCCGCGAGCAGAGGCAGCGCGAAGCCGCGCTCACCGCCGGCTCCCGCCTCACCCTCGACCAACTCCACGCCCAGCTCCAGGCCGGCACCGTCAAGGAGCTGCCGCTCATCCTCAAGGGCGACGTGCAGGGATCAGTCGAAGCCCTCAGCGAGCAGCTCGAGAAGCTGGCCACCGACAAGGTCAAGATCAAGACCATCCACAGCGGCGTGGGCGGCATCAGCGAGAACGACGTCCTGCTGGCTTCCGCCTCCAACGCCGTCATCATCGGCTTCAGCGTGCGCCCGGAGCGCAAGGCCGCCGACCTGGCCGAGTCCGAGGGCGTCGACATCCGCCTCCACAACGTCATCTACGAAGTGCTGGACGAGATGCGCAAGGCCATGGCCGGTCTGCTCGAGCCCACCGTCAAGGAGACCCTCCTCGGCCACGCCGAGGTCCGCGACACCTTCCGCATCCCCAAGGTCGGCATGGTCGCCGGCTGCCACGTCAGCGACGGCAAGGTGCAGCGCGACGCCGACGTGCGCGTCCTGCGCGACAACGTGGTCATTTACAAAAGCAAGGTCGCCTCCCTGCGCCGCTTCAAGGAGGACGTCAAGGAAGTCGGCTCCGGCTACGAGTGCGGCGTCGTGGTCGCCAACTTCGCCGACGTCAAGGTCGGCGACGTGCTCGAAATCTTCAAGACCGAACGGGTTGTCGAAGCGGAAGCGATGGCCCCGCTGGGCGGGGCTGGAACCACGGCAGGCGCAAGAAAAACCACCTAGGCCGGCGGGCGAACCACCACCATGGTCGTCGGGCTGCTGACTCTCGAAATCCACTTGCCCTATGCCCATTCGCTCAAGGACAAGCGCCACGCCCTCAAGAAGCTCAAGGACCGCCTGCGCGCCCGCTTCAACGTCTCCGTCGCCGAGGTGGACCACCAGGACACCTGGCAGCGCGCCACCGTCGGCATCGTCTCCGTCAACCAGGACCGCGTCTACCTGGCGCAACTGCTCAAGGAGGTCTCCGACGAGTCCGAGCACATTCTCGGCGGCGACCTGGTCGACAGCCACCTCGAATACCTGGAATAGCAGTGGTTGCATGTTTCTTGCTTTGTCAGGGCCGGGCTTCTCGAAGCGAGCCCGAGGGGCGAGCGGAGACCCCGCGCCCTTTGCGGGGAATCCGGCCGGAAAGCGCGCAAATAATCTGCCGGGCTTTAGCAGGATGCTGAAAACGGGCGAATCGTCAGGGCACGGCTTCAGCCGTGCCGCAAGCCGCTCCCTTTCTATCTTTCCGCAGGGGCTTCTCGGAGCGAGTCCCGATCAATCGGGACGAGCGGAGACCCCGAGGCGAAACCGAGGGGAGCCCCTGCGTCCGCCGAAGGCGGACTCTTTTCAGCACCCGGTTAGTCCCTGAGGCTCACAAGCATGACCGTTCCCGGCCACCGCCCGCAACGCCTGGGCCAGCGCATCCTCGAGGAGGTCACCGAGTTGCTCCTCGGCGAGCTCAAGGACCCGCGCATTGCGTCAGCCACCGTCACCGCCGTGCGTGTCACCCCCGACCTGCGCCAGGCCTTCGTCGGCGTCAGCGTCGTCGGCAGCGCCAAAGAGAAAAAACAGACTCTCGAAGGGCTGCGCGCCGCCACCCCCTTCATCCGCCACGAGCTCGCCGAGCGGCTCGACATCCGCCGCGTCCCCGACCTTACCTTCCAGCTCGACGACTCCGACGAGCGCGCCGCCCGCATAGATGAGCTACTGCACCAGACTAGCGCGGAGAGAACGTCGACCGAGGAAGACAAGTGAAAGAATGTTTTTTCCCCAGGCAGGAGCCTGGGGGCTCTGGAGGCTATGACCTTTCTGTCTCCCGAGCCCGGAGGCTCCCGCCTCCGGGAGAATCAAGGCGGGTCAGGGCTTCAGCCCTGACATTCCGCGGCGGAAAAAACCAGGGCTTTAGCCCCTGAGGACAGACAAGAATGTCTGTCCCAGTGAGGATGGGAGAGCAAGATAGACAATGAACGGGGCGCTGGTCATCCACAAGCCGAAGGGGCTGACGTCGCACGACGTGGTGCTGCGCGTGCGCAAGCTGCTGCGCGAGCGCTCCATCGGCCATCTGGGCACGCTCGACCCCATCGCCACCGGCGTGCTGCCGCTGCTGGTGGGCTCCGCCACGCGCCTGCAGCGCTTCTACACCGGCCGCCGCAAGCGCTACCAAGGCCGCATCCGCTTCGGCTTCGCCACCGACACCTACGACGCCGACGGCCACGCGCTGGGCGACGACACCAAACCGAACATCACCCTCGACCAGCTCGCCCCCCACGTCGCCGCGCTCACCGGCAAGCTCCAACAGACGCCTCCGCCCTTCTCCGCCAAGAAGGTCGGCGGGGTGGCGGCGCACGAGCGCGCACGCCGGCGTGAGCAGTTCACCTTGAAGCCCGTCGAGGTCGAGGTCTACCGCTACGACATCGCCGAGGTCGAAGGTTCCACCGCGCGCTTCGAGATCGAGTGCGCCGCCGGCACCTACATCCGCAGCCTGGCCCACGACCTCGGCCTGCACGTCGGCTGCGGGGCGCACCTGGAGGAAATTTGCCGCACCGCCTCCGGCGAGTTCACCCTCGAGCAGGCGGTGACCCTGGAGCGGCTCGAAGCGGTGGTGAAGGAAGACCAGTTGCCTCAGGTGCTGATTCCGATGGGCGAGCTGTTGCCCGACCTGCCGCTGGCGGTGGTCAACACCGGCCTGGAGCGCAAGCTCCGCAACGGCGGCCGCATCGAGCTGAGCGAGTCGCAGATTCAGCCGGCGCGCCTCGATCACCCCATCGACAGCGACGCCTGGAAGCCGCTCCGCCTGCGCGTGCTCAACCAGCAGCGCCAACTGGTCGCCATCGCCCAGGCCATCGTCCCCCGCGTCTTCCAGCCCATCGTCGTCCTCCCCGCCTAAGAGCCCAACGGCGAAAACAGAAAAGAGAAACCAGAAAACAGGCATGGGTCCGTCTTCCTTTTCTCGAGTCCTGTCTTCTAGTTCTGGGGCGGCGGGGGAGGCGGCTGAGGTTGCTGCGGCGGCTGGGGCTGCGGCCGGGGCTGCGGCGGCTGGACGGGCTGGGGCTGCTGCGGGGTTGTGGGACGGGGGGCCGCGGCCGGCGAGGGCGCGGGCGCGGCGCCCAGGGGCGAGAACTCCTGCTCAGTGCCGACGAACAGCGTGCGCATGGCCAGGCGGTCGCGCGGCGGAACGCGGACGAGGTGGGGCGTCACCAGCAGGATGACCTCGGTGGTCTGCGTATGCGGCTCGACACGCTTGAACAGGTACCCGAGGACGGGGATGGAGCTGAGCCCGGGCGTGCCGGTGACGACCATCTCGGTGGTGTGGGTCTGAAGGCCGGAGATGAGGAGCGTCTCCCCCATCTTCAGCCGCGCCTGCTGCTCCAACTGCCGGTTGAAGAGCACGGGAAGTTGGTTGATGGTCCGTCCCGTCAGCCCCGAGTCCTCAAACTCCAGGGCGAGCGTCACCTCCCGGCTGCCGGCGTGCAGGCGGGGTGTCGCCACCAGCTTCGTCCCCAGCTCCTCGTAGCGGACGGCGGGAACCACCGGGGTGAGAAGGCTCGGGTCAATAGGAATGGGGATGTCCGGCACCACCACCGACGAAAAGGTGGTGAAGACGATGGGGAAGCGCTCGCCGGCAAAGAGGGTGTTGGGCTGGCCCTCGCGAGCGCGGAGATGAAGCACGCGCGCCGACCGCGTGACCTGGGACAGGCGGAAGAGGTTGAGCGTGGCCCCGGGGAGCAGGGCGGCGTAGGTGGTGGCGCCGCCGCCGAACAGGATGAACGGCGGCAAGGCGAATTCCCCCGCCGCCAGGGAGGCTTGCAGGATGGCGTCGGCCAGCGCCTGCGGCAACACTCCCTGCGCGATCAGAAACTGGATGTTCTGGATGAGATCCTGGACCGTAGCGGCATCGCCCAGGGCCAGGGCGCCCGCGCCGAGGTGGACGGCGATGACCTGGTCGGGCGGGAGCACACCCAGGCGCTGCGCCTCGTCGCGGTCGACGGCGAGGATGAGGACCTCCAGCCAGATTTCTCCGGGCTCCTCCCGCACTTGCGCCAGCAGCTGCTCGGCCACGCGAAGGCGGGGCGCGGTGTCCTTGATGGTGATGGTGTTGGAGCGCAGGTCGGAGCGGATGCTGCGCATGTCGAGCACTTCGCGCAGCAGGCGGACCGTTTCGGCCAGCTCCTCCGGCGTGGCCCCGGAGAGGTCGTAGGCGCGCTCGACCACCGGCTCGTAGCGCTCGCGCATCTCGCGGTTGTCCTGTGCCACCAGCAGGCTGCCGTCGGGCTGCGCCACCCAGAAAGCGCCGGCGATCTGGCAGGCGACCCGCAGCGCGGTGAAGAAATCGGCGCCGTCCATGCGCAGCTCGAAGGGACGGTGCGGCAAGGCGTCGTCCACGCGCACGCGCACGCCGTAGAGCTGGCCCAGTTGCTCGAACACCACCCGCGCCGGGCCCTGCAACCGCACCTGCCGCCCGGCCGCCGGCTGCACCTGAACCGGCTCGGGCGTCGCTGGCGCCGGAGCGGGCGCCTGCGCCATTGCCGGCGCCACCAGCAGCGAGGCCAGCGCGCAGAGGAAGGCTGTTCGCATAGGGGGCAGCTATTGTAGCAATGAAGACCCAGGCTCGAAAACTGAAAAGCCAGCTCGACCGACTTTCATTGACGCCGGAGCGGCGAACCGCTAGTATGGCGGCCACAGAAGACGAGGTGAGCGGATGACGACCAAGAAGAATCCGGTGTGCATGCTGTGCGGGAAGCCGTCAGGCAAGAGCATCTGCGACGCCTGCGCCCAGCGCGTCCAGGGCGAGCACATAGACAAGACAACTAAGCCCGCCAAAGGCAAGAGCTAAACCTCCACAGAGCGCGATTGACGCCGGCGCGGCGCCGCGCCTACAATGAGCCTTTAGAACGGAAGCGGCGCCGGGCGAGAGACTTCTCCATCCGAACGCAACCGTAGAGAGGAACCACCCGGGTCGAAATCTATTCGCACAGGGAGCTGACGCCGATGCTGGAGGGAATGCCGCCCGAAGGACTGACGTTCGACGACGTGCTGCTGGTGCCGGCGCGCTCCGGCGTCCTGCCGGCGGAGGTGGACACCGCCACGCGCTTCACGCGCCGCATCCGGCTCAACATCCCCATCGTCAGCGCCGCCATGGACACGGTGACGGAGTCGCGCCTCGCCATTGCGCTGGCGCGCCAGGGCGGGATCGGCATCGTCCACCGCAACCTGCCGCTGGAGCGCCAGGTGGAGGAAGTGGACAAGGTGAAGCGCTCGGAAAGCGGGATGATTGTCGACCCGGTCACCATCCGCCCCGACTCCACCATCGCCGAGGCGCTCGAGCTCATGGCCAAGTACCGCATCAGCGGCCTGCCGGTGACCAACGGGCCGCGCCTGGTCGGCATCGTCACCAACCGCGACCTGCGCTTCCAGCAGAACACTTCCCGCGCCGTGCGCGAGGTGATGACCAAGGAGAACCTTGTGACCGTGCCGGTGGGCACCGGCCTGGAAGAGGCCGAGCGCATGCTGATGGAGCATCGCGTCGAAAAGCTGCTGGTGGTCAACGGCAGCTACGAGCTCAAGGGGCTCATCACCGTCAAAGACATCCAGAAGAAGCTGCAATACCCCAACTCGGCCAAGGACGAGCACGGTCGGCTGCGCGTGGGCGCGGCCGTGGGCGCCACCGGCGACTTCCTCGAGCGCGCCGTCGAGCTCAAGAACCGCAACGTGGACGTGCTGGCCATCGACACCGCGCACGGTCACTCCGAGCGCGTGCTGGAGGCGGTGAAGGAAATCAAGAAGCGCCTGCCCGAGGTGGAAGTGGTGGCGGGCAACGTCGCCACTTACGAAGGCGCGCGCGACCTCGCCCGGCTGGGCGTGGACGCGGTCAAGGTCGGCGTCGGCCCCGGCTCCATCTGCACCACGCGCGTGGTGACCGGCGCCGGCGTCCCGCAAGTCACCGCCATCGCTGAGTGTTTCAAAGCCACGCGCGAGGCCGGCATCCCCCTCATCGCCGACGGCGGCATCCGCTACTCGGGCGACGTCACCAAGGCCATCGCCGCCGGCGCCTCCACCGTCATGGCCGGCTCGCTCTTCGCCGGCACCGACGAAAGCCCGGGCGAAATCGTGCTCTACCAGGGCCGCAGCTTCAAACTCTACCGCGGGATGGGCTCGCTCGGCGCCATGAGCGCCGGCTCGGCCGACCGCTACGCCCAGGACGTCCAGCCCAGCGCCGCGGGCGAAGACCGCATTCTCAGCCGCGACGGGCGCGCCAAGCTGGTGGCCGAGGGCGTCGAAGGCCGCGTGCCCTACAAGGGCCCGCTGGCGGCGCTGGTCGACCAGCTCGTGGGCGGGCTGCGCAGCGGCATGGGCTACTGCGGCTGCGGCTCCATCGAAGAGCTGCAGCAGAAGGCGCGCTTCTTGCGCGTCACCCTGGCCGGCCTGCGCGAGTCCCACGTCCACGACGTCACCATCACCAAGGAAGCCCCCAACTATAGAGTTGAATAGTCAATCGTCGATTCGTTGAATCGGATCAAATCACCGCGCTCGGCCATCTCCTTCCTCATTCACTCAGCAAGAACTTTCTTCGCGAGGTTCCTTCATGCCCGACCCGCAGAGAACTGATCGACTGACCTTTTGGGAAACCACCGGCTCGGTGTTGTGGTTCGCCATGGACGCGGGCTGGATGCTCGAAATCAACTTCGTGGCCTTGCTGCTGATTCTGCCTACGCTGGCATCCAACCTGATGGCGCTGCGCTACGTGCCGGTGCTGCGGGAGAAACTGGTGGTGTGGGCGATGAACTGCTGGCTGGCGATGAACATCGCGTGGATGGCGGGCGACATCCTCGGGGTGGAGTCTTACTATTTGGTCGCCAAGGTTTTCACCGTGCTCGGTTTTGCGCTTTTGCTTCTGCTCGTGTTCACGGCGCCGCCGGGTGGTGGGCCGTGGTATGAGCGCCTGCGCCGCTTCCGCCGGCTGCGCGTCGGCTCTTCTCGTTGAGCGACGCACCCACAACCCGTTCGGTCCTGTTGCGCTACTACCTGCCGGTGATGCTCTGGGCGGCGGTGATTGCGTTGCTCTCGACCAGCGGCTTCGACACCTCCTTCACGCTGAAGGTGCTGCGCGCCGCCAATGACTTCTTCGAGCTCGGCTTCTCGCTGGCGCGGCTGCGGGAGATCAACGCCGTCGTGCGCAAGCTCGGACACGTGACTGAGTACTTCATCCTCGGGTTGCTGCTGTGGCGGGCGTTGCGGCGCGACCGCGAAGCCGTCTGGCGGTGGAGCTGGGCGCTGGGGACGTTCGCGCTGGGCGCGGCCTGGGCGGGGCTCGACGAGCTGCATCAGCGCTTCGAGCGCGGCCGCGGCAGCTCCCTCGTCGACGTCGGCTGGGACAGCCTGGGACTGCTGCTGGCCTTGATTTTGCTCCTCGTGTTGTCGCGAAAAAAGAAAGAACGCAGGGCGCAAGGCCCTGCCCTACCCAATCAAGCTCGGTACTAGGATTCCTTCTCCCCTTCAGCGGGCGCCTCAGTTGCCTGCGGGGCTTCCGGCTCGGCCTTCTTGGCCTTCTTTTCCTTCTTGACCTTGGGCTTGAGCTCGGAGCCGATGAGCTCGACGATGGCGGTCTCGGCGGAGTCGCCGCGGCGGAAGCCGGCGCGCACGATGCGGGTGTAGCCGCCGTGGCGGTCGGCGAAGCGCGGCGCCAGCGTGGCAAAGAGCTTCTTCAGCACCGCCGGGCTGAGCAGGAAGGCGGCGGCCTGGCGCCGCGAGTGCAGCGTGTCGCGCTTGCCCAGCGTAATCATGCGCTCGGCCAGCGGACGCAGCTCCTTGGCGCGGGCGACGGTGGTGGTGATGCGCTCGCGCTCCAGCAGGTTGGTGACCAGGTTGCGCAGGGTCGCCCGGCGGTGGCTCGGGTTGCGTCCCAGCTTGCGGTAGCCGCGGCGATGGTGCATGAGTCCTCTCTAGAGCGACGGTGCCGGGGCGGCCTCGCCCTCGGGCTTGGCGGCGGCGTCAGCGGGCGGCCAGACGATGCGCCCGTGCTCGTCGATCTTCATCCCCAGCTGCAGGTTCATGCGCTGCAGCAGCTCCTTGATTTCGTTGAGCGACTTGCGGCCGAAGTTCTTGGTGCGCAGCATCTCCTGCTCGCTGCGCTGCACCAGGTCGCCGATGGTCCGGATGTTGGCGTTCTTGAGGCAGTTGTAGGCGCGCACGGAGAGCTCGAGCTCGTCCACCGACCGCCCCAGGTACTCCTGGCGCGGGTCGTAGGCGCGCTCGCCGCGCTCCTCCTCGGCCGGCAGCTCCTCCTCGAAGGCGATGAAGATGTTCATGTGGTCCTTGAGGAGCTTGGCGGCCAGGCCGATGGCGTCGCCGGGCTTGAGGGTGCCGTTGGTCCAGACCTCGAGGTTGAGCTTGTCGTAGTCGGTCATCTGGCCCAGGCGCGCCGCCTCGACGGTGTAGTTCACCTTGCGCACCGGCGAGTGCACCGAGTCGATGGGGATGTAGCCGATGGGCAGGGTCTCGTCGAAGTTGCGGTCGGCGCTCACGTAGCCGCGCCCGTTCTTGACCCGCATCTCGAGCTGGAGCTTCCCGCCCTCGCCCAGCGTGGCCAGGTAGACGTTCTTGTCGAGGATTTCGAGCTCGGCGTCGGTCTCGATCATCCCCGAGGTCACCTCGCCCGGCTTGTCGGCGAACAGCGTCAGGGTCTTGACCGCCTCCGGGTTGTGCAGGCGCAGCGGCACCTGCTTGAGGTTGAGGATGATGTCGGTGGCGTCCTCGACCACCCCGGAGATGGACTGGAACTCGTGCAGCACGCCTTCGATCTTCACCGCCGTGATGGCGGCGCCTTCAATCGAGCTCAGCAGCACGCGGCGCAGCGCGTTGCCGATGGTGGTGCCGAAGCCGCGCTCGAACGGCTGGGCGTTGAACTTGCCGTAGCTGTCGGTCAGCGTCTCGACTTCGCAGGCCAACCGCTTCGGCTTCTGGAATCCTTTCCACATCATAAGTCCTGCCTCCTTCCAATTATCTCGAATAGAGTTCGACAATCAGTTGTTCGCCGATGGGCGGCGTGGTCAGCTCTTCGCGCTTGGGCGGGGCGACCAGCTTGGCGCGAAAGGCCTCGCGGTCGACCTCGAGCCAGCTCGGGATGCTGGTGCGGCCGGCCAGCTCGCGCGCCTGCAGCACCACCGCGTTTTCCTTCATGCCGTCTTTCAGCGTGACCTCGTCGTTCACGTTCACCAGCGCCGAGGGCACGTTCACTTTGCGCCCGTTCACGCGCACGTGCCCGTGCAGCACCAGTTGGCGGGCGTGCGGCCGGGAGGTGGCGAAGCCGGCGCGGTGGACGATGGTGTCCAGGCGCCGCTCCAGCAGCATCAGCAGGTTCTCGCCCGTCTTGCCCGCCTGGCGCTCGGCCTTCTGGAACACATTGGAGAACTGCCGCTCCAGCAGGCCGTAGACGCGGCGGGCGCGCTGCTTCATGCGCAGTTGCTCGCCGAAGCTGCCCATCTTGCGCCGGCGCTCGCGGCCGTGCTGGCCGGGCGGGACGTTGCGCTTCTCGATGGCGCACTTCTCGGTGAAGCAGCGCTCTCCCTTCAGGTAGAGCTTCATGCCTTCGCGCCGGCACAGCCGGCAAACCGCTTCTCGGTATCGAGCCAAGTGTCTGCTACCTCCTTCTCAAATCCTCACGGCTACACGCGGCGGCGCTTGGGCGGCCGGCAGCCGTTGTGCGGAATCGGCGTGGCGTCACGGATGACGGTGACGTGCAAGCCGGCCGTGGCCAGCGCGCGGATGGCCGACTCGCGTCCCGAGCCCGGCCCCTTGACCCGCACCTCCACCTGCCGCATGCCCGCCTCGCGGGCGCGCGACGCGGCCGCGGCCGCCGCCTGGCTGGCCGCAAACGGTGTCCCCTTGCGCGAACCCTTGAAGCCCGCCGAGCCGGCGCTCGACCACGCCACCACGTTGCCGTGCGTGTCGCAGATGCTGACCACGGTGTTGTTGAACGTGGCCTGGATGTGCACCACGCCTACCGGCACGTGCTTCTTCTCTTTCTTCTTGCGAAACTCTTTGCGCCGCGTCGGCTTCGCCGGCGCTGCCGCCCCGCCCTGCGGGGCTTCGGGCTTGGCTTCTTTGGCTTTGGCCACGATGGCTCTCCTTTAACCCTTCTTCCCGACGGCCTTGCGCTTCAGCGCCACCGTCTGGCGGCGCGGGCCCTTGCGGGTGCGGGCGTTGGTGTGGGTGCGCTGGCCGCGCACGGGCAGCCCGCGGCGGTGGCGCAGGCCGCGGTAGCAGCCGATTTCCATCAGCCGCTTGATGTTCATGGCGATTTCCTTGCGCAGGTCGCCTTCGACGCGGCCTTCCTCGTCAATCTTCTGGCGGATGCGCGTCACTTCGTCTTCGGTCAGGTCCTTGACCTTGCGGAACGGGTCGACCTCGACGGTCTCCAGAATGCGGCGCGAGCGCGACTGGCCGATGCCGTAGATGCGCGTCAGCCCTGTCCAGACGTTCTTCTGGGGCGGCAGGTCCACCCCGGCGATGCGTGCCATCTTCTCTCCTCCTTACCCCTGGCGCTGCTTGTGCTTGGGGTTGGGGCAGATCACCCGCACCGTGCCGCGGCGGCGGATGATCTTGCACTTGGCGCAAATTCTTTTCACCGATGCTCGGACCTTCATCTCTCTCCTCCGCGGAAGCGATAGGTGATGCGACCGCGGGTCAGGTCGTAGGGCGACAGCTCCACCTGCACGCGGTCACCGGGCAGGATGCGGATGAAGTGCTTCCGCATCCGCCCCGAGATGTGGGCCAGGACCTGGTGCTTGTTTTCCAGCTCGACGCGGAACATCGCGTTCGGCAGCGTTTCCAGCACCGTGCCCACCACCTCGATCGCGTCTTCCTTCGGCATAACCTCCTCGTCCGCCCCGCACCCAAGCACCTGCTGCCTAAACCCGCAAGCACCCGGCAAGCCCCGGTGCTTGGGTGCGGGGCGGGCTCTTACTTCACCGTCAGAATCCAAGGGCCGTTCTCGGTTATCGCCACCGAGTGCTCGAAATGGGCGGCGAAACCGCCGTCGGCGGTCTGGGCCGTCCAGCGGTTCGGCTGCATCCTTACCGCCGGCGAGCCGGTCGTCACCATGGGCTCGATGGCCAGCACCATGCCGGCCGTGAGCTTGGGCCCGCGGCCGCGCCCCGGCGTCAAATAGTTCGGCACCTGCGGCTCTTCGTGCAACGCCGTGCCGATACCGTGCCCCACAAACTCGCGCACCACGTTGAAGCCGGCCGCCTCCACGTGCTGCTGGATGGCGCCGGAGACGTCGGCCAGGTAGTTCCCGGCGCGGGCCTGCTCGATGCCGATCTCCAGCGCCGACTGGGTCACGTCCAGCAAGCGCTTCGCCTCCGGGGCGACGGGCTCGAGCGCCACCGTAACGGCGCTGTCGGCGTAGTAACCGTCGAGCTTCACGCCCACGTCCACCGAAACAATGTCGCCCGCCTGGAGCTTGCGCTCCGAGGGAATGCCGTGAACGATCTCCTCGTTCACCGAGGTGCACAGCACGCACGGGTAGCCGTGGTAGCCCTTGAAGGCCGGCTGGCCGCCCAGCCGCGCGATGGCGTCTTCGGCCACCGCTTCCAGCTCAAGCGTGGTCACGCCGGGCTTCACCCGCGCCGCCACTTCGTCCAGGACCTGAGCCACCACGCGGCCGGCGGCGCGCATCTTTTCCAGCTCCACGCCCGACTTGCAGACGATCATAGCGCCACCGCCGCCTCTAAAAGCTCAAGCAGCCGCCGGGTCAGCTCCTCGGGAGCCGCTTCGGCGTCCACCTCCAGCAGGGCGCCGCGCTCCCGGTAGAAGTCGACCAGGGGCTGCGTCTGGCGTTCGTACGCGGTCAGGCGCTCGCGGATGACCTCCTCGCGGTCGTCGGCGCGCTGCTTCAGCTCCCCGCCGTCGCGGTCACACCGGCCCTCAACCTTCGGAGGCCGGAAGTGGATGTTGTAGATCTCGCCGCAGAGAACGCAGGTGCGTCGTCCGGTGAGCCGCCTGACCAAATCAGTATAACTGATGCGGAAATTCACGGCAAGGACGCCCGCGCGGCCGGCCTCCGCCAGCAGCGTTTCCAGGCGCTCGGCCTGGGGCACGGTGCGCGGGAAGCCGTCGAGGATGAACCCGCCGGCGCAGTCGGGCCGGGCGATGCGCTCGGCCACCATGCCGACCACGATGTCGTCGCTCACCAGCTCGCCGCGCTCCATCACCGCCTTGGCCTGCCGGCCCAGGTCGGTGCCGCGGGCGGCGTGGTCGCGGAACATGTCGCCGGTCGAAATCTGCGGGACGCCGAGGCGCTCGGCCACGGCGCGGGCCTGCGTGCCTTTGCCGGCGCCGGGGGCGCCGAGGAAGACAAGCGGGCGGATGCGGGCTGTGTTGGCGGCCATGGCTTAGGTCCGCCGCCCGCGGATGCGCCCGTGGGTGGTGAAGCCCTCGTAGTGGCGCATGGTGAGCTGGGCCTCGATCTGGTTCACCGTGTCCATGGCCACGCCGACAACGATGAGCAGCGAGGTGCCGCCGAAGTAGAACTGCACGCCCAGGCCGTCGAGGATCCAGTTCGGGAAGTAGTTCTCGAAGAACGCCCCGCCCAGCCAGCTCGGCAGACGGTTCAGGTGGATGCCGGCAATCATCCACTCGGGGATGATGGAAATCATCGCCAGGTAGAGCCCGCCGACAAAGGTCAGCCGCGTCAGCACCGTGTTCAGGTACTCGGAGGTGTGGCGGCCGGGCCGGATGCCGGGGATGAACCCGCCCCACTTGCGCATGTTGTCGGCGACTTCGTCGGGGTTGAAGATGATGGAGACGTAGAAGTAGCAGAAGAAGATGATGCCGACGATGTAGAGCACGGTGTAGAGCGGCATCCCCCAGGCGAGCTGGTCGCTGACGCCCTTCAGGATGGGATTGTCCGGCCAGACGGCGGCCACCGTCTGCGGGAAGGTGAGGATGGAGCTGGCGAAGATGACCGGGATGACGCCGCCGGTGTTGACCCGGATGGGCAGGTAGCTCATGGCTCCGCCCATCATGCGGCGGCCGACGATGCGCTTGGCGTACTGCACCGGGATGCGGCGCTGGCCGCCTTCGACGTAGACGATGACGGCCACCACCACCAGCATCATCGCGCCCAACAGCAGAAAGTGCAGCAGCCCCCACTGGCCGGTGAGGTACCGGGTGCTGTAGAGCTCCATGATGGCGCGCGGCAGGCCGACCACGATGCCGGCGAAGATCAGCAGCGACATCCCGTTGCCGATGCCGCGGTCGGAAATCTGCTCGCCCAGCCACATGATGAAGATGGTTCCGGTGGTGAGCGTGAGGACGGTCATGAGGATGAAGCCCATGCCCGGGTTGAGCACGAGCGCGGCCTGGCCGGCGGCGGTGGTGCGCATCAACGTAAAAGCAATCATCAGCGCCTGGAAGGCGGAGAGGAAGACCGTCAGGTAGCGCGTGTACTGGGTGATCTTGCGCCGCCCGAGCTCCCCTTCTTTCTGGAGCCGCTCGAGATACGGCCACACCACCGTCATCAACTGCAGGATGATGCTGGCGGTGATGTAGGGCATGATGCCGAGCGCGAAGATGGACATCTGGCGGAAGTTGCCGCCCGAGAAGAGGTCCACCAGGCCCAGCCAGGTGCCGGCGTACTGCTGGAAAATCTGTTGCAGCGCCTCGGTGTTGATGCCGGGAGTGGGGATGTGCGCGCCCAGGCGGTAGACCCCCAGCAGCGCCAGCGTGAACAGCACGCGCCGGCGCAGGTCGGGGATGCGGAAGATGTTGCGGATGGCCTCGAGGAACTTCATAGCCCGTTATGCGCCTGCGGCCTCCGCCTTGGGGGTGGCCAGGGAGAGCTGTTCGACGCTCCCGCCGGCTTTCTCGATCTTCTGCTTCGCCGAGGCGCTGAAGGCGTGGGCGGAGACCGCCAGCCTGGTCTTGAGCTCGCCGTCGCCGAGAACCTTGACCGGCAGCGGCCGGTGCACCAGGCCGCGGGCGCGCAGCGCTTCGGGCGTCACGCGCTCGCCGGCGGCGAAGGCGTTGAGCGCCTCCACGTTCACGATGGCGTACTCCTGGCGAAAGATGTTGGTGAAGCCGCGCTTGGGCAGGCGGCGGTGGAGCGGCATCTGGCCGCCCTCAAAGCCGGGACGGCGGCGGCGGCCGGTGCGGGAGAGCTGGCCCTTGTCGCCGCGCCCGGCGGTTTTGGACTTGCGCGCGCCGATGCCGCGGCCCACGCGCATGGGTTTCTTGGTGGCGCCGCGCGCCGGACGCAGGTTGCTCAGGTCAGCCATCTCGTCAGTCCTCCACAATCTCGACCAGGTGCGGCACCGCCTTCACCAGGCCGCGCACCGCGGGCGTATCCTGCCGCTCGACCACGTGGTTCAGGCGCCGCAGGCCCAGCCCGCGCACGCAGGCGCGCTGCTTTTCGGTGCAGCAGATCCAGCTCCGCACCCACTTGATTCGGATCGTCCCGCTCTTCTTCTTCGCCATCGCTACAGCTCCTGGGCTTCCTTGCCGCGCAACTGCGCCACCGCCGCCTTGTCCTTGAGCTGCAGCAGGGCGTCCAGCGTGGCCTTGACCACGTTGTGCGGGTTGGTGTTGCCGATGGCCTTGGTCAAGACGTTCTGGATCCCGGCGGCTTCCATCACCGGGCGCACCGGGCCGCCGGCGATGACGCCGGTGCCTTCCGGCGCCGGCTTGAGCAGCACCCGGCTGGCCGAGTAGCGGCCCTGCACCTGGTGCGGGATGGTGGGCAGGGTGACGTTGATCTTGAGCAGGTTCTTCTTGGCCAGCTCGATCCCCTTGCGGATGGCCATGGGGACTTCGCGGGCCTTGCCCAGGCCGTAGCCGATGACGCCGGCGCCGTCGCCGACGATGACCAGGGCGGAGAAGCTCAGGTTCTTGCCGCCCTTGACCACCTTGGTGACGCGGTTGATGGCCACCACGAACTCCTTGAGCTGCATGCTGCCGGCTTCGATTGGTTTCTGATGTTTCACGCGTCCCTCGAAGGTGGTTTTGCTCATGGCGCTAGAACTTGAGCCCGGCGGCGCGGGCCGCCTCGGCCAGGGCCTTGACCCGGCCGTGGTACTGGTAGCCGGCGCGGTCGAACACCACCTTGTCCACCCCGGCCTGGAGCGCGCGCTCGGCAATGGCCTTGCCCACCGCCTTGGCGGCGGCGATGTTGCCGCCGTAGCTCACCTGGGCGCGCACCTGCTTGTCGGCGGTGGAGGCGGCGGCCAGAGTGCGCCCGGCGGCGTCGTCGATCACCTGGGCGTAGATGTGCTTGAGCGAGCGGAAGACGCTCAGGCGCGGCCGCTCGGTGGTGCCCTGCACGGTCTTGCGCACGCGGCGCTGGAGGATGTGGCGGTGCTCGCCGCGGCTGATCTTGACGATGGGCTTGCGTGCGCGTCCGAATCGCATGGCTACTTGGTGGCGGTGGCGGCGGCCTTGCCGGCTTTCTTGCGCAGGACCTCGCCCACCATCCGGATTCCTTTCTGCTTGTAGGAGTCGGGCGGCCGCAAGGCGCGGATTTCCGCGGCCACCTGTCCCACGAGACGCTTGTCGATGCCGCTGACCTTGACGCGGGTGTTCTTGTCCACGGCGACGTCGATGCCGTCGGGCAGCGGGAACTCCACCGGCCTCGAATAGCCCAGGCTGAAGAGCACCTTGCGGCCCTGCACTTCGGCCTTGTAGCCGACGCCGACGATCTCGAGCTCCTTGGAAAACCCTTTGGTGACGCCGGTGACGGCGTTGGCGGCCAGCGCCCGCGCCAGGCCCCAGAGCGCCCGCTCCGACTTGGTGAGCCGGTCGATGACGTCCTTGCTCACCGGGCCTTCCGGCACCGCCTGGGGGCGGACCAGCAGCTTGTTGCCGTCCTGGCGGAAAAGCACGCCGCGGGGCACGGGCGTCGAGGTTTTGCCCTTGGGCCCCTGGAACTCCACCGCCTGCGGGGTGATCTTGACGTTCACGCCGCTCGGCAGGTCGATCGGTTTGCGTCCAATGCGCGACATTTTCTTTTTACCTCAGGGGCTAAAGCCCCGGAGTTATTAGCTCCTTTTCGGCACGGCTGAAGCCGTGCCCTGACGAAAAGCTCATGGCTACCACACCTCGCACAAGACTTCCCCGCCTACACCGTCTTTGCGGGCGGCGCGGCCGGTCTTGAGGCCGCGGGGCGTGGTGAGGATGGAGATGCCGAGCCCGCCGATGACGGGCCTGATCTCGCGGCGGCCGCGGTAAACCCGGCGGCCGGGCTTGGAGACGCGGCGCAGGCCGCTGATGACGCTCTGCTTGTCAGGGCCGTACTTGAGGTAGAGCCGCAGCACCTTGCGCTTGTTCTCCTCGATGAGCTTGAAGGCGGCCAGGAAGCCCTCTTCCTTGAGGATGCGCGCCACCTCGGCCTTGAGGCGCGAGGCGGGCACGTCCACCTTGGCGTGGCGCGCCTGAAGCGCGTTGCGGATGCAGGTCAGCATGTCGGCCAGCGGATCGGTGGGTGCGCCCATGAGTCTCCTTACCAGCTCGCCTTGGTGACGCCGGGGATTTCTCCCACCAGCGCCCGCAACCGGAAGCAGATGCGGCAGAGCTGGAACTTGCGGAGGTAGCCGCGCGGCCGCCCGCAGAGCCGGCAGCGGTTGCGGTGGCGGATGCCGAACTTCTGCTTCTTCCGGCGCGACTTGAACTCTTGAGAGATGGTGGCCACTTTTTTCTCCTGTCCTAGTCCTTGAGCGGCATGCCCAGTTGCTTGAGCAGCGCGCGCGCTTCCTCGTCGGTGCGGGCGGTGGTGACGACGGTGATGTTCATCCCCCGCACTTTGTCGACGCGGGCGTAGTCCACTTCCGGGAAGACCAGCTGGTCGCGCAGCCCCAGGGTGTAGTTGCCGCGGCCGTCGAAGGCCTTGCTGGAGAGGCCTTTGAAGTCGCGTACCCGGGGGAAAACGATGTTCACCAGCCGGTCGAGAAACTCGTACATGCGCTCGCCGCGCAAGGTGACGGCGCAGCCGATGGGCATGTTCTTGCGCAGCTTGAAATTGGCCACCGACTTGCGCGCCCGGGTGATGACCGCCTTCTGGCCGGTGATGGCGCCCAGCTCGGCCGCGCCCGCGTCCAGGAGCTTGACGTTGTCCTTGGCCTCACCCAGGCCCATGTTGACGACAATCTTCTTCAGGCGTGGCACGGCCATGTCGTTCGCGTAGCCCATCTCCTTGCGCAGCCAGGGACGGACCTCCTGCTGGTAGCGTTCGTGCAAGCGGCTGGCAGCCATATCCCTCTCGTCTCCTATCGATCCAGCGTGGCGCCGCAGCGATGGCAGGCGCGGGCGCGGGAGCCGTCGGCCAGGCGCTGGTGCCGCACGCGCGTGGTCTTCTGGCAGCCCGGGCAAACCACCATGACGTTCGAAACGTGGATGGGCCCCTCGCGCTCCACGATGCCGCCCTTGACCTGCTTGGACGGGTTGGGGCGGGTGTGGCGCTTGATGGTCTGGGCGTGCTCGACTGTGCAGGTGGCCTTCTCCGGGTTGACGGAGAGCACACGGCCCTGCTTGCCTTTGTCGCGCCCGGCGACCACCTTGACGGTGTCGCCCTTGCGCACGCTCAGGTTCCAGCCCATCACCACACCTCCGGGGCCAGCGAGACAATCTTGAGAAACTTTTTCTCGCGCAGCTCGCGCGCCACCGGGCCGAAGACGCGCGTGCCGACCGGCTCGTTGGCGTCGTTGATGAGCACGGCGGCGTTGTCGTCGAAGCGGATGTAGCTGCCGTCGCGGCGCCGGTGCTCCTTGCGCATGCGCACGATGACGCATTTCACCACCGTGCCCTTCTTGACCTGGCTGTCGGGCGCGGCTTCCTTGACCGCGGCGGTGACAACGTCGCCCAGGCCGGCCTTGAGGCCCACGTCGCCGCCCAGCGGCAGGATGGCCGACAGGCGTTTGGCGCCGGAGTTGTCGGCCACCACCAATCGTGTGCGCATCATGATCATGGTCGTCTCTCGCTACGTCCGCGCCTTATCCAGCACGCGCACCAGGCGCCAGCGCTTGAGCTTGGAGAGCGGGCGGGTCTCTTCAATCTCCACCCGGTCGCCCTCGCGGCACTGGCCCTGCTCGTCGTGCACGTAGAACTTCTTGCGGCGGGTGAGCACGCGCTTGTAGACGGGGTGCTGGACGCGGCGGCGCACCTCGACCACCACGGTCTTCTGCATCTTGGCGCTCACCACCTCGCCGACGCGGCGCTGCCGCAGCCCTTCGGCGCGGCCTTCCTGCTGGGACGTCTCGGTCATTTCTTCGCCGGCTCCTTGGCGCGCCGCACGGTCAGCAGGCGCGCGATGTCCTTGCGCAGCTCGCGGATCTTCTTCACGCTCTCGGTCTGGCCGGCGGCGAGCTGGAAGCGGAGGCGGAAGAGCTGCTCCCGCATCTCCTTTTCCAGCACCCCCAGCTCGGCGTCGCTTTTCTCGCGCAACTCGTCGGCGGTCATCGTTGCTCCTCGCTAGTGCCGTTCCAGCTTATCCTGCCCAACCCTGTCGCCGGCATGCACGCCCAATCTCCCTTCACAAAGTTGGAACGGCATTAAGCGGCCTGGGCGTGGCGCTTGACCACCGCGCAGCGCACCGGCATCTTGCTCGCCGCCAGCTCCAGCGCCTCGGTGGCTTCCGCCGCCGTCAGGCCTTCGAGCTCGAAGAGGATGCGGCCCGGCTTGATGACGCACACCCAACCCTCCACCGGGCCCTTGCCCTTGCCCTGCCGGGTCTCGGCGGGCTTCTTGGTGTAGGGCTTGTCGGGGAAGACGCGGATCCAGAGCTTGCCGCTCTTCTTCATGAAGCGCGAGATGGCGACGCGGGCGGCCTCGATCTGCCGCTGCGTGAGCCAGGCCGGGTCGAGCGACTTGAGCCCGTACTCGCCGAAGGCGAGCGAGGAGCCGCGCCAGGCCTTGCCCTTCATGCGGCCGCGCTGCTGCTTGCGGTATTTGACTTTTTTCGGCATCAACATGACGTCAACCCTTTACGCCGTCGCAAAGGCCGGGACTTCGACCTCTTCCCGGCGGACTTTGGTCTTGGGCACCTCGCCCTTGAAGACCCAGCACTTGATCCCGATGACGCCGTAGGTGGTGTAGGCCTGGGCGAAACCGAACTCGATGTCGGCGCGCAGGGTCTGCAGCGGCAGCCGCCCTTGGAGATACCACTCCTTGCGGGCGATTTCGGCGCCGTTCAGGCGCCCGGCGCAGCGGACCTTGATACCGAGGCAGCCGAAGCGCAGCGCGGAGTCGACCGCCTTGCGCATAGCGCGCCGGAAGGCGACGCGCTTCTCGAGCTGCAGGGCGATGGTTTCGGCGACGAGCTGGGCGTCGAGCTCCGGCCGGTGCACTTCGCTGATGTCAATGTGCACTTCGCGCCCGGTGCGGCCCTGGATTTCCTGGCGCAGCTTATCGATTTCCGCGCCCTTGCGGCCGATGACAATGCCCGGCCGGGCGGTGTAGATGCGGATCATGAGCTTGTTGGCGGCGCGCTCGATTTCGATGGAGCTCACCCCGGCGCCGCGCAGCTTATCCTTGAGCTGGTTGCGGAGCTGCACGTCTTCGTAGAGGAGGTCGGCGTAGCCTTTGCGGGCGAACCAGCGCGATCGCCAGGTCTTGTTGAAACCCAGGCGGAAGCCGAAGGGATGTGTTTTCTGACCCAAGTGTCTCCTCCTCTAGGCCGTAGCCTCGGGGGCGGGCGCCGTCCCGCTTTGCGGGAGTACGCGTCGCTCCCCGACTCCGATTTCGATGTGGCACATGCGGCGCTGGAAGGTGTAGGCGCGACCGTAGGGCGCGGGCTTGATGCGCTTGAGCCGCGGGCCCTCGTTGATGACAGCGCGGTGGACGAACAGCCGGTCCACGTCCACGTGCTCCGACTTCTGCTCGGCGTTGGCGATGGCCGAGCGCAGAACTTTTTCGATTTCGAAGGCGGCGCGCTTCTTGGTGAAGCGCAGCAGCGCCAGCGCCGGGCCCACTTCTTTGCCGCGAATGAGGTCGACGACCAGGCGCGCCTTCTGCGGCGACAGCCGCACGTAGCGGGCGATGGCGCGGGCCTCGACCGGGGCCGCGGCCACCGGCTCCTCCTTCTTGCGGCGGAAGAGCTTGGGCCGGCGGACTTCCTTCTTGGCCGGCTTGCGCGCGTCGGATTTTTTCTTTCGTACCATCTCTTAGCCTTCTTTCTTCGCCGGCGCCCCGCTGGGCGGGGCCGCGGCCGGCGCGCCCGCAGCCGGAGCCGCAGCGCCCGCCGGCGCCATACCGCCCGGCATGCCGGTGGGCCGCGCGGCGGCTTCCGCGGCGCCCTTGACGCCGTGGGCCTTGAAGATGCGGGTGGGGGCGAACTCGCCCAGCTTGTGCCCGACCATGTTCTCGGTGATGTAGACGGGCACGAACTTCTTGCCGTTGTGCACGGCGATGGTGTGGCCGACCATCTCGGGGATGACGGTGGAGCGGCGCGACCAGGTGCGGAAGACCTTCTTCTCGCTGCGGCGGTTCATGGCCGCAATCTTTTCCGAGAGGTGGGCGTCGACGAACGGGCCTTTCTTGAGCGAACGCGGCATCAGGAGCTCCTCCGCTGGACGATAAAGCGATCGGTGCGCGGGTTGTTGCGAGTGCGGTAGCCGCGGGTGGGCTTGCCCCACGGGGTGCGGGGGGTGCCGCCCTCGCCGGTCTTGCCTTCGCCGCCGCCGTGCGGGTGGTCGACCGGGTTCATGGCCACGCCGCGGTTGGTCGGGCGGATGCCGCGCCAGCGGTTGCGGCCAGCCTTGCCGACCTTTTCGTTCTCGTGCTCGAGATTGCCGACCTGGCCGATGGTGGCGTGGCAATCGGGCAGAACCTTGCGCACTTCCCCCGAGGGGAGCTTGACCAGCACGTAGTCGCCTTCCTTCGAAACCAGTTGCGCGGCGGCGCCGGCGGAGCGCACGAGCTGCCCGCCCTTGCCCGGACGCAGCTCCAGGTTGTGGATGAGCGTGCCGGCGGGGATGTTCTTGAGCGGCAGGGCGTTGCCGGGGAGGATATCGGCCTCAGCCGAAGAGACCACGGTGTCGCCCACGCTCAGGCCGACGGGGTGGAGGATGTAGCGCTTCTCGCCGTCGGCGTAGTGCAGCAGAGCGATGTTGGCGGAGCGGTTGGGGTCGTACTCGATGGCGGCGACACGCGCGGGCACCCCGGCCTTGTCGCGGCGGAAGTCGACGCGGCGGTACATGCGCTTGTGGCCGCCGCCGCGGTGCCAGGAGGTGACCCGGCCGAGGCTGTTGCGGCCGCCGTTGCCGTTCAGCGGCTCGAGCAGAGACTTCTCCGGTTTGCCGCGGGTGATCTCGGTCGAGACCACCTGGACGCGGCCGCGCAAGCCGGGGGTTGTGGGACGGAACGTTTTTACCGGCATATCACGCAGGCTCCGTGTATTCGACCATCTTTTCGCCCGCCTTCAGCCGCACGTAGGCTTTCTTCCAGTCGGAGCGGTAGCCTCCGCGCAGTCCGCGGCGACGAAACTTGCCCGGCAAAGTCGTGGTGCGGACTTCGGCGACCTTGACGTTGAAAATGGTTTCCACCGCGCGCTTGATCTCGGGCTTGGTGGCCTGCTGCGCCACCTCGAAGACCAGCGTGCGCTGGAGCTCCTTAATCTGCAGGCCCTTCTCGGTGATGATGGGCCGGCGGATGACTTCGTGCAGGTTCCTCATGCCGCCTCCCGGGCTTTGGCTTTGGGCGCGATGGCCTGCTGAAGTTTTTCCACCGCGGCGCGGGAGAAGAGCACCCGGTCATGCGCCAGCAGGTGGTAGGGATGAACTTCGTGGGTGGCGACCAGCTTGACGCCGCGCAGGTTGCGGCTGGCGCGCTCCAGGTTGGCGCCGGCGCCGGCCTCGACGATGAGCAAGGAGCGTTCGGCACCCAGGTTGTCGAGCGCGCCGCGGAACTCTTTGGTCTTGTGGTTCTCGAGCGCGAGCGAGTCGACGACCAGAACTTTTTCCGCCAGCAGCTTGGCGCTCAGCGCGCTGCGCAGCGCCCCCAGCAGCTTCTTGCGCGGGAAATCGTAGCTGTAGTCCCGCGGCTGCGGGCCGTGGACGGTGCCGCCGTGGCGCCAGAGCGGGGAGCGGGTGGAGCCGACCCGGGCGCGGCCGGTGCCCTTCTGCCGCCAGGGCTTCTTGCCGCCGCCGGAGACTTCGCCGCGGGTCTTGGTCTGATGGGTGCCGCGGCGCAGCCCGGCGAGGTAGTGCTTCACCGATTCCCAGAGCAGGGCTTCGTTGACGCGGGCGGCGAAGACGTCGTCGCGCAGCTCGACCTCGCCCACTTTCTTGTTGGCCAAGTTTTTCACTTCAACCGTCGGCATTGCTTTCTTTGACCTCGGGGGCTCCCCTCGACTTCGCTCGGGGTCTCCGCTCAGCCGCCCCGACTTCGTCGGAGCGACATCGCTCCGAAAAGCCCCTTCTATAAGATCAGCCTTCCTAACCGCGGGGCTAAGCCCCGCCCTTCCCAAACCTATTTCCCTCCCCGCTTGGCGCGGGCCTGGGCGCGGCGGATGATGACGTAGCCGCCATTGGCGCCGGGCACGGCACCGCGCACCAGCAGCAGGTGGTCTTCGGAATCAATGTTGACCACGCGCAGGTTGCGGGCCGTAACGCGCTCATTGCCCATCTGCCCGGCCATGCGCTGGCCCGGCCAGAGGCGCGAGGGAAACGAGCTGGCACCAATGGAGCCGGGAGCGCGGTGGAACATGGAGCCGTGAGTCTTGGCGCCGCCGCGGAAATGGTGGCGTTTGATGAAGCCGGCGTAGCCCCTGCCCTTGCTGACGCCGATGACGTCCACGGTGTCGCCGGGCTTGTAGATTTCCTCGACCAGAACTTTGTCGCCGGCCTTGGCCTCGCTCTTGGCGTCCTCGAGACGGATTTCGCGCAGAAAGCGCAGCGGCGGGATGCTGCTCTTCTTCAAGTGACCCATGCGGGGCCGGTTGACACGCTTGGGCTTGATGAACTCGACCAGGCCGAGCTGCACGGCTTCATAGCCGTCGGTGGCGGCGGTCTTGCGCTGAACGACTACACAAGGGCCGGCCTTCAGCACCGTGACCGGGACGACGGAACCGTCGTCAGCAAACACTTGCGTCATTCCCAGTTTTTTTCCAAGTATGCCTTGTACGCTCATGATTCAGTGTCCGGTGACCGGTGTTCGGTGAAAAAGCAGATCCCTCGCTGCGCTCGGGATGACACTCGCGATGTGACCGCTCGCGTCATTTGCCGTGCTCCTTGCCGAAGGCTTTGATTTCGACGTCGACGCCCGCAGGCAGGTCGAGCTTCATCAGGGCGTCGACGGTCTGCGTGGTCGGCTCGAGGATGTCGATGAGCCGCTTGTGGGTGCGGATTTCAAACTGCTCGCGCGACTTCTTGTCCACGTGGGGCGAGCGCAGCACGGTGTAGCGGTTGATGTCGGTGGGCAGAGGAATGGGCCCGGCGACCAGCGCTCCGGTGCGCTTGGCCGTCTGGACGATTTCCCAGGTGGACTGGTCGAGCACGCGGTGGTCGTAGCCCTTCAAGCGGATGCGGATTTTTTCCTGTGTCTGCATGTTATTCCGTGATGTCCGTTACGGCGCCGGCGCCGACGGTATGGCCGCCTTCGCGGATGGCGAAGCGCAGCCCTTTCTCGATGGCCACCGGGGTGATGAGCTCGACCGCCATGTTGACGTTGTCGCCCGGCATCACCATCTCCACCCCCGCGGGCAGCGTCACCGACCCGGTC
>Ga0209399_10000258_pt1 | contig 33354 bp, 30 predicted proteins | sample OV2TP3_FD_184130 | JGI IMG/M metagenome (GOLD analysis project Ga0209399, IMG submission 184130) | Hot spring microbial communities from Beatty, Nevada to study Microbial Dark Matter (Phase II) - OV2 TP3 (SPAdes) (version 3) | ecosystem: Environmental > Aquatic > Thermal springs > Hot (42-90C) ... | reverse complement strand
GGTCGACCGCGCGCACCGGCTCCACCGAGCCCGCCCACTCCGGCCGGTAGCGGAGAAAAGTCTCGAACTTCTCCTGGTAGCGGCCGCGGCCGAAGTAGAGCCAGACCGCGCCGTCGGCCTCGCTGACGCTGGCGCAGAGGTTCTCGGGGTCAGCGAGGTCGATCTCGGAGACTTGCCCGCTGTAGCTCTTGGCGTCGCGGTCGAGCTCCTCAATGAGCTCAAGGTAGAGCGCGACGCGCTCGCGCCGCTCCTCCGTGGTCAGGTTCTCGGGCACGCCGGCGAGCACGGGGAAGCTGAAGCTCGCGCCTTCGGGCGTCGGCAGCAGCACGCCCTGCGCGTCCACCAGCCACAGCGAAGCGCCCTGGCGCACGAAAGCTACCGGCGCGCGCTCGCGCACGTAGACGCGTACCGAATGGGGCAGCACCCGCTGCACGGTGGCGGACTCGACCCACGGAATTTCTTCGACGCTCGTCCGCCGCTCATCGAGCGGAATAGAAAAGAGGTTTCGGCCGACGTCGCTCTCGAAGCGCTCGCGCACGGCTTCGGGCGAGGCATGGACGGCGTGCAGCACCTCGACCTCGTTCAGGGCCTTGAGCTGGAAAACTTCCGACGCGGTCACAAGCTGATAGCCGCCGAAGCCGGCGGCGGCGACCGTTGCCACCGCGAGCATCACCGCCAGCACGCGCGCGACCAGCCACAGCCCGCGCCTCCACGAAGCGCGGCGACGCACCTCCACCGGCTTGCGCGGGCGGTGGTAGCGGCCCGATTCTTCCGCGTCGAGCTTGGGCGGCGTCTTGGGAGTAACCGCCACTCAGTTCCTCCACACAATGACTTCTTCTTCCAGGTCGCAGCCGAACCTCTGGCGCACGCGGCCGCGCACGTCGTCGATCAAACCGAGCACGTCGTCGGCGGTGGCCTGGAAGCGGTTGACGAAAAAGTTGGCGTGCCGCTCGGAGACCATGGCCCCGCCCACCCGGTGGCCCTTGAGGCCGAGCTCGTCGATCATCTTCCCCGCCGAGCCGCCGGGCGGGTTCTTGAAGATGCAGCCGGCGCTCTTCTCGTTGAGCGGCTGCGAGGCGCGCCGCTTTTCGTTGCACATCTTGATGGTGGCCAGGATGTCGGCATAGGGCTTGGAGGGCAGCTCCAGCTCGGCGCTGACCATGATGTCGCCGGGCGCAAAAGAGGTGTGCCGGTAGTGGAAGCCGACCTCACTGGCGGCCAGCGTCTTGAGCGTGCCGGTCGCCGCCTCGAACAGCTCGACGCTGCGGACGAAGTTGCCGATTTCGATCCCGTAGGCCCCGGCGTTCATCCGCAGCGCCCCGCCCACCGAGCCGGGCACGCCGATGAGCCCCTCCATCCCGCCCAAGTTGCGCTTGGCGCACTCCATCACCGTGCGGCCGAGGTCGGCGGCGGCCTGCACGCGCACGCGGTTGCCGTTGAACTCGGGCTGCGCCGGCTTGGCCGACAAATGCAGCGCCACCCAGCCTAGATCGCCTTCGCCGACCAGCAGGTTGGTGCCGCCACCCACGAAGCGCCAGTTGACCCCGTCGCCGCGCAGCAGGGCGACCAGTTCCGGCAGATGGTTCGGCTTGTGCACCACCAGCACGTCGGTCTTGCCGCCGACGCCGAGCGAGGTCCAGTCGGCCATGGCTTCATCGGCGTGATGCTCGACGCCCAGCTCCGGAAACGCGGCGCGCAGGCGGGGGTTCTCAATGCGCATTGGCAACCCCCAGGGCGGACGGCAGGCGGGCCGCCAGCTCTTCCGCCACTTTCCAGATGCTGCCGGCGCCGACGGTGAGCAACGCGTCGCCCGGCTGCAGGTGCCGCAGCGCGGCTTCGGCGGCTTCCGACAGCTCGGCGTGGAACTCAACTTTGGTCGTGCCCGCAGCGGCGATGGCCTCGGCCAGCGCGTGGCCGGTGACGCCGGGAATGGGTTGCTCGCTAGCGGGATAGATTTCCGACAGCAGGAGCACGTCGGCGTCGTCGAAGCAGTGCAAGAACTCGTTCCACGAATGCTGCGTGCGGGTGAAGCGGTGCGGCTGGAAGAGCACGACCAACCGCTTGAAGCCGCAGCCGCGCGCCGCGGCCAGCAGCGCGCGGATTTCCGTCGGATGATGCGAGTAGTCGTCAATCAGCGTCACGCCGCCGACGGACGCTTTGATATCGAAGCGGCGGCCGACGCCCTTGAAGCCGGAGAGCGCACGGCGCAGCTTGTCGGGCGCCAGGCCCAGCTCGCGACCGACAGCGAGCGCGGCCAGCGCGTTGCGCACGTTGTGCAGGCCCGGCATGCGCAGCCGGAACTGGCCCCAGTCCTCTCCGTTCACACGGGCCTGGAACTCGCTCGTCAACCCCTTGAGCCGGATGCCGATGCCGTGAACATCGGGCTGGCCCTCGGTGCCGTAGGTCACCACGCGGCGGTGGATTTGCGGCAGGATGGCGCGCACGTTTTCATCGTCGGTGCAGAGGATGGCGGCGCCGTAGAACGGAACTTTGTTGAGGAAAGACACAAAGGCGCCCGCGATATCGGCCAAGTCGTGGTAGTGGTCGAGGTGCTCGCGGTCGATGTTGGTCACCACGGCGATGACCGGCGCCAGCAGCAGGAAGCTGCGGTCGCTTTCGTCGGCTTCGACCACGATCCACTCGCTCTTGCCCAGCCGCGCGTTGGTGCCGGCCTGGTTGACGCGCCCGCCGACCACGAACGTCGGATCGAGCCCGCAGCCAGCCAGCGCCGTGGCGACCATCGAAGTAGTTGTCGTCTTGCCGTGCGCCCCGGCGACGGCGATGCTGTACTTCAGCCGCATCAGCTCGCCCAGCATCTCCGCGCGCGGGATGACCGCCACCTTGCGTTCAAGCGCCTCTGCTACCTCGGGGTTGGTGGAGGACACCGCAGTCGAAACCACGACCACCTGTGCGCCCTCGATGTTTCCGGCGCGGTGGCCTTCGTAGATGCGCGCGCCCAGCGACGCCAGCCGCTCGGTGACCGGCGAGGCGCGCAGGTCGGAGCCGGAAACCGTGTAGCCCAGGTTCAGCAGCACTTCGGCGATGCCGCTCATGCCGATGCCGCCGATGCCGACAAAATGGATGTGCTGGCGGGGCGGGTAGTTGAGATGGCGCGTCGGGGTCATCGGGCCACGCTCTCAATCAGGTCGGCGATGCGCGCCGCAGCGTCGGGCACAGCCAGCCGGCGCGCGGCGGCTTCCATCTCCGCAAGCTGCGCCGGCTGGCGCAGCAGGCCCAGCACTTCCGACGCTAACCGCTCCCCCCTCAGCGCTGCTTGCTCGACCAACCGCGCCGCGCCCGCGCGCTGCAACACTTCCGCGTTGCGCAACTGGTGCTGGTCGGTGGCGTGCGGGAACGGCACAAGCATGGCGGCGCGTCCGGCGGCGGCCAGCTCGGCCACCGTGCTGGCGCCGGAGCGGCACACAATCAAGTCGGCTTGAGCGAACTGTGCCGGCATATCGGTGATGAACGGCCGCACGTCGGCGTTGATGCCGCGGCGGGCGTAGGCGATGCGGACGGACTCGAGGTCGCGCTCCCCGGTCTGATGGATGAAGTGCAAAGGAAGGCCGCCGGCCAGGAGCGCGTCGAGCGCGTCCACCACGGCGCGGTTGATGGCCAGCGCGCCGCGGCTACCGCCGAAGATGAGAAGCGTAAAGGGCGCCTGGTGTTGCTTGGGCAGGACACGGAAGAACTCGGGCCGCACCGGGCTCCCGGTGCGGACGCCTTTGGCGCCGAAGCGCCGAACGGTGTCCTCATAGGTGACGGCGGCGCGGGTGACCCATGGCGCCAGCAGGCGATTGGCCAGCCCGGGCTCGGCGTTGGCCTCAAAAAGAACCGTGGGGCGGCCTCCGAGCGCGGCGGCGAACATCGCCGGCCCAGAGGCATAACCGCCGACACCGAAGACCACGTCGGGCCGGAACTCGCGCAGCAGTGCGCGGCTGCGCCACAAGGCCCCGGGCATCAACGCCAGGCTGCGCAGCTTGGCGCCCGCGTTCACGCCCTGGAAGCCGGCCACCGGCAAGGTGCGCAGGGGATAGCCCGCATCTGGAACCACGTTCCTCTCAATCCCGTTGTCCGTGCCCACGAACAGCACCTCATTCGAGGCGTTGCGGCGGCGCAGCTCCTCGGCCACAGCGAGCGCCGGAAAAACGTGCCCGCCGGTCCCGCCTCCCGCCATCATCACCTTCATTGCCTCCGTCCGCGCCCGCCCAAGGCGGGCAGATCAGTCCACATGCTGGCTGAGGTTCAACAGCAACCCGATTCCGAGGAGCATGGCCAGCAGGCCGCTGCCGCCGTAGCTGATGAACGGCAGCGAGATGCCCTTGGTGGGCAGCAACCCCAGCACCACGCTCAGGTTGATGAGGGCCTGGCCGACAATCATCACCGTCACGCCGACAGCGAGTTGTCGCGCCAGCCCATCGGGCGCGCCCAGCGCGATGCGGATGCCGCGCCAGGCGATGATGCCGAAGAGAACCACCACGGCGACGGCGCCGAGCAGGCCCAGCTCTTCGCCCACAACCGCGAAGATAAAGTCTGTGTGCGCCTCGGGCAGGTAGAAGAGCTTCTGCTTGCCGTCCATGAAGCCCACCCCGGCGATGCCGCCCGAGCCCACGGCCAATTGCGACTGGATGGCCTGGAAGCCGGTGCCCTGAGGATCGGCGTAAGGGTCGAGGAAGGACTGAATGCGAGCCATGCGGTAGGGCACGCGCACGATGAGGAAATAGGCCGCCACGGCCGCCGCCGAGGCGAGCCCGGCCACGTAGCGCAATCGCAGCCCGGCGACGAAGAACATGGCGCCGGCGATGGCGCTCAGCGCCACCGCCGTGCCCAGGTCGGGCTGGATGACCACCAGGCCGACAAGCGCCATCGTGATGCACCCCGCCGGGAGCAGCGTGCCCGGCACGTCGTCAATGGCGTGGCGGCGCCGCTCGAGGAAATAGGCCAGGAAGAAAATCAGCGCCAGCTTGGCGAGCTCCGAGGGTTGCAGCGAGAAGCCGGCGAAGCGCAGCCAGCGGTGGGTGCTGCGCGAAGGGTCGAGAAAGAGCACGGCCACCAGCATCACCAGCACCACGCACAGCGCGGGGAACACGAACGCCGGCTGGCAGAGCTTGCGGTAGTCCACCTGAATCATCCCGAAGAGCGCCGCCAGGCCCAGCAGCAGCCAGACGAGCTGCCGGACGAGGAACATGGCGCCGTTGTCGTAGAGCTCGGCGGCGTAGACGGCCGAGGCGCTGAAGACCATCACCACGCCCAGCGAGAGCAGGCCCAGGGTGGCGATGAGCGGCAGGCGGTCGGGGCGGTAGCGCTTGGCCATGTCAGCAAGCTCGCTTCACGTGGAGTTGCCGGACTTCGTCCTTGAAGACGCGGCCGCGGTGCTCGAAGTTCTCAAACTGGTCGAAGCTGGCGCAGGCAGGCGCGAGCAGCACAGTGTCGCCGGGACGGGCGAGCGCAGCGGCGCGCAGCACAGCCTCGTGCAGCGTTTCGACACGCTCAAGGGGGACGGCGCCGGCGAGCTCGGCCGCAATCTTGTCCCGCGCGGCGCCGATGGCCAGCGCGTGGCGTGCCCGCTCGCGCAGCGACGCGGCCAGCGGCGTGTAGGGCGAACCCTTGTCTTTGCCGCCGAGGATGACGATGAGGTTCCCCTCGAAAGCGTCAATGGCCTTGAGGGCGGCGTCGACGTTGGTGGCCTTGGAGTCGTTGAACCAGCGCACGCCGTCGATTTCGGCCACGAACTCCAGCCGATGCTCGACCCCTTCGAAGGCGGCCACGGCGGCGCGGATGCGCTCGGGCGCGACTTCGAGCACGCGGGCGGCACAGGTGGCGGCCAACACGTTCTCGAGGTTGTGCTGGCCCTTGAGGCGGATCTCCTCGCGCGGCAGCACCTGCTCGCTCGCTGACGGCGAGTTGCGGTAGCAGAGCCAGCCGTTCTCGACGAAGGTTCCGACGTCGAGCCGGCGCTGCCGGCTGAACCAGAAGCGCTGGGCGCGGACTTCCGGCGAGAGCTCGGCGCAGGTGCGGTCGTCGGCGTTGAAGATGGCGAAGTCGTCGCCCTGCTGGAAGCCGAACAGGCGCGCCTTGGCGGCCACGTAGTCGCCCATGGAGCTGTGGCGGTCGAGGTGGTCGGGGGTAATGTTGAGCAAGGCGGCCACGCGCGGGCGAAAGCTGGTAACGGCTTCGAGCTGGAAGCTTGAGACCTCGACCACGTGCACGGTGTCGTCGGTGGCGCTCTCCACCAGGGTGATGAGCGGCGTGCCGATGTTCCCGCCCACCTGAACGCGGCGGCCGGCTTCGGCGAAGATGCGGCCGAGCAGCGTCACGGTGGTGGTCTTGCCGTTCGAGCCGGTGACGGCCACCACGGTGCCGCGCAGGAAGCGCCAGGCGAGCTCCAGCTCGCTGACGACCTCGATTCCCTTTTCCTTGGCCTTGGCAAGCGCCGGGAGCGAGAGCGGCACGCCGGGACTGGGGACGATGAGGTCGGCGGCGAGGAAGCTCGACTCGCGGTGGCCGCCGAGCTCGACTTCGACGCCGAGCTTGCGCAGGGCGGCAACCTCGCCGTTGACGGCGCTCTCGGGACGCTGTTCGCTTGCGGTGACGCGGGCGCCGCGGGCGGCGAGGAAGCGGGCGACCGCCTGACCCGTCCGGGCCAAGCCCACCACCAGCGCGCGCCTGCCTTCGAGTTGCATGGTTCCGTTCATCGCAGCTTCAGCGTGCTCAGAGAGAACAGCGCAAAGACGATTGCGGTAATCCAAAAGCGGATGATGATCTTCGACTCCGGCCAGCCGATGAGCTCGAAGTGATGGTGAATGGGCGCCATGCGGAAAATGCGCTGGCCGCGCAGCTTGAACGACGCCACCTGAAGAATCACCGACAGGGCCTCAACGACGAAGACGCCGCCGATGAGGAAGAGCAGGATTTCCTGCTTGATGATGACGGCGACGGTGCCGATGGCCCCGCCCAGCGCCAGCGAGCCGACGTCGCCCATGAAAACTTCGGCCGGGTGGGCGTTGTACCACAGGAAGCCCAGCGCCGCTCCGGCCATGGCCCCGCAGAAGACGGTGAGCTCGGCAACCTGAGGCATCTTGGCCAGGTCGAGGTACTCCGCAAAGCGGGCGTGCCCGCTGATGTAGGTGAGCGCGGTGAGCGCGGCGGCGGCGATGGCGACGCAGCCAATGGCCAGGCCGTCGAGGCCGTCGGTGAGGTTGACGGCGTTCGAGGAGCCGACCAGGACCAGCGCGATGAAGATAAGGAAGGGGAGCGCGGCCAGCGGGTAGAGGACGGTGCCCTCGACGAAGCGGTCGACCACCAGGTCGGGGCGGAGCTCCTTGAAGAACGGAAACAGGATTTCGGTGGAGTAGATGCCGTTGCGGAAGGCGAGCAGGACGGAGCCGACGGCGAGCGCGGTCAGAATCTGCAGCGAGAGCTTGACCCGCGCGCTGAGGCCGCGGTTCTTTTTGCGGGTGACCTTGAGGTAGTCGTCGGCGCAGCCGATGGCGCCGAAGGCGAGCAGGGCGGCGAGCGCCAGCCAGAAGAAGCGGTTGGTGAGGTTGGTCCACAGCAACGCGGGGATGACGATGGCGAGGATGATAAGGACACCGCCCATGGTAGGGGTGCCGGCCTTGTGGTTGTGCTTGGCTACGTCTTCGTGGATGTACTGGCCGATCTGGAACTCGCGCAGGCGCTGGATGAGCGCGGGGCCGACGGCCAGCATCAGGAAGAGCGCGGTGAGGCCGGCGAAGGCGGTGCGCACGGTGATGTAGCGGAAGACGTTGAGCGGACTCCAGAGCGGCTGCAGGTACTCGTAGAGGAGGTGGTAGAGCACTAGTCCCTCCCCTCGGCGACCGGCTCGGCCAAGGCATGACGCGCCTGCAGCGTGTCGAGGACGGTTTCCAGGGCGACGCCGCGCGAGGCCTTGAGCAAGACCCAGTCGCCCTCGCGCACGGTCGAGGCCAGCCAGTCGGCGGCGGCGTCCTTGGAGTCGAAAAAACGGGCGCGGTCGTCGCCGAGCCCGGCGGCGTGCGCACCTTCGACCAGAAAGCGGGCGTCGCCGATGACTCCGACGAGGAAGTCGATGTTGCCGAGGGCGGCGATGCCCTTCCCAGTTTCGCGGTGGAGGTCAGGCGAAGTCGGGCCCAGTTCCTTCATCTCACCGGCGACGATGAGGCGGCGGCGGGCGCCGGGGGTGCGGCTCAGCGCTTCGGCCATCGCCGCCAGGGCGCGCGGGTTGGAGTTGTAGGCGTCGTTGACGACGGTGAAGCCGGCGGCAAAGCGCAGGAGCTGGCCGCGCAGAGAACCGGGCTCGAAGCGGGCCAGCGCTTCGGCCGCTTCAGTAGGCTCGACTTTGAGCAGGCTGGCGACGGCGAAGGCAGCCAGCGCGTTGGAGACATGGTGGCGGCCGGGGAGGCCGAGCCGGGCGCGAGCGCGCTTGGCGCCCAGCGCCAGATCGAACTCGGTTCCGGCACAGCCGTTGTCGGCGATGTTCTCGGCGCGGACTTCGGCGGGGTTGTCGATGCCGTACCGGAAAACCTTGCCGGAGAAGTTCTCGGCGAAGCGGCTGACGCGAGGGTCGTCGGCGTTGAGCACGGCGATGGCGGGCGGGGCGAGGCCGCGGACGAGCTCGCGCTTGGCCTCGCCGATTTCCTCGACCGAGCTGAAAAACTCGAGGTGCACGGGGGCCACATTGGTGATGAGGCCGATGTTGGGCTCGGCGACCTGGCAGAGCTTGGCCAGCTCGCCCTTGTGCGCCATGGCCAGCTCGAGCACAGCGACCTCGTGCTCGGCCTTGAGCCGCAGCAGGGTGAGCGGCACGCCGAACTCGTTGTTGAGGTTGCCTTCGGACTTGAGCACGCGGTAGCGGGCGCCGAGGAGGGCGGCCAGCATCTCCTTGGTGGTGGTCTTGCCGGTGGAGCCGGTGACGCCGATGAGGACGCGGCCCCAGGCGCGGCGGGCATAGAGGCCGAGGGTCTGCAGGGCCTGGAAAGTGTCGAGGACGCCGATGAGGCTCTTGTGGAGCTCGGCGGGGTAGGTCATGCGGTGGGTCTCGTCGACGACGGCGATGGCGGCGCCGCGGTCGAGCGCCTGGCGGACGAAGTCGTGGCCGTTGAAGCGGGGACCTTTGAGGGCGATGAAAGCCTCGCCGGGGGCAACGGTGCGAGAGTCAATGGAAAAGCCCGCCACCGTCTTATGCACCAGAGAGTACGGAGCCGCCACGCGGAGAGCCTCGCCGATCTTGCCTACCGTCCACTGCATGAAGCTGCGCTCAGTCCTTTCACTTCCGTCGTGGGGGCCTCGGGGTCCGACGAGCCGCCCGAGCCGTAGCGGCGGGCGAGCAGCCGCCGCGCCACCTCGGTTTCGCTCCAGGGCTCGGTGCGGTCGCGGAAGACCTGGGTGTTCTGGTGGCCCTTGCCGGCGAGCAGGACGATGTCGCCCTCACGGGCGAGGTCGAAGGCGCGGGCGAAGGCCTCCTCGCGGTCGAGGACAATCTCGTAGCTGCCGGAGGCCTTCTGCACGCCGACCACGATGTCGTTGATGATGCGCAGGGGGTCTTCCGAGCGCGGGTTGTCGGTGGTGAGGATGGTGAGGTCGGCGAGGCGGCCGGCGATCTCGCCCATCACGGGGCGCTTAGTGCGGTCGCGGTCGCCGCCGGAGCCGAAGACGATAATGACGCGGCCCGAGGCCAGCTCGCGGGCGCTGTGCAGCAGGTTGGTGAAGGCCAAGTCGGTGTGGGCGAAGTCGACCACCACGCTGAAGGGCTGGCCGGCGTCGACGCGCTCGAAGCGGCCGGGGACACGCTCGAGGGCGCGGAAGCCGGAAGCGATGGTGTCGAGCGGGAAGCCAAGCCCGTAGCCGGTGGCGCCGGCGGCCAGGAGGTTATAGAGGTTGGAGCGGCCGACGAGCGAGGACTCGACCCCGACGCTGCCTTCCGGGGTGACCAGCGTGAACTCGATGCCGGACGAGGTGAGGCGCGGCCGGCTGACGGTGACGGTGCCCTCGGCGCGCTCGAGGCCGTAGAGCACAACCTTCCCCTTCGAGACCGCCTTCAGGTCGGCGCAACGCGCATCGTCGGCGTTCAGGACGGCCACGCGAGGCGGCTCGGCGCCGCAGCCGAGAAAAAGCTGCTTCTTGGCCTCAAAGTAGTTTTCCACGGTCTGGTGGAAGTCGAGGTGGTCGCGGGCCAGGTTGGTGAAGACAGCGGCGGCGAAGGGGCAACCCCAGACGCGGTCGAAGGCCAGCCCGTGGGAGGAGACTTCCATCACCGCCCAGCCGGCGCCGGCGTCGCGTAGCTCGGCGAGGAAGCGCTGGAGGTCGAGCGATTCGGGAGTGGTGTTGGGCGCCTCCTGAACGCCGGCGGCGGTGTGGTACTCGATGGTGCCGAAGAGCCCGGCCTTGTGGCCCGCGGCGCGCAGGATGGATTCGAGCAGGTAGCTGGTGGTGGTCTTGCCGTTGGTGCCGGTGATGCCGATGAGCCTCAGGGCACGGACCGGCTGGGCGTAGAAGTTGGCGGCCGTCAGGGCCAGAGCGCGGCGGGCGTGGGGCACGCGGACCCACAGGCCCCGGACACCGGTCTCGCGCGGGCGCTCGCTGAGGACGGCGACGGCGCCGGAGGCGACGGCCTGGGGGATGAACTTGTGGCCGTCGAGTTTCTCGCCCTGGATGGCGGCGAAGAGGAAACCGGGGCGGACCTGGCGGGAGTCGTAGGCAATCCCGGTGATGGGGGTATTGGTGGCGGCGCCGTTGCCGGTAGCCCCGCCGGCGGCGGGGTGAACCTCCAGCGTCTCCACCCCTTTCAACAGTCTGGTCAATTCCATGAAGGCGAACTCTCTATTCTAACGCGACTTCACATCGGGCGCTCGGGCGCGCGCGGCAACGCCGGTTGAAACCGCACCCAGAGTCGGCTGCCGCGGGGCACGTGGGAGCCGGGCTCAGGGCGAATCTCCACCGCGATGCCGCTGCCCACCAGCACGGGCTCCAAGCCCATCCGCGAGCACTCCTCGCTCACAACCCGCAACGACCGGCCAATGAGGTCCGGAACGGCCACCGCATCCGCGCTATCGGCCACCACCAGGGTGGTGGGGTGGCCCTCCGGCCCGTTTGTTGGAGAGTAGTCGGGCAAACGGACCGGAGGGCCGGTGGGTCGTGGGGGAGAGACCGAGAACTTGTTGTCGGCTTGAACCGAAGCCGGCCGGAGGTAGGCGCTCCAAGCGGCCTCCTGGGCCGCGGACATGCCGGGGGCGGGGTCAAGCTGGCCGGGGACGAAGTCGCTGCCGGAGGCGCGCTCGAGGCGCACCGGCGGCGCCTCGACGGGGAGGTCGCGAGGCCGGTTGAGGTAGGCCAGAGTCCGCTCGACCACGGCGCGGAAGACGGGCGCGGCCACCTCACCGCCGTGGTAGTGCTGGCCGCGGGGCGAGTCGAGCACCACCACCACGGTGATGGCGGGGTCGTCCTGCGGGGCGAAGCCGGCAAAGGAGGCGATGAAGTCGGTGCGGGAGTAGGTGCCGGAGGCGTCAATCTTCTGCGCCGTGCCGGTCTTGCCGGCGGCCGAATAGCCGACGGGCTGGGCGGAGCGCCCCGTCCCCTCTCTCACCACCCCCGCCAGCATGCGCCGTAGCTCCTCAGCGACTCCAGAAGTTAGGATGCGTTCGCGGCGGGAAGGTGGTATGGGTTGCGCTTCCTGGCCGTGAAAAATTTCGCGGACGATGCGCGGCTGGACCCATTCGCCCCCGTTGGCGATGGCGGAGAGGGCGGCGGCGAGCTGGAGGGAGGTGACGGCGACCTCCTGCCCCATGGAGACGGCCCCGATGGAGATGCGCGACCAGTTGGAGGCAGGCCGCAGGATGCCGGAGCTCTCGGCGGGCAGCTCGATGCCGGTGGGCTTGCCGAAGCCCCACTGGCGGATGTGGCGGTACATCCGGTCGTTGCCGAGCCGGAGGCCGACCTTGATGGCGCCGACGTCGCTCGACTCGTACATCACCTGGCGGAAGGTGAGCAGGCCGAAGGGCTTATGGTCACGGATGCGGTGGCCGGCGATGAAGATGGCGCCTTGCTGGCAGTCGATAATCTCGGACGGGTCGGCCAGGCCTTCCTCCAGGGCGGCGGCGAGCGTGACGAGCTTGAAGGTGGAACCGGGCTCGTAGACGAAGCTGAGGGCGCGGTTGACGTGGTGCTCGAGCGGGGCAGCGGCGGGCTGGTTGGGGTTGAAGGTGGGCCAGTTGGCCAGGGCCAGGATTTCGCCGCTCCTCGGGGCCTGCACGATGATGGTGCCGCTGGAAGCCCGCGTCTCCTTGATGGCGGCGGCCAGCTCGCGCTCGGCGATGTACTGGATGTTCTCGTCCAGGGTGAGGACAACGCCGGCGCCCTCGGCGGGGACGTTGCCGCGGCGGCTGAACCAGCGGCGGCGGCCGTCGGCGGAGACGATGAGGCGCTGGGGGCGGCCGCGGATCTGGTCGTCGAGCGCCAGCTCCAGCCCGGCCAGGCCGTCTTCATCCATCCCGACAAAGCCGAGGACGTGGGCGGCCAGCTCGCGCTTGGGGTAGAAGCGCTTATGCTCGGGTTGAGTGTAGATGCCGGGGAGGCTCAGAGCCTGGACGCGCGCGGATTCCTCGGCGGTCAGCTTGCGCTTGATCCAGACGAAGGAGCGGTCAGAGCGGAGCCTGTCTTCGACGGCCGCGGGCTCGAGCCCCAGCACGGGGGCGATCCGCCGCGCGGCCGTGTCGGGGTCGTCGACCTCGGACGGGATGGCGAAGACGGAATCCACGGCGATGCTGACGGCCAGCTCGTGGCGGTTGCGGTCGTAGAGGACGCCGCGCTTGGGGGTGACTTCGAGAGTGCGCTGCTGCTGGCGCTGGGCACGCTGGGCCAGCTCGCCGTGGCGCACCACCTGGAGCTCGACGAGCCGGGCGAGCACGACCCCGAACCAGAGAAACGCAAGGGCGCCGAGAACGATAACGCGCGCTCGACCCGTCCCTGCCGCCGCTGCTCGCCGCATCCGACCCTCAGCCCCGACCGTATCCGCTACTGGATGAAGCCAGCCGGGGGCTCCAGCGAGCCCCCGGCTACTCTTCGAGCCGGTCTCCCGGTAACCGGCAGGAAGAGCAAGAACCCGTACGCAATCCCACTCCAGCTATCAGTCGGCCAACGAAACCGGTTTCTGCGCCGCCCCCGTCCGGGCCAGCACCGGGGCCGTCCCGCCCCGCGGGACTGAGCCCAACGGGGTTAACTGGTGCGCCGGAGGCTCAGCGAGCCCCAGGCGGTTGCGCGCCAGCTGATCAATGCGCATGGGGTCGAGCAGGGCGGCCTGCTCGAGGCGCAGGTTGCGATTCCATTCCAGAACCTTGTCGTGTTGGGCGCGCAGCTCTTCCAGGCCGTAGCCGGCGTGGACGGCTTCGAACTGCATCCAGGCGCAGAGGAGAACAATAGTGAGGCAGACGAGGGTGCCGGCGACGAGGGCGGAGGTTTCGCGCAGGAAGCCGGGGTCGCGCTCGCGGCAGAGGCGAGTGTTGTCAATGCGCTTGACCCAGAAGACCTGAACGGGGGCGCCCACGTCAATCCTCCTCCCTTCGGCTGCGCTCAGGGTCTTCGACCAGCCGCTCGGCCGCCCGGAGACGGGCACTGCGCGCGCGGGGGTTGGCGGCCACTTCTTCGTCCGAGGGCCGGACGACTTTCTTGGTGAGGATGCGCAGGCGGCCGGCCGCGGCTTCGCGGCGGAAGGCCTGCTTGACGCGGCGGTCTTCGAGCGAGTGGAAGCTGATGACCACCGCGCGGCCGCCGGGAGAAAGTATGACGGGGACCCGGGAAAGAAACTGCTCGAGTTCCTCCTCTTCTCGATTCACCGCAATCCGCAGCGCCAGAAACGTTCTTGTTGCGGGATGCAGTTTCTGCCTTCCCTTGGCTTTCCGAGTCCCCGTCACAATCGCTGCCAGGTGCGCGGTGTCCCGGACGGGGCGGGACCGCACAATGGCCCTGGCGATCTTGTGGGCGCGCGGCTCTTCGCCGCAGCGGCGCAGCAGGTCGACGAGCTCGCGCTCGCTCCAGTGGTTGACGATGTCGGCCGCGGTCAGCTCGCGCGTCGGGTCCATGCGCATGTCGAGCGGCCCGGCCTGCTGGAAAGAAAAACCACGCTCAGGAGCGTCGAGCTGCAGGGAGGAAACCCCCAGGTCGGCCAGGACACCAGTAACGGGTCCCGCGCCCTGCCGCTCGAGGAGTTGGGGGAGGTCGGCGTAGGTTGAGTGAAAGAGCTGGTAGCGGTGCATGAACGGTCGCAGACGCTCCTGAGCAAACTCGAGTGCCATCGGGTCTTTATCCACTCCGATCAACCGGCCGCCGGGCAGCCGGCGCAGAATCGCTTCCGCGTGCCCGCCCAGGCCGAGGGTGGCATCCACGTAGAGGCCGTCGGGGCGCGTGACGAGGTGCGCCAGCGCTTCCTCGACCATAACCGGCGTATGCACGTGCCATTGCGTCACTACACTCCCAACTCATCCAAGGCCTTCAAGTCGTCCGCGGTCAGCGGGTTCTTGCGGATGTCCTCCAGGTAGCGCGCCTTGTTCCAGACGTCGATGCAGTTGATGGAGCCCAGCACCGTCACCTCGCCCTTCAGGTCGGCCGAGTCGCGCAGCACCGAAGGCAGCAGCAGGCGACCCTGCTTGTCGAGCGAGGCCTGCTGGCCGTAGTAGTTGACCAGGTTCAGAAACTTTTTGCGCGCCGGGTTGACCGAGCCGGCTTGCGAGAGCTTTTTCTCCAGTTGCACCCATTCCCGCAGCGGGTAGAGGCGGGCGAACTGTCCGTTCCAACTGGTCACAAAAAAATCTCCCTCGTTTCCGTACTTCTCCTGCAAGCCCTCGAGGAAGTCGGCGGGGATTTTGAACCGACCCTTGTCGTCCACTCGCGCTGAGTAGCTGCCGCGAAACATCGGGTCCGACCCTCACTGCGTTCCCACCATCCGGGTGCCGGCGCCTACATTCGAACTCGACCGCCGCAAAGCCTGCTCGCTACCGCGCGGCGGCGCGCCGGTCGTGCCTTGCTACCCTTGGGTCACGTACCTCAGCGGGGTGGAGCCACCACTGCACCCGCCCTGGGAGCCACTGCATCCACCGTCTAATCCACCTGCTCCCATTTTGTGCCACTTTGTACCCCTCGCCTCCAACCTTGTCAAGCGGAAAGTGAACGGCCGGGAAAGTTTTTTGCGGCGCGGCTTCCCTTCTCCGCAGGGAGAGACTCAACCTGTGGTGCGTTCAGGCGAACCGCGCCCGGGAAGGCACAACATATGGTGTCTCAGTCGGGGCGAGACCGTTCCAGACGAAGCCTGGGCGAAAGAACGTGTCAGCGACGAGGGCGGGATTGGCGCGGCCCGCCTTCACCAAGGCCGCGGCGGGAAGGCGGCGGCATGAGCTGGCGCATCTGGAAGAGGCCGCGCAGCAGCCCGCGCTCGTTGTCGCGCAGCGGGGAGAGGAACTCAGGGTCCTGAGCCAGGCGGCGGCGCTCTTCCGGCGCGGCCTGCTGGAGCAACCGCAGCCGCTCGACGACCAGTTGGCGGCGCTCGGGCGGCAACTGCTGCCAGGCGGCGAAGAGGCGCCGGGCTTCCTGCCTCTGCTCGGGGCTCATCTCAGCGAAGATGCGGGCGCGCTCGCGGATGGCGCGCCGCTCCTCGGGGGGCAGCTCGGCGAACCGCCGCAGGTGCTCGAGCCGCTGCAGGCGCTCTTCGGCGGGCAGGCTGTTGAAATGCTGCAGCCGCCGGCGGAAGTTCTCCTGCGCGTGCGGCGGCAGTTGCTGGAAGGACTCGTCGGCGGCCAGCGCTTGCTCCTGCTCTTCGGGCGCCATCGGGGCTATGCGCAGGAAGAGCTCTTCGGCGCGCCTGCCCTGAGCGGAGCCGAAGGGGCGGCCTCGCTCGCGCTGCCTGCTGGTCTGAGCGGAGTCCGAGGGCGGAGCGCCGAAGGGTCCCGGCTCGCCGGGCGCTCCGCGGCGCATCCCACCTCCGCCGCCGGGAGGCCCCTGCTCGAGGCGGCGCTGCCGCTCCTCCGGCGGCAGGGCGTTGAACTCCTGGAGGCGCCGGCGGAAGTTCTCCTGCGCCCGCGGCGGCAACTGCTGGAAGAACTCATCGGCCGCCAGCGCCGGCTCCTGTTCTTCCGGTGGCAGGGCCGCGACGCGGCGGAAGAGTTCCATCATGGGACGGCCGGCCCGAGGCGGCGCCAGGCGGCGCGGCGGCGGCTGGTCAGCCGGCCGTTCGTCGGGAGGCGGCGGTGACGGCGGCTCCTGCGCGAGCAGCGCGGGCGCCGCGCTCAGCAGGAATGCCCCGACCGCAACTACCATCCACATCGTTCTCGCTTTGCCCCAGGAAGGCCTAGGTCTAGAACCAGTCGCGCGAAGCGCGTCCGATGCTTGGGGAGGGCGCGGCTTTAGCCGTGCCGAAAACAATGCCGCGCGCAGCGCTTCCCTGGAAGGGGTTTGGGGAAACCCTCTCTGTGTGTCCCCAAGCATTTCGCAAGTGGAGTCTCTCCTCAAAGTGTTTTTCCTTCCTCCTTCTCTTCCTCCACCTCAAAGAGGATGTCGAACTCCGACAGCAGCTTGAAGTTGTCGAGGACTTCGGGGTTGTCGAGCACGGCCAGCTCGTCGGAACCATTTGTCTCCGGCTGGGTCGGTTGCGTCCCGGCGGGCGGCGAGGGTTGCGGGGCCACGGCGACGCCCGGCGCCTCCGGCAGCGGCGGCGGCTCAACCTCGCCCGGCTGCCAAGAGGCCACCGCCACGGCGAGCACTACGCCGGCCGCCAGCGCTGCGCCCCAGGCGGGACGCAAGGCGAACCACCCGCTTCCCTGCTCCGCTTCCTGCGCGACGCGGGCGCGCAGCGCGGCGTCGAAGCTCGGCGACGGCGCGACGCCCGGCCACTCGCCCAGCACGCCCACAACGGCGCGCAGCTCCTCCACCTGGGCGCGGCAGGCGGCGCAGGCGGCCAGGTGCGCCTCCACCGGCCCCCGCTCCGCGGGGTCAAGCCGTCCGTCGAGAAACGGAACGATGTTTTCCTCTTTCAAGTGCTCGCTCATGCTCGCGCTCCCAGGAGCGGCCGCAGCCGCACCCTCAACGTCTCATACGCCCGGAAGAGCAGCGACTTCAGCGCGCTCTCCGAGCACTCCAGAACCTCGGCAATCTCCGCGTAGTCCATCTCCTGATACTTGTGTAGCAGCACCGCCAGGCGCTGCTTCTCCGGTAGCTCCTCCACCGCGCGCCGGATTTCGGCGGCCCGCTCACGCTCGACCAGCGCCTGCTCCGCTGTCGCCATCCCGTCCGGAAGCCGCTCGGCCAGCGGCAGCCCGGAAGCCTCGGGGCCGGTGTCCGCGTCGATCGACATTTCGCGCTCGTGTCTCATGCGCCCGTCCCGCAGCGCGTTCAGGGCCACGTTGGTGGCGATGCGGAAGAGCCAGGTGGAAAACTTGGCTGTCGGCTGGTAGCTCTTCCGCGCCCGGTAGACTCTCAAGAAAACCTCCTGCGCCAGGTCCTCGGCCGGCTCGCGCCTGTGCACCAGGCGGTAGAGGAAGTGGATGACCGGCGTGCGGTACTTGCCCACCAGGACATCAAAGGCCTCCTCGCGCTCCCGGGGGACGCCGGCCTTGAGCACAAGCATCCATTCTTCGTCCGTCCTCGCCACGGCCGGTCCCATAAGTATCTAACCCGATTGTACCCGCAAAGTTCCGGTGGATACCGGGTGTAGCGGACGGGAGTGGGCCGGAGAGCGCCCGCACAAGCCGCCGATATTGAGTGCAGCTCCCCAACCGCACAGCCAAGAGTGGCTGTGCCACAGCTACTTCAGGCTGGCGAGGGCGTCGGGCTCGCTCTGGAAGGAGGCTTCGGCGAGGGGTCCGAAGACGCGGGTGACCTTGTCGGCCGGGCCCGCCGGGATGAGCAGCGCCATCTTCCCGCCCGCTTTCTTGACCGACAGGAAGGCTTCCACGATGGTGCCGACGCCGGTGCTGTCGAGGTAGGTGACGCCGGTGAGGTTGAGCAGCAGCTTCCGCTCCTGGCGGATGAGGAGCTCGTTGACCTGCAGGCGCAGGGCTTCCGACTCCTCGCCCAGCAGAATCTTCCCACTAAGGTCGAGGCAGGTGACGCCTTCGGCGTCGCGGAGCTTGATCTCCAATTGCATGGCCGGTTCCCAACCAAGGTTAGCCAAGGATACGCCTTCGCAGCCGTAAAGGCAATTTTTCGCAGGCGGTGCGCAGGGCCAGGCGCGTCGCCCGGCCTTTCTCGCGCTCGAGCAGCCCGACCACCTCCTTCCGCCGCTTCTCCGCCGCTTCCTTCAGCAACCAGCCGACGCCCTTGGCCACCATGTAGTCCTGGTCCCGCAGCAGCGGCCCGGCCACGCGCAGAATCACCTCCACGTGCAACCCGCGCCGCGCCGACGGCACCAGCGCCACCGCCGCCGCGCGCCGGAGCCAGAGATTCTTCGACCTCCGCCAGCGCAAGAGGCACGGCAGGAGCTGCGGATGCGCCGCCAGCAGCGGCCCGAGCAGGTTCACGCACAGGCCGTCGCAGGCCGCCCAGTTGCCGATTCTCGGCAACCACCGCTCCAGCCGCCGGAACTCGGCCGGGCCAAAGCGCCGCACCGCCCGCTCCAGCAGGATGACGCCCAGTGCCTGCTCTTCAATGGTCTTGCCGTAGAAAAGTTTCTCGCTCACCTGGAACAACAGCTTGTTTCCGCCGGCGGTGACGATTTCTCTTCGCGCCTTCTGGCCCAGTTCTCTCAGGTCGGCGGTCCGCCAGCCGTAGGCTTCCACCGGGTGCTTGAAGAACATCTGCACCCGCTGGGCGCGCCCCGGCAGCGCCCGGCGGCGCAACTCCCGCCGGACCGACTCGACGACTGCTGGGACGTAAGGCTTCTTCATCAGTGAGGAATGAACTGGCTCAAGACCAGCATCAGGGCCACGCCGGCGAAGACCCAGACGGCCATCCGGATGCCGGGCTCGCGGTTGACCTCGGGCATCAGGTCGGAGGCGGCGACATACAACGTCGCGCCCGCCGACAGCAGCAGCCCCACGCCCACGTGCACGCTCAGCGCCCACATCGCCGCCACACCGACCAGCGTCGCCGCTCCCATCAGCACCGAGGCCGAAAGCGCCCGCCGCGGCCCCTGCCCGCTGGCCAACATCACCGAGGCGATGGTGAAGCCGTCGGGAATCTTGTGCAGGAAGATGGCGAGGAAAACCACCACGCCCAGCCAGGTCGAAACGATGAAGCCGGCGGCGATGGCCGCGCCGTCGAAGAAGGCATGGATGGCCATGCCGAAGGCCGCGGTATAGCCGACGCCCGGCCGCGCCACCTCTTCGGGGTGGATTTCCTCGCCGAAATGGAAGTGGCCCAGGATGGTGTGCTCGAAGAAGTGCACCAGCAGGTAGCCGCCCAGCACCAGCGTCAGCCCGCCGTTGCCGGTCAGCTCCAGCCCTTCCGGCACCATCTCCAGCAGCGCGGTCGCCAGCATGAAGCCCGAGCCCAGGGCCACGAAATACTTCAGCACCTGCCGCTGCCACTGGTAGCGGAGGACGATGAGACCGCCGGCCACGTTGGCCGCCGCCGCCGTCAACCCCATCGCGAAACTCAGCAGCATCTGGCTCATGACTCGCTTTCGAAGCTACCCGCGGTTTTGGATTCCGACAAGCCGCAGGAAGGCCCTGTCCCTAGCGGGACAAAGCGGGCCATCCTGCGCTACCCGTGAGGCGGGCGACGGGTCAGGCGGTGTGGCGGATGTAGAGAACGTCGCCGTCGTGAACCTTGTACTCCTTCCCTTCCAGCCGCACCTTGCCCTTGTCGCGCGCGCCCGCCAGCCCGCCGCACTCGACCAATTCTTTCCACGGCACCACCTCGGCTTTGATGAACCGCCGCGCGAAGTCGGAATGTACCATCCCGGCCGCATCCACGGCCACCGTGCCCGCCGGCGCGGCCCAGGCGCGGCACTCGGCTTCGCCGACGGTAAAGAAGGTGATGAACCCCAGCAGCCCGCAGAGTGTGTGCAGGACGCGGTCGCGGGCCGATTCCTTGAGGCCGTAGCTCACCAGGAACTCAGCCGCCTCGGCCAGTTCAAGCTCGGCCAGCTCGCTCTCGATCTTTCCGCAGATTTCGGTCACCGCCACGCCCGGTTGCTGCCGCACTGCGTCCAAGTCGTACCGGTGCGGGATTTCTTCGAGGGCAGGGGCGTCGTCGTCGCCCACGTTCAGCACCACCAGCAGCGGCTTGGCGCTGAGCAGCATGAAGCCGTGCAGCGCCTTCCTCTCCTCCGGGCTCAGCGTCGCCGCGCGCAGCGGCGTGTTGGCCGCCAGCGCCGCGCGCGCTTTCTCGAGCATGGCGTGCTCGTGCTCGAGCTCCGGCGTCTTCGCCTTCTTCAGGTCGCGGTCGACTTTGTCGAGGCGCTTGCCAATCGTGTCCAAGTCGACCAGCAGGAACTCGGTCTCCAGCCGCTCGAGGTCGCGGGCGGGGTTGACGTCATCGCCGAAGACGCGCACCACGTGTGCGAAAGCCTCGGCGCCGCGCACCTGGCCGAAGACCGCCGCGTCCTTTTCCGGCTCGTTGAGCACTGCGGGCGAGTCGAGGAACTCCAGAGCCACGTGGGTGGTTTTCTTGGGCTGGTAGATGCCGGCGACGGCGTCGAGCCGCGCGTCGGGCACGCGCGCTACCCCCACGTGCGCGCCGTAGGCCTCGGCGTGCGCCTGCGGCCCGCACAGCGCCTTGAAGAGCGCCGACTTACCGGACTGCGGGAAACCCACGATGGCCGTGCGCATGCGGCGATGCTACCACAGCCCGGCGAGACCGCTTCCGAAACGCGAGGTTTGCACCGCCGCGTCTTTCCGCTACAATCAGTTGGCCGGAGGGAGCGTGGTGGGCGCTATCGAGCGCAGCCAGACCCGGAGCAAGCCCGCCACAGGCGGGCGCGTCGAACGGGCAGGATTCGAACCGATGTAGGAAGTGGTGGGCGCTACAGGATTCGAACCTGTGGCCTCTCCCGTGTGAGGGGAGCGCTCCACCGCTGAGCTAAGCGCCCACGGAAAGCATCAAAAGGATTGTAGGCGACTTCAAGGGGGTCGACAAGGGGCGATGGACCACACGCAAACTCGCACGCATGCCGCCGACCCGTCCGCCGCCACGCGCGCCCGCCAGCTCGAAGACCTCCAGCGCGCCATCGCCACCGTCATCAAGGGCAAGGACGACGCCATCAAGCTCGCCCTGGTCGCCCTGCTGGCTCGCGGCCACCTGCTCATCGAAGACGTCCCCGGCGTGGGCAAGACCATGCTGGCGCGCGCGCTGGCCCGGTGCTTCAACTGCACCTTCCAGCGCATCCAGTTCACCTCCGACCTGCTGCCCTCCGACGTCGTCGGCATTACCATTTACAACTCCCACGAGCACTCTTTCGAGTTCAAGCCCGGGCCCGTCTTCGCCAACGTGGTGCTCGCCGACGAAATCAACCGCACCACGCCCAAGACCCAGTCGGCCCTGCTCGAGTCGATGAACGAGAACCAGGTGACGGTCGAGAACCGCACCTACCCGCTGCCGCGGCCTTTCCTCGTGCTCGCCACGCAGAATCCGATTGAGCACCACGGCACCTACCCGCTGCCCGAGTCGCAGCTCGACCGCTTCCTGCTGCGCGTGCGTATGGGCTACCCGGAAGCCGACAGCGAGAAAGAAATCCTCCGCGCCGAGACCGACCCGCAGGCCGCGCTCGACCGCCTGCGCCCGCTCATGCCCGCCGAAGAAGTCGTCGAGCTGCAAGGTCAGGTTGAGTCCGTGCGCGTCGACGACTCGCTGCTCGACTACACCCTCACGGTCGTCAACCGCACCCGCCAGACCGAGCACCTCACCCTCGGCGTCAGCCCCCGCGGCGCTCAGATGCTCCGCCGCGCCGCCCAGGCCCTGGCCTTCAGCGAAGGCCGCAGCTTCTGCGTCCCCGACGACTGCAAGCGCCTCTTCGTCCCCGTCTTCGCCCACCGCGTGGTCATCAACCCGCGCTACGCCTCCACGCTGCGCAAGGGCGACCTCGCCGCCGCCATCCTCCAGGAGATCGTCGACTCCACCGAAGTCCCTTTGTGAAATGAAACCGGTTTGTCATCCTGAGCGAAGCGAAGGATCTCAGGTGAGAGGAATCGTTCCGCTGCGATTCTTCGTCCCGCTGTGCGGGGCTCAGAATGACAGGCTTGGTTCCTCAGGGTCTGCCTGAGCTTCCGATGCGGGAGCAGCTCCGCCAGTTCGTCCATCGCCACCCGGCGCTGAGCCGCGCCGCGCCCTACCTCGAGCCCGACTACGACTGGTCCGGCGCCAAGAACTTCCTCCTCGCCATGTTTCTGCTTCTGGTCGCGCTGGTCATCTCGCTCAACGGCGCCGCCTTCTTCGACCGCGGCATGTGGCGCGCTGGCGCGCTGCTGCACTCCATCGCCCTGCTGCTCGCTTTCTACGTTTCCGTCCGCCTCGTCCCCCGCATGGCCGCCGCCACTCCCCTGCGCTGGCTCATCTACCAGGTGGACTACAAGTTCACCCGCGAGGGCGGCGTCTACATCTTGGCTACGTTTGTCATTGCACTGGCCGCGCTCAACACCGGCAACAACCTCCTCTTCATCATCGTTTCCTGCCTGTTTGCCGGCATGCTGATCTCGGGCCTGGTCTCCCGCATTGTGCTCACTGGAATCGATCTCTCCCTCGAGCTCCCCGAACACATCTTCGCCCAGCGCCCCGTGCTGGCCTCGCTCACCCTCGCGAACCACAAGCTCACCCTGCCGTCCTTCTCTCTTCTCATCAGCAGCCCTGAAACCAAGAACGGCAAGAAGCCGAAGGGGAAGCACGCCGCGCAGGGCAAGGTGCTCAACCAGCCGGTCTACTTCCCCTACATCCCGCGCGACAAAGACTCCACCCAGCAGGTCGAGCTTCTTTTCCCCCGCCGCGGCCGCTACCAGCAGTCGAGCTTCCAGGTCTCGAGCAAGTTCCCCTTCGGCTTCCTGCTCAAGACGCGCAAGCTGCCGGCCGCCAACGAAGTCGTCGTTTACCCGCCCGTGCAACCCACCGAAGAGTTCTACGAAATCCTCCCGCTCATCTCGGGCGAGCTGGAGAGCTACTTCCGCGGCCGCGGCCACGACCTCTACACCATCCGCGACTTCCAGCCCGGCGACCCCGCGCGCCACCTCGACTGGAAAGCCACCGCCCGCGCCCAGACGCTCAAAGTCCGCGAGTTCGCCCGCGAGGACGAGCGCCGCGTCGAGCTCATCTTCGACAACTCCCTGCCCGAAGGCGCGCTTAGCCCCGAGTGGCCCGAGCGCTTCGAGCGCGGCGTCAACTTCTGCGCCTGCCTCGCCTGGCACTTCTACGAGATCGACGCCCAGATGAGCTACCGGGCTCCCGACCGCGAGACCCGCATCGCCGCCGCCGGCGAGCTCATCTACGACATCCTCGAGCACCTCGCCCTGGTCGAGCCGCACCCGCAACCGAACGGCGGCTTCCTCGAATCGCTCGCCAACGAACCCGGCGGCGCCGGCGTCCCCGGCAAGCCCGACACCTTCAAGATCATCGTCACCCCGCGCCCGCGCGGCGCCATCCCCACCTCACTCTGGACCTCGTCCTACTTTGTGTTCATGGATTCGCTGGGATGAAGCCCACACCCATCCGCCGCGCCCTTCTCCGCTGGTTCGACGCCCATAAGCGTGACTTGCCCTGGCGGGGCACGAACGACCCCTACCAAGTCTGGTTGTCTGAGACCATGCTGCAGCAGACGCGCGTGCCCACCGTGATTCCCTACTACCATCGCCTCCTGCGCGCCTTTCCTACTGTGCGCAAGCTGGCGCGGGCACGGCTCGGCTCAGTGCTGCGTCTGTGGGCCGGGCTGGGCTACTACTCCCGCGCGAGAAACTTGCATGCGGCGGCAAAGAAAATCGTCTGCGAGCGCGGCGGCCGTTTCCCTGCCACACTCGACGCCGCGCTGGCTCTGCCCGGCATCGGCCCTTACACCGCGCGCGCCATCCTCAGTATCGCCTACGGCAAGCCGGTCGCCGTCGTGGACGGCAACGTCACCCGTGTCCTGGTGCGCCTCTTCCACCTGCGCAGCGCCGACCCGAACGACCGCATCGCGCTCCAGCCGCTGGCCGACAAGCTGGTCGCCCCGCGCCGTCCCGGCGACTTCAATCAAGCTCTGATGGAGCTCGGCTCAACCGTCTGCCTGCCGCGCGCGCCCCGTTGCACCGCCTGCCCGCTCGAGAAACTCTGCGCCGCCCGCCTGGCCGGCGTCGAGCGGACTCTCGGTCTTCGTCGCGCCAAGCGCACGCGGCCAACGACGACGCGCAGCGTGCTGGTCGCCCGGCGCAACGGCCGCCTGCTCCTCGTCCGCGAGCCCGCCGCCGCGGGCAGCATCTTCTCCGGCCTCTGGCACTTCCCTTACTCAACTGCCAGCACACTCAAGAAGCTGGCACAGCAGTTTGGTGCGAACGGCCTACGGCCCGTCGGCACCATCGATCATGAGATGACCGCCCGCCACCTCGTCCTGCGCGTCTACGAGGGAGTCAGTTCTGCAAGGCGGGTCAGGGCTTTAGCCCTGACATTGAACGGCAAGAGAAGAGAAGGGGCTTTTCGAAGCGAGGCGAAGGCCGAGCGCAGACCCCGAGCCCGCCGCGGCGGGTCGAGGGGAACCCCTGAGGTTTCGGTGGCCCGCTGGGTTCGCCCGCAAGACATCGCTCGCCTCGGCGTCGGCGCCGCCACCCGCAAGATCGCCGCCGCGCTCGAGCGGGCGTAGAATAGCGAGAGGGACGCGATGGCCACGGCGATACTTCCGCAGAAGTCGGCGGTGCACCGCTACTTCGAAGTGTCGCTGTTCTGCCTGGTCACTGTGGGCTTCCTCTCGGTGGCTTCGACCGGCGGGCTCGACCCGGTCACCACCGTCATCGTCCCTCTCGCGCTTATCATCAAGGCCCTGCGCTACCGCCGCCACCGCGAGCCCGAGCTTTCGCCCGAAACCGTCCGCACCCTCACCCTGCTCTACTTTCCCTTCTACGCCATCGACTTCTTCCTCCTCGGCGGCGGCTGGCCCGACGGCCTTATCCCCGCCACCACGCGCCTGGTGTTCTTCATCGCCACCGTGAAAATCTTTTCCGCGCGCTCGAACCGCGACTACTTCTGGCTCACGCTCATCGCCTTTCTCGAAATCCTGGCCGCCGCCACCCTCACGGTTGACCTCGTCTTCCTCATCTTTTTCTCCTTCTTCCTCATCGTCGGCGTCTCCACCTTCGTCAGCTTCGAAATCAAGCGCGGCATGGAGCGTGCCCAGTCGGCCCCGGTGCCTGTCGGCACGCCCCTCGGGCGGCGCCTGGAGCGCTCGCTGCTCACCACCTCCACCGTGGTCGCCGTCAGCACGCTGGTGCTTTCCACATTCTTCTTCTTTCTGCTGCCGCGCGTCACCGCCGGCTACATGGGCTCCTACGGCCTGCAGCCCGAGCAGATCAGCGGCTTCTCTACCGAAGTCACCTTGGGGGAGATCGGCACCATCAAGCGCAATCCCGCGGTGGTGCTGCGCGTCCGCTCGGAAGACTCCCCGCGGCTGCTCCAAGGCTTGAAATGGCGCGGCATCTCGCTCAGCCAGTTCGACGGCCACCGCTGGACCACGCACACCCGCAGCGCCAGGCTCATCGGCGGTGGCTTTACGGAATACTTTGACATCCCGCCCTTCCCCTTCCGGGACTCGCCCGCCCTCGCGGCGCTCGCTCCTCGCCCGGTGCGCTACCGCGTCATGGTCGAGCCCATCTCGACCAACGCCGTCTTCGCCGCCGCCGTCCCCACGCAGGTCCACGGCCGCTTCCGCGCCCTGGGCCAGGACGACATGGGCACGCTGTGGAACCTGCGCCCGAGCTACTCCGTCCAGGGCTACGACGTCACCAGCGACCTCTCGCGCCCGCCGGCCGACGCCCTGCGCGCAGCCCCGATCGACTTCGACGAGGACATCCAACGCCTCTACCTGCAACTCCCGGAGGTCGACCCGCGCGTCGTCGAGCTGGCCCGGCAGCAGACCGAAGCCTTCGACAACAACTACGACAAGGCCGCCGCCCTCGAGCGCTTCCTGCGGACCTTCGGGTACACGCTCGACCTGCCCGCCGAGCCCGAAGACGACCCCATCGCCTCCTTCCTCTTCGTCCGCCGCCGCGGCCACTGCGAGTACTTCGCCGCCGCCATGGCCGTCATGCTGCGCACCCAAGGCATCCCCTCGCGCCTGGTCAACGGCTTCCTCACCGGCGAGTACAACGACGTGGGCGAGAACTACATCGTGCGCGCCAGCGACGCCCACACCTGGGTCGAGGTCTACTTCCCCGGCGCCGGCTGGGTCGAGTTCGACCCCACCCCGCCCGACCCCAACGCCCCCGGCCGCACCTGGTGGACCCGCATCTCCTACTACCTCGACGCCGTCGACCTCTGGTGGAACGAGTGGATCATTGATTACGACATCGTGCACCAGCGCCTGCTGGCCGAGGACGTCCGCGGCACGCTCTCGCAAAGCTGGCGCGCGCGCCGCTGGCTGCGCCAGCAGCGCCGCGACGCCACCCGGCGGCTCAACGCCACGCTCGACGCCGTGATGGACAGCCCCTTCACCTTGCCCATCGTGCTGCTGCTGGCCGTCGGCGTGGTGGCGATGGTGCGCGGGCGCGAACTCTACGCCTGGGGACGCAGCTTCTGGCTCCTGCGCGGCAACGGCGGCCGACGCCTCACCGCCGGCGAAGCCACGCTGCTCTACGAGCGCCTGCTCTCCACGCTGCGCCGCAAAGGCTTCCCTCGCGCCCCGGCGCAGACGCCGCTCGAGTTCGCCGACTCGCTCCCCGCCGCCGAGGTCTCCGCCCCCGTCGCCGAGTTCACCCGCCTCTACAACCAGGCCCGCTTCGGCGAGCAGGCGCCGGAGACCGCACGCCTGGGCGAGCTGCTGCGCGCCGTGCGCGCCTGGCGTCCCCGCGCGTAATCACCGTGCTAGAATCTCTGGGAACTCCATGCAGTGGCGCTGCCCCATCTGCCGTCAGCCGACCGACTCCGCGCTGAACGCCGACTTCCCCTTCTGCAGCCCGCGCTGCCGGCTGCTCGACCTCGGCCAGTGGGCCGACGAAAGCTACCGCATCAGCTCACCCGCGCCGACGCACAACGCAGACTCCGAAAGCGATGACCAACACTCCTCCTGAGGCCCACGCGGCTTCCCCGCCCCGCGCCGGGCTGCTGCTGGCCACCGGCTTCGGCCTGGGCTACGCGCCGGTGGCGCCGGGCACGGCAGGCTCGTTGGGCGCAGCGGCGCTCTTTGCCCTTCTCCACTGGGCACTCGAAGGCGCGGCCTTCCACTACGCTTACCTCTTCGTTCTGGCCTGGCTGGTGCCCCTTTCCCTGTGGAGCACCGAGCAGGCGCTCGGCTACTGGAAAACGCACGATCCGCAGGCCGTGGTCATCGATGAAATCCTCGGCCAGTGGCTGACCTACAGCGGCCTGGTGCTGGCGGCGCTCGCCGGCTGGCCCGCCGCCGGGTGGAAATATCTTCTTGCCGGCTTTATACTTTTCCGTGCCTTCGACATTGTGAAGCCGTTCCCCATCCGCCGCTCCGAGCGACTGGGCGGCGCGGCCGGCGTCGTGGTGGACGACGCGCTGGCCGGCGCCTATGCGGCGGCGGTGTTGGGGGCGCTGGTCTGGACAGGATGGCTCAACTGAAACCCAACAAGCCCACCATCGAGCGCGTTTCGCCCGCCGCCGCCATCGCTGGCGGCGAAATCACCATCCACGGCCGCGGCTTCGCCCACGCCAACGGCAACCGCCCGCGCGTGCGCTTCGGCAACGCCGAGGCCAGCGTCACCATCGCCGCCGACGACTTCCTCATCGCCACTGTCCCCAACGGCGCCGCCGGCGACTCGGTGCGCGTCACCACTGCGGGCGGCGAAGCCGGGCCGACGCCCGTGCGCCTGGGCGTGCCCATCGCCGACAACCTGCATCCCGTGGCCAACCCCGCCGTGGACGCCGCCGGAAATATCTACGCTACCTACAGCGGGCGCCGCGGCGAGAAGGTGCCCATCTCGGTCTACAAGATCGACCCGCAGTTCAACATCAAGCCCTATGTCTCGAACCTCATGAACCCCACCGGGCTGGCGGTGGACTCGAACGGCGTGCTCTTCGTCTCCAGCCGCTACGACGGCATCGTCTACCAAGTAGCCGACGGCGGGCGCAAGACCTCCTACGTCGAAGGCATGGGTGTGGCCACCGGGCTGGCCTTCGACGCCGACGACAACCTCTACGTCGGCGACCGCAGCGGCACCCTCTTCAAGGTCGGCCGCGACCGCCAGATTTTCGTCTTCGCCACCCTCGAGCCCAGCATCTCCGCCTACCACCTCGCCGTCGGCCCCGACCGGCAGCTTTACGTCTGCGGCCCGACTACCTCGAGCCACGACGCCGTCTACCGCATCAATGAGAACGGCGAAGTCTCCGTCCGCTATCGCGGCCTGGGGCGCCCGCAAGGCCTCGCGTTCGATGCCGAGGGCAATCTCTACGTCGCCGCGCGCAGCAAGGGCCGCTTCGGCGTGGTGCGCTTCGCGCCCGGCTACACCGCCGAACCCGAGCAAATCATCTCCGGGCCCGAGATCGTTGGACTCGCCTTTGCGCCCGCGCCGCTGGGCGGGCTGGTGCTGGCCACCACCAACGCGCTCTTCCACATCGACTGGCCGGTCGCCGGCCTGCGTCTGTCGTAACCGGGAATGAAAGCGGAAATCATCGCCATCGGCTCCGAGCTGCTGACGCCCTTCCGGCAGGACACCAACTCGCTCTATCTCACCGATCAACTCGAGCGCATCGGCATCCCGGTGACGCGCAAGACCCTCGTCGGCGACGACACCGCCGACCTCAAGGACGCCTTCCGCGACGCCCTCAGTCGCGCAGAGCTGGTCATCGGCATCGGCGGCCTCGGCCCCACCGAGGACGACCGCACCCGCGAAGCGGTGGCGGAGTTGCTCGAGCGCAAGCTCACCCGCAACGAGGAGGTGGTGGCGATGATGGAGCAGCGCTTCCGCGCCCGCGGGCGCAAGATGCCGGAGGTCAACCTGCGCCAGGCTATGGTCCCCGAAGGGGCCGACTGGCTGCCCAACACCGAAGGCACCGCGCCCGGGCTCTGGCTGAGCACCGACCAGGGCCGCACCGTGGTGCTGCTGCCCGGGCCGCCCAAAGAGCTGCGGCCGATGTTCGAAGAGCACTGCCTGCCGCGGCTGCGCGCGCACGCGCCCAAGCACGCCTTCGCCACCAAGGTGCTGAAGGTGGTGGGGCTGCCGGAGTCGGAGGTGGAGCAGCGCATCCGCCACCTCTACCGCGACGTCTCCAACCCCCAGACCACCCTCCTGGCCGCGCCCGGGCAGATTGAAATCCACCTGCGCGGCACCGGCGTCGACACCGGCGAGGCCATGCGCCGCGCCGACGAGCTGGCGGAAAGAATCGAAGACGCGCTCGGCGATGCCATCTTCAGCCGCGGGCCGGAAACGCTCGAGCAGGTCGTCGGCCTTTACCTGATGATGCGCGGCTCCACCCTGGCCGTAGCCGAGAGCTGCACCGGCGGCCTGCTGGCCGAGCGCATCACCAGCGTCCCGGGCAGCTCCAAGTATTTCCTCGGCGCCGTGGTCTGCTACGCCGACAACCTGAAGACCCGGCTGGTCGGCGTGCCCGACAAGCTCATCAAGAAGCGCGGCGCCGTCTCGGCCGAAGTGGCGGAAGCGATGGCGAAGGGCGTGCGCAAGCAGGCGCGCTCGGCGCTGGCGCTTTCCATCACCGGCATCGCCGGCCCGGAAGGCGGCTCGCCCGACAAGCCCGTGGGCACGGTCTTTATCGCGCTGGCCGACTCGGCCCGGGTGAAGAGCGAGAAGCACCGCTTCCTCGGCGACCGCGAGCGCATCCGCTGGCAGGCCACCCAGGCGGCGCTCGACCTCGTGCGCCGCCGCCTGGCGAAGTGAGCTGATGCGCCTGTTCGTGGCGCTGGAGCTGAGCGAGGCGGTGCGCGCCGCCGTGCGCGACCTTATTGGCCGGCTGCAGCGCGCCCGCGCCGACATCCGCTGGGTCCGCCCCGAAGGCATGCACCTGACGCTCAAGTTCATCGGCGAAGTCCCGGAAGAAAAGCTGGAGCCGATTCGCGCCGCGCTCGGCGGCGTGGCCAGCCCGCAGCCGGTGAGGCTCGAGTTCCGCGAGCTGGGTTACTTCCCCAACGAGCGCCGCCCGCGCGTGCTCTGGGTGGACATCGAGGCCAGCGACAACCTCGCACCCCTAGCAGCGCAAATCGAGACGGCGCTGGAGCCGCTGGGCATCGAACGCGAGAACCGCGACTTCGTTCCGCACCTGACTCTCGGCCGCTTCAAGAGCTCCAAGGGTGTCGACAAGTTGCAGGAGGAGATCGCCGTGCTGACGTCAACGGAGTTCGGCCGCATCGAAACCGGTGAGCTCTTTCTTTTTCAGAGCAAGCTGTCTCCAGCCGGCGCACAGTACACCAAACTCGAGCGCTTTCCGTTCGTGCGGAGCTGAGCGCCCGTGAACTGGATGGGTGCGGTGGCTGTCGCCCTGGGCTACCTGCTGGGCGCAATCCCGTTCGGCTACCTGCTGGTGAAGCGCCGCCTGGGGGAGGACGTGCGTGGCGCGGGCAGCGGCTCGACCGGCGCCACCAACGTGGCGCGCACCGCCGGCCCGGCACTGGGCGCGGCGACGCTGGCTCTCGATGTCGGCAAAGGCTACGCCGCGGTGGCGCTGGCGGCATGGCTGACGGGGAATGCGCCGCTCTGGATGGCGGCCGCGGGCTTCGCCGCCATCGTCGGTCACAGCTTTCCGGTCTTTCTTGGCTTCCGCGGCGGCAAGAGTGTGGCCACGGGTGTCGGGGTCTTCCTGTTTTTCACCCCGCTGGCGGTGGCCGCAGCACTGGGCGTGTGGGTGCTGGCGCTCCTCATCTGGCGCTACGTTTCGCTGGCCTCGATTCTGGCGGCGGCGGCGTATCCTGTGCTGGCCTACGCGCTGGCGCAGCCGCCGCTGGAGGTGAGCGTGGCCGCAGTGGCCGGCAGTTGTCTTATTATTCTTCGCCACCGGGAGAACATCGCCCGGCTCATCCGCGGCGAGGAGTCGAGGCTGACGCGGAAGCGGAATCCGTGATGCGCACCATCGCCATCATCGGCGGCGGAAGCTGGGGCACGGCGCTGGCGCTGGCGCTCGGCCACAGCCGCACGCCGCACAAGCTGCGCCTGTGGGTGCGCGAACCCGACCTCGCCGCGCGGATGCAGCAGACGCGCGAGAACGACCTGTTCCTCCCCGGCTTCACGCTGCCCGAAGAGGTCAACATCACCGACAAGCTGGCGGAGGCTGCCGGCGGCGCCGACATCCTCGTCAGCGTCGTCCCGGCGCAGTTCCTCCGGCGCGTGTGGCAGGGGCTGAGCGGGTCACTGGGGCGGGAGACGTTGATCGTCAGCGCCACCAAGGGGTTGGAGCTCGAGACGCTCGCCCGGCCTTCGGAAGCCATCCTGCACGCCGCCGGAGCGGAGTTGGCTCCGCGGCTGGCGGCCGTTTCCGGGCCGTCGTTTGCGCGCGAGGTCGCCGCCGGCTTGCCGACGGCTGCCGTGATTGCCTCGAGCAACGAAGCCCTGGCGCGCGACCTCCAGGCGGAGCTGGCCGGGCCTGGCCTGCGGCTCTACACCAACACGGACGTGGCCGGGGTCGAGATCGGGGGCGCCGTGAAGAACGTCATCGCCATCGCCGCCGGGGTGGCCGACGGGCTGGAGCTGGGCGCCAACGCGCGCGCCGCGCTCATCACCCGCGGCCTGGCGGAAATCACCCGGCTGGCGGTGGCCTGCGGCGGGAAGCGCGAGACCCTGGCGGGACTGGCGGGCCTGGGCGACCTGGTGCTGACCTGCACCGGCGCGCTCAGCCGCAACCGCACCGTTGGGTTGGAGCTCAGCCGCGGGCGGCGCCTGGAGGAGATCCTCTCCGGCATGCGCATGGTGGCCGAAGGGGTCGAGACCGCGCGGGCCACGCGGGCGCTGGGGCAGCGGCTGGGCGTGGAGCTGCCCATCACCGAGCAGATGTACCGCCTGCTGTTCGAAGGCCAGGAGCCACGGGCGGCGGTGCGCGAGCTGATGGAGCGCGCCCTGCGCCAGGAGTGACTACGGGCGAAAAGCAGATCCCTCACCGCTATCCCGCTGTCGCGGGATCAGGGTTCGGGATGACAAATCAGGGTTGCTGAGGGGCCGCGTTGCGCTGGCGCCGAGTTTTCGGCTAGAATCCACAGCAGTTCATGGCGGACGCCTTCGAGAAGGTTGACGGCCTCATTGCGCGGCTGATGCCGCGCCGCATTCCCCTCCTTTACCTCATCCTCACCGTGCTGCTGGCGCTGAGCGTGGTGCCACTGGTGCTCTACGGCAGCCGCGTCAGCCAGCGCAACCGGGATGCGCTGACGAACAAGGAGCGGGAACACCAGCAATCGGTCACGCGCGGCATCGCCCAGGAGATCCGCCTCTACCTCCGCAACATGAACGCGCAGACGGAAAGCCTGGTGCGCAACTTCGAATCCACCGGCGCCATCGTCAACGTCAACGACCCCAAGTACGCGGCCTCGCTCGACGACGCCATCAAGAACTTCCTGGGAGTGGCGGAGAACGTGCGCGTGGTCACCGTGGTCAACGCCCAGCAGAGCGGCCGGCAGGCGGGCGTCATCGAAATCGCCCAGGATGAATTCGTGCGCCGGCGCATGGGCGACGCCTTCCAGGCGGCGCAGCTCGGCAACGCCTTTCACAGCGGCGCGTTTCTGGTGAAGCACGGCGCCGAAACCGTTCCGGTGATGGTGATGTCCTGGCCGCTGGCCGCCCGCAACGACTTCCGCGGCATGGTGGCGCTGGTGGTGAGTCTCGAGTTCCTGCAGGAACGGCTGCGCGACAACAGCCTGGGCGGGCTGGTGGCCTACGTGGTAGACGGCGAAGGCCGCCTGGTCGTCCACCCCGATGAGAAACAGCACACCGCCGGCCAGGACATGAAGCACGTCCCCATCGTGCAGATTTTCCTCGAAGGCACGGCGCAGGCCAGCCTGACCACCGTCTTCCAGCTCGAGCAGGACGGCGAGCGGGTGGACATGCTGGGCACCCAGGTGGCGGTGCCCGAGCTGGGCTGGGCGGTCATCGCCGAGAAGCCGATCGACGTCGCCTACCTCAGCGTCTACGAGCTGGAGCGCTACGCTTTCTATCTCGGGCTGTTCACCATCCTGGTCTGCGTGGTCGCGGGGTACTTCCTGGCGCGGCGGCTCACCACCCCGCTGCGGGTGCTGACGGAGACCACGCGCGCCATCGCCCGCGGCGACTTCTCCCGCCGCGTGACGCTCCCCAGCCGGACGGAGATCGGGGAGCT
>Ga0209399_10000256_pt1 | contig 33459 bp, 33 predicted proteins | sample OV2TP3_FD_184130 | JGI IMG/M metagenome (GOLD analysis project Ga0209399, IMG submission 184130) | Hot spring microbial communities from Beatty, Nevada to study Microbial Dark Matter (Phase II) - OV2 TP3 (SPAdes) (version 3) | ecosystem: Environmental > Aquatic > Thermal springs > Hot (42-90C) ... | reverse complement strand
CCCGAAAGCGGCCGGAGCCCGAAAACGCATGCGAAACGTGGCGGTCCTCTTCGCCGACATCGAGGGCTGCACGCGACTGTGCGAAGACCTTCCGCCCCGCGAGATGGCAGGCGTCATCGAGCGGTACTTCTCACGCTTTTTCGACGTGGTCCGCGAGGCGGGCGGGGAGATCACCGAGATTCTGGGGGACGGACTGCTCGCGCTCTTTCTCGCGCAAAGCCCTGGGGCGAATGCGGCCAGGGCCCTGTCAGCCGCCCTTGGGGTCCGGAAAGCGGCCGCGGCATTGAATGCGGCTCCGAGGCGAGGACATGATCCGGTCGTCGTGAACATCGGGATCAACGCCGGAGCGGCGCTGATCGGCACCACGCGCCTTCGCGGCCGCACCGGCGAACTCCGACAGTTCGCCGCAACCGGACCGGTGACCAACGTTGCGGCTCGGCTCTGCGCGCTCGCGGACCATGGCCAGATCCTCGTCACCGGCGCCGTCGCCCGAATGCTTCGGGAGAGGTTTACCTTCCGGTGCCTCGGCCGGCGCAGGCTAAAGAATGTCAGCGCCCCCGTCGAAGTGTTCGAGATTGCGAGTGCCAAGCGGATGGGCCTGATTCCTGGTACGCCGCGCTAGCGGACGGCATCCGCAGCGTCCGGAGACCGGCGCTACGCCGTCACCACGAAATCGAATCGCGCGCCGCGCTGTCCACCTTTGCGCGCGATTTGCATCTCCAGCTCGCGGCGGTAGATGCCGTCGGAGCGGTTGCGTGGCTCGCCCGGAAAGTAAAGCTGCGTGGTGAGAACGCGGCCGCCCGGGGGCCGCACCTTGACGTGGATGTGGCGCGTGCGCCCGGGGTACTCGCCCGGAACGATGGTCTCCAGGCGGTAGCGTCCCTGCGCGTCGGCGAGCACGTGCCCGCGATAGCGAAAGCCCCTGTTGTCGTACTCGCCCGCCTCATCGCAGTGCCAGAAATCGAGCAGCGCGTCCGCCACCGGCCTGCATTGCGGCGAGAGCACCAGACCCGCCAGCACGAGCCGTTCGGCCTTGCTGCCGGGCTCGACGAGCGAGCTGCGCCGCGGCGAATCGGCGGTGTAGAAGGGGCCCGCGGTCTGCGACGGCGTGCGCTCGGGCTTCTCGCCGCAGGCCGGCGTGAGCGGCAAGGTCTGCCCCGCGGCCTCACGGATCGAGACAAAGGGCAGCGCGAGCGCCGCGCCCAGCAACCTGCGGCGACCGGTCCGGTTTCGAATTCGATTCATGAGCCCTCCTTGACCTGGCTTACTTCTGGTGAGACCGATGAATCACGCTTCAGTTCGGGGGTTCGCTCGCCGCGCGTGCCGTCACCTGCGCGAGAGGGAGGCGCTGAAATCGATCTTCACCTCGCCGCCGAGCCAGCGGGTGTCCGACCATTCGCCGGTGCCGATGCCGTAGTCCAGCCGGGCGAGTGTGAATGCACCGGACACGACCGGCTCGCCGCCAGCCTCGCCCAAGCGGAACGGAACGCTCGCGCTGCGGCGCTTTCCCTTGATGTCGAGCGTGCCGCGCGCGACCAGCCGATCGGCCTGCGCCTGCACGGATTCGCTGGCGAACACGATGCGCGGATGATTGGCGACATCGAAGAATTCCATTGCCTTCAGCGCCGCGTCGATTTCGGGCAGCCCGGTCTCGACCGACGCGGGCTCGAGCCACACGTCGATGCGGGCGACCTTGCCCTGTGCGATGCAGAACTCGCCAGCGAAGCGGCGGAAAATGCCGCGAAAGGGCGAACCCGCCTGCTTCAACTCGAAGGACACGCTGCCGTGGCCAGGATCCACCGAGTAGCATTGGTCGGCGGCCGCCGGCAGCGCGGCGACAGCGAACAGCAGGACGAGGAATCGCGGCATCAGTCGTTCCTGCGCGGTTTCCAGGGCAGCATCCGGTGCGTCACGTCGTCCCGCAGAAGGAACCCGTGGCGCAGGGCCGCGCCGACGTGCACCGCGACCAGCGAGGCGAGCAGCGCGGCCAGCCCGATGTGCAGCGCCTTGAACAGTTCGGCGAGCTGGCGATCCTTCGAGACCAGGTCCGGCACCTGGAACAGATCGAACCAGTTGACCGAGAGGCCCGCGGCGGAGGCGTAAAGCCAGCCGGCGAGCGGCGCGAGAATGAGCAGCAGGTAGAACAGCCGGTGCGTCGCGAGCGCCGCGCGGCGTTCCCAGCGCGGCATCGAGCCCGGCAGCTCCGGCGGCGGGTTCCCTCCGGCGCGCCGCGCTACACCGTCGATCCAGAGGGGTCCGAAGTCCGTCTCCTCGTTTACCGTGACGGGCCGCTCGCGCGCTTCGGCCACAACCACGTCATCGTCGCCCGCGTGCAGGGCGAGATCCGGGCCGGCGACGCCGCGGCGGCGAGCGGCTTCCGGCTCGAGGTTCCAGTGGATTCCTTCGCCGTGGATCCGCCGGCGGCGCGAGCCGAGGAAGGCGACGAATTCGCGGCGCAGGTCTCGGAGCCCGCGCGCCGCGACACGCGCGAGAACATGCTCGGCAGGGACATCCTCGACGCGGCGGCGTATCCGATCATCGGGATCGAGTCGATCGCACTTGCCGGTCCGGCCTGGAATCCGTCGGTCACGGCACGCGTCACGCTGCGGGGCGCGATGCGCGACCTGCGCTTCCGCGCGGCCGTGTTCCGGTAAGGACGAAACGCTCGCGGTGGTCGCGAGTTTCCGGATCCACCAGTCGGAGTTCGGCATCGAGCCTTTCAGCGCTCTGAACGGCGGCTTGCGGGTACGCGATGCCCTGGACATCCGCATTCGTCTCGTCGCGCGGCGCGAAAAGTAGCGCGAAGCCGGACGCTACTTCACGTCGATCGCGCGCGCGATTCTCTCGCCCTTTTCGGTAACGTGCGTCACCGCAACGATGCGCCCGCGCAGCGCGGGGAGATAGACGACCTCCTCGCCCTTCCTGATCATGGTTCCGAGCGGGACCTGGATCGTCACCTGCTCGCGTTTGCCCGGGGCGGCGGTTTCCATCAGGAGCGATCCGGCGCAGCCCCCGGGCTTGAACTGGCAGACGGTCAGTTTGGTGCTGATGACCTTGCCTTCGATTTTCTCCTGTGCAAGCGCCGTTCCGGTCAGGGTGGAAAATGTCGCGGCGAGCGCCGCGATCAAGAACCGTCTTCTGGGCATCTTCGGTCTCCTTTCATTGCGTGTCGGTTATCCGTTGCCCGAGAGCCTACCGTCCTGGATGTGCACGACCCTCGACGCCCTGCGCGCGAGCGCCTCGGCGTGGGTGACGACCAGCACGGTGCGCTCGAGGGCCACTTCGCTGAGCAGCTCGTAGATCATTTCGCCGGTCTTCGAGTCGAGGTTTCCGGTAGGCTCGTCGGCGAGGACCAGCGGCGGGTCGTTGGCAAGCGCGCGCGCAATGGCGGTGCGCTGCTGCTCGCCGCCCGAGAGCTCGGCCGGCCGGTGGCTCGCGCGGGCCTCCAGCCCCAACCGCGCGAGCAGCGCTTCGGCGCGCTTCTGCCGTCCGTTCGACGCGACGCCCGCGAACTCCATCGGCAGCATCACGTTCTCGAGCGCGCTCAGGTTGGGGATCAGGTTGAAGCTCTGGAACACGAACCCGATCGTCCTCAACCGGAACCCGGCGAGCGCGTTCTCGGGCAGCGCGGCGAGCGCCTGTCCGGCTACCTCGACCTCGCCCGAGGACGGACGGTCCATCGCGCCGACTAGGTGAAGAAGCGACGATTTGCCGCTGCCGCTCGGGCCCACGATCGCCACCATGCCGCGCTCGGAGACCGAAAGATCGATCGCAACGAGCGCCCACACCTCGGCGCGCCCCTTGCGGTAAGCCTTCGATACCGAACGAAGCTCGATCAGCGCCACGGTTCTACTCCTGTCGCATGGCTTGCAGCGGCGAGAGCCGCACGATGTGCGCGAGGCCGTGCGCACTGCCGGCGAGCGACACGAGCGCGACCACCGCCACGACGAGCGCGAGCTGCGCTGCGTCGAGCCCCGCGGAAACGCTCAATACGTCGAGCAGCGTGTCCTTGTATTGCGCAGGGATGAACGGCCCCACGGCGAGGCCAAACGCTTGCTTCGCGAGCGGCGCGCCGAAGCCGAGAAACAGAGCGAGGCCGAGTGCGCTGCCGGCAAGACCGTAGGCGAACGCCTCGGCAAGGAAGGCCGCCGCGATCGAGCCGTTGGGAGCGCCGATCGCCTTCAGGGTGCCGATCTCCCACGCGCGCTGGCGCACCACCAGTAGCATCACGAAATACACGATCACCGCGAGGAGCAGCGCGGAAAGCGCCATGCCCGCCGCCGTCAGGCGCAGCACCGAGCGCGTCGTCGTGGTCTGGAACTCGGCCACGGTCGCAGGGGCGATGATGTCCGCTTGCTCGCCGAGCGCGGCGCGGATCGCGCGCTCGACCGAGGCTACGTTGGCGGCGGAATCGGCCTTGACGTAGAGCCACGACAGTCCCCGCGGCACGCCGTAGATCTCGCGGAACGTGTCGAGCGGCATGAAGAGCTGCATGTCGCCAAAGACATAGCCGCTCGCGTAGACGCCGACGATGGAGAGTTTCGCCGCGGGACGGTCGAGGGCGAAGATCACCGGATGGGTGCGCGTGAGGTCAAGGATGAGCTCGGCGGGGAGCTTATCCGGATGAATCCCCGCCCAGCGCGCGAAACCCTGGCCCATCACCCCGACTCTTTTTCCGCGGTCCGCCGCGGTCAGATCGCGGCCGGCGATGATCCTCCCGGTGCCGGCCTCGCCGTGCGATTCGAGCCGCTTGGTGTCGCCCGGATTGACGCCCACGACCATCGCGAAGTTGTGGCCCTCGGTCGGCGTCATGGCGAGCAGGTACGTCTCGACCTTCTCGACGTACGGGATCGCCTTCACCTTGTCGAGCGCCTCCGGCGGCAGGATGTCCGACTGCGCGACCATGTTGACGTGGCCCATGGAGCCGGCCGCGCGCACCTGAAGCGTCGCGTCCACGCTGCGCTGGAGCGCCGCCGTGTGCGCCTCGACCGCCCGGCCGATCGCGTGCATGACAAGCATCAGGAAGAACCCGGCGCCGATGAGCAGCGTGACCGCCACGAGCCGGGGGACGCTGCGTCCCGCATTGCGAAAGCCGAGCGCCACCATGCTCAGGCCTCGCTCCTCATCGCCTCGACCGGACGCAGCGTCCAGCCCTTCGCTACCGGGTAGAGGCTGCCGAGCGCGGCGAAAGCGATCGCTCCGAGCACGATCCAGGCGAGGGCGCCCAGATCGGCGGCGAGGGGAACGCCGAGCGCCCGGCCGAGTGGCGCGGCGAACGCCGCTGCGACGAGCACCGCGCCGAGCGCGGCGCCGCCGCTCAGGCAAAGCGCCTCGCTGACGAACTGAAGCGCGATCTCGCGGTTCGATGCGCCAATCGCCTTGAGCGTGCCGATCTCCGCCATGCGCTCGCGCATCGCGAGCAGCATGATCGAGACGATCAGCACCGCGCCGATTGCGAAGAGCAGCACCGCGCCGAGCGCGCTCGCGAGCGCCATGCTGCCCAGCGTGGTGCGCGCGGTGGACACCGCTTCGGGCGTGGCGACGACGTCGGCCTCGGGCAGGGCCTTGAGCTCTTCGACCACGCGCTCGACGTTGGCGACCGAGTCCACGGTGACGAAGATCTTCGAGAGCTTCGTCCCGGGATTGAAGGCTTGGCGGAAGACCTCGATCGGCACGAACACGTGGTTGTCGCCGAAGTCGTTGGCCGTGGTGTAGATGCCGATTACGCGAACGCGCTTTGCCCCGATCGCGAGCTCGAGCCGCGCGAGGTCGGCGCCGGCGGGGTCGGCCACGCCGAGGCGCTGCTTGGCGTAGAGCTGTCCTACGATCGCGACCGGGACCGCCGCGTCCTCGGGGCGGAAGGCGCGCCCGGCGAGGATGCGCGCGCTCTCGTAGTCCACTTCGCCGATCGCGCGCAGCGCGGCGCCCGGCTGCAGCCCGATGACCATCGCGTAGACGTTCTTCTTGCGCGCATCCATCTGCGGCGCGTAGATGTATTCGTCCACGCGCGCAATATGCTTGGCGCTCGCCAGGGTGCGCACCCGCGCCAGCGTGTCGGTCGTGAAGTGCTCCTCGCCCACCGGCTTGTCGGCGCCGAAGCCGCCGGTGCCGAAGGCGCCCGCTTCGCGCAGCTCGATCAGGGTGCCTACGCGCGCGTCGAGTGCCGCGATCTGCGTACGCGCGGCGATCGCCGCCTCGATCGCGAGGGCGAGAAAACCGGTGACGCTCGCAAGGAGCAGCACGACCACGGCCGCGCGCGCCCGGCTGCGCCAGGGATTGCGCAGACCGCGCCTGACCGGACCCGCGATTTCGGCGAAACTCATGGCCAAGGGCGACCTTAAACGCCGTACCGCGGTACGGGATCAAGCCCTTTCCGATCGCGCGCTGTGGCAAGGGTCGCAGGGAAGACGAACTTTCAAGTGGGACTTGACTCCGTATCGTGGTACGGGGTTTACGGTTCTGACGGAGCAGCGAACATGCTAGCGATGACCATCGGTGCAGCCGCCCGCCAGTCGGGCGTCGGGGTGGAAACGATCCGGTTCTATGAGCGGAGGCGGCTGATCGCGCAACCGCCCAAGCCGTCGGGCGCCGGCCAGCGGCGCTACACGCCGGAGATCGTCGAGCGTATCCGCTTCATCCGGCAGGCCCAGCATCTCGGCTTTGCGCTGCGCGAGATTCAGGAGTTGCTGTCGCTGGAGGCGAACCCCGCAGCGGACTGCAGCGACGTGCGCCGGCGGGCGCTCGTGAAGATCGAGGAAGTGAGTGCGCGGATCGCGCAGCTCGCAGAGATCCGGAGCGCGCTGGTCCGGCTGCTCGCCGCCTGTCCGGGGAGCGGGGCGCTCGGCCGCTGCTCGATTCTCGAGGCGCTGCGCGTATCGGAACCAACCAAACCCGACCAGCCGGCGCGTCCCTCGCGACGCGCTGGAAAGCGAGGAAACATGAAGGATGCAAATTTCAGAATCGAAGGCATGCATTGCGAAGGCTGCGCGAAGACGATAGAGGCGCTGCTTGAAGCCGAGCCGGGCGTGCAGCGCGCGGCGGTGTCCCTGGACGCGCGTGAAGCCAAGGTGCGATACGACCCGGCGGTGATCGACGATGCAAGGATCGTTGCGGCGATCGAGCGCGCGGGTTACAAGGTCATGAGGGCCGGGCCGTGAGCGAGTTCGGTCTCTTCCAGTTGGTGGTTCTGCCGGCGGCACTCGGGCTGGTGGGGTTCGTGGAGCCCTGCTCGATCGGCTCGAGCCTGCTGTTCGTGAAGTACCTCGAGGACAAGCCGGCGGCCGAAAAAGTGAAGCACACTGCGCTCTTTGCCGCGACGCGCGCGGCCTTCATCGGCGCGCTCGGCGTCGCCGCGGTGGCGGTGGGAGGCGCGTTCGTGTCGTTCCAGAAATCGGCCTGGCTGGTGCTCGGCGTGGTCTATGCGCTCATCGGCGGGATCCTGCTCGCCGGATATGCGCGCAGCCTGATGCTGGCAATCGGTCCGGGCATCGCGAAGCTCGCCGGAGCGCGCGGCTCGGCAGGCATGGGCGTGGTCTTCGGGCTGAACATTCCTGCGTGCGCCGCGCCCGTGCTCGCGGCGCTGCTCGGCGCGGCGGCAGCGACCGGCGCTTCGGGCGCCACCTTGAGCGCGGGTTTCGTCTCGCTCGGGGTGTTCGGCTTCGCACTTTCCGCGCCGCTCGTCGCGGCGGTGTTCTTCGAGCGGGCGCGGCGCGCGATCGACGTGCTCGCACACTGGGCGGGGAGTTTCCCGAAGTGGTCGGGCGTGGTGCTGATCCTGCTCGGCGCCTGGTCGATCTATTTCGGCCTTTTCGTGGAGGTTCCGGTCGCTTGACAAGAATCGAGCCCATGCTGCCCGCTGCAGTCCGGATCGAGGGCGCACCGACTCGCGGCAGATGGTTGAAGCTGTGCGCCGCACTGCTCGTGGCGCTGGCGCTCGTCGCGGCCTACTTGGCGCTGCGCGAAACCGGGCTGCTCGGCACGATCATCGACGAGGAGAGATTGCGCGGGCGGATCGAGGAGCTGGGGCCTGGGGACCGCTCGCGGTCATTGCGCTAATGATCCTCGCAATCCTCGTGAGCCCGATCCCGAGCGCGCCGATCGCCATGGCCGCGGGCGCCGCGTACGGCCATGGCTGGGGCACGCTTTACGTGCTGATCGGCGCCGAGGCGGGCGCGCTGGCCGCGTTCAGCCTGGCTCATCAGCTACGCGGCCGGTCTCACGGCGCTGTCGGTCTGGCGCTTCGCGCTTGCCACGCTTGCCGGAATCGTGCCTGCGAGTTTCCTCCTGGCTCATCTCGGTTTCGAAATGGCGAGCGGCGAAACGGACCGGTTTGTGTACACGGCCCTGGCGCTCGGCCTGATCACCGGGATTCCGGTCGCGGCGGCGCTGGTGCGGGATCGCATGCGGCGGCGACATGGGACACTCGAATGAGGCGCACATGACGCAGGCGGCCACAGCGAAAGTTCAGTACCGCATCGGCGGCATGGCGTGCGGGTTCTGCGTCGCGAGCATCGGCAAGGCGATCGGGCGCATGCCGGGCGTGAAGAGCGTCCATGTGAACCTGGCGCATGAGGAGACCTTGATCGAGTTTGATCCGGGACGCGTCGCGCCCGAGAAGTTCGAGCAGACGCTAAACGAGCTCGGCTATGCGGTGCGCAGCGTCGATCGGTTGCGCGCTTTCGAGGAAGAGCAAGCGGAGCTCGCGCGCAAGCGCGACGATCTGCTGTTTGCGGCTGCGCTCGCGCTGGTGTCGCTCTCGGCCATGGCGCTGATGTGGCTGGAACTCCTGCCGCCGCGCGGCATGGCTTCGCTTTACTGGCTGATGCCGCTGCTTGCGCTCGCGACGATGTTCGGCCCGGGCTGGCAGATCCTCGAGATGGCCTGGGCGAGTCTGCGCCGGGGAATTCTCAATCAGCATGTGCTGCTCGAGTTCGGCGCAATCGCGGGGCTCGCCGGCGGCTTCCTGGGCTACGTCGATCCCGCTTTCCCGGTGCCCGACTTCTTCGGCGTAGCCGTATTCGTCACCGCCTACCACCTGTTGTCGGCCTATGTTTCCGCTCTCGTAAGCGCCCGCGCCTCGCAATCGGTGCGCAAGCTCCTCGCGCTGGTGCCGCCGACGGCCCGGGTGCTGCGCGACGGGGAGGAAACACTGGTCCCGCTGGAGCAGGTACGGCCGGGCGAGCTGGTGCGGGTACGGCCGGGCGAATCGATCCCGGTCGACGGTGTGGTCGTCGAGGGCGCATCCGGCGTGGACGAGAGTCTCGTCACAGGCGAGCCGATCCCGGTCGAAAAATCGCCCGGCGACGAGGTGATCGGCGGCTCGGTCAACCAACTCGGCACGCTCTGGGTCCGCGTGGCGCACGTGGGAGAGGCGAGCTTCCTCAACAAGGTAGCGAGGCAGGTCGAGGAGGCGCGCGCCCTCAAGCCTGGCGTGCTGGTGCTGGTCGACCGCGTCCTGCAGGTCTATGTCCCGGTGGTGCTCGCCTTCGCGGCGGCGGCGTTCGTCGCCTGGACACTCGGCGCGTGGTGGATTCTGGGCGAACCGATGGGCACAAGAGCCGTTTTCGCTTCGCTCGCGGTGCTGGTGATGGGCTATCCGTGCGCTCTGGGCATGGCGACGCCGCTCGCGATGATCCGCGGCGGCGGCATGGCCGCCGAGCGCGGCATCCTGATGCGCGCGGGCGAAGCGTTCCAGGTATTGAAGGACGTGCGCAAGGTCGTGTTCGACAAGACGGGGACCCTGACTGCGGGCAAGCCGGCGGTGGTGCAAGTGCTTGCGCTCAATGGCTGGGAGCGGGTCGATGCGCTGGGACTTGCCGCGGCGGTGGAGGAGGTCTCCGAGCACCCGCTCGCGCGCGCCATTGGCGCCGCAGCGAAGGACGCGAATGCACAGGCTGGCCGGGCGGAGGCGTTTCAGGCGACCCCGGGCAAGGGCGTGACTGCAAACGTCGGCGGACGCAAAGTCTCGGTCGGCAATCCGGCTTTTGCCGAGCAGCGCGGCGCCGATCTTCAGCCGGTGCGCGGCGAGATCGAGCGCATGCAGGCGCAGGCGCAGACCGTGATCGCAGTGGTGGTAGACGGTGTCCTTGCAGCGCTCGTGTCGATCGCGGATCCGCTCAAGCCGGACGCCCGCGCTGCCGTGGCTCGCCTGCGCGAAGCGGGACTCGAGCCCGTCATGCTGACGGGCGACAACCGGCGCACCGCTCGAGCGGTCGCGCGCGCGGTCGGCATCGACGAGTACTACGCGGAAGTGCTGCCGGCGGAGAAGGCGGAAAGAATCCGCGCCCTGCAGCGCGACGGAACACGCGTTGCGATGGTGGGCGACGGCATCAACGACGCGCCCGCCCTGATGCAGGCCGACGTCGGTATCGCGATCGGCGCCGGAACCGACATCGCGATCGAGTCCGCCGACGTGGTGCTGGTAGGCGATCGGCTCGACGCGGTCGCCGATGCCATCGACATCGGCCGCTCCTCCTACCGCAAGACGGTGCAGAACCTTGCGCTCGCTTTTTCCTTCAACGGCATCGGCGTGCCGCTCGCGACCACCGGTCTGGTGCACCCGGTGTGGGCGATGATCGCGATGGCGGCGAGCGTCACCGCGGTGCTCACCAATTCGTTCGCCGGCCGGCTGCTGCCGCGGCGGCGCGCGCGGGAGCGCGCCGCGCTCGACTTCGTCGTAGGCAACATGCATTGCGAGCATTGCCTCGCCACCATCCGCGAGGGGCTGCTCGGACTGGCAGGCGTCGAGTCGGTGACGGGGGATCCGGCGCAAAAGCGGGTGAGCGTCGCCTACCGGCCCGAGGCGATCGGCCCGGAAGGAATCCGCCGGGCGATCCGCGCGCGCGGCTACGACGCAGCGTGAAAGGAGACTGACATGGCATCCAACCTGATTCGCAACATCGTCATCACTGCGCTGGTCGCGGTTCTGGTCGGCGGATTCGTCATCGCGGCGCGGTTCTACACCGGAACCGTCGTGCCGCCGGTGGACGCGTATCTCGACGGCCAGCGCATCCTGTTCATCCACACCGAGGCTTCCGATCCGGGGGTGGCGGACCTGCTCACCAAGATGAAGGGCTCGCCGGTCGTCGTCGTTCCTTCGCTCGCAACGGTGCCGAAGGAGATGCTTGCGCACGCATATGTCTTCAAGAATGGAGTGGTCGGAGAAGGACCATTCAAATTCCAGCCGGACGTGTTCGACAACGCGCCGGGCGCGAGGGGCTACAGCCCGCTGCGCGAGCTCAACCTGGTGAGCTGGAAAGACGAGCGCAAGGCGCGCGAACTCAAACACGCCGATGAAGTGAAAGAGGCCGCGGCGAGCGGCGAGATCACCATCGACAAGCCTGGGGTGGTCGTCAACATGCCGCTGCTCACCTGGCCCGGCGGGCGGCGCTGAGCGGTGGACCTCGACGCGCTCAAGGGCGCGCTCGAGCAGGCGACCTTCGCCTCGCTCGTGGTTGGATTCTCAACCGGTTTTTTCTTCAGCTTCAACCCGGTGGCGCTCGCCGCGATCCCGGTTTCGCTCGCCTGCGTCACGAAGGCGCGCGAGCCGCGCATCGCCATGCTGTACGCGGGCGCCTTCGTGCTCGGCATGCTCGTCGTGCACGCCGCGCTCGGCCTCGCCGCCGGTCTCGGCGGCAGGTGGGTGCAGTCGCTTTTCGGCCGCGAGTGGGGCCTGGTGCTCGGGCCGCTGCTCATCGTGCTCGGGCTCGCGTGGCCGCGGTGGATCCGGTTGCCGCTGCCGCGCATCGCGCCGCGCATGCGGCGCGCCTCGAGCGCCGCGGGCGCCGCCGCACTCGGTGCCGCGTTTTCGGTCGCCGTGTGCCCCTTTTGCACGCCGGTGCTGATCGTGCTTCTCGGTGTCGCGGCGGGTATCGGCTCGCCGCTCTTCGGCGCCTCGCTCCTGTTCGCGTTTGCGGCCGGCCGCACCGTTCCGGTGTTGCTCGGCGGCTGGGCGGTCGGGGTGCTCGAAAACCTGAAGATCCTGTCCCGGTATCAGAAGTGGTTCGAGATCGCTGGCGGCGTCCTCCTTGTGGCCTCCGGGCTCTATCTGCTGAATGCGTACTTCATCGTGATTCCCGGGCTCGCCGTATAGCCGCCGCGCCTTGGGGCGAAGAAATTGCAGCAACGCGCTGCCATCACGGCGCGAAGAGTTCCGTTCGGGCACCGGCGATGATCTGGATTGCCGCGGCGATCGCGAGCCCGGCCATCATTCCCGCCACCGCGATGTCGGGCCACACGCTGCCGGTGCCGAACACGCCGCCGGCTGCCCCGAGCACGGCGAGATTGCCGATCACGTCGTTGCGGGTGCAGAGCCACACCGAACGCATATCGGCGTCGCCGTTGCGAAAACGGAACAGAAGCAGCGCCACTGCGAGGTTCGCGGCGAACGCGACGATCGCCACGGCGCCCATGGTGATCGGTTCCGGCGCCGCGCCGGCCCACATCCGCCAGCCCGCGTAACCGAGGACTGCAGCCCCAAAGACAGCGAGCGCAACGCCCTTGGCAAGCGCCGCGCGGGCGCGCCACGCCCCGCCAAGCGCGATCGCCCCGAGACTGATGGCGTAGTTCCCCGCGTCGGCGAGAAAATCGGCGGCGTCGGCGGCGAGCGCGGAAGAGCCGGACCACGCACTCGCAGAGATTTCGAGCGCGAACATCGTCGTGTTCACCGCCAGCGCCGCCAGGAGAACACGGCGGTACCGGCGATCGCTGGCAGCATCGGCGACCGGGCAGCAGTGCGCGCTCATGGATGGGCACAGTGAAGACCCTGCAGCTACTATAGAGTCAAGCCGGTTCGCGAAAGACCACGATGCGCATAGGAGAAATTGCGACCCTTGCGGGCGTAGAGGTGCAGACGGTCCGCTATTACGAGCGTGCAGGCTTGCTCGAGGCGCCGGCGCGCGCGCCCTCCGGCTACCGCATCTACGGGCCAAAGCACGTCGAAAGGCTCAATTTCGTGCGTCACTGCCGCTCGCTCGACATGCCGCTTGCCGAAGTGAAGCGATTGCTTGCCTTGTCGCGCGACAGGAGTGTGTCCTGCGAGAACGTGAACGAACTGGTGCAGGCGCACCTGGAACGCGTGCGCGCCAAGCGCTCCGCGCTCGCGGCGCTGGAGGCGCGACTCAATGAGCTGCGCGCACAGTGCACGAGTGAACACCGTGTCGCCGATTGCGGCATTCTCGAGCAGCTGATTCATGCCGCCCAGGGGGAAGATGTCTTCTGCCATGATCGCAGACGGAATGCGACCCGATCCGGGGAATCGGATTGCGGGGATTGATCCCGCCGCTGGTGGGGGTAACATTCGGCCGATTGCCGAACCAGGTCCGCAACTCGACCTGGCGCCGCTGTCAAGCGAGGAGAAGACGCCGTGTTGAAATGGCTGGGCGGGAGCAAGCCCGATCACCCGATGTACAACGTGAAGGCGGCCGAGAAAATCCTGGCCGGGCTTCCCGACGACGATCCCGGCAAGACGCTCGAGGAGATCGCCGGCTGGATCGAATCGGTCAGCCAGGCGCCGGATTTCAAGGCCGATGTCCGCATCGCGGTGCTGCAGCTGCTGGACGATGCCGGGTGCGCGCGGCAGGACCGGCTGATCGAACAGTATCTGGGTGCGGCGCGCATCCACGACATGAAATCGCGCGAGCGCTGTCAGAAGGCGTACGAATTCTGGTCCGCGCTCTCGGACGCGTACCTCGCCTGCCTGGCAAGCGACCTGAAGGTCGAGAGCGGATCGTCCTCGGCCACGGACGAGATCGCGTTGCTCATCTGCCGCGGGCTGCGCGCGGTCGCGGCGCAGGAGCGGGTGCGCCATCTCAGCTATCGCCCGGTCGACAAGGAGGTGTGGGCGCGGCTCGCGCGGCTATTCCAGATGGCGGAGCGCACCGCGACCCAGGCGCGCAGCGTCATGGCCTACAAATACGATGGTCAGAACACCAACGCCACGCAGGAACTGCTGCGGCCGCTGATGCTGGAAGTGGTGGCGCCGGAGTCGCTTGCGCCCGAGCACGTGGAACTCGCGGCGCGCACGGTGGCCTCGATCGCGGACGCGTTCGCGATCGGCCGCGAGCCCTCCGGGATGCTGCCATTCTGCGTCGACCTCGCGAAACCGGGCGCGCCGGCGCAATACGGCGACAAGCCGCCCGCCACCCCGACCAGCCGGTATTTCGGCCCGGGGCGCGCGATCGCGCGCGTCGATGAATTGCTGCGCTTCGAGAATGTCGGGCGGCCGTCGGACGAGCGCAAGGCGGGGCAGCAGTTCTCGGCCTGGGACCGGGTCACCGTCCTCAAGCATCTCAAGCGCTACTGGGGCGAAGAGCGGCCTTCGCGCCGAACCGAGCGCGTGCGGGCGCAGGGCGAGCTTTCGGTGCTTCACTCGCTCGATGCGATCCGGACGGTGGTGACGCAGATCGGCACCGATCAGATGGACGACATTGCGGAAACGCGCGGTGCGGGCAAGCAGGTGCTTACGCTGGTGCCGGAAAACGTCGATGTGACTCCTGATACCTGGACCGAAAAGGACCTGAGCGAAGGCGGGCTCGGCGCCGAGGTGCCGCCGCAGAGAAGCGGCTGGGTGAAGATCGGCAAGCTTTGCGGCGTGCGCCGAGCCGACTCGAACCAGTGGTGGGTCGGCATGATCCGGCGCCTTGATGCGACCACGGGGGCGCGCGTCTCGACCGGGATCCAGGTGCTCTCGAAAACGCCGTACTCGATCTGGCTGAAACGCGTCGGCACCGGCGGCAATCTCGCCTCGAGCTGGGCGACCTCGTCCGGTTCCCACCGCTACGATTACGTGGACGCGGTGATGCTCGTGCCGGAAATCGGGGAGGGGGCGAAGAGTTTCGAGCTGGTGATGAAGCCCAAGGACTACATCCCGGACATGGTGTGCGAGGCGCTGCTCGGCGACAAGCCGCGCCTGGTGCGATTCGGCGCGGCGGTGGACACCGGGGAGGACTTCGTGATCGTTTCCTGCCAGTGGGTGTAGTCCGCACGCCGTGACGATCTACTTGCAGGGCGGCGCGGCGCGCGAGGCGCGGGAGATTCCGGTCTCGCCGGTCGAGCGCGAGGCGCGCACGCAGCTCGCGGCCGCCTACCGCGTCTTCGATCTTCTCGGCTGGACCGAGATGATCTTCAACCACATCACGCTGCGCGTTCCCGGGCCGGAACGCTGGTTCCTGATCAATCCGTTCGGGCTGCACTACCGCGAGGTCACCGCCTCGAGCCTGGTGCTGATCGACATCGACGGCCATCCGCTGCGCGAATCGAAGTGGCCGGTGAACCGGGCGGGCTTCGTGATCCACTCCGCGATCCACGGCGCGCTCGACGAGGCGCACTGCGTGATGCACACCCATACCACGACCGGAATGGCGGTGGCCTGCCTGCGGGACGGACTCTCGCCGACCAATTTCTACGCGGCGCAGCTCCACGGCGGCGTCGCCTATCACGAGTTCGAGGGCATCACGGTCGAGCCCGGCGAGAAGGAGCGCCTGGTGCGCGACATCGGCGCGCGGCGTGCGGTCATCCTGCGCAATCACGGCCTGCTCGCCTGGGGCCCGTCGCTGGCGGAAGCGTTCCTCACGCTCTGGACGCTGCAGCGCGCCTGCGACGTGCAGATCGCTGCCAGCGCCGCGGGTGCGCTGCAGCCGATCCGGCACGAGGTGTTCGAGCAGACCGTGCGCGAATCCGGGCCGGGCGAAAAACGCACCTGCGAGGATGTGTTCGCCGCCGTGCTGCGCCTGGTCGACGCCAAGGACCCGTCCTACCGCGACTGACCGGCGGCGTGGCGCGCCGCGCCGAGAAGCGCGACCTGTTCGTTCAGAATGACGTGGACCGGCATCGCCTCGAGAAGCGGTTTCATGCGCCCTTTTGCGCGCAGCGCGTGCAGGAATGGCGGCTCCTTCAGGCGCCCGAGAATCCGCGGTGCGATCCCGCCGCCGAGATAAATGCCGCCGCGCGCCATCAGCTTGAGGCCGAGATTGCCGGCTTCGGCGCCGTACAGCGAAACGAACAGGCCGAGCGCCATGGCGCAGCGCGGCGAGCGATGCTCGAGCGCGGCGCGCACGATCGGCGCCGGATTGGCCTGCTGGTAGAGCGTTTCGGTGAGCGCCGGGTCCTCTTCGCCGCGTCCGCTCTGGTGAAGAAACTGGTAGATCTCGAACAGACCCGAACCCGAGAGGATGCGCTCGTAGCTCACGCGCTCGAACTTTCCGAGCAGATGGCGCAGCAGTTCGACCTCGAGTTCGTTGCGCGGAGCGAAATCGGCGTGCCCGCCCTCGCAGGCAAAGGGCAGATGCCGCTCGCCGTCCCAGTAGCAGCCGGCCTCGCCGAGCCCGGTGCCCGCCGCGATGATTGCGCGGTTGCCGCGCGCGCCGTCGGCGCCCGGACTGAGCGTCGCGATGTCCTCGGGACCGAGCTGCGGCAGTCCGTGGCCGATCGCCTCGAGATCGTTGATCAGTTCCACGCGCGGCAGTCGAAGCTGGGCCGCAAGCCGCTCCGCATCGACGAGCCACGCGAGATTGGTGGTGGCGACGCTACCGCGATGCACCGGCCCCGCGACCGCGAAGCAGGCGCACTCAACCGGCTGCGGGTACGCCGCGACGAACCGCTGCACGATCTCTTCCAGGTTGTCGTGCTTGGCGCTCGCGTAGGCGTGCGTTGCCTCCGTGATCGCGCGCCCGCCAGCGACATCGAACCAGCCCAGGCGCGTATTCGTGCCGCCAATGTCCCCGGCAAGAATCATGGGGCGTCCTTGGCGCGGGCGGCCGGCATGGGTCGCGCGAGGATAGCACCCCGGGGTGCGCGGCGTGGCCGCCGCCCGGTGCCGGGCGCATAATCGGCGGCATCCCGCGGCCGGCCATATTGACGTTAACGTAAACGTCAAGTAGGCTGAGCGTCCTTGCCGGGCGCCCCGGAGGAGGGCCGATGACCGACCTTTCGGATGCGAAGAGCCTGATCTACAAGGCGAAACACAAGATCCGCTTCGTCACCGCGGCGAGCCTGTTCGACGGTCACGACGCCTCGATCAACATCATGCGGCGGATCCTGCAGGGCTCGGGCGCCGAAGTGATCCACCTCGGGCACAACCGCTCGGTCGAGGAAATCGTCACCGCCGCGCTCGAGGAGGACGTGCAGGGCGTCGCCGTCAGCTCCTACCAGGGCGGGCACATCGAGTTTTTCAAGTACATGGTCGATCTGCTGCGCGAGCGCGGCGGATCGCACGTCCGGGTGTTCGGCGGAGGCGGGGGCGTGATCGTCCCGGCCGAGGTCAAGGAGCTGCAGGATTACGGGGTCGCGCGCATCTACTCGCCCGAAGACGGGCAGCGCATGGGCCTGCAGGGCATGATCAACGACATGCTCGCGCGCTGCGACTTCGATCCGTGCGCGCACGCGCCGAAAGACCTCCAGTCGTTGCGAAGCGGCAACGCCCGGGCCCTGGCGCAGATCATCACCGCGCTTGAATTGGGCGTGCTGGACGCAAACCTGAGGGAGTCCCTTCGCGAGGCTGCACAGCAGCACCGCGCACCGGTACTCGGCATCACCGGAACCGGCGGGGCGGGAAAAAGCTCGCTCACCGACGAACTGGTGCGCCGCATCCGCCTCGACCAGGGGGAAGGGCTCAGGATCGCCCTCCTCTCGGTCGACCCCACCCGCAGGAAGACCGGTGGGGCGCTGCTCGGGGACCGCATCCGCATGAACGCGATTCACGGTGCGGGCGTGTTCATGCGCTCGCTCGCCACCCGCGAGACCGGGAGCGAAGTATCGGCGGCGCTCGGCGAGGCGATCGTGGCGTGCCGGGCGGCCGGCTACGATCTGGTGATCGTGGAGACGGCGGGCATCGGCCAGGGCGACGCCGCGATCGTGCCGCATGTCGATGTCTCGCTCTACGTCATGACGCCCGAATTCGGCGCCGCGAGCCAGCTCGAGAAGATCGACATGCTCGATTTCGCCGACTTCGTCGCGATCAACAAGTTCGATCGCAAGGGTGCGGAAGACGCGCTGCGCGACGTGCGGAAACAGGTGCAGAGAAACCGCCAGCTCTTCAAGGTCTCGCCCGAGGCGATGCCGGTCTTCGGGACGATTGCCGCGCGCTTCAACGACGACGGGGTCACCGCCCTTTATCACGCGCTCGCGGCAAGGCTGAAGGAGAAGGGCCTGAAGCTCGCCGCGGGAAGGCTTCCCCGCGTGGAGATCAAGGCTTCGTCCGACGTGCACGTGGTCGTGCCCGCCAAGCGCGCGCGCTACCTCGCCGAGATCGCCGAGTGCGTGCGCGGATACCACCAGCACGCCCGGGCGCAGGCGCGGCTCGCGCGCGAGAGGGTGAGCCTCATTGCCGCCAAGCAGATGCTCGCCAAGGCGGGCAAAGACGGCACGCCGCTCGATCCGCTCATCGACGAGAAAGACGCGCAGCTCGACGCGCGCTCGAAAAAGCTCCTCGAGATGTGGCCGGACACGGTGAAAGCGTATTCGGGCGACGAATACGTGGTGAAGATCCGCGGGAGGGAAGTGCGTACCCGGCTCATCCACGTCTCGCTCTCGGGCACCCACGTACCGAAGGTGGCGCTGCCGCGTTTCGAGGACCCGGGCGAAATCCTGCGCTGGCAACTCGAAGAGAACGTGCCGGGTTCGTTTCCCTTCACTGCGGGGGTGTTCGCTTTCAAGCGCGAGAACGAGGACCCGACCCGCATGTTCGCGGGCGAGGGCGATCCGTTCCGCACCAACAAGCGCTTCCACCTGCTCTCCAAGGACATGCCGGCGAAGCGCCTGTCGACCGCGTTCGATTCGGTGACGCTCTACGGCTTCGATCCCGACGAGCGCCCCGACATCTACGGCAAGGTGGGCAACTCGGGCGTCTCGATCGCGACGCTCGAGGACATGAAGGTGCTGTATTCGGGGTTCGACCTGTGCGACCCGGCGACGAGCGTCAGCATGACGATCAACGGGCCGGCGCCGACGATCCTCGCCATGTTCTTCAACACCGCGCTCGACCAGCAGCTGGAGAAGTTCCGGAAGGACAACGGCCGCGAGCCGACCGAGGACGAGGCCGGGAAGGTGCGCGAGTGGACGCTCTCCACCGTGCGCGGCACGGTGCAGGCCGACATCCTGAAGGAGGACCAGGGTCAGAACACCTGCATCTTCTCGACCGAGTTTTCGCTCAAGGTGATGGGCGACATCCAGGAGTACTTCATTCACCACGACGTGAAGAACTTCTACTCGGTGTCGATCTCGGGCTATCACATCGCGGAAGCGGGCGCGAACCCGCTCTCGCAGCTCGCCTTCACGCTCGCCAACGGCTTCACCTTCGTCGAGGCGTATCTCGCGCGCGGCATGCACATCGACGACTTCGCGCCGAACCTCTCGTTCTTCTTCTCCTACGGGATGGACCCCGAGTACGCGGTGCTCGGACGCGTGGCGCGCCGCATCTGGGCGGTGGCGATGAAGAATCGCTACGGCGCGAACGAGCGTTCGCAGAAACTCAAGTTCCATTCGCAGACCTCGGGCCGGAGCCTGCATGCGCAGGAAATCGCCTTCAACGACATCCGCACCACGCTGCAGGCGCTCATTTCCACCTACGACAACACCAATTCGCTGCACACCAACGCCTACGACGAGGCGATCACCACGCCCACCGAGGAATCGGTGCGCCGCGCGATGGCGATCCAGATGATCATCAACCGCGAGTGGGGGCTGGCGAAGAACGAAAACCCCAACCAGGGCTCGTTCGTGATCGAGGAGCTGACCAGTCTGGTCGAGGAGGCGGTGCTGAAGGAATTCGAGGCGATCAGCTCAAGGGGCGGCGTGCTCGGCGCGATGGAGACGGGCTACCAGCGCTCCAAGATCCAGGAAGAGTCGATGACGTATGAGCACCGCAAGCACGAGGGTTCGTACCCGATCATCGGCGTGAACACCTTCCGCAACCCGCACGGCGACTCCATTCCGCAGAAGCTGGAACTCATCCGCTCGACCGAGGAGGAAAAGCGCTCGCAACTCAAGCGGCTGAGGGATTTCCAGAAGAGGAATTCGAAGGCGGCGCCCGCCATGCTCGAGCGCCTGCGCCAGGCGGTGATCCACGACGAGAACGTGTTCGCGGTGCTGATGGATGCGGTGCGCGTCTGCTCGCTCGGGCAGATCACCCACGCGCTCTTCGAAGTCGGAGGGCAGTACCGCAGGAGCATGTAGGTAGTAACATCGCCCCCATGAGCGCAGTGCTGTCCAGTGAGATTGAATCGCTGCGCGCGCCCCGTCGATCTCGTCACGCCCCCGGGCCTCGCCAATCGGTACTTCCGGCAGCGTGTGGAGCAGGAAAAGACCTTGCTCTATGCGGCTTGAAGCGCGGAATACCTCAGCGACATTCAGACCGCCGCGGAGCGCGTCGAGCGTTTCACCAAGGGCGAGACTTTCGAGCAGTACGTCGCCGACGAGATGCTGCGCTCGGCGGTGGAGCGCCAATTCGGATGCGTTATTGGCTCTGCGGCGGTGCACGCCGAGGAGGCGATCGAGTGAGCGCCTCAGACGCCTGCTTCGTCGAGGACGCACGCGAGCGCGCGCGCGGGCGGGAGCACTTGCACACCGCGGAGCGTGCGCTCGTAGAGCGCGCCGAAATCGCGCGCATCGCCCGTCACGAGGATGTCGGCGCCCGCGTGCACCGCGGCCGCGAGGATCGGCGCGTCCTTGAGCCGCAGTCCCTGCCCGCGCGCCCATTCGACGAGCGCCGCAGGCGCCTCGGCGACCCGCTCGACGCCCGCCAGCAGCTCGGCAAGCCGGCCTTCGTAGCCCTTCGACTTGAGCGCGAGATTGCGTCGTGCTTCTTCCAGCGCGTGGGCCGAGGTTTGCAGCGCGCACCTGCCCGCGCGAGCGAGAACGACGAGCGCCTGCGCGTTGCCGGCCTCCTGGTGGGCGGCGCTGAAGACGACGTTGGCGTCGAGAAAAAGCTTCAACGGCGACGCCGGCGCAGCGCCTTCTGCACCCGCTTCGCGTCCGCCGCGGAGATCCGGTTGGCTTCCTCGAACTCTTTCAAGCGGGCGTCGGAATACAGCTCGACGGGATATACCGCCGCCGGCCGCAGGATCACCGCGCCATCGTCGGTCGCTTCGACCAGCAGCGTCGCCTTGCCCTCCAGCCCGAGCTTGCGCAGCACCGAGGCGGGCAGCGAAACCTGCCCCTTCTTGCCGAGCTTGACGACATCCATGGGTGCCTCCAATTTCCGGATTCCCGGATTATGGCATATCCGGCACCGTGCGCGAGTTCGCCCAGCGCGGCAAGGCCGCCTGGGCAAGGCTGCCAATCCGTTTGACATATGTCACTTCAAGGGATAAAGTGACACATATGGAAAAGACACAGGTATACCTGCGCAAGGAGGAACTTGCCGCGCTGCGCGAAGCCGCGGCCCGCTCGGGGCGGAGCGTAGCGCAGCTGGTTCGGGACGCTGTCCGAAAGGTTGTGCTCAAGCCGCAGGCTGAGGGTCCGGTCGCAATCTGGGACGGCGAGCCGAAGCGCCTGTCCGTGGAGCACGACACCGTTCACGACGAGCCCTGATGCGGCAGCGCGAGGCCGCTTTCGTCGACAGCGGAGCGTGGATCGCGCTTGCGCTTTCGCGGGATCCTCTCCACGCGCAAGCGCGGGAGCAGTGGGAAATTCTGCAGGGTGCCGGTGCGAAGCTTCATACCTCCCTTCCCGTGGTCATGGAGACATTCACCTTTCTTGACCGCAATGCCAACCGGGACGTGGCCTTGAAGTGGAAGGGTTCGATCTACAAGCCTGGAACCGTCAAGATCCTTGCCTGCGAGTTGCGCGATCTGGAGCAGTCCTGGGAATATTTCCGGCGCCCGGACCTGCACAAGCTGTCTGCCGTGGACGCCACCAGCTTCACCATCATGAGGCGCGCGCGCATTCGGCTTGCGTTCGCGTTCGATCACCACTTCGCGGTTGCCGGTTTCAGGTTGGTCGCATAGCGCCGTCGGCATCGCGCATGACCCGGTATTGATGCGGGCCCAACGGATACATTCCATAACACGCGAGCGGTAGCCGTGCCGGCGAAGCGCGGCAAGCGAAAGCGCGTGCGCAGCGTTGCAGGCGAGGTCGAAGCGGCTTTCGAACGAGTTGGATGTGTTCGTTGCGTCCGTCCGCTTGTTGCGACCCGCTTGCCGCCTGCGCGGCGAGCATGGAACCCCGCGGCGCGCCGGCTCAGCGCTCGCTGTCGCCCCAGAGCGGCTTTGCGAGCGACTCGGTGAACGCGCCGAACATCAGATTGAAGCTCACGCTGATCCGCATCCGGTCGCTCCGGTTCGGATCGACCGAGTGCGGCAGCCAGGCGGCGAACAGGAGGAGCGTCCCGTCGCGCACGGGCAAGACGACCTGATCGGTATTCTCGGCAGTCAGCTCGGTGACCGGCGGACGGATGATGGCGGTCTGCGGTCGCGGATCGTGGAAATTGATGCTATCCGCGCCGGCAGGCGCCTGGACGTAGTACACCCCGGAGAGGAAGTTGTTCGGATGCGCGTGCATGCGGTGCGCGGCGCCCGGGGCGTTGACGTTCGCCCAGCAGCCGGTGAGTCCGAGCGAGGCGGTGCGGACGCGCAGGAACTCCAGGATGGCGCCCGCCACCCCCTCGATTACGGCGACGAGGGGAGCAAGTTCCGCAAGGCGGTGCAAATCCACTGCGGACTGCCAGCTTTGTCCGCCGGCGAGAGCGAGGCGGCCTTCGTGCATCGCGGCGAGCTTGGCCAGGATCGCGCGGTCGAGCGGCTCGTGGAATTCGCGCTTGAGCTGGGCCTTCCAGACCAGGCACGGAAACATCGGCACGACGGTGGAGCTTTCGATCTCTGCCCGCGAACCCATGGCAAGCCTCGGCGCCGGAAATCAAAACAGGACTATACTAGTCCGGATTGGGGAAGTCGGTTCCAGGAGCCTTGTCCCATGTTCAAGCTGAGCAAACTTGCGGATTACGGCACGCAGATCATGGCTTGCCTGGCACGCGAGCCTGATCGCGTCATGAGCGCAGCCGAGATCGCGCTCGAGACACGGCTCGCGCCCCCTACCGTGAGCAAGGTGCTCAAGCTGCTCGGCCGGCAAACGCTGGTCAGCGCCCAGCGCGGCAAATACGGCGGCTACCTGCTTGCGCGTCGTCCGGGCCAGATCTCCCTGGTCGAGATCATCGACGCGGTCGAGGGCCGCTACGGCCTCACCGAGTGCGCAAGCGCCCCCGGGCTGTGTCGCCAGGAGAGCTCGTGCGCGGTTCGCGGACACTGGCTGCGCGTGGACCGCGCGCTGCGCCGCACGCTCGAGGGGCTCACCCTCAAGCAGATGCTTGAGCCCGAGTCGACGGCGAAGACCGCAATCGTGTTCCGGTAGCGCGGAGCGGTGCGCAAATGGTGCTGGAAATGCCCCTGTCCGCAAGAGGCCAGCTCGAGCGCTGGGCCGAGGAGGGCTACCCGCGGGAGCGCTGCGGGCTGCTCCTCGGGCAGGCGGGCGACGGCGTGGTGCGCGTCGCGGAAGTGACGCATGCCCACAACCTCGATGCCGGGCGCGCGCGCGACCGCTATGCGCTCGATCCGGACGATTACCTGCGCGCCGATGCGCGCGCACGCGCGCATCGGCTCGAGATCGTGGGCGTCTGGCACACCCATCCCGATCATCCGGCGCGCCCCTCGGCGAGCGACCGCGCGCAGGCGTGGGGCGGCTGGTCCTATCTGATCCTTTCGGTGAGCGCGCAGGGCGTGCAGGCCATGCGCTCGTGGCGGCTCGAAGGCAAGGACTTCATCGAGGAGAGCTTCCGGTCATGAGCACGATCAAGGTCCGCATCCCGATGCCGTTGCGCACCTATACGGGCGGCGCGGGCGAGGTGGAGGTCGAAGCGCGCGACGTGCGCGAAGCGCTCGCCGCGCTGGGCGCCGCCCACGACGGCGTGCTGGCGCGAGTGCTTTCGGCGGAAGGCGAGCTGCGCCAGTTCGTCAACGTCTTCGTGGGAAGCCGCAACATCCGCTCGCTCGAAGGGCTGTCGACGCCGCTCGCCGAGGGCGACGTGGTCGCGATCGTGCCCGCGGTCGCGGGCGGGACGATGAAGGCGCGCGAGCGCCGCCTCATCGAGTTGAAGGCGCGCATTCCGGAGGTCTCTCCGCAGGAGGCGATTGCGCTTCAGGGGCGCGGCGCGGCGCTCGTCGACGTGCGCGAAGCCGACGAGATCGCGCAGGGCAGCGCGCCGGGCGCGCTCCGGCTGGGGCGAGGCTTTCTCGAGCTGCGCGTGGAGGAGATGGTGCCCGATCCCGCGCGCCCGATCGTCGTCATGTGCGGCACCGGCACGCGCTCGCTGTTCGCCGCCGAGGACCTCGCGCGCCTGGGCTACGCCAGCGTGTGCTCGGTCGCCGGAGGGTTCGCGCGCTGGAAGAGCGAGGGCCTGCCGGTCGAAGTGCCGTTCGCACTCGACCGCTCGGCGCGCGAGCGCTACTCGCGGCACCTGCTGATGCCGGAGGTCGGCGAGGCCGGCCAGACGAGACTGGTGCGCTCGAAGGTGCTGCTGGTGGGCGCGGGCGGGCTCGGTTCGCCCGCCGCCTATTACCTCGCCGCGGCCGGGGTCGGAACGCTCGGCCTGGTCGATCACGACGTGGTGGACCGCAGCAACCTGCAGCGCCAGATCCTGCACACCGACGCGCGCGTCGGAACGTCGAAAGTCGCCTCGGCGCGCCAGGCGCTCGAGGCGCTCAATCCTGCGGTCAGGGTTGCGGGACACGAGGCGCATCTGACGAGCGCGAACGTCGAGGAGATCCTCGGCGGCTACGACGTGGTGGTGGACGGCTCGGACAACTTCCCCACCCGCTACCTCGTGAACGACGCATGCGTGAAGCTCGGCATCCCGAACGTGCACGGCGCGGTGTTCCGCTTCGAGGGCCAGGTGGCCGTGTTCTGGCCGGGCCGCGCGCTGCATCCGGGGCCGTGCTATCGCTGCCTGTATCCCGAGCCGCCGCCGCCGGAGTACGCGCCCTCGTGCGCCGAGGCCGGCGTGCTCGGCGTGCTTCCGGGGGTGATCGGGCTCCTGCAGGCCACCGAAACGGTCAAGTTGCTGCTCGGGATCGGAGAGCCCCTGGTGGGCCGGATGCTCTATTTCGACGCGCTGCGCGCGAGCTTTTCCGAGCTTACGCTGGAGCGGGATCCGCACTGCCGATACTGCGGCACCGGGCGCGAATTTCCCGGCTACATCGACTACGAGCAGTTCTGCGCGCGCGCGGCGGCATGAAGCGCGAATCTCCCGGGGCCCGGGCGGCGCAGGCGCTGATCGAGGGCGTCGGCAATACGCCGCTGGTGGAGCTGCAAATCGCGCAGCGCGCGGGGCGCGGCGCGCGAATTTTCGCCAAGCTGGAGAGCGTGAATCCGGGCGGCTCGGTCAAGGACCGGCCGGTCGCGCGCATGCTGCTCGAGGCAGTGGCCGCTGGCCGTTTCGTCGGCGGGCGGCGGCTGCTCGATTCGTCCTCGGGAAACGCCGGGATCTCGTATGCCATGCTCGGCGCGGCGCTCGGCGTCCCGGTGACGGTCGTGATGCCCGGCAACGCCAGCCAGGAACGGCTCGACCGTATCGCCGCGCACGGCGCCGAACTGGTGCTCACCGATCCGATCGAGGGCTACGACTTCGCGCTGCGCGAGGCGCATCGGCTCGCGACCGAACAGCCCGAGCGCTACTGGTACTGCGATCAGTACAGCAACCCGGACAACTGGCGTTCGCACTACGAGGGCACCGGCGCGGAAATACTGGCGCAGTTCGATGCCGCCGCGGGCGCGTTGCCCGACGCGTTCCTCGCCGGCGTGGGAACCGGCGGCACGCTCACCGGCGTGGGCCGCAGGCTCCGCGAGGCGCGGCCCGAAATCCACATTGCGGCGGTCATTCCGGAGACCTTTCCCGGCATCGAGGGCCTGAAGCCGCTCGGCCATCCCGGCGACATCGTGCCGAAAATCCTCGACGAGTCGCTGATCGACGAGCGCATCGCGGTGACGCTCGACGAGGCGGTCGCGGTCTGCAGGGAGCTCACCGCCGAGGGCCTGTTCGTCGGGCCCTCCTCGGGCGCGTTCGTGCAAGGTGCGCTGAGGCTTGCCGCGAGCGGCCGCTTTCGCACCATCGTGACCGTGCTCTCCGATACCGGCGAGCGCTACACGTCGACGGGGATGTGGCGGCGCCGGCTCGGCGACTCGCGGCGTCAACTTCCGTAGCGCTTCAGGCCCCCGACATCGATGACCGTCACCCCGCCGTACTCGACCCGCAGCAGGCCGCTCGCTTCCAGCGCGTGCAAGGCCTGGTTGACGCGCTGGCGCGATACGCCGGAAAGAAACCCGATCTCCTCCTGCGACACGTGCAGCCGCTGCCCGATGCCCGGATAGAGGAACGGGTTGAACAGCCAGGCGAGGCAGCGCGCGACGCGCGCGTCGGGATCAAGCAGCCGTTCGTATTCGAGCATGGCGATGAACTGCGCCAACCGCTCGTTCAGTTGCAGCAGCAGAAAGCGGTTGAAGCCGATGCTCGAGTCGAGCAGGTGATAGAAGGTCGCGCGCGGCATCAGGGCGACCCGTGAATCGCGCAGGGCGACCGCGTCGTAGCGCCGCGGCTCGGTTCTGAGCAGCGAGCCTTCGCCGAACCAGCCGCCCGCGGGAACGCCCGTGAGGGTCGCGAGCTTTCCTTCCGGCGAGCCGATGCTCAGCTTGAGCAGTCCCTCGACGACCCCGATCCAGTGCTCCACCGGCTCGCCCCGGCTGCACACGTAGGCGCCTGCCGGTACGGTTCGCTCGACGGTCTCGGCGCGCACGCGCTCCAGTTCGGCGGTTCCGAGGTCGCGTGCCCAGATTGATCCTTCAATAACTTCTGCGAGCCCTGGCAAGGGATTGTCGCCGCAATGACAGAATTGGGCCGAGAATCGGCTACAGTTCCGGCGGCGTCAAGGGTATGTAAGAATAGGCGCGCCCACGACGAAGGCTCTTGGAGGGGGTCAGCATGTCGGAAGATCTTTCCGGCCTGGATACGTTCCCGAAACTGTTGCTGCACCACGCCCGGGTGCGCGGCGACCGTCCTGCGATGCGCGAGAAGGACCTCGGCATCTGGCAGACGTGGACCTGGAAGGAGCTCGCGACGGAAGTGCGCGCGCTCGCCTGCGCGCTCGCCGCGCAGGGTTTCCGGCGTGGCGATCACCTGGCGGTGGTCGGCGACAACCGGCCGCGGCTGTACGCGGCGATCTGTGCCGCGCAGTGCCTGGGCGGCATCCCGGTGCCGCTGTACCAGGACGCGGTCGCCGCCGAAATGGCGTTCCCGATCCAGAATGCGGAGATCGGCTTCGCGGTTGCGGAAGACCAGGAGCAGGTGGACAAGCTGCTGGAAATCCTGCCCCAGTGCCCGACGCTGAAGCACATTTACTACGACGATCCGCGCGGCATGCGGCATTACAGGGCGCCCGAGCTCATGAGCTACGAGAAGCTGCTCGAGCTGGGGCGCGAGGCCGAGCGGCGCGAGCCGGGCTTTTTCGAGGCCGAAGTCGCCAAGGGCGCCGGGGTCGCGACGGCGGCCATGTTCTTCACCTCGGGGACGACCGGGGTGCCCAAGGGCGTGGTTCTGACGCACCACGCGCTCATCGATCGTGCCATCGCCGCGGCGCAGATGGAGGGGCTCGACGACCGCGACGTCGTGCTCGCGTACCTGCCGCCGGCCTGGATCGGGCAGAACATCTTCTCCTACGCGCAGCCGTTCGCCACCGGTTACTGCATCTGCTGCCCCGAGTCGGCGGCGACCGTGATGAACGACATGCGGGAAATCGGGCCGACCTACTACTTCGCGCCGCCCCGGGTGCTCGAAGCCCTGCTCACGCAGGTCTCGATCCGCATGGAGGACGCGGGCAGTGTGAAACGCTGGCTGTACCGCTACTTCATGGGGGTTGCGAACCGCGTCGGCGGCGCGATCCTCGATGGCAAGCCGGTGCCCGCAGGCGAGAGGCTGCTCTACCGGCTGGGCGACCTGCTCGTGTACGGGCCGCTGCGCAACGTGCTCGGCATGAGCCGGGTGCGCGTTGCCTACACCGCGGGCGAGGCGATCGGGCCGGACCTGTTCAAGTTCTTCCGCTCGATCGGCATCAACCTCAAGCAGCTCTACGGATCAACGGAAACGAGCGTGTTCGTCTGCATCCAGCCGAACGGGCAGGTCAAGCCCGACACCGTGGGGCCGGCGGTGAAGGGCGTCGAGCTCAGGTTCACTCCGTCGCGCGAGCTGGTGATCCGCTCGCCGGGGCTGTTCAAGGAGTACTACAAGAATCCGCAGGCGACGGCCGAAGCGAAGGACACCGAAGGATGGTTCCACACCGGCGACGCCGGCTACTTCGACGCCGACGGCCACGTCAAGATCATCGACCGCGTCAAGGACGTCGGCCAGCTCAACGACGGCACGCTGTTCGCGCCGAAATACCTCGAGAACAAGCTCAAGTTCTTCCCCTACATCAAGGAGACGGTCACGTTCGGCCAGGGGCACGATTACGTCTGCGCCTTCATCAACATCGATTTCGAGGCGGTCGCCAACTGGGCCGAGCGGCGCAACCTGGCCTATTCCGGGTACACCGATCTCGCCTCGCGCGAGGAGGTCTACGATCTGGTGCGCGAATGCGTGGAAAAGGTCAACGCCGATCTCGCCCAGGAGTCCGAGGTGGCGAATTCGCAGATCCGGCGCTTTCTCATCCTGCACAAGGAACTGGATGCCGACGACGGCGAGCTGACCCGGACCCGCAAGGTGCGCCGCGGCTTCATCGCCGAAAAATACCAGCCGCTGCTCGACGCGCTGTACGGCGGCAAGGACGTCTGCCACATCGAGACGCAGGTGCGATTCGAGGACGGGCGCACCGGGATGATCAGCGCCGACCTCAGGATCGTCGACGCCAGGGTGGTGCGCGCGCTGGCGCGGGCGGCCTAGCGGCCGCGAGCGCTTTCGCGCGAACGAGCGATGAGCGAAGGATCGTTCCAGGAGCGGCTCACGTTCCACGAGTCCATCGAGACGATGGAGGTGGACTTCTCCCACATGACGTTCTCGCAGCCCGCCGACGTGGACCTGGTGTACGACCAGATCGACCAGCGCGCCACCGCGAGCGGGCGGCGCTGGTACTTCATGGTGAATTACACCGGGTGCGTGATCGGCCCGGAAGCCTGGCCGCGCTTCGCGGCGCGCGGCAAGAACGCCAACATCCTCTACGGCCTGGGCTCGGTGCGCGTCGGGGCGAGCTCCGAGACGCGCGAGGCGATCCGCAGCGATGCCGGGCGCGCCATGTTCCGCGCCAACATCTTCGAGACCCGGGACCAGGCGCTGATCGCGCTCGGGGAGATGCGCAAGCGCCGCGCCTTCGCCGGCGAGGAGGCGATCGAGCACTACATCCGGGTCGAGGACGTGCACCTGAGCTTCGGCGGGGTCAACGCGCTGATCGGCGTCGGCTTTCACGTCAATCGCGGCGAAATCTCTTCGATCATCGGGCCGAACGGCGCCGGCAAGAGCTCGATGCTCAACGTGATCAGCGGCTGCTACCGCGCGAGCCGCGGCAAGATCATCTTCGAGGGCAAGGACCGCACGCACCTGCGCGCCGACGAGGTGGCGCGCCTCGGCTTCGCGCGCACCTTCCAGAACATCGCGCTCTTCAAGGGCATGAGCACGCTCGACAACATCATGACCGGGCGCTCCTACATGATGAACGGCAACTTCCTCAGCCATGCGCTGTACCTCGGACAGGCGCGCAGGGAAGAGATGCTTCATCGCGAGCGGGTCGAGCACATCATCGATTTCCTGGAGATCCAGGCGATCCGCAAGACCCCGGTCGGGCGGCTGCCGTACGGGCTGCAGAAGCGGGTCGAGCTGGCGCGCGCGCTGGCGATGGAGCCGAAGGTGCTGCTGCTCGACGAGCCGATGGCGGGGATGAACCGCGAGGAAAAGGAGGACATGGCGCGGTTCGTGCTCTCGGTGAACGACGAGCTGGGCACCACGATCATTCTCATCGAGCACGACATGGGCGTGGTCATGGACATTTCGACGCACGTCGTCGTGCTCGACCACGGCGAGAAGATCGCCGAGGGCACGGCCGACGAGGTGCGCAGCGATCCGCTCGTCATTCGCGCCTACCTGGGAGAGGGCTGAAGCGGCTATGGGGTTCTTCTTCGAAGTCTTCGCAGGCGGCCTGCTCGCGGGCGTGATGTACTCGCTCGTGGCGCTGGGGTTCGTGCTGATCTACAAGGCCTCGGGCGTGTTCAATTTCGCCCAGGGCGCGATGGTCTTTTTCGCCGCGCTCACGTTCGTCTCGCTCGTTGAGCGCGGCATGAACTTCTGGCTCGCGATCGCGGTCACGCTCGCGGTGATGGTGGTTCTGGGCGTCGCGATCGAGAAGGTGGTGCTGCGCCCGCTCGTCAACCAGCCGCCGATCACGCTGTTCATGGCGACGATCGGGCTCACCTTCGTGCTCGAGGGCCTGTCGCAGCTCGTGTGGGGCTCGCAGCCGCACGGTCTCGAACTGGGCATTCCCGACGTCCCGATGGAGTGGCTCTCGCAGTCGGCGGGCGTCAACATCAGCCAGTTCGACGTCTTCGCCGCGGTGGTGGCGGGCGTGATGGTGGCCTCGCTCGCGGTGTTCTTCCAGTACACGCGCATCGGCCGCGCGCTGCGTGCCGTGGCCGACGACCACCAGGCGGCGCTCGCGGTCGGCATCCCGCTCAAGAACATCTGGGCGATCGTGTGGGCGGTGGCCGGCTTCGTCGCGCTGGTCGCCGGGCTCATGTGGGGCGCGCGCAACGGCGTGCAGTATGCGCTCACGTTCATCGCGCTGAAGGCGCTGCCGGTGCTGCTCATCGGCGGCTTCGAGTCGGTGCCCGGCGCGATTCTCGGCGGCCTCATCATCGGCGCCGCCGAGAAGCTCGCCGAGGTGTACATCGGGCCGTATTTCGGCGGCGGGCTCGAGTCGTGGTTCGCCTACGTCATCGCGCTGCTCTTCCTGCTGGTGCGGCCCGAGGGGCTGTTCGGCGAGAAGCGCATCGAAAGGGTGTAGCCATGCTCTACCGCGAAGCCGGGCAGTTCAAGAGCACCTACGAGGCGGACCAGCAGATCTTCCCGATCCGGCAGGACCGGATCGCGTTCTGGGTCCTGATGGCGGTCGCGTTCGGCGCGATCCCGCTGGTGGCGAACCAGTACTGGCTCGCCGCGATCCTGACCCCGTTCCTCATCTTCTCGCTTGCCGCGCTCGGGCTGAACATCCTCACCGGCTACGCCGGGCAGCTCTCGCTCGGCACCGCCGCGTTCATGGCGGTGGGCGCGTTCATGGCCTACAACTTCGAGCTGCGCTTTCCGCCCCAATGGCCGATCCTCGGCTCGATCGTGCTCGCGGGACTGTGCGCGGCCGCAGTCGGGATCGTGTTCGGCCTGCCGAGCCTGCGGATCAAGGGCTTCTACCTCGCGGTGGCGACGCTCGCCTGCCAGTTCTTCGTGCTGTGGGCGCTGCAGCGCTTCGGCTGGTTCTCGAACTACTCGGCCTCGGGCGTCATCACCGCGCAGACGCCGGTCGCCTTCGGCTACACGTTCGACACCCCGCGCGAGAAGTACGTGCTGACGCTCGCCATCGTGACGCTGATGGCGCTCGCCGCCAAGAACATGATGCGCAGCGAAACCGGGCGCGCCTTCATGGCGGTGCGCGACATGGACGTCGCCGCGGAGGTGATCGGGATCCCGATGATGAAGACCAAGCTGCTCGCCTTCGCGATCAGCTCGTTCTATTGCGGCGTGGCCGGGGCGCTGTACGCATTCTGCTACCTCGGCACGGTCGAACCCGAGGCGTTCAACCTGGACCTCTCGTTCCGGGTGCTCTTCATGATCATCATCGGCGGCGTCGGCTCGATCCTGGGGTCGTTCCTCGGCGCCGCCTTCATCACCCTGTTCCCGATCTTTCTGAACCTGTTCTTCGGCTGGGTGTCGCACGCCATAGACGTGGAAATCCCGCACCGGGTGCTGTCCAACGTCGAGCTGATCATCTTCGGCGGGCTGATCGTGTTCTTCCTGATCGTAGAGCCGCACGGCATGGCCCGCCTGTGGCAGATCGGCAAGGAGAAGTTGCGGCTCTGGCCCTTCCCGCACTAGGGCGAAAGGGCTAAGATTACGCGTCCCGCACAGTGGGCCATCTAAATTAGAGGAGGCTGAATCATGAAACGCACCACGATGACGCTGGCCGTCGCGGCGGCGGTCTTTTCGGGCGGCGCGCTCGCGCAGGCCAAGGAGCAGTTCATCCCGGCCAATTTCTACTGGGTCGGGCCGTACGCCCCGGGCGGATCCGGCTTCGGCGGCGGCATGGTCGACTACTTCGCGTTGCTCAACGAGCGCGACGGCGGCATCAACGGCGTCAAGCTCACGTGGGAGAAGTGCGAGACCGAGTACAACAACGCGCGCGGCGTGGAATGCTACGAGCGCTCGAAGAAGAAGGGCCCGACCGGCGCCACGGTGATCCATCCGCTTTCGACCGGGATCACCTATTCGCTGATCGAAAAAGCGACCCAGGACAAGATTCCCGTGATCTCGATGGGATACGGACGCACCGACGCCTCCGACGGGCGCGTCTTTCCCTACATCTTCCCGCTGATCACGAACTACTGGTCGCAGAACACCGCCAAGATCAAGTTCATCGGCCAGAAGGAAGGCGGGATGGACAAGCTCAAGGGCAAGAAGATCGTGAACGTGTATCACGACTCGGCCTACGGCAAGGAAACCATCCCGGTGCTCGACGCGCAGGCGAAAAAGTACGGCTTCGAGGTGACGCACATCGCGGTGCCGCATCCGGGCAACGAGCAGCAGGCGCAATGGCTGCAGATCCGCCAGATCAAGCCCGACTGGGTGATCCTGCGCGGCTGGGGCGTGATGAATCCGACCGCGCTCAAGGCGGCGCAACGGGCCGGCTTCCCGCGCACCAAGATCGTCGGCGTATGGTGGTCGGGCGCCGAGGAAGACGTGATCCCGGCGGGCGATGCCGCCAAGGGCTACTTCGCGGCCGGCTTCAATCTGCCGGGCACGAACTTCCCGGTGATGCAGGACCTCCAGAAGTACGTCTACGCCAAGGGCAAGGGCGAGATGGAGGACAAGTCCCGCCTCGGCTCGGTCTATCACACGCGCGGCATCGTGGCGGGCATCGTGACGACCGAAGCGATCCGCGTGGCGCAGGAGCGCTTTGGCAAGGGCAAGCCGATCACGGGCGAGCAGATGCGCTGGGGCATCGAGAACCTCAACATCACCGACGCGCGCATCAAGGAGCTCGGAGCGGTCGGCCTGATGTCCGCGCTCAAGGTGTCCTGCCTTGACCACGAGGGCGGCGGCGCCGTGAAATTCATGCAGTGGGACGGCAGGAAGTGGAACGTGGTCACGGACTGGATCAGCACCGACCAGTCGATCGTGCGGCCGATGATCGAGACCTCCGCGGCGCAGTACGCGAAGGAAAAAGGCATCACCCC
>Ga0209399_10000255_pt1 | contig 33554 bp, 29 predicted proteins | sample OV2TP3_FD_184130 | JGI IMG/M metagenome (GOLD analysis project Ga0209399, IMG submission 184130) | Hot spring microbial communities from Beatty, Nevada to study Microbial Dark Matter (Phase II) - OV2 TP3 (SPAdes) (version 3) | ecosystem: Environmental > Aquatic > Thermal springs > Hot (42-90C) ... | reverse complement strand
TTCGTGTACTGCGTCGTGGTCGGCATCTTTTCCGCCTACATCGCCGGCCGCGCGCTGGGGCCGGGCGCGCAGTACCTGGAGGTGTTTCGCCTGGCCGGGTGCGCTGCGTTCGTCGGCTACGCGCTCGCGCTGTGGCAGAACTCGATCTGGTACAAGCGCGCCTGGCGCACGACGCTCAAGATGACGTTCGATGGCCTGGTGTACGGCCTGCTCACCGCGGGGGCGTTCGGCTGGCTCTGGCCGGCCACCTGAATCTATTGGTGGTACGAAGTGACGCGGTCGACTTCTTCCTTCGAGCCCAGCACGACCGCGACGCGCTGATGCAGCGCCTTGGGCTGCAGGTCGAGGATGGGGCTGCGGCCGTCGGTCGCGGCGCCGCCCGCCTGCTCGACGATGAACGACATCGGGTTCGCTTCGTACATCAGGCGTAGCCGCCCCTCCCTGTTCTTGGCGTCGCGCGGATACATGAAGATGCCGCCGCGCGAGAGCACGCGGAACACGTCCGCCACCATCGAGGCGACCCAGCGCATGTTGAAGTCCTTGCCGCGCGGCCCTTCCTTTCCCGCCAGGCATTCGTCGATGTAGCGCTTCACCGGCGCCTCCCAGCGCCGCATGTTGGAAGCGTTGATCGCGAACTCGGTGGTTCGCTCCGGGATGCGGATTTCGGGGTGCGTGAGCACGAACGTGTAGGTCTCGCGATCGAGCGTGAAGCCGTAGCTCCCGTCGCCCACGGTAAGCACGAACACGGTGGTCGGGCCGTATACCGCGAAACCGGCCGCGATCTGCCTGCGCCCGGGCTGCAGGAACGCCTGCTCGGTCGGCTCGCACGCCCTGCCGTCGGCCATCAGGGGGCAGGGCAGCACCGAGAAGATCGTCCCGACCGAGATGTTGACGTCGATGTTGGAGGAGCCGTCGAGCGGGTCGAAGAGCAGCAGGTACTGCCCGCGCGGGTAGTGTGTCGGGATGGGGTGGGGATTTTCCATTTCCTCGGAAACGAGCGCGGCGAGGTTGCCGCCCCATTCGTTCGCCTCGAGCAGGATCTCGTTCGAGAGCACGTCGAGCTTTTTCTGCGCTTCGCCCTGCACGTTGTGCGAGCCCGCGGCGCCCAGCCCGTCGGCGAGCGCGCCCTTGTTGACCCGCGTGCTGATCGCCTTGCAGGCGCGCGCGATCGTCTCGATCAGGAGCCGCAGGTCGGCGTTGATGCGTCCGGAGCGCTGGCGCTCGATCAGGAACTGGGACAGCCCGTGCAGGCGCATGGTGCGATTCTACCGTGCGCGCAGATCGCGCCGCCGCGCCAGCACGGCTCCCGTGAGCAGGAACCCGGACATCAGCCAGAAGACCGGTCCCATGCCGAGCGCGGCGCCGAGCGCGCCGAAGGCAAGCGGCAGCAGCGTGTGGCTCGCGTTCATCATCGTCGTGCGTACGCCGACCACCTCGCCCTCGCGGCCGGCGGGCGAAGCGACGTAGAGCAGGGTCATGATCATGGGCTGCGCGCAGCCCAGCCCGACGCCGAGCAGGAACGAAAGCGCCATGAGGAGCGGTACCTGCGTCACGAAGGGAAAGAGCGAATAGGCGACGCCCGAAATCGCGAGCGCCACGGTCACCACCGTCCATTCGCGCACGCGGCGCGCGAGTGCCGGCATCACCAGGCGCACCGCGAAAGTAGCCGCGGCAAACGAGCCCATGACGACGCCGATGGTGGAAGCCGAGAGCCCGATCCGCGAGCCGTAGATCGGGACGACGAAGGTGTAGAGGTCCCAGCCCATCGCGAGCAGCCCGCTTGCGATGAAGGCGGCGCGCAGCCGCGGCTCGCGCAGCAGATCCATGACGCGCCGCTCTCCCGGCTCGGCGCGCGCGCCGTGGCCGTGCGGCAGCCCCGCGCGCTTCAGGTAGAGCAGCACGAGGCCCGCAGCGGGGAACGCGGCGAGCAGGAGAAAGGCAAGGCGGTGGCTGGTGGCATCGATCGCGAAACCGGCAAGCAGAGGCCCGCAGAACCCGCCGATCGAGAAGCCGAGCGCGAACCAGCTGAAATTCACCGTGCGGTCGGCGGGCGTGCCCATCGCCCCGACCGCGTGATTCAGGGCGACGTGGTACACCATGAACGCAGTGCCGATCAGCGGCGCAGCGACAAAGAGCGCGGGAAGCGAAGGCCAGGAGTAGGGCAGGACGAGTCCGAGCGTCAGCGCGGAGCCGGACCAGGCGAGCGGCCGGAGCACGCCCACGCGGTCGATCAGGCGCCCGGCGGCGACCGCGAGCAGCATCGGGAGCAGCGCGTAGAGCGCAAGCAGCGCGCCGATGGTGAAGGGGGAGGCCTGCTGGCTGATCGCGTAGAGCGACACCGTCACCCGGCTGCCGACGAACCCGGTGTGCGTCAGCACCGTCAGCAGGATGACGACGACGAGCTTCATGCCAGCCTTCGGGGCCAGGCGACGAGCGCGACGCCGGCGCAGGTGACCGCGATCCCGATGAGCGAAAGCGCGGAGGGCACGATGTCGAACATGAATAGCTCCAGTACCACGACGAGGATCGGCGTGAGGTAGAGCAGGCTCGTCACCCGCGTCGCCTGGCCGTGGCGCATCAGGGTGTGCAGCGCGTTGACCGCGAAGATCGAAGCGAGAATGACCAGGAACGCGACCGAGGCGAAAAGCTGCCACGTCCAGTCGACCCGCGCCCCCTCCACGGCGAAGGAAAGCGGCGCCAATACCGCGAGGGATACCGCGAATTGCAGGAGCGCGCCGCTCCACAGGTCGATGCGCCGGCAGTAGGCGCGCTGATAGAGCGTGCCGAGCGTGACCCCGGCGAGCCCGATCGCCGCCGCGGCGAGACCGCCCGGCGCGAGTTCGCGGACGTCGACCTTGTGCCAGACGACGAGCGCCACGCCGGCGAGCCCCGCGAACACCCCGGTCCACTGCGCCGGGCTCAAGCGCTCGCTCATCCAGCGGGCCGCAATGAGCGCGGTGAGCAGCGGCTGCACCGCCATGATCAGAGCGGTGATGCCGGCTGAAAGTCCCAGGTACTGCGTGTAATGGCTGCCGCCCAACTGGATCGCGTGCATGAGCAGGCCCGCGACCAGCACGTGAACGAGTTCGGCCGGCGTCTCAGGCCATTTCGGCCGCAGCAGAATTACGAGCGGCGCGAGGCACAGCAGGCCGAACGCATAGCGCAGCGAGAGAAACGTGAACGGCGCTGCATAGTGCAGCCCGACCTTGGTGGCGATGAACCCCGAGCCCCAGACGAGGACGAAGTACCACGCGAGGAACGGGTCAAGCCAGCCGTGCGGTCGGCCGCCGGGAGGCAAATGATTGGACGCGCGTAGAATCGGCAGCTCCTGTGGGGCCGCCATTAAACCGAGGAGGGACCGAAATGGCAAAGATTTCCATGAGCACCAGTGTCAATGTATCCGCCGACCAGCTCTGGCGCGTCATCGGCGGATTCAACGCGCTGCCGGCGTGGCACCCGGCGATCGAGAAGAGCGAGTCGGACGGCGAAACCAGGGGCTCGGTGCGCAAGCTCAAGCTCGCCGGCGGCGGCGAGGTGGTCGAGCGGCTCGAGCATGTCGGCGAGACCGAGCGCGTTTACGTGTACTCGATCCTGAACAGCCCCCTGCCCATCGCCAACTACACGGCGGAACTGCGGGTCAAGGACAACAAGGACGGCACCTCGACCGTCGAATGGTCCTCCAATTTCTTCCCGAGCGGGGCGCCCGAGGCCGACGTGACGAAGACGATCCAGGGGATCTATCAGGCCGGCTTCGACAACCTGAGAAAGATGTTCGGCGGCTGAGCCGCCCGGCGTCACACCTGGCCGGGAGCGCGCCCCTGCAGCGCCGCGATGCGCTCTTCGATCGGCGGGTGCGAGGAGAACAGCGCCATCCAGCCCGGCGCATTGTTGATGCCCGAAGATTGGAAGGCCGCCGGCAGGGCGCCGGGCTGCAGGCTGCCCAGGCGCGCCAGGGCCATCACCATCGGCCGCGGCGAACCGAGCAGCTCGGCCGAAGCGGCGTCGGCGCGGAATTCACGCCGGCGCGAGAACCAGGCGACGATGATCGAGGCCAGGATGCCGAACACGATCTGGCACACGATCACGGTGATGTAGAACCCGGGACCGACCCCGCGTTCGGTCTTGAACACCACCTTGTCCACGATGAACGCCACCACGCGCGCGAGAAACACGACGAACGTGTTCACGACGCCCTGGATCAGGGTCAGCGTGACCATGTCGCCGTTGGCGACGTGGCCGATCTCGTGGCCGAGCACCGCCTCGACCTCTTCGCGCGACATCGACTGAAGGAGACCGCTCGAGACCGCGACCAGAGCCGAGTTGCGGAACGCCCCGGTCGCAAAGGCGTTCGGCTCGCCTTCATAGATCGCCACTTCCGGCATGCCGATGCTGGCGCGTTCGGCGAGCCGGCGCACCGTTTCCACCAGCCAGTACTGGGTGGAGCCCTCGGTACCGTCGATCGCCTGCGCGCCGGTGGACCATTTGGCCATCGGCTTGGAGATGAGCAGCGAGAAGAAAGCGCCGGTAAAGCCGATCACGGCCGAGAACGCGAGCAGGCCGGTGACGTTGATGCCTTCGGCGGTGAGCCACTGGTCGAGTCCGAGCACGCTGATGATCACCGACAGCAGCACGATCACCGCGAGGTTGGTGGCAAGGAAAAGTACGATTCGTTTCATGAAAGTAGGGCCTCCAGGGCGCCGAAGTGTACCCGAGCGCGCAGCAATCCGTTAGATGGGGCTGCCCGACGCGGGTTCAATCCCCTGAAAGGCACTCCGGCCGCCGCTAAAATCCCGGGCCGATGCCGATCCTGAACGCGCGCGAGGACACGGCCGGCAACCGCCCTGCCGACCCGCCGGCCTCGCTTGCGGCTGCGCTTGCGGCCTGCCGCGCGGCGCATTTCGATGCCGCCCGCAACGTGTTCGACTACGGCGCCTTCCGGCATTCCGCGGAGTACGGTTCGCTGCAGGCGGCGGCAAGCGCGCTTGCCGCCTTCGACTGCGCCTCCCTCGGCGTTGGGCGGCGGATACCGTTCTGGCTCAACGTCTACAACGCGCTCGTGCTGCACGGCGTGATCGCACGCGAAGTCGGGGACAGCGTGCGCTCGGTGGGCGATTTCTACTCCGAATCGAAGTACCGCGTGGGCGGCCACGAATTCTCGCTCGATGACATCGAGCACGGCTTGCTGCGCATGAACGCCGCACCGCGCCGCGGCGCGCGCCGCCCGATGCGCGAGGACGACCCCCGCCAGGCGCTCGCGCCGATCCTGTTCGACGAACGGGTTCATTTCGCGATGTACTCGGCCTGCCGGTCGTCGCCCGCGCTCACCGTCTTCGGCGCGGCAACGATCGAGGACGAACTCGAAGCGGCGGCGCGCGCCCACCTGCGCGCGCACGTGCGGCTGGCCAACGGCGGGGCGGCGCTCTTGGTGCCGAAGATCTTCGACTGGTACGAAGCCGATTTCGGCGGCACCGACGGCGTGCGCGCGTTCGTAATCGCGCGGCTGGAGCGCGACGAGGACGTGGAGGCGATCGACCGCCGCGGGAGGCGCGTGGCGCTCAAGTACCAGGAATTCGACTGGTCGCTCAACGCCCCGTGAGGATCATCTCGGCGCCCTTTTCGGCGATCATGTAGGCGGGCGCGTTGGTGTTGCCCGAGGTGATGCGCGGCATGATCGAGGCGTCCACCACGCGCAGCCGGTCCACCCCGTGCACGCGCAGCGTATCGTCCACCACCGCGAGCGGATCGGCGCCCATCTTGCAGGTGCCGATGGGGTGGAAGATGGTGGTGCCCAGTTCGCCCGCGGCCTGCGCGAGTTCCTCGTCGCTTTGCGCGGCGGGGCCGGGACGGAACTCCTCCGGCGCGTAGCGCGCAAGCGCGCTGGAGGCCATGATGCGGCGCGTGAAGCGCATTCCCTCCACCGCGACGCTGCGGTCCTCGGCGGTCGCGAGGTAGTTGAGCTTGATCTCCGGGTAGACCTCCGGGTCGCGGGACTTGATCCGCACCCAGCCGCGCGAGGTCGGCCTGAGGTTGCACACGCTCGGCGTGATCGCGGCAAACGGGTGCAGCGGATCGCCGAACTTGTCGAGCGAGAGCGGCTGCACGTGCCACTCGATGTTGGGCGTCGGCTGCGCCGGGTCGCTGCGCGCGAACGCGCCGAGCTGCGAGGGCGGCATGGTGAGCGGACCGGTGCGAAAAAAGAGGTACTCGAGGCCCATCGCCGCCTTGCCCCACCAGCTGTTCACGAGCTGGTTGAGGGTGCGCGCGTTCCTCACCTTGAACTGCATGCGGATCTGCAGGTGGTCGTGCAGGTTCTCGCCGACTCCCGGCAGCGCGCACACAATGGGGATCTTGTGCCGCGTGAGCAGTTCGACGGAGCCGACGCCGGAGAGCTGCAGCAGCTGCGGCGAACCGATCGAGCCCGCGGCGAGGATCGTCTCGCGGCGCGCCTCGGCGAAACACGTCCCATGCTGCCGATGGCTGAACTCGATCCCCGTAGCGGCCATCTTCCTGAACCGCACCTTGGTCACCATCGCCTCGGTGAGCACGGTGAGGTTGGACCGCTTCATCGCCGGGCGCAGGAAGGCGTTGGTCGCGCTCCAGCGGCGGCCGCGCTTCTGGTTCATCTGGAAGTACGCGCAGCCGAAGTTGTCGCCGCGGTTGAACACCTTCACCTTAGGGATGCCGCACTCCTCGGCTGCCTCGCGCCAGGCGTCGAGAATTTCCCACCCCACCCGCGGGTCCTCGATGCGCAGTTCGCCGCCGGAGCCGTAGCCGTCCACCGCACCCTGCTGGTAGTCCTCGAACCGGAGGAAGTACGGCAGGACCTCGTTCCACGACCAGCCTTCGTTGCCGAGCGCCGCCCAGTGGTCGTAGTCCTCCTTCTGGCCGCGCATGTAGATCATCGCGTTGATCGCCGAGCAGCCGCCGAGCACGCGGCCGCGCGCGTAATGGATCGAGCGGCCCGCGAGGTGCGGATCGGGCTCGGTCTTGTAGCACCAGTCGGTGCGCGGGTTGGCGATGGTGTAGAGATACCCGACGGGGATGTCGATCCAGAACCAGTCGTCCCTGCCGCCCGCTTCGAGCAGCAGCACCTTGTTGGCGGGATCGGCGGAAAGCCGGTTGGCGAGCAGGCAGCCGGCCGACCCTGCTCCCACGATGACATAGTCGTACGGGCCGATCGACGATTCCATGTTGGTTCCCGTGCCGCGGTTTGCCTGAAGCGCAAATTTTCCCGCATTTCCGGCCCCGGCCCGGCGGCGTTTCGCACCCGTTGCCGCGTTTTCGCGCCAAAATTTGTTCCGCGGCAAGTCTGGACTTGCATGGAGGCGCTCGCTTGAGAATCGGGATCGACCTGGGCGGAACCAAGATTGAGCTCCTTGTGCTCGATCCATCGGGGCGCGAAGCGCTGCGCAGGCGAGTACCGACGCCGCACGGCGATTACGCGGCGACGCTCGCCGCGGTGCAGACGCTCGTAGCGGCCGCGGAGCGCGAGTTGGGTGCCCGTGCCACGGTGGGCGTGGGAATTCCGGGTGCGCTTTCGCTCGTGAGCGGCAAGGTGAAGAACGCCAACTCCACTTGCCTCATCGGCATGCCGCTCGGGAACGACCTCGAAGCCGCGCTCGGCCGCGAAGTGCGGCTTGCCAACGACGCCAACTGCTTCGCGCTTTCGGAGGCGACCGACGGCGCCGGCAAAGGCGCGGAGGTCGTCTTCGGCGTGATCCTCGGCACCGGCGTCGGGGGCGGAATCGTGGTGCACGGCAAGGTGCTCACGGGGCAGAACGCGATCGCGGGCGAATGGGGCCACAACCCGCTGCCGCTGCCGGTGGGCCAAGACCTCCCGCTGCCCGAGTGTTATTGCGGCAGGCGCGGATGCATCGAGACGTATCTTTCGGGGCCGGGGCTGGCGCGCGACGCGGGCCAGGGCATCGCGCCGGCGGAAATCGCGGCGCGCGCGGCCGCTGGAGACGCGGAATGCGAGGCGGCGCTCGCGCGCTACGAGGAACGCCTTGCGCGCGCCCTCGCCGGCGTCATCAACATCCTCGATCCGGACGCGATCGTGCTCGGCGGCGGCTTGTCGAACCTTTCGCGGCTGTACGCGAGCGTGCCGCAACTGTGGCGCCGGCACGTTTTCTCCGATCACGTTTCCACGCGCTTACTGCGCAACGCGCATGGCGATTCGAGCGGCGTCCGAGGCGCGGCGTGGCTGTGGGGCCGCTGAAGCGGCGCGCCGACCCCGGTGGGCATGCGAGCGGGTCCGCGGCAAGGCGCGCTAATAGGGCTGCGCGCCGAACAGCCAGGCGTGAATCAGCAGGAACACGGCGTACAGGGCGAGCGCGATCGCCGGCTTCGCGATCCCGATCTCGCCGCCCTGGAAGCGGTTTCGTCCCTGCGCGATGGCGACGAACGGCACGTTGGAGGTGGCCTCGGCAAAGCGCTTCCAGTCCTCGGCCAGGTGGCGCGCCTTGCGCGCATCGAGGAGCAGCGTACCGAGCGCCGCCAGCACGAAGAATCCGCCGAAGAAGATGAGCCCCCTCAGATCGCCCCGCGCGAGCACGTGCGCTCCCGCCCACAGCATGAGTCCCCACATCACCGGGTGGCGCGTGACGCGCAGGATCCCGCGCGCCGGCTCGGGCGCCTTGAGCGCTTTTTCCTGGCCGAGCGCGGTCGGGTTGCGCGACAGCACGCCACAAATGACCAGGATAAGCGCGAACGGCATCGCAATCGTCGGGAGCAGCCGCAAACCCGGCCATAACGGCTCGACCGGGGTCCTGCCGTAGGCGTAGACCATCCACCCCAGGGTCGCAACCGCAACCAGCACATAAAGCCCGACATAGGCGCGCTCGCCCAAGGCTTTCACGAGCGTTGCGCGGAGCGGCGTGCTGGGTACGAAGTGCGTGGCGAGGAATGCCGCGGTTGCAAGGGTGAGCTGAAGCGTGGGATCCATGGTCCGAAATTCCTTCTTCGAGATTACCGCCCGGCGTCGAGGTCGGTCACGAAAAGCCGGATGAGATCGTTCAGGTCCTGCGGCGCGCCGAGAAAACGGCAGCCGGCGCGGATCGCCGGCGTGCCGTCGCGCAGCTGCACGCGGCAGGCGTGCCGGACATCGAGGTCCACCACGACCGGCGCGCGCTGCGGGTGAATGATGCGCGCCCGCTCCAGCCGCGTGCCGGGGGCGAGGTAGATGCCCGCGTCGTAGATGATGGCTCCGAATCCGTCGAGGCTGATGTCCACCACTTCGGCATCGAACGACAACGGCCCCCAGGCGATCTCGCAGCGCAGCGGAACGCGGGGTGGCGCCTCGATCCGGGACTGTTCGCGCCGCTGGTGCGCGTACACCGCCACCGGAAAGGCGAACCGGATCGCCACCGCGCCCCCCTGTTCCGCCTCGCGCGGCGCGCCGGCGATGAAGCCGTAATGCGCGCCGCGGTGATTGCAGGTGAAGGTCGTGGACGCCGCGGTGAGCAGCGCGAAGTTCGCTTCGCGCGATGCGCTGCACGCCACGACGAACGTTCTGCCCTCGGGATCGACGCTGAGGATCCGCGAAAGAAACAGTTTCTCGCCGAGCTGCACCTCGGCCGTCAGCGGATCGCCGTCCGCGAGCATCGCCTCGAGCGTATGCCCGATCTCGATGCCCGAGCGCACCAGCAGGCGGGTGGTCGTGGCAAGCGCGCCGATCGTTGTCGGCTGTTTGTCCGTGCTCACGTCACTGAAGCGCCCTGCCGACGATCTCCGCGACGTCCTTCGACAGCCCTTCGGCCTGCGCGATTCGCTCGAGCTGCGCGCGCGCATGCGCCTGGCGCCCGGGGTCGAACTTCTTCCAGCGGTCAAAGCCGCGCGCCATGCGCGCGGCCACCATCGGGTTGAGCCGGTCGAGCGCCAGCACCTGGTCGGCGAGGAACGCGTAGCCTGCTCCGTCGGCGGCATGGAAGCGCACCTGGTTGGCCGAGAAACCGTGGATCAGCGAATACACCCGGTTCGGCACCTTCATATCGAACGCGGGATGCGCGAGCAGCGAACGAACGCGCTCGAGCGTGTCGGGAAGGCGCGAGGTGGACTGCACCGCGAACCACTTGTCGACCACCAGAGGCTCGTCCTTCCATTTCCGGTAGAAGAAATCCAGCGCACCCTCGCGCTGCCCCGCACGGCTGTTCGCAAGGCACGAGAGCGCGGCGAACGCATCGGTCATGTTGTCGGCCTGCGCGAACTGCTCGCCGCAAAAGGCGATCGCGTCCTCGCTTTCCAGCTCCATCAGGTACCCGAGCGCTGCGTTTCGCAGCGCGCGCTTTCCGGCCGATCGGGCGTCCGGCGAATAGGGACCCGCAACGCGGTTCGCGCCGTAGACCGACAGCAGCTCCGCCCTCAGCGCCTCGGCCAACGCCCGGCGCAGCGCGTTGCGCGCCTCGTGCAGCGCATCCGGATCGACGACTTCGAGCTGCTCCGCAAGATACGATTCCGAGGGGAGCACCAGCGCCTCGGCAACGAACGCCGGATCGGGATCGGCGAACAGCTGCCGGATCGCCTCGACGAATCCGGGCGAAGGCCGGCCCTGCCTCTGCAGAATGATTTCCGCGGCCAGGCGCTGCCCCGCCTCCCAGCGATTGAACGGGTCGTCGTCGTGCGCAAGCAGATGCAGCAGATCGGCTTCGGAATAAGGGTAGCGGACGATCACCGGCGCGGAAAAGCCGCGCAGCAGCGATGGGACCGGTTTCTCGGCGAGGCCGGGGTAGATGAATTTCTCCTCCGTCTGCCGCAGCGAGAGGAGTTCTTCCCGGCCGCCGATTTTCACCGCGAACGGAATGTGGAAGGGCGGGTTCATCGACTGCCTCACGGTCAGCGTGAACGTGCCGTTCTCGAACGCGCCGGTGCAGTCGAGTACCGGCGTTCCCGCCACGTCGTACCAGCGGCGGAACTGCGCGAGATCCACGCCCGAGGCGTCCTGCATCGCCTGCACGAAGTCGTCGCAGGTCACCGCCTGGCCGTCGTGCCGGCGGAAGTACAGGCGCATTCCGGCCTGGAATTTCTCCTCGCCGAGCAGCGTGTGCTGCATCCGAACGACTTCGGCGCCCTTTTCGTACACGGTGGCGGTGTAGAAGTTGCGGATCTCCATGTACGACTGCGGGCGCACCGGGTGCGCCATCGGCCCGGCGTCCTCGGCGAACTGCGCCGCGCGCAGCAGGCGCACTTCCCTCACCCGCGTCACCGCCCGCGAGTAGGTGTCGGAGCCGTACTCCTGGTCGCGAAAGACGGTCAGGCCCTCCTTCAGCGAAAGCTGGAACCAGTCGCGGCAGGTGACGCGGTTTCCGGTCCAGTTGTGGAAGTATTCATGCGCCACCACGCGATCGATGTTGAGGAAATCCTGGTCGGTGGCGACGTCGGCCCGCGCCAGCACGTACTTGGCGTTGAAGATGTTGAGCCCCTTGTTCTCCATCGCGCCCGAATTGAAATCGCCCACCGCGACGATCTTGTACTGCTCGAGATCGAGTTCGAGCCCGAAGCGCCGCTCGTCCCAGCGCAGGGCGCGCTTGAGGCAGTCCATCGCCCAGCCGGCCTGGTCGAGGTGCCCGGGCTCGACGTAGACCTGGAGCGTCTTGCGCGCGCCGGACATGGCGATGAATTCGTCCTGCAGCAGTTCGAGCTTCGCCGCAACGAGCGCGAAAAGGTACGAGGGCTTGGGGAACGGGTCGTCGAAGCTCGCCCGATGGCGGCCGCCCGGCTCGTCCTCGGCCGCGACCAGGTTGCCGTTGGAGAGCAGCACCGGGTATCGCTCCTTGTCGGCGTGAATCGTGGTGCGAAAACGCGCCATGTTGTCGGGCCGGTCGACAAACCAGGTGATGCGCCGGAATCCTTCGGCCTCGCACTGCGTGGCAAAACCGCTCCGCGTGGGGTAGAGTCCCTCGAGCTGGGTGTTTTTCTGCGGCACGATGCGCGAAACGGTTTGCAGCGTGCACGCGTCCGGCACACCGGGAACCGTGAGCCGGCCGGCCGTGACGGCAAACCGGTTCGCGCGCAAAAGGGTCCCCTCGAGCGCCACCGAGACGAGTTCGAGTTCTTCGCCGTCCAGTGAGAGCGGGGCGCGCGGGTCCGCCGCGTCCGGATTGCGCCGCACGTGCAGCTCGGCCTGCACGATTGCGTCTTCCTCGCGGATATCCACGTCGAGCGCGATGCGCTCGATGCGGAACGGCGGAGGCGCGTAGTCCTTGAGATGGATTGTCTTCGGTTGGGGTTCGCGCATGGTCCTAGTTTAGCCGAGGCTATGATAACGATCCGACGCTTCGGGACATTCGCATGAAGTCCGCTACTTTGATCCGGCAAGCCGCGCTCGCCGCATTGTTCCTGCTGTTTTCGGGAGGAAGTGAAGCGCGCCGCGCTGCCGATGGGCTCGCGAAGATCGAGCACGTGGTCGTGATCTACGCCGAGAACCGCAGTTTCGATCATCTGTACGGCCTTTTCCCGGGCGCCGAAGGAATCGCCCATGCGACCGCGGAACAGAAGACGCAGCTCGATCACGACGGCAGGCCGCTCGCGCACCTGCCGCCGGTGTACGACCACGGCAAGGTCCAACCCCGCTTTCCGCAAAAACTGCCGAACCGGCCGTTCCGGATCGATGCGCCGCCGGTCGACGCGCGCCTGGATGAAATGCTGCCCGACCCGATCCATGCGTTCTACCGCCACCGCGAGCAGATCAACGGCGGCAGGAACAACCTGTTCGTGGCCATGTCGAACGCGGGCGCCTGGGTGATGGGCTATTTCGACGGCTCGAAGATGAAGATGTGGCAGTGGGCGAAGGAGTACACGCTCGCCGATCATTTCTTTCAGGCTGCCTTCGGCGGCTCGTTCATCAACCATCATTGGCTCGTTTGCGCCTGCACGCCGGTGTTTCCCGGTGCGCCCGCCGCGATGCGCCCGCGGCTGGACGAAACCGGGCGCCTGAAGAAGAAGGTCAATTCGCCTGCGTCAGTGCTTCAGGGGCCGGTGGAGGTTCATGACGGGCGCGTGACCCCCGACGGATTCGCCGTTCACACGGCGCAGCCCCTGTATCAACCGAGCGGAATTGCGCCGCAAGCCGGCGGCAACCGCGACCTTGCGGATCCGGCGCAGCATCCGCTGCCGCCGCAGAGCGCGCGGACGCTCGGCGACACGCTCTCCGCAAAGGGAATCAGCTGGGCTTGGTATGCCGAAGGCTGGCGCGAGGCGCTTGCCGACGGGCGGCGCGATCCGAAAGAGCCTCGGACGGTGATCTATGCACGCGGCAACGGGCGCGTGAGCTTCGCGCCGCACCATCAGCCCTTCAACTACTATCAGCGCTTCGCGCCGGGAACGCGCGATCGCGAGCGGCACCTGAAGGATCTGTCCGATCTGCTCGAGGCAATCGATAAAGGCGCGTTGCCGCAGGTGGCGTTCTACAAGCCGGCGGGCCGGTTCAATCAGCATGCGTGCTGCGGCAGCATCACCGCGGGCGACGAGCACATGCACGAGCTGCTCACGCGCCTGCGCAAGAGCCCGCAATGGCCGAAGATGGTGGTGATCGTGACCTACGACGAGAACGGCGGCTTCTGGGACCACGTGCCGCCGCCCTCTGGCCCGGGATGGAGCGATCGCTGGGGCCCGGGCACGCGGATCCCGGCGCTCGTCATCTCGCCTTACGCCAGGCGAGGATTCGTCGACAAGACGCCCTACGACACGACGTCGCTCATCAAGTTCATCACGCGGCGCTTCGGCCTGGAACCCTTGCCGGGTGTGCGGCCGAATGCCGGCGACCTGACCAACGCGTTCGACTTCGGGCGCTAGGCTGCGCTGCGCCGGAACGGGGCGTCGAACCCCGAGACCGAGCGCTGCTCGACCTTGCGGTTCATCAGCCTTTCGATTGCCGCGAGCAGCGGCCGCTCCTCGTGGCTGACCAGCGACACGGCCTCGCCGGAGGCGCCTGCCCGGGCGGTGCGGCCGATGCGGTGAAGGTAGTCCTCGGCCACGTGCGGCAGGTCGTAATTGACGACGCGCGGCAGCTGGTCGATGTCAAGGCCTCTTGCCGCGATGTCGGTCGCCACCAGCACGCGCAGCCCGTTGTCCTTGAAGCGCTTCAGTACGCGCGTGCGCGCGCCCTGGCTCTTGTTGCCGTGGATCGCGTCGGCCTCGATGCCTTCGCGCTCGAGCTGGCCGGCAAGCCGGTTGGCGCCGTGCTTGGTGCGCGTGAATACGAGGACCCGCCGCCAATCGTTGGTCTTCACCAGGTGCGCAAGCAGATGGCGCTTGCGGTCCTGCGTCACCGGGTGCGCGACCTGGGCGACCCGCTCGACCGGGGCGTTGCGCCGGGCGACTTCGACCGTCGCGGGATCGTGCAGGAACGTCGCGGCAAGCCTGCGGATCTCGTCCGAGAACGTGGCCGAGAAAAGCAGGTTCTGGCGCTTGGCCGGGAGCAGCCTGAGGATGCGCCGGATGTCGTGGATGAAGCCCATGTCGAGCATGCGGTCGGCTTCGTCCAGCACCAGGATCTCCACGCCTCGCAGGTCGACCGTGCGCTGCTGCACATGGTCGAGCAGGCGTCCGGGCGTCGCGACGAGAATGTCCACGCCGCGCCTCAGCTCGGCAATCTGCGGATGGATTCCAACGCCGCCGAAGACTGCGGTCGAGCGCACGCGCAGGTACTTGCCGTAGGTGCGGATGCTTTCCTGGACCTGCGCCGCGAGTTCGCGGGTCGGCGTGAGAACCAGGGAACGAACGCCGGACTGGGATCGCAGGTCCGCCAATCGCTGCAACAACGGCAAGGAAAACCCCGCGGTCTTTCCGGTGCCGGTCTGCGCGGCGCCAAGCAGGTCGCGGCCGCCGAGGACGACCGGGATCGCCTGCAACTGGATGGGGGTGGGAACGGTGTAGCCCTGCTCGGCGACTGCGCGGAGCAGCTCGGCGCGCAGGCCGAGCGTTTCGAACGACGTGGTAATGGCAATTCTCCTGAAGGATCGGCCTGCGAAGGACTCGCCTTCGTGGAACCGGTTCAGGCTGATGATTGAAGGCTGGGTGATTCGGCGATCCGGACTGGACCGCGAAACGACTGAGACGCTAACCGGAAGATGCGAAACAGAAACCTTGGAGCCGATTATACCCGAGATCAGCCCGAAGTCTTCCTGAGGAGCGGCTTTTCGTTTTTGTCCGCGAGCCGCTTGATCAGTCCTTCGATGCCCGATTGGCGGATCACCTGGTCGAATTCGGAGCGGTAGGTGAGCACCAGGCTCACCCCCTCGACCGTGATGTCGTAGATCTTCCACCCCTCGGAGGTCCTGCGCATCGCGTAATCCACCGCGACCGGGGGCTGACCCGGGCGCAGGTACTGGTTGCGCACCGTGACTTCGGTTGCGCCGGGCTCCATTCGCAGGGGCTGCACGCGCAGCGTCTGCCCGCGATAGGTGTCGATCGCATTCGAATAGATCCGCACCAGCATGCCGCGGAACTCCGCGACCAGCCGGTTCTGCTGCTCCGTGTTCGCGGACGACCATGCCCGGCCTATTGCCAGCCGTGCGGCCTCGCGGAAATCGATGTGGGGCAGCACTTTCTGCTCGGCGAGCGCGAGCCCCTTCTCGCGGTCGCCGGCCTGCAGCGCCTTGTCGCTCCGGAATGCCGCGAGCACGTCGTCGGTGACCTTGCGCACCAGTGCGTCGGGTGCAAGCTCCTGCTGCGCGATCGCATTGGAGAACGCGAGCGCAAGTACGATGCCACACAAGCGTGCCAGTTTCATGCAGTACCTTTCCGATGCTGTTCCAGGAGCGTCTCCGCCTCGGCTTCGCTCACGTCGCGCCAGTTTTCGTACGCGTCCGCGACCGCATAGCGGAGCGGGGCGCGGATGTTCGCACAAAACACTTCGTCCGCAAAGCCGGCGAGAAGTTCAATCGAGCGCCGGTGCCCGGTCGGCACCGCGACGATCGCCCGTTGCGCGCCGAGCGAACGGATCGCGGCAAGGGCTACGCGCATCGTCGAACCGGCGGCGACGCCGTCGTCCACCAGAATGACCGTGCGGCCTGCCGCCGCGGGCGGCGCGCTCGCGCCGCGCAGGCGTTTCGCTCTGCGTTCGACCTTGGCGCGCGCCGCGGCGATCGCGTCCGCAACATCGGACTCGTCGAGCCCGTAATGGCGCACGTCCTGTTCGCTGATCCATACGCTGCCGTCGAACGCGACCGCGCCGAATCCCGCCTCGGTGGTCCAGGGAAGCAGGATCTTGCTTACCGGCACGACATCGAATTCGAGCGCAAGCGCGCGCGCGATCTCGATCCCGACCGGAACGCCGCCGGCCGGAATGGCGAGCACGAGCGCACCGCCCGGCCCGAAGGCGGCGAGCAAATCGGCGAGCGCGCGACCGGCGTCGGAACGGTCCCGGAACACCGGCGCGCGGTCGCGCAGTCGCGGGTCTTCGTGAATCATGGATCGATTTTAGGAGGGTCGGGGGCGCTTGACCGGCGAGGCGCCGCGCGCTCATGATCCGGCCATCCCGGAGGAAAACGAGACATGGCCGAAATCATGGAGCCGGTGGCAGTTGCGGGGCAGGAGGCAAGACGTGCGCCGATGCTGGTGGACGGGCAATGGGTGGAGGCGGCGGGCGGGCAATGGATCGAGGTCGAGAATCCCGCCAACCGCTCGGTAATCGCGCAGGTGCCGCGCGGCGGCGCCGAAGACGTCGACCGCGCGGTGAAAGCGGCGGCACGCGCGTTCGAAAGCTGGAAGGCGGCGCCGCCGCGCGAGCGCGGCCGCCTGCTCGTGAGGATCGCGGACGCTTTTGAAGCGCGGGTCGAGCCGATCGCGCGCCTGATCGCCGCCGAGACCGGGAATGCGCTCCGCACGCAGTCGCGCCCCGAAGCGAAGGGCTCGGCGGACCTGTTCCGCTACTTCGGGGGCCTTGCGAGCGAGCTGAAAGGCGAGACCGTGCCGCTCGGCGAGCACGTGCTTTCCTACACGCGGCGCGAACCGATCGGCGTGGTGGGCGCGATCATCCCGTGGAATTCACCGGTGGTGCTGGGCGCGATGAAGATCGCGATGTCGGCCGCCGCGGGCAATGCAGTGGTGCTGAAGGCCGCCGAGGATGCGCCGCTCGCGGTGCTCGAAATGGCGCGCATCTGCCAGGAACACCTGCCGCCCGGGGTGATGAACGTGGTGACCGGGTACGGCGAAGAGGCCGGTGCCGCGCTCGCGCGCCATCCGCTGGTGCGCAAGCTCTCGTTCACCGGCTCGACCGAGGTCGGCAAGCTCGTGATGCACGCCGCCGCCGACCGCATCGTGCCGGTGTCGCTCGAACTCGGCGGCAAGAGCCCGGCGATCGTATTTCCGGATGCGAACGACGATGCGGTGGTCGAAGGCGTCGTGAACGGGATGCGCTTCACGCGCCAGGGTCAATCGTGCACCGCGGGATCGCGCCTTTTCCTGCATCGCTCGATCTTCGACGCTTTTCTCGCGCGGCTCGCCGGGAAGCTCCGGGTGCTCAAGCTCGGCGATCCGCTCGATGAGGCGACCGACATGGGAACGCTCATCAACCGCCGGCAGTTCGAGCGGGTGTGCTCCTACATCGACGACGGGCTCGCGCAGCAGGGTGCGCGGCTGGTCACCGGCGGGCTGCCGCCGAAGAGCGGGCCGCTTGCGCAAGGCTACTTCGTCGAGCCCACGGTGTTCGCCGAAGTGCGCAACGACTGGCGTATCGCCCGCGAAGAGATCTTCGGGCCGGTGCTCGTAGCGATTCCGTGGGAGGACGTCGCCGATGCGATCCGCATGGCGAACGACAGCCACTACGGCCTTGCGGCGTACGTCTGGACGCACGACATCGCCAAGGGCTTGAGCACCGCCCACGCCATCGAATCGGGCTGGGTGCAGGTGAACCAGGGGCTCGGCCAGTCGCCGGGGCACTCCTACGGCGGCTTCAAGCAGAGCGGCATCGGGCGCGAGTTCTCGCTCGAAGGAATGCTCGAGAGCTTCACCCAGCGCAAGAGCGTGACCGTGAACCTGAAGTACTGAGCCGGGGTGGAGGACGCCTGTGCGCGCCAAGCCGATGCTCTGCCGCAGACGTTTCGTCGTTGCCGCGCTGGCGATGACGGTTTCCCCGATCGCTGGTCACGCGCAAACGTCAGTAAAAATCGCTCGCATCGGGGTATTGCCGATCGTAAGACCGCCAAGGCATTCGGTCGCACAATTCCGCAATCGCTGCTCGTGCGCGCCGATCGGGTGGTCGAATAAGGCGCGCCCCCGATTCGGAACATTACTTCGCCGGTCATGTCAGAAATAGGGTCGGACCCCGGCCGGCGGTCCGGGTCTACGCGACAACAGCAGGAGAATCCATGAGCAAACGCGACGAATACGTCGAAAGACTGAAGGCTCAGCTCGATCAGTGGAATGCCGAAGTGACGAAATGGGAAGCGCAGGCCCGCGAGGCGCAGGCAAGCATGCGCGCCGAGTACGACAAGCAGCTCGCCGAGTTCCGCGAGCGGCGCGACCAGGCGCTCAAGACGCTGCACGACGTGCAATCGGCGTCGGTGGACATGTGGGCGGACCTTGCGCGCGGCTCCGACGAGGCCTGGGCGAAGATGCGCGAGGCTTTCGAAAAGGCGCGCTCGCATTTCCACAAATAGGCTGTCGCGCCGCCTGTGAACCAATGAGGTTCGCAGGGGTACAGGCCGAGGCCGAAGTCGACCGGATGCTGCGCGGCGCGTAGCCCGTCCTCAAAGCTTCCACTCGAGCCGCAGCTGCCACGCAGTCCAGGTCGGGCCGCTGTTCTCGAGGCTCTGGATTTCCCCGCCCTCGACGATTGCGCTCGAGGTGGCGAAATCGCGCGGCAGGACGTTGCTCGCGCTGAAACGCACCTGCGCGTCGCGATTGAGCGTCCACAGGGCGTAGACGTCGGCGACGCGCTTTGCGCCCGTGACGCTGCTCTGCGTCGCCGTGCTCTGCAGCCGGTAGGCCGGTGTCCACTGGATGCTCGCGCCGAGCTTGAGGGGCGCGCCGCGCAGTCGGTAGTCGGCGCCGAAGTTGCCGGTGGCCTTGGGCTGCTGGTCGATGCGATTGTCCGGGCCCGGCACGCCCGCGACGCGCGAGCGGAACAGGCTCAGGTTGCCGCGCAGCGATACGGCCGGAGCATCCTGCGCCAGCTCGTCGAGCTGCAGCTTGGCCTCGAGTTCGATCCCGTTGACGACGGCCCCTTCGAGATTCTGCCGCCGCTGCACCCAGCGCGGCACCGCCGCCCAGGGAACGGGCTCGAGCGTGGTGATCGCTCGGATCAGGCCACGGATGCGGCGGTGGAACACGTTCGCGCTCAGCACGCCGCCCTCGCTCAGAACCCTCTCGTAGGCGATTTCGACGCCAGTGGCGAGTTCGGGCCGCAGATTCGCATTGCCGACGCGGTCGGGGCTGGTGGCCAGATTCGGTCCCGGCGGCGCAAAGCGCGCTGAAATCGCCGGGCGCGTGATCAGGTCCTGCAGCGCCGGAGCGCGATAGCTGCGCGTGAAGCTGGCGCGGATCTGATCGCGGCGCCGCTCATCGAGCCGCCACACCGAATGCAAGAGCGGCGTCCACACGCTGCTCGCATTGCTGATCGCATCGCCGCCTGCCTCGCTACGCGTGCGGATGGCCTCCCAGCGCAGGCCGGCGTACGCCGACCAGGCCGTGCCGGCGTTCCACTCGTCCTGCAGGTAGGCGGCGATGCGGTGCCGCTGCGCGCCGAACTCATCGCCGAGGTCGGCAAGGAGCGGGGCGCCGTTCTGCTGCGTGGCGCGCTCCTGGCGGCGCTTGGTCGATTCCGCTTCCACGCCGCCCACCAGGTTGTGCCGGTCCGCCAGCGCGTGCGAGACCTTGCCGGCAAGGCGCCAGGTGCGGTCGTTATTGTCCGTGCTCTCGGAAAGCGAACGGGTGAGCGCGCCTGCCGCATCGAATTCCTCGCGCAGGCTGCGGCTGCGCCAGGTCGCATCGCTCAGCGCGCCGCGCAGTTCGAGGCGCGTGCCCTGACCGATGCGGCGCTGCTGTTGCGCATTCAGGCGCAGCATCGAGAAGCTCGAGTCGGCCGCGCTGAAGGCGCTCGCATACGGCGGCGGCGCCGCGCCCACGGTCTGCACGAGCTCCCTTTGGGCGGCATTGGCGCCCTCGGAAACCACGATGAAAGGCGTCAGCATGGAAAACTCGCCCGGGCCGTGGCGCCACTGCAGGCGCGACACGAGATGCACGCGCTCGCGCCGGTCGAGCGTCGTGCCGGTCTCTTCCTGGTCGAGCCGCGTCGCGCCGCTCGCCGCATCGACCGTGCGCGTGCGCGCGAGGAGATCATCGAGCCGGTTGTGGCGCGAGGCGGATAGCGAGAAGTTGTAGGTTCCCCGCTCCCCGAGCCGGTCGTTGCGGGTCCAGGTGAGCTGCGGCTGGCTCCTGCCGCGCTCCAGTCCGGCGGTGAGTCGCAGGTCGTTCAGCCGCCGCTGCAGCGGCTCGCGCAGCACGATGTTGATCGTGCCGGCGATCGCCCGCGCGCCGTGCTCGGCGACGGGCGCGCGCATCAGCTCGATGCGCTCGACCTGATCCGGGGTGAGAGTGTCGAGCGCAAGCCCCTGCGGCATCCGCTCGCCGTCCACCAGGATCTGCGTAAAGCCGCCGCCCATGCCGCGCAGGCGGATCTCGCCGCCGCGGCCGGGCCGCCCGCCGAGCGTGATGCCGGGCAGGCGTCGCAGCACTTCGCCGAGCGTGCTGTCGCCGAAGCGCTCGATCTCCTCGCGGCCGATGACGATCCTTCCCGCAATCGCGCGCCGGCGCTGCTCGGCGTCGCTGTCGGTGCCGTAAATCTCGATCCGCTCGATGCGCTCGCGCCGCGTGCCCGGCTCCACCTCGCCCGGCCCAAGTGGCGACCCCGGAGAAATTTCGGCCGGCGGCGCCTGCGCCGCCGCGGTCAGGAACCAGGCGGCGAGTGCGGCGAACGACGGAGCGCGTGCGCAAAGCGTGCGCGCGAGCGCGCGACTCGGCATCGCGGCAAGTTCCCGGCGCTGGCAAGTCCCGCTCAGGCGGCTTTCGGCCGCGGCGCCGACTCCTCGCGGGTGCGGAATTCGGGGATATCGGGCCGTGATCCCCACATGCAGAAGGAGGAGGGCGCGAACGGGAACTGGCGCGGGCGGTAGGAGGCTTCGTCGTCGGGCTTGATGAGCCGCACCCCAGTGGAGTACTCGTACACCATCGTGTCCGGCCCCTCGAAGTACAGGAACACCGCGCCCGAAGTCGGATGGCGCCCGGGCCCGAACACGATCTTCACGCCCTGCTCGCGCAGGAAGTAGTACGAGCGCATGACATCGTCGATGCCGTGCACCTGGTGGTTGATGTGCTGCACGCCGGGCTGCTGCGAAGGAAAGAGGGCGATCCTGTGATGCACCTCGTCGATGCGCAGGAGCGGCGCGACGCCGATCCGGTCCGAGACGCGCGCGTTCAGGACGGTGGTCCAGAACGACTCGTCACGCGCCGCATCCGTCGTGCGCAGGCCGATGTGCGAAAAGCTCCACACGCCGCAGTCGCGCGAGGGGAAGAAACGCCGTCCGCTGTGCTGCGGTCGCACCGACAGCTCGTGCCGGTTGCCGCTCGGATCGGCGAACGCGATGAACTCCTCGAGGCGTCGCTGCTCGCACTCGGCGCGCGTGCCGCGGCGGACGCCGATCTGCCTCGATTCGAGCTCGGCGCCGGCCGCCTCGAGCGCCGCACTGTCGGCGAGTTCCCAGCCCACCGTCTGATCGGCCGGGTCGCCCCTGAAGTAGACCAGCGTGTGGTCGCGGTCGTCGCCGCGCAGATAGACCGCGCCCGCCTCGCGGCGGACCCATTCGAGACCGAGCACCTTGAGCGCGTACTCGGCCGCCGCCTCGGGATCGCGCGTCCCCAGCCGCACGTAGCGCAGGTCCTGCAACCGGATCATGACTCTCCTTTGCAAGTGAGCACAGCAACGGGGAATCTTAATCCACCGCGCGCACGGCGTCGCGGCGGCAGGACATTCCCGCCGCGTCCGATGCGCGGCGGATTGCGGGTATCATGATCCGTGCGAAGCGCCGTGTTTCCCGATCACGCGGAGCGTTGAGTTGCCGACGCCGGACAGAAAGGCTCTGATCTCTGCGCTGGCTTCCCCGGCCCTGCGCGAGCTTGCGGAGCGCGGGCGAATCCAGAGCTTCCGCAAGGGCGTCGTCATCATTCAGGAAGGCGACTACGCGGACACGCTCTTCGTCCTTCTTTCAGGACGCGTCAAGGTTTTCGCCACCGGCGAGAACGAACGCGAGCTCGTGATCGATACGCTCGGCGCAGGCGAGTACGTCGGCGAGATGGCGCTCGACGGCGGCCCGCGCTCGGCGTCGGTGATCACGCTCGAGCCGACCGTGTGCTCGATCGTCACGCGCGTCACGCTGCGCGAGCACATCGTGCAGAACCCGGAGTTCGCCTTCGATCTGCTCGCCAAGGTGATCCGGCGCGCGCGGCGCGCGACGATGAACCTCAAGAACCTGGCGCTGCTCGATGTCTACGGCCGGGTCGCACGCCTGCTCACGCAGCTTGCGGTCGAGCGCGACGGCCGCCGGCAGGTGCCGGAGCGCCTGACGCACCAGGAGATCGCCGAGCGCGTGGGCGCGTCGCGCGAAATGATCAGCCGCCTTTTCAAGGACCTCACCCGGGGCGGCTATATCGAGGTCGAGAACCGCCTGATCACGCTCAAAAAGCCGCTGCCTCCTGCCTGGTAGGCGATCGCCCCGGGGTGCGTCCCGCCCCTCGCACCGCGGGCGGCACCGCCCTTGGTGAATAAATCACGAGACCGCAGGCAATCCTTGCCTCCCGCGCGAACGGGCATGCCCTACTCTGCGACCAGGTGCCGAAGAGGCGCCGAACGCGGAAAGGAGGCATGACGTGGAACTGATCCTCAATGTGGTCATGGTCGGGGGACTGTGGGGTTCCATCGCTCTGCTGGTCTGGGCGGGCTTGCTGTGCGCGCACGACACGTTCGCGGCCGAACGCAGAAACGCGGCAACGCCGAAACGCAGGCAGGGGCGGAACGCGGAACCGGATAATCCGCACGCCCGATTGGTGGTCAGCGACTGACCCGCAGCCGGTTCGTCCGGATTCGAAATCCCGACGCGCCGTTCGGTCAGTGCGCGCGCCGGTCGGCAAGAAACGCGGCGAGCACCCTCGCCGTATGCGTGTCGCGCCCTTCCGCTGAATCGGGCGAGCCCTGAAAGACCACCCGCCCGCCCGCCTCTCCGCCCTCCGGGCCCAGATCGATCACCCAATCGGCCTCGGCGATGACATCGAGGTTGTGCTCGATGACGACCGCCGTGTTGCCTGCGTCCACCAGGCGGTGAAGCACGCGCAGGAGCTTTTCGACGTCCGCCATGTGCAGGCCGACCGTGGGCTCGTCGAGGATGTAGAGCGTGCTGGAGTTGACAGAAGCGGTCTCCCGTCTTCCAAGAGCGGAAGACGGGAGATGTGAACGAACCTTCGCAAGTTCCGTGACGAGCTTGATGCGCTGCGCTTCGCCGCCCGAAAGGGTCGGGCTCTGCTGGCCGAGCGTGAGGTAGCCGAGGCCGACATCCTGCAGCAGCCGCAGCGCGTGGTGGACCTTGGGGTGCGCCGCGAAGAACACGACCGCCTCGTCGACGCTCATCGCGAGCAGTTCGCCCGCAGTCTTGCCGCGCAGCTGCACGCTCAGCGTTTCGGCGTTGAAGCGCAGGCCGCCGCAGGCTTCGCAGAGGACCCGCACATCGGGCAGGAAGCTCATTTCGATCTTCTTCATGCCCTGACCCTCGCAGGCCTCGCAGCGCCCTCCGGCCGTATTGAAGGAAAACCGGCTCGCGGTCCAGCCGCGCATCCGCGCCTCGTTGGTGTCGGCGAAGAGCTTGCGGATCGAATCCCAGAATCCGACGTAGGTCGCGGGACACGAGCGCGGCGTCTTGCCGATCGGGCTCTGATCCACTTCGAGCACGCGGCCGATTTGGTCGCGGCCTTCGATCGCGGCGCATCCGACGTTGCCGCCGGATCGCAGGCTTGCGTAGAGGACGTCGCGCGCCAGCGTCGACTTGCCCGAGCCCGAGACGCCGGTTATGGCAACCAGACGGCCGAGCGGGACGCGCAGATTCACGTTCCGCAGGTTGTGCAGCGATGCCCCGGCGAGCTGGAGCGAGGCGGTCGTTCTCCTCACTTCGCGCCGCGCCTGCAGCGGGTGGCGCAGCGGATTGGCGAGCAACCGCCCCGTGACCGAGCCCGCGCTGCGGACCAGATCGTCGGCCGAACCCTGCGCGATCACCTCGCCGCCGAGGCGCCCGGCGCCGGGGCCGAGGTCGATCACATGATGCGCGCGGCGGATCGTGTCCTCGTCGTGCTCAACCACCACCAGCGTGTTGCCCTTCGCTTCGAGCCGCTCGAGCACGTCGAGCAGGATTCGGTTGTCGCGGTGATGCAGTCCGATCGTCGGTTCGTCGAGGATGTAGCACACGCCGCGCAGGTTGGAACCGAGCTGCGCGGCGAGCCGGATGCGCTGCGCCTCCCCGCCCGAGAGGGTGGGGGCGGAGCGATCCAGCGAAAGGTAGGCAAGGCCGACTTCGCGCAGGAACCCGAGCCGGCTGCGCAACTCGGCGAGCAGGTCGCGCGCGATCTCGCGCTCGCGCCCCTCGAGTACGACCGTGTCGAAGAGGTGCTCCAGCGCATCGATCGGCAGCGCGCCGTACTCCGCAATCGACTTCCCGCGCCAGCGCACCGCGAGCGCCTCGGGATTCAGTCGCCGGCCGTGGCAGGCGGGGCAGGGTTCGTCCACCTCGAGCCACTCGATCCAGGAATCGAGCACGTTGTCTTCCGTGCCGGTGCGCGAGCGCTCTTCGTCCCAGCCGACGTCTTTCAGCTGCAGCCCGGTACCGAAGCACTTCGGGCACCAGCCATGCTTCGAGTTGTAGGAAAAAAGGCGCGGATCCGGCTCGCCGAAGCTGCGGCCGCAGGAGCGGCAGGCGCGCTTGGTGGAAAAGACTTCCTGCCGCATCTTGAGCGGTGTTCCGCGGCTCGCCGCGCGGATCAGGTCGTCGAGGTCCGACAGGACGAGTACCACGCCCTTGCCGAATTCGAGCGCTTTTGCGAGCGCGCTCCGCAGCTCCGCCTCGGTCTGCGGCGCGACGCGCAGGTCGGCCACGGGAAGCTCGATATCGTGCTCCTTGAAGCGGTCGATCCGCGGAAACGGCTCCACGGCGAGAAACGCGCCGTCGACGCGCAGGTGCGAATACCCCTTGCCCTTGGCCCACTTGGCGAGGTCGGTGTACACGCCCTTGCGGTGCACCACCAGCGGCGCAAGGACGCCGATACGCTGTCCCGCGTAGTCGCGCAGCAGGCGCGCGGCGATCGCGTCCTCGCTCTGCGGCTCGATCGGCACGTTGCAATCCGGGCAGTGCGGCGTGCCCAGGCGCGCGAACAGCAGCCGCAGGAAGTGGTGCACTTCGGTCAGCGTGCCGACGGTGGACTTGCTGCCGCCGCGGCTCGTGCGCTGCTCGATCGCCACGGTCGGCGGGATGCCGTAGATGGCGTCCACGTCCGGGCGCGAGGCGGCCTGCACGAACTGGCGCGCGTAGGCGTTGAGCGACTCGAGGTAGCGGCGCTGGCCTTCGGCGAACAGGATATCGAAGGCGAGCGTCGACTTGCCCGATCCCGAGACGCCGGTGATCACGTTGAAGCGGTTGCGCGGGATGGCGACGTCGATGTTCTTGAGGTTGTGCTCGCGGGCGTTGTGGATGCGGATGGCGGGGGCGGGGTACGGGGTCACGTCTGGCTCGGCGGCCGCCCCGCTCGCCTGCGGCGAGCGGAGAGGAAGGGCAAAGGCGAACTCGTACTCGCGTAATGCGCGTCCCGTGTGCGATTCCGGGTGCTGCATCACGTCCGCCGGCGCGCCGCAGCATACGAGCGCGCCCCCGGCATCGCCGCCCTCCGGGCCGAGGTCGATGATCCAGTCGGCCGCGCGGATCACGTCCAGGTTGTGCTCGATCACGGCGAGCGAATCGCCGGCCGCAAGGAGTTGGCGAAACGCGCGCAGGAGCTTCGCGATGTCGTCGAAGTGAAGGCCGGTGGTCGGCTCGTCGAACAGGAACAACGCACCCCGGCCCCTCCGAGACGGTTGGGGTGCGGCATTCGCTTCCGCCAGGTGCCCGGCGAGCTTGAGGCGCTGGGCTTCGCCGCCGGAAAGCGTCGGCACCGGCTGGCCGAGCCGCAGGTATTCGAGGCCGACGTCCGCGAGCGGCCTGAGGCGCGCCAGCACCTCGCCCTCGGCGCCGAAAAAAGACATGGCTTCCGACACGGTCAGCTCGAGCACGTCGGCGATGCTCTTGCCGCGAACCTTCACCTCGAGCGCTTCGGCGCGATAGCGCCTGCCGTCGCAGTCCGGGCAGCGCAGGTACACGTCCGAAAGGAACTGCATCTCGACGTGCTCGAAGCCGTTGCCGCCGCAGCTCGGGCAGCGTCCGTTGCCGGAGTTGAAACTGAAGGTGCCGGGAGTGTACTTGCGCTCGCGCGCGAGCGGCGCGCGCGCGAAAAGCGCCCGGATCGGGTCGAATGCGCCGACGTAGCTCGCCGGGTTGGAGCGCGTCGTCTTGCCGATCGGGGACTGATCCACCATGACCGCGTCGTCCACCTGCTCGGCGCCGAGCAGTGCGCGATGCGCGCCCGGAGGCTCGGTCGGCTTTCCCTTCGCCCTGCGCAGCGCGGCGTGGAGCACGTCCTGGACGAGGGTGGATTTTCCCGAGCCCGAGACGCCGGTCACGCAGACCAGGCGCCGCAGCGGAAACCGGATGTCGATGTCCTTGAGGTTATTCGCGCTCGCGCCGAGCACGGCGACGAATTCCTCGGGCGCGGGCGCGAAGCGGCGCTCTTCGACCCGCTTGCGGCCCGACAGGTACTGCGCGGTGAGCGTATGGGCCGCGCGCATTTCGTCCGGCGTGCCCGAGAACACGATCGAGCCGCCGCGCTCCCCGGGGCCCGGCCCGAGGTCGAACAGCCGGTCCGCGGCGTACATGATCTGCGGGTCGTGTTCGACCACCACCAGCGAATTGCCGGCATCGCGCAGGCGCTGCATGACCTCGATCACGCGGCCCATGTCGCGCGGGTGCAGGCCGATGGAGGGCTCATCGAGCACGAACAGCGTGTTGACGAGCGACGTGCCGAGCGCGGTCGTGAGGTTGATCCGCTGCACTTCGCCCCCCGAGAGCGTGCGCGACTGGCGCTCGAGCGTGAGGTAGCCGAGGCCGACTTCGCACAGGTACCTCAGCCGCGAGCGGATTTCGCCGAGCAGCAGCTCGGTCGCCTCATCGAGCGGCGCCGGGAGCTGCAATTCGCCCATATAGGCGCGTGCCTGCTCGATCGGCAGCAGCATCAGCTCGTGAATCGAGAGCTTCCGGTGTCCCAGCTTCCACAGGGTCGAATCGGGCTTGAGGCGGGTTCCCCCGCAGGCCGTGCATTCGGTGTAGGCGCGGTACTTCGAGAGCAGCACGCGGATGTGCATCTTGTACGCCTTGCTCTCGAGCCACTTGAAAAAGCGGCGCACGCCGTACCAGGTGCCGGGCCAGGATTTCGACCAGCTCACCCACTGCGGCTCGCCTTCCTGCACCCACTCGCGCTGGGCCGGCGTGAGCTCGCGCCACGGCGTGTCGAGCGGAATGGCGCGCTTTTTCGCGTACTTGACCAGGTCGTCCTGGCATTCGCGGAAGCTTTTGGTCTGCCAGGGCTTGACCGCGCCGGCTCGCAGGGTCTTCGCTTCGTCGGGCACCACGAGTCCGAAGTCCACCCCGATCACGCGCCCGAAGCCGCGGCACGTTTCGCAGGCGCCGAGCGGCGAGTTGAACGAAAACGCCGCCGGGGTCGGGTCCGCGTAGTGCAGGTCGCAGTCGGCGCAGTGCAGGTCGGAAGAGAAGCGCCACGGGAAATCGGGGCCAGAGTCCTGACCCCAGACGTTGACGCGCCCCTGCCCGACGCGCAGCGCGGCTTCGAGCGCCTCGAAGACGCGCGCGCGCTCGGTGCCGCTCATGCGGAAGCGGTCCTGCAGCACTTCCAGCGCCGCCTTGGAACGGGAATGGATGCGGTTGTAGCCCTGGCGTTCGAGGAGCTGCAGCACCTCCTGCTCGCTGAAATTCTTCGGGATTGCGACCGGAAACGTGATCTGCAGACGCGGATCGCCGGTATCCCGCGCCCGCGCCAGCATTGCGTCGAAGATTGCATCCGGCGTGTCGCGTGTCACGCGCTTGCCGCAGCCGCGACAGTGCAAATGCGCTGCGCGCGCGTAGAGCAGCTTCAGGTGATCGTTCAGTTCGGTCATGGTGCCGACCGTCGAGCGCGAGGTGCGCACCGGATTGGTCTGGTCGATCGCGATCGCGGGAGGGATGCCCTCGACCGCATCCACCTGCGGCTTGTCCATCCGATCGAGGAACTGCCGGGCGTACGGGCTGAAGGTTTCCACGTAACGCCGCTGCCCCTCGGCGTACAGCGTGTCGAACGCGAGCGAAGACTTGCCCGAACCGGACACCCCGGTGACCACGACCAGCTCGCCGGTCGGGATCGAAAGCGAAACGTTGCGCAGGTTGTTCTGCCGCGCGCCGCGGATGACGATCGCGTCGGCCGGTATCTGTTCTTGCTTCACGGGATGTGCCGCCGGGGAGGCGTCATTCTAGCCGCGCGAACGCTCCGGGCGCGCCGGTGGTCGTACAATCACACTTCTCTAACCCGCGAGCGCGGAGGTGCATCATCGTTCGGTGGCTGATTGCGGGCATGGCGATCTGGCTGGCGCAGGCATACGCAGCGCCCGCACCGGTGCTGCTCGTGCCTCTGGAGGGCGCGATCGGCCCCGCAACGGCGGATTTCGTGCACCGGGGATTCGAGCGCGCGGCGCGCGAGAAGGCGCAACTGGTGGTGCTGCGCATGGATACGCCGGGCGGTCTTGACACCTCGATGCGCGCGATCATCAAGGACATCCTCGCCTCGCCCGTGCCGGTGGTGACGTTCGTCGCGCCGGGCGGCGCGCGCGCAGCGAGCGCCGGCACGTTCATCCTGTATGCAAGCCACATCGCGGCAATGGCGCCGGCGACCAACCTTGGCGCCGCCTCGCCGGTGGCGATCGGAGCCCCCGGGACCGGGAGCGAACCGGGTCAGGCGGACAAGAAGAAAAAGGAGGGCGAAAAGGAGGCGGCGCCTCCGGTGGGGGACACGATGATGCGCAAGGCGACGCACGACGCGGCGGCCTACATCCGCAGCCTGGCGCAGCTGCGCGGGCGCAACGCCGAGTGGGGCGAGCGCGCGGTGCGCGAAGCGGTGAGTCTCTCGGCCACCGACGCCCTCGACCTCAAGGTGATCGACGTGGTCGCGGAGGACGTCGGTGCGCTGCTGAAGCAGCTCGACGGGCGCACGATCGAGGCGGCCGGCGCCAAGCGCACGCTGCAGACCGCGGGCGTGAGCGTCTCCGCGGTGGAACTGGACTGGCGCACCCGCGTCCTGGGCGTGATCACCAACCCGAGCGTCGCCTATCTGCTGATCCTGATCGGGATCTACGCGCTGATCTTCGAGTTCACCAACCCGGGACTCGTTCTTCCCGGCGTGGTCGGGGCGATCAGCATCCTGCTCGCGCTCTACGCGTTCCACCTTCTGCCGGTGAATTACGCCGGCCTTGCGCTGATCCTGCTCGGCATCGCGTTCATGGTCGCCGAGGCGTTCTTCCCCGCTTTCGGCTCGCTCGGCATCGGCGGGCTGATCGCGTTCGTGCTCGGCTCGGTGATCCTGATCGACAGCGACCTGCCCGGCTTCGAGATTCCCTACGGGCTGATCGGCGGCGTCGCGGCGGCGAGCGGGCTGTTCCTGTTCTTCGTCATCGGCATGGTCGTGCGCGGGCGGCACCGGCCGGTGGTGAGCGGCCGGGAGGAGATGATCGGGGCGCTCGGCGAGGCGCTCGACGATTTCGCGGGCGAGGGCTGGATGCGCGTGCATGGCGAGACCTGGCGCGCGCGCACGCACGCCCCGGTGCGCAAGGGACAGCGGCTGCGCGTAAGAGCGATCGACGGCCTGATACTCGACGCCGATCCTGAATCCGACAAGGGAGGGTGAGCATGTTCTTCGACTTCAACTTCGGCATCGGCGCGCTGGTCCTCGCGATCGTGCTGATCGTCACTTCGATCAAGATCCTGCGCGAGTACGAACGCGCGGTGGTGTTCCTGCTCGGGCGCTTCCAGCGGGTGAAGGGCCCCGGGCTCATCATCGTGATTCCCGGGATCCAGCAGATGGTGCGCGTGGACCTGCGCATGGTCGTGCTCGACGTGCCGACGCAGGACGTGATCTCGCGCGACAACGTCTCGGTCAAGGTGAATGCGGTGGTGTATTTCCGAGTGGTCGATCCGCAGCGCGCGATCATCCAGGTGGCCAACTTCCTGGAGGCGACCAGCCAGCTTGCGCAAACCACCCTGCGCTCGGTGCTCGGCAAGCACGAGCTGGACGAGATGCTCTCGGAGCGCGAAAAGCTCAATCTCGACATCCAGACCGTGCTCGATACCCAGACCGACGCCTGGGGCATCAAGGTCTCCAACGTCGAGATCAAGCACGTCGACCTGAACGAATCGATGGTGCGGGCGATCGCGCAGCAGGCCGAGGCCGAGCGTGCGCGCCGCGCCAAGATCATTCATGCCGAGGGCGAGCAGCAGGCGGCGGAAAAGCTGCTGCAGGCGGCCGAGACCCTCTCCACCCGCGCCGAAGCGATGCAGCTTCGCTACCTGCAGACCCTGACGCAGATTGCCGGCGACAAGTCCTCGACCATCGTGTTCCCGGTGCCGATGGACGTCATCGGCCCGATCCTGGAGGCGGCGAAGAAGGCGAAGGCCTGAACCGACGCCCGGCGCTGCTCCACGACGCCGGCCGACGTGCTCGATGAAGATCCTGTCGGTCAACGTAGGGCTTCCACGCGAAGTCCGGTGGCAGGGAAAGACTGTCCGGACGTCGATATTCAAGGCGCCCGTCTCGCGCCCCGTCCAGGTGAAGCACCTCAATGTCGACGGCGACCTGCAGTCGGATCTGAGCGTGCACGGCGGGACCGAGAAGGCGGTCTATGCCTACCCGGCGGAACACTACGAATTCTGGCGGACGGAGCTGCCCGGCGTCGATCTTCCTTGGGGCGCCTTCGGCGAGAACTTCACGACCGAAGGTTTGCTGGAGGATGCTGTCCGGATTGGCGACAGGTTTTGCGCGGGTTCCGCCGAATTCGTCGTGACGCAGCCTCGCATGCCTTGCTTCAAGCTCGGGATCCGCTTCGACCGCCCGGATATCGTGAAGCGCTTCCTGCGCAGCGGCCGGACCGGCTTCTATCTGGCGGTGCTGCGGGAGGGCGAGGTCGCGGCGGGCGACGCCGTGACTGCCGCGGGTCGCGACGGGCATGCGATCACGGTGGCGGATATCGTCGAGCTGTACACGGCGGATGCAGCCAGCCAGGAACTCCTGCGCCGAGCGGCCGAGCTACCGGCTCTCGCCGAGGCCTGGCGCGCCTATTTTCGCAAGCGGGTCTGGGATCCGGACACCTGATCGGACGTTCATGGATCGGCTCTTCCTTGCCATCGGCAGTCTTTCCGGGTTTGTCGCCGTCGCGCTGGGTGCGTTTGCGGCGCATGCGCTCAAGGGCCGCATGGACGCCGACTTGCTGGCGAGCTTCGAGGTCGGCGTGCGCTACCAGATGTACCACTCGCTTGCCTTGCTCGCGGTCGCGTGGGCCCAGACGAAGTGGCCCGGAGCGGTGCTCACGGCAAGCGGATGGCTGTTCGTTGCCGGAATCGTGATCTTCTCGGGCAGTCTCTACGTTCTGAGCGTGAGCGGGGCGCGGTGGCTGGGGGCGGTCACACCCTTCGGAGGGCTTGCATTGCTCGCGGGGTGGTTGTGCCTCGCGTGGGCTGCATGGAGAGGATGACGCAGGAAGCTGCCGACTGCTGCGCGATCGTGTTCGCGGTGCCGATGGATGTCATCGGCCGGATCCCGGATGCGGCGAAGAAGGCGAAGGTCTGATCTTCGCCGCTCCGAAACGCTCTACGGACGCACGTAGCTCCAGCCTTCGCTCTGGCGCTTCATGATGTGCGTCACCCCGGCCTGGACGTAGCCGATGCCGGAGTACATCTGGTCCTTGGTGGTCTTGGTGTTGTGCATGGTGTTCTCGCAGGCCATCAGACCGATGTTGTTGTCGATCGCGCCGGCGAGCCGTGCGGCCACCGAAGATTCGGCTTTCAGCATGTTGAGGCCCGGGCCGTAGGCGACGATCTCGATCTCGACCTTGTCCTTGCCGAGGTCGGTCTGGACGTTGCGCGCGTTGTTGAGTGCCAGGTTCCACTTCGCCGGATCGTTGTCGCTCACCTGGAGAACCAGCTTCTGCTTCGGACCGTCGGCGGCGAGGGCGCCGGTCGTCGCGTTGAGTGCGCTCAGGCCAAGAACGGCGGCCAGCGCGGCGGTCGCAAATCCCTGTTTCATCATGTCTCCTGTCTCCTCTGGAAATACGGGCCGCGGCGCGGACCGTAACCCTTCGACGGGCCGGCCGCCGTCTTTATTCCATCAGCGGCGTGGAATAATCGGGCTTCCTGGCGCGTCACCTTGACGATGGGGTTCAGAGCGCTCTTCCGGCCGGCGGCGGAGTTCCGCAAGCGAATCGAGGCAAGCCGCGAGGCGCTGTACCGGCTCGCCTATTCGTGGTGCCACGACGCGGCGCTCGCGGACGACCTGGTCCAGGATGCGATGGTCAAGGCGCTCGACCGGGCGCAGCAGTTGCGTGACCCGCAGCGGCTGCGGGGCTGGCTGTGCGCGATCCTTGCAAACGGCTTGCGCGACCACTTCCGGCGCGCTTCCAGGTTCGAGGACGTGGACGAGCTGGACGAGGCAGTCCTGTCACACACCGAAACGCCGGAAAGCGCCCGGGCGAGCGCGCAGCTGGGCAGTCGCGTGCGCTCCGAAGTGGCGCGGCTGCCGCTCGGCCAGCGCCAGGTGCTGACGCTGGTCGATCTCGAGGGCTGCAGCTACGCCGAAGTGAGCGAGATTCTGGCGGTGCCGATCGGCACCGTGATGAGCCGGCTGTGCCGTGCCCGGGCGACGCTGCGCGAGCGCCTGATCGATGCGGCGCCGGAAGGCGAAGGAAAGATGAGGCTGGTGCGATGAAAACCAAGACCGATGTGACACCTGAAATGCAGAGCGCGTTTGTCGATGCCGAGCTCGGTGCGGGGGAATGGGCGCGCATGGCCGAGCGCATGCGCGCGGACGACGATCTGCGCAGAGCCGTGTGCGACGCGCGGATGCTCAAGGACCTGGTGCGCCAGGCCTACAGCGCACCGCCGCGGCCGCGGTATCGCGGCGCGGGCCGGCATGGGGCGGGCTGGATGGCGATCGCCGCACTGTGCCTGCTCAGCGCAGGCGCGGGCTGGCTTGGCGGTGAGTTCATGGCCCCCAAGGCGCCGGAGATCGATGCCCGCCTGCTGGCACAGGGCGCGCTCGCCGATCTGCCGGGCGACAGGATCCTGGTCCACATCGGCGGATCGGACAGCACCGCCATCGGCACGGCGCTCGACGAGGTCGAGCGCGTC
>Ga0209399_10000254_pt1 | contig 33570 bp, 28 predicted proteins | sample OV2TP3_FD_184130 | JGI IMG/M metagenome (GOLD analysis project Ga0209399, IMG submission 184130) | Hot spring microbial communities from Beatty, Nevada to study Microbial Dark Matter (Phase II) - OV2 TP3 (SPAdes) (version 3) | ecosystem: Environmental > Aquatic > Thermal springs > Hot (42-90C) ... | reverse complement strand
CATGCCTTGGCACGGGCCTCGATCGAGGAATACGGGATCGGTGTAGGGAAGCCGTACGTCTGCGGAATATCCGCGCATGGCCATATCCTCCATCCGAAGCAATATGCCGTATCGCCCACCCTCATGGGTCAGGCACCACATCCGCCGGCCCCCCAAGGGGCATCCGACGAACTCCAGCATCCTAATCAATTTCGCTGAAAAGTCAAGAAAAAACGCTATTTATGTAGTAAATTGAACAGGTTACGACACCGCCGCCCGGCCATAAACACGGCCTTCGCCGGCATGTCGTCAACACACGGACAGGCGCCGCCCGGCGGCCGGGCGGCGGCCGGACGCGGGTCCGTGACGAAAAATCAGCGAGCCAACGGCGGGATGACGCCGGCCAGCGAGCGATCGAAGTCGTCGGGCTGCGTGTCGTAGCCGAGATCGGGAATCGGCGGCAATTCCAGGATCGAGCCGTTGTGGATCTCGGTCTTGCGCTTCTGCCGATACAGGCTGCGAATGGCGGCGTAATAATCGACAGAAGTTTTCTTCACCTGGTCCAATTCCTCGACGATGCGGGCGTACTCCTCGACACCCTTGAAGGCCGAAATTCCCAACGCGAGATCGTCGCGGTCGGTGTTCTCGAGATAAAGGCCGATCGGGTCGAAGTATGGGTCGACCAACAGCTTGCCGACCGCATCGCGGGGATTGGACGGGCCGAGGATCGGCAGCACCACGTAAAACCCCTCGTCGACTCCGTAAACGGCGAGGGTCTGGCCGAAGTCCTCCTTGTGGCGCTCGACGCCGAGCTCGCCGGCAAGATCGGAAAAACCGAAAATGCCGAAGGTCGAATTGACCAGGGCGCGGCCACCGGTTTGCAACGCGCGCTGGCCTTCGCCCTGCAGGATGTCGTTGGCGAGCGTCACCGGGGTATTGAGATTGTTGATGAAATTGCTGACCGCCTGACGGACCGTCGGCGGCACGGTGTCGTTGTAGAACCGCGTCAGCGGCCTGAGGACGGCGTCCTGGACGACCTCGTTGAAATCGAAGATCACTCGATTGAGCGACTCCAGCGGGTCGTTGACCTCATCGCCGGCCGGCTTGGCCTGGGCCAATATTTCGCCGGCCGCCGGCTGCTCCGTGGCGGCGGACACGGCCTCGTCCGCGGAAACGGACGTCGACTGGCCGAATGCCAGCACCGTCAGCACCGCCACGACGACACCGGCTTCCCTCATCAGTTTCATGTTTTTATGCGCCATTTCTTATGTCAGTTCGGTCGTCGCCCGGGATTGCACTTGGCCACCAAGAACCCATAAACACAGCCCGCCCGGACACGGGTCTTCCGGGCAGGTGTCATATGGTTTTAGGTGAAGTTCGAGCCCCCGGCAACCTCCAAGTCGCACTCGTCTCGCCCCTTCGAAGCGATTCTTGAAATATATTACGACGACACGGATAACGTTGTCTTGTCCGAAAATGCGCTTTAGTGTCTTAACGAAGTTTAAGAACGCATCCGGTGGGCCGTCGATGAATCCTTTCTTTTCAATCGCTAAGGCGGTCGCCGTGGCGATCCTGGTAATTGCCGCCGGAAGCCCGCCGGTGGCCGCCCAGACGCCCAGCGACGTGGTCGAGAGATTCCAGGCCAATCTGCTCGAGGTGATGAAGGATGCCGACAAGCTGAGCGTCCGTCAGCGTTACGAGCGGCTGGCGCCGAGCGTCGAGGCGTCCTTCCACCTGCCGCTGATGGTGCAGATCGCCACCGCTCCCCATTGGCAAGACGCCACTCCGTCGCAGCGGGTGCAACTGGTGAGCGCGTTTCGGCGCATGAGCGTCACCACGCTGGCGACGCTGTTCGACAGCTACGACGGCGAGGCGTTCCAGGTTCTCGCCGAGAAGCCGGGCCCGCAACATACCCTGTTGGTGCTGACCAAGCTCACCAAGGCGAACAAGTCGACCGTCAACATCGCCTACGTGGCCAGGAAGTTCGACGACGGCTGGCGGATGATCGACGTCATCGTCGACAACGGCATCAGCGAACTCAAGGTCAGACGGTCGGAATACAGCGCGGTCCTCAAGAACGACGGCGTGCCGGGGCTGGTGACGCTTCTCAACCGCAAGGCCGACGAGCTGATCTCGCAATAGGCCGCCGCCAACGGCGGCCAGCACGGCCCACGACGGCATATCGGATCATGAGCATTCGCCTTCATCGTCTGTCCGCAACCGCTGTGTTGTTATATTTGCTGTCGGTGACGGTGGCGTACCTGCCGCAGCGTGCCGCCGAGGCAGCGCCGGGCACCGCGAGCGAGCTGATCTCCGCCTTCCACGACAGCCTGCTGGCGGTGATGAAGGAGGCGAAGGCCCTCGGCATCAAGGGACGCTACGACCGTCTGGCGTCGCGCATCGAGCAGAGCTTCAATCTGCCGCTGATGATTCAGGTGGCGGCGGGCTCCCACTGGCTGAAAGCGAGCCCGGACCAGATCAACAAGCTGGTCGGGGCGTTCACCCACCTCAGCATCAGCACCTACGCCTCGAGATTCGACGGCTTCGCGGGGGAATCGTTCGAGACCCGCGGCGAAAAACCGGGGCCTCAGAATACCACCCTGGTCAATGCGCGGATCGTCAAGGCGTCCGGCGCGCCGGTGGAGATCGTCTACGTCACTCGCCAGACCAAGGGCGAATGGCGGATTCTCGACGTGGTGGTCGACAACGGCATCAGCGAACTGGCGGTGCGGCGCTCGGAATACCGCTCGATCCTGCAATCGGGCGGCGTCGACGGCCTGATCGCCACCCTGTCCGCCAAGGCCGATCAACTGCTGAAGGAAAAACCGTAGCGGCGTCGCGCGATCAGCGGCGCTCGCCGTCGGCATCGGGCCGCAGCCCAGGCTTCAACGACATCAGCGATCCGAGGGCGAAGCCCCAGACGATCCATATGATCTCGCGCAGGCGGCGCACCACCGACACCGAGAAGCCGAGCGCCGGCGAGCCGGTGATGGCGCCGCACACCAGCAGGAACGCGCCTTCCTGGGCGCCGATGGCGGCGGGGATGAAGAACGCGCCGGTGCGCACCAACTGCGCCGATGCTTCGATGATCCAGGCATCGGCCCACGACACCGGGTGGCCGAGGAACACCAACGCCACGTAGACCTCGACGACGCCGAGCAGCCAATTTACGAAGGCCAGCGCCAGCGCCGCGGCGAACCGGCCGCGCGCCTTGGTGTAGAAGCCGATCAAACGGTCGTCCATGTCGTGGATGTGGTGCAACACGTCGTCGATGCGCCCGGCAAATCGCCACCGGCTGAGCCAGGTCCCGGCGAGCCCGGTGACGCGGTAACGCTGGATGACGTAGAACAGCATCACCGCCACGCCGAGGGCCGCCAGCCCGGTCGTGGCCACGGTGACGAACGTCGCCGGCAGATTCGCGCCGGCGATCATCAGCACGAAGCCGATGGCCAGGAACACCACCAGCGCCATCATGTTGATGGTCTTGGTCAGGATCAGCGATGCCGCGGCCTCGCGGTAGCCGATGCCGTGGTGCTTCTTCAACAACACCGCCTTGACCGGCTCGCCGCCCATGCCGCCGGCGGGCATTACGGTGTTGAAGGCTTCCCCGACCATGCGCAGCTTCCACACCCGGTAGGCCCACGACGCGTCGAGCGGCACGCCGGCAATGGTCATCTGCCAGGTGACGGAATCGATGACGAAGGCGACCAGATAGACCGCCAGGATCACGGCGAACCCGAATCCGACCCTGGTCATCTGGGCGCCGACCTCGGCGAGGTCGATCTCGGCGATGACGAGGACCAACAGCCCCACGCCCAGCAGCAGGTAGAGGACCTTCAGGGCGCGCACGCCGCCCGCTCCTTTCGCTGGCGGAGCCTAGACATGGAAATCCCGGGCGCCGCGCACGAACTGGGTGATCCAGTAGACCTGCGAACCGACCGCGCCGAACGGGACCAGCAGCCACGCCAGGTCGAACGCCGCCAGGACCAGCACGATGAAGCAGAAATCCGCCCGGGTCAGCTCGCGGAAGACGTAAAGGGCGTGATCGGTCCAGCCTTCCGGTTGGCGATACGCCTTGGCGGCGGCCGCTGCCGTCGGCGCCGCCGTCGCGGCCTGCCGCTCGCGGGCATCGAACACCAGGCCGAGGACATAGTTAACCGTGGCGCCGGCCGCCGCGATCACGCCCATGTAGAACCAGATCCGCGACGCGAACAGCCGCTCGGCGCCGATGCCAAGGGCGACGAAGAACGCCGCATGCACCGCCCAATCGACGAAGGTGTCGTAGTGCATGCCGAACGTCGAACACTGATTCTTCCGGCGCGCGATCTCGCCGTCGCAGTTGTCGAGGACGTAGCAGACCACCATCAGCACCCCCGCCGCGACCGCCCAGCCGTGCGTCGCCTGCGCCGCGCACCAGCCCGCCGCCAGCCCGGCCAGCAGTGACGCGGTGGTGACCTGGTTGGCGGTCACCGGCAGCGCCAGCATACCCGGCGTGACGCATTTCGACAGGTGCCGGACGAGCGGAAATAACGGCATCGCGCTGGCGGCCATGATCACGTCATCCCAGCCGGCTTTTCGCCGACGGCCTCGATCAGTGCCGGCAGCACCAGCAGAGTGCACGCCATCGTCAGCGTGATCGCGATGGCGAGCAGGACGCCCATGCTGGCGGTGCCGGGGTGGCTCGAAACCGCGATACTGCCGAATGATCCGATGGTCGTCAAAGCGCTGAACACCACGGCGCGCGGCGTCGAGGTTTCGAGCGCGCTGTTGTCGCCGTCCCCCTCGCCCTCGCGGACCACCAGATGGATGCCGCTCGCCACGCCGAGCCCGAACAACAGCGGCAGCACGATGATGTTGGCGAAGTTGAACGGCTGTCCGATCAGCACCGATACGGCCACCGTCAGCACCGCCGCCAGCACCAGCGGCGCGAAGATCAGCGCCACGTCGCGCCGGCGGTCGAGGATGACGAGCAGCATCACCGCGATCACGGTTACAGACAGCGCCGCCGCCTGCCAGAACGCTTTCACCACGGCTTTGCCGGCCTCGAGGATGACCACCGGCGCGCCGGTGGCTGCCGGCGCCACTGCGCGCACCGTCGCGACGAAGCGGGCAAGCGCCTCGCGGTCCTGCAAGTCCTCCTTGGGATAGACGACCAGCCGGGCGCGGCCGTCGGCGGAAACGTAGTATTCCTTGAACTCCGCCGGCAGGTCGGCGAGGGTCACCGGGCCCGCCGACAGCGCCGCGTTCAGCGCCTGCAGCCTGCCCGGCAATCCCGTAAGCATCCGCCGCTCCAGCTCGGCGATGCGGCGTTCGTCGTCGCCGGCCTGGCGGAACAGCGACGCCAGCCCCACACCAAGATCCCGCGCCGCCCGCGATTCCGGCCTGTCGCCGGGACGCTCGGCGAGCGCCTGCAGGCGGCCCTGGAATTCGGCGAGCATGTTAAGGCGCTCGATCACCGACGGCTCCGGCGCGGTGCCGACGGCGGCGAACGCCGGCATCAGGAACAGCGCCATGGTACCGATGGTGTCGAGCTTCTCAGGCTGGTCGGAGGGGACGAAGTCGGCGAGCGTCACCGTCTTGTCGACCTCGGGCAGCGGCTTCAGCCTTGCTGCCGTCGCTTGCGCCGCTGCCAGATTGTCGGCGAGCACGGTGATCGTGTAGGGGCGCACGCGGTTGTCGGACCGGAGATCGAGGAACGTTGCCACCGACTCCGCGTTGGGGTCGCGCAAGTTGATCGGGTCGAAATCGAACGCCGCCTTCGATGCCAGCAGCGCCGCCGCCACGCCGAGAGCGAGCGATCCCCAGCACACGGCGCGGTTCCGCCGCCGCACCATCGACCGCAGACCCGTGGTCAACGGCGCGAACACCGACGGCCGGCTGCGGCCGCCGTCGGCCGGCACCGGCATCACCGTCAACAGCGCCGGCAGCACGGTGAGATTGGCGAAGAACGCCACGAACATGCCGGTGCCGGCGATCAGGCCGAGCTCGGCCAGCCCGACGTAGTCGGTCGGCAGGAAGGAGTAGAAGGCTATCGCCGCGCCGACCGCGCAAAGGGTCAGCGCGCCGCCGACGCCTTCCGACGCCTCGGCCAGCGCGTCGGCGTGACCGACGCCGCGGTCGATGCCTTCTTGATAGCGGAGCCCGTAGTGGATGCCGAAATCGACGCTGAGCCCGATGAACAGCACCGCGAAGGCCACCGAGATCAGGTTGAAGGCGCCGAGGGCCAGGATCGCGAACGCCGCGGTCCAGATCAGGCCGATTGCCAGCGTCGCCAGGGTCGCCGCCACCAGCCTGGTGGTGCGCAGCCCTATCACCAACAACCCGATCACCAGTAGCAGCGACAGCGCCGCGGCCAGCCCCATGCCGTCCTCGACGCTCTTGAGCTCCTCATGCTCCATCGCCGCCGATCCGGTCAGCCGCACGGTGACGCCGTTTTCCGTGGTGAGCCAAAGTTCGCTCGCCAGCCGGCGCAGCTCGGCCATTGCATTCGCCGCCGGCCTGAGCGAGGCGAAATCGAGCGCCGGCTGGATGACGATGATCCGGCGATTGCGGCTGGCGCCGTCGTCGTCTTTCTCGCCGGCCATCAGCTCCTGCCAGGACAGGTGCCGGAATGTCCCCGCCGTCTGCGCCTTGACGACCTCGGTCATGGCGTCCAGCACCTTGACGATCTCGATCGGCTGCGTGCCCTTTTCCTTCAGCGACTCGTCTATTGCCAGGCCCAGCATCTTGAACAGGCCGACTAGGCTGGGATCGCGCCACAATGTGCCGAGGAACGGCTGCGCCGCCGCCAGCTTGTCCGAGAGCTCGACCAGGTCCGCCATATCGAGGTAAAGGAACCCATGCTTGCGGAAGAACTCGCTGCCTTCCGGGTCGAACACGGCGCCGAACAGCTTCGGATTGGCGATCAGTCTCGCGGTCAGCGCCCGGGCCGCGTCGTCGGCGAGGTCGGGCGTCTGGCCATCGATGACGACGACGATGTTGTCGGACAGTTTCGGAAACGTCTTAGTCAGCGCGATCGCGTTCTGGCGGAACGACAGCTCCGCCGACAGCATGTTGTCGGTGTCAGTGGTAATACGAACGTTGGCCGCCAGATAGACCACGGCGGCGACGCTGGTCAGCACCGACAATGCCACCGCCGACCGCGCCCGCTTGCGGACGCCCTCGGTCCAGCGCGCCAGAATCCGGCGATAGGCCCGCGCGGCGGATGCAAATGCCATGGTCGCCTCGTTGATCCGGGGGCAGTCTGGGGCCGCTTATAGACCGCCGGGGACGACCGGAACAAGGCCGCCCCAGCCCGGCTTGACATCGCGGGTGGCCCGCAACACCCTCGCGCGTCGCCGATTTTCGGCCCTTAGTCGCGGGACCTGCCGATGCAAGATCCGCCCTGGGACCAGCGTATCGCGCGGGTCCTCGTCAAGCCGCTGGTGAAGTTGCCGGTCACCCCCAACCAGCTCACCCTTGTCACGCTCGTGGTGGCGCTGGTCGGCGCCGGGTTGCTGGCCGAAGGCAGCGCGGCTTACGCCGACTGGGGTGCCGGCGTGTTCGTGCTGGCCCGCTTCATGGACCATTTCGACGGCGAGCTGGCGCGCCAGAAGGGCATGACGTCGCGGCTCGGCTACTATCTCGATTATCTCTCCGGCGCGCTCAGCTACGGCGCGCTCTTCGTCTGCATCGGCATTGGGCTCCGCGACACCGCGCTCGGCCCGTGGTCGATCGCGCTCGGGCTGGTCGGCACCGCGGCGGCGCTGCTGTCTATGGTCCTCAACCTCGGCATCGACAAGCATTTGAAGGCGGATGCCGGCAAGGATGCGGTAGGATATCCTGGGTTCGCCGGCTTCGAGCTCGAGGACGGCATCTATCTGCTGGCGCCGATCACCTGGTTCGGGTGGTTGGTGCCGTTCTTCGCGCTCGCCGCCGTCGGCAGCGCCGTGTACTGCCTGTGGACCGGCTGGCGCCTATTTCGCTTGCGACGCGGCTAGGCGACGCCGCACATGCCAGTAGAAGAACGCCGCAAACAGCGGCGCGCCGACGGCGGCCCCCTTCAACAACAGCTCCAGCTCGCCGATCCACACCGCCAATGGCACCAGAATCATCAGGTCGTCGACGTCGAAGCCGGCGAACGTCGGCAGCTCGGCGGCCCGCGCGCCGTGTTTGTCCTCGGCCCACATCGCCATCCTGAGGATCGCCGCCACCGCCACGCCGGCCGCCAATCCCATCGGAATGGCGAGCAGCCCGAAGGCGCCGTCGCGGAGCCCGAAACCGAGGCCGAAGAAGATGACCGCGTTCGAAAGACCGTCGGCGATCAGGTCGTAGCGGTGGCCGGCGGCGCTGGTCTTGCCGGTGAGACGCGCCAGGTCGCCGTCGGCGCGATCGAGGATCATCGAGACAACGAAGATGCCGGCGCCGACGTCCTGCCACAACGGAATGCCGGTGCCGATGGCCGCCGCCGCCGCCAACCCGGTGGCAAGGCGCGCCGTGGTCACCTGGTTCGGGCTGACCGTTGTTGCCGCCAGCGGCCGGGCGACGACCGCGCGGGCGATGCGGTGGATCCAGGTATCGTGGCTCACGACCCGGCCGCCAACGATTTGGTGCCGCCGGCGAGAAAGGCGCGGAATCGCAATGCCACATCCGCCGGCTTGATGGTCGGCCGGCCGAGCTTGTCGAGCGAGCCGGGGGCGATTCGCATGTGGATCAGGTGCGGGCCTGGTTTGGCCAGCGCACCGTTGAGCGCCCGGCCGAATCCGTCGAGGCTGTCGCAGCGGTAGCTTCGCGGGTAGCCGACGGCGGCTGCGACGGCGGCGAAATCCGCCGACGCGGAGACCGTCGCCTGGCCGCCGGTGGAATCGTAGGTGCCGTTGTCGAGCACGACATGAATCAGGTTCGGCGGCGCGTAGGCGCCGATGGTGGCCATGGTGCCCATCTTCATCAGCGCCGCGCCGTCGCCGTCGAGCACCACCACCGGCGTCGCCACGTTCATCGCCACGCCCAGCCCCATGGCGCCGGCGCAGCCCATCGAGCCGACCTGATACAGGTGCTGCGGCCGATCGGCGATGGTGAACAGCTCGCGCCCGCACTTGCCGGTGGCGGCGACGATGCCGGCGCGATCGGGAACGATGGAGAGAACGGCGTCGAGGGTGTCGAAACGGGTCGGCCGCTTGCCGCCGCGGCTGTAGTCGGCGACCGCGCCGGCCGGCCGCTTGGGCGGCGTCACCGTGGCGTCGGGGCCGTCGGCGACGTCGCCCTTCCGCATGATGAACGCGAACGGCTTGCCGGTACGGTCCATCTCGGATCGCGCTTCGTCGACCGCCGCCTTGACGGCCGCTTCGTCGGTCGGGAACGGCCGCCTCGGCACCTCGATCAGATCGAGAAGGCCGGGCGTGATGCGGCCCATCAGCTCGTGCTGCGGCTCGTCCTTGAGCCCCGGGCCGGCGCGCCAGGTGACCACCAGCAGGGTCGGAATCTTGAACGGATAATTCAGCGACGTGAGCGGGTTGACGGCGTTGCCCAGCCCCGAGTTCTGACACATCACCACGGTGCGGTGGCCGGCCAACCAGGCGCCGGACGCGACCGCCACCGCCTCCCCCTCGCTGGCGGCGGCGACGTAGGCGAACCGGCGGTCGTTGATGGTGCCGTTGATCAGCGGCGTCAGGAACGAGCATGGCACGCCGGCGTAGAAATCGAACCCGGCGGCGTAGCCGGCGTCGAGGAACGAGGCGGCGCCGATCACAGGAACCTTCCCGCCGTGGTGACGTCGGCAGCGTCGTCGACGTCGAGCCACTGGCCGGGCACGTAGATCACCCGCACTCGGTGGTCGCGGCCGATCAGCCTCTGGAACAGTTGCAGCATGCTGGCCTTCGGCAGCGTGCCATCGACGCGCATGGCGTCAATCTCGGCGCGGACGAGCCGGCTCCCCTTAGCGCTCAGCCTTGCAACGCCGATCCATTCGCCGTGCGCCGCCTGCGGCGCCAAGTCGTTGCCGATCTCGTCAGCGAACACCGGCTGATCGTCCAGGTAGTCGCCGGAGAACGGCTGGCTACACCGGACCAGGTCGCGGACCCATCCGGCAGCGTCGGAGCGCCGTTCCCGCCATAGCGCGTCGACGGCGATGACGATGTCGTCGCCGCTCTCCATCAACCGGTCCAGGTAATGCTGACGGAACAGGATGTCGCCGTAGCTGATGAAGCACGCGCCGGCGATGCGGCCAGCGGCGCAGGCGAGCGAGGCGGCCTCGCCGGTGCTGGAATAGAGGTCGTTGTCGACGGTCGAGATCGACGGCAGGTTGATCTTGTCCTTCATGTAGCCCCGCACCACGACCACGTCGTGGACCCCCGAATCCTTGAACGTGCCGACGAGGCGGCGGAGGATCGGCTGGCCGCGGACGTCGATCATGCACTTCGGCTTGTCGGCGGTGAGCGACCCCAGCGCCGCGCCACGCGACGCCGCCAGCACGATGGCGGTAAGCTTGTCGCGGGGCATCGGCAGGTAGCGCTTCTCGGCGGCGGCCAGCTCGTCGTTGCCGGCCAGCTCGAACACGTCCTGGACCCCGGCGATGGCGTTCTCGACGCCGGCGAGAGTCTGGTCGCGGTAGATGCGGCGCGAAACCTCGCGCATCGCCGAGATGGCGGCGCGCAGGTTGTGGTTGGCCCAGATCACCACCGAAATGCCGGCGTTGCGGAATTCGTCGGTCGGGGTGGCGTAATACTTGGTCGGCACGATGACGATCGGCGATCGTCCCGCCCATTCGCGGGCGAAGCCGACGATCTCCTCGGCGGTGGACAGCTTCGAATGCACCAACAGCGCGTCGGCTCCGGCGGCGTGGTAGGCCTCGGCGCGCCGGAGCGCCTCGTCCAGCCCGCGCCCGGCGATGAATGCCTCGAGTCGCGCAACGACGCAGAAGTCGGGATCGGTCTGGCTGTCCTTGCCGGCCTTGATCTTGCCGCAGAACTCGTCGACGTCGGCCAGCGGCTGACCGTCGCCTATGAACGAGTTGGTCTTCGGGAACAGCTTGTCCTCGATGCAGATGCCGGCGATGCCGCGTTGGCACAGCTTGGCGACCGCGCGACGCATGTTGTTGAAGTTGCCCCAGCCGGTGTCGCCGTCGACCAGGATCGGCAGGCCGGTTGCGTCGGCCATGAATTCGAGCACCTCGACGACCTGAGTCCACGACGCCTCGTTGCTGTCGCGCACCCCCAACGCCGCCGACATCGACAGTCCCGAGGCCCAGATGCCCTTGAAGCCGGCTTCCTCGACGATCTTGGCCGACAGACCGTTGTGGGCCTCCATCAGGAACTCAAGCTCGGGCGATTCCAGCATGTCGCGCAGCCGTCGAGCCTTGCTGCGCGGCGCGGGCTCGCGGTTCCAGGCTTGCTTGGCGATGGGCTGCATGATCGGGTCCTTCCAGGGCGCGGCGTGCGGTCCGGTGGCCGCGCATATACCGCCGATCGCGGGGACGTTCAAGGTTTCGAAAAACGTCAATTTCGGGCACATTTCAACGGCGGTGGCAGAGCCGGCCGTTGGTCGATCGCCGCCATTGAAGCCGGCGCGCCTGGGCCCTAATATCCCCCGCTTTCTGGCGGCCGCGGCCCGATTGCGCGGCTGCAAACCGAGGACCTTTCGATGCTGCGCACGCCCGTCATTACCGACGATCAGCTCGCTGCCTTCGAGCGCGACGGCTATTTGGTGATGAGGCAGGGCTTCAGCGCCGCTGAGATGGCGCTGATCGCGCGCTGGACCGACGAGGTGGCGGCGATGCCGGAAGTGTCGGGCCGGCACTGGGTGTTCCACGAAAAAAGCCTCAAGGGCGACGGTCGCGACCTGATCAGCCGCATCGAGAACATCGCGCCGTTCCACGACGGGTTCGCGGAATTGTCCGAGGCGCTGCGCGCGCCGGTCGGTCGGCTGCTCGGCGAGGAGGCGGCGCTGTTCAAGGAGAAGGTCAACTTCAAGATGCCGGGCGGCGATGGCTTCAAGCCGCACCAGGACAGCCAAGCCGGCTGGGATACTTACGCCGACTTTTTCATTAGCGCGCTGGTCAGCATCGACGAGGCAACGGTCGAGAACGGCTGCCTGCAGATTTGCGCCGGCCACCACAAGCGCGGCCTGTTCCAGTCGTGGCAGCCGCTGACCGAGAAGGACATGCAAGGCATGAGGTTCAAGCACCTGCCGACCACGCCCGGCGATCTGGTGTTCTTCGATTGTTACGCGCCGCACGCGTCCGATCCGAACTTGACCGATCGGACGCGGCGCATCTATTACGCCACCTATAACCGCAAGTCGGCGGGCGATCACATGGCGCGGTATTACGCCGACAAGCACAAGAATTACCCACCCGACATCGACCGCGCCGCCGGCAAGGAATACGTATTCCGGGTCTAGCCGGCGGCGGATGCAGCCGGCACCGGACGCGCCCGTATGGAGCCTATCGTACTCGCCTTGGTGCTCGCGGCGGCAGTGCTGCACGCAAGCTGGAACGCCCTGGTCAAGAGCGGCGGCGACCCGTGGGTGCGGCTGGCGCTGGCAAACGGCGTCGGCTCGGCGTGCGCGGTAGCGGCAGTGCCGTTCATCGGCGTCCCCGATGCCGCGGCGTGGCCATTCATCCTCGGTTCAGTCGCCGTGCATCAGGTGTATTTCGCGTTTCTGGCATTGCAGTACCGATTCGGCGACCTCAGCCACGTCTACCCGATCTCGCGCGGCTCGGCGCCGCTGCTGGTGGCGGTGGCGGCCTACGTGTTCGCCGACGAGACCCTAACCCCAGCGGGAATGGCATCTGTACTTATAATCTGCGCCGCCATCTTGAGCCTGACCTTCGACCGTGGCTGGAGAATCGCCCCAGGCAAGGGCACGTTGTTTGCCCTCTGCACGAGCCTGACAATCGCCATCTACACTCTTATCGACGGCCTCGGCGGACGGTCGACGACCAACGTGGTCGACTACATCGTCTATATGCTTCTGCTGACAGGCTTGCCGTTCGGGCTGCTGGTGACGTTCATGCGTCGCCACGCCCTGGTGCCAACAATCCGCTTGCACTGGAAGACCGGAGCCATCAGTGGCCTCCTGTCGTATGCGGCCTACGGGCTGGTGATCTGGGCGATGAGCTTAACGCCGATGACCTACGTGTCGGCATTGCGCGAGACCAGCGTCATCCTGGCGGCCTTGATCGGCACGCGGATGCTGAAGGAACCGTTCGGGGCGCGCCGCATCACCGCCGCCTGCTGTGTCGCCGTCGGCGTCGTGCTGCTGCAGGTCAGTCGGGGCTAGGTTACTTGCCGGAAGCCTTGCTCGGCCGCGACGTCGGGTGGTCAGCCGAGTCGGGCACATACTCCGACACCAGCGGATAGACGATCTTCTCGGCCCTGAGCAGGTCGCTCGGGAAGTCGATCTCGATCCACGGGATGCCGGTGATATCGACGTAGGCGAACGCGCCCGGCGGCTCGGCGACGAGCACGGCGCGCATCGCCTCCTCGTAGGTGACGTCGATCTTGCCGGCCTGCACGAAATCGTCGGTCGCCGTCGCCACCTTGCCGGCGATGTCGGCGGACATGCGCAGGAACCCCGGCCACTCGCCGACGATCTCGTAATCCTCGGTCACCTTCTTGCCGAAATCGACCGGCACGCCGCCCTTGATGCACAGCTTCACCGGCTCGGCGCCCGGCTCGAAGTCGCGATCGACGATAAAGCAGGTGCGGTGCGGCGAGCGCAACAGCCGGTTCATCATCTCCGGGTGGTAAAGGACATCGGCGTCCATGAACAGGACATCGTCGCCTTCCCGCATCACTTGGCGCGCCGTCCACAGCGACAGGATCGGGCCTTCCTTGTAGCGCGGGTTGAACACCGGTCGGACGAACCCCGCCGGCGCCACGCGACGCGCTTCGGCGAGGACGTCCTCCTGGCGATGGCCGACCACCACCACCAACTCGTCGACGCCGTTGTCGAGCAGGATGCGGACGTGGCGCTCGAACAGCGTCCGGCCGTCGAACTCCAGCAGCGCCTTCGGCAGGTTGTCGTTGTCGTCGCCGTAGAGGCGCCTGCCGACGCCGGCCGCGAGCATCACCGCTTTCATGGGTCGAGAACCCTTCATTTCCAAATCTGCCGGCGCATACATAAAGGTCCGGGGACGCCGGGGCAAGATGGAGAGTGCGTGTGTCAGCCCAGGTAGCCGTGGTCCTTGAACCAGCGCACCGCGTCGGCAAGCGCGTGGGCCGCCGGACGTGGAGAATAGCCGAGTTCGCACGCCGCCTTGGCGTGGGAAAAATACATCTTCTTTCGCGACATCCTGACGCCGTCGACGGTGGCGAACGGCTCGCCGCCGCCGGAGACCCGGCTCCACGCCTCGGCGGCGTAGGCGATCGGCAACACTACGCCATGGGGGAGCTTGATCCACGGCGGCCGGCGGCCGGCGGCCTGGGCGACGGCACCGAGGATCGCCTTCAGCGACATGTTTTCGCCGCCGAGAACGTAGCGCTCCCCCACCTTTCCCCTTTCGAACGCCAGCAGGTGCCCCTCGGCGACGTCGTCGACGTGAGCGACGTTGAGGCCCGTATCGACATAAGCCGGCACGCGCCCGGCGGCCGCATCGCGAATCAGGCGGCCGGTCGGCGTCGGCTTGATGTCGCGCGGGCCGATCGGCGCCGATGGGTTGACGATCACCGCCGGCAAGCGCTCGTCGTCGACCAGTTGCTTGACCGCGGCCTCGGCCAGGAACTTCGATTGCTTGTAAGGGCCGATCATGTCGGCGAACGTCACCGGCGTCGCCTCGTCGGCGGCGGCCTCCCCCGGCAGCACGCCGAGGGTGGCGACGGAGGACGTATAGACGATGCGCGCGACGGCGGCGTCGCGGGCGGCCAGCATCAGCGTCCGGGTGCCGTCGACGTTGGCGCGAAACATCGGCCTCGGGTCCGGCGCCCACAGCCGGTAATCGGCGGCGACGTGGAACAGGCCGGTGCAGCCGGCGAGCGCCGGGCCCAGGGTCGAAGGCTCGAGCAAGTCGCCCTCCACCACCTCCACCGCCAGGCCCTCCAGGTTACGGCGATCGCTGGCCGGCCGGACCAAGGCACGCACGCGGTGGCCGGCGGCGAGCAGGCGGCGCAACACCGCGGAACCGACGAATCCGGTGGCTCCCGTGACAAGAATCATTGAAGTTTTCTGATGTTCGCTGTAATGGCTGCGGGGCCCATGGGATTGGAAAACCGCGAAAATACGGATTTATAACGCAAAATCCGGCCCAAAATGGCTGTTACCCCTTCACGTTGGGCCGGATAATCCCTATTTTCAACCACGAACCGCGCCGCCCCGGCAGGGCGGCTCCCCTTGGGCCATGAACGGACCGTGACGATGGCCGACAAGAAACGCATCGACGTTTGGCTGGCGCGGCCGCGCGGTTTTTGCGCCGGCGTCGAGCGCGCCATCGACATCGTCGAGCGGGCGCTCGACATCTACGGGCCGCCCGTCTACGTCCGCCACGAGATCGTCCACAATAAGCGGGTGGTCGAAAGCCTGCGCGCCAAGGGCGCCATCTTCGTCGAGGAAGTCGATGACGTCCCCGACGGCGCCGTCACCATCTTCAGCGCCCACGGCGTCGCCGAGGAGGTGGAGAACGAGGCCAAGCGCCGCGACCTGCCGGTGATCGACGCGACCTGCCCGCTGGTCTCCAAGGTGCACAAGGAAGGCCAGAACCACGCCAAGAAGGACCGCCAGGTGATCCTGATCGGCCACGAGGGCCATCCCGAGGTCGAGGGCACCCAGGGCCGCATCCCCGGCGGCGTGCTGCTGGTGACCAACGCCGAGGACGTTGGCAAGCTGCAGGTCCGAAATCCGGACAAGCTCGCCTACGTCACCCAGACGACGCTCAGCGTTGACGAGACCCGCGAGGTGATTACGGCGTTGAAGACCCGCTTCCCCAACATCGTCGGCCCCGACGTCAAGGACATCTGCTACGCCACCCAGAACCGCCAGCAGGCGGTGCGCAAGCTGGCCCAGCACGTCGACCTGCTGCTGGTGGTCGGCGCCCACAACAGCTCAAATTCCAACCGGCTGCGCGAAATCGGCGCCGAGCTCGGAATCCCAAGCTACCTGATCGACGACGCCGGCAACCTGGACCCGCGCTGGCTCGACGGCATCGATGCGGTCGGCATCACCGCCGGCGCGTCGACGCCCGACGAGCTGGTGCAGGAGCTGATTTCCCGCCTCGGCGATTACGGCGACGTTCGCTTGCGGGAAATGGACGGCGTCGCCGAGAGCATCATCTTCAAGCTGCCGCGCGAACTCAAGGAAGCGGTCGCGGTGCGCCAGAACCTGCAGCGCGTCTAAGGAGCCCCGTTCCGTGGCCGTCCCATTGATTCAACAAATCCGCGTTGGCGCGTACGTTTTGCGCCGGCGGCTGAAGGGCGTCGAAAAGTACCCGCTGGTGCTGATGCTGGAGCCGTTGTTCCGCTGCAACCTGGCGTGCCCGGGCTGCGGCAAGATCGACTACGAGGACGAGGTCCTGAACAAGCGCCTCAGCGTCGAGGAGTGTCTCGACGCGGTCGATGAGTGCGGCGCCCCTGTCGTTTCCATCCCTGGCGGCGAGCCGTTGATCCACAAGGACATCGTCCAAATCGTCGAGGGCATCGTCGCGCGCAAGAAGTTCGTCTACCTGTGCACCAACGCCCTGCTCATGGAGAGAAAGCTCGACCAATTTACGCCGTCGCCTTACCTGACGTTCTCGGTGCACCTCGACGGCATGAAGGAGCATCACGACCGGTCGGTCGACATGACGGGCGGTTTCGAGCGCGCAGTGTCGGCGATCCGCGCCGCCAAGGCCAAGGGCTTCCGCGTCAACGTCAACTGCACGCTGTTCGACCAGATGAGCGCCGAGGACGCGGCCAAGTTCTTCGACTTCGCCACCGACGAGCTGAAGGTCGAGGGCATCACGGTGTCGCCCGGCTATGCCTACGAGCGCGCACCGGACCAGCAGCACTTCCTCAACCGCGCCAGGACCAAGCAGCTGTTCCGCGACATCTTCAAGCGCCAGGGCAGGTCGAAATGGCGGTTCAGCCAATCGACGCTGTTCATGGACTTCCTCGCCGGCAACCAGCAGTACCACTGCACCCCGTGGGGCAACCCGACGCGCAACATCTTCGGCTGGCAGCGGCCGTGCTACCTGCTCGGCGAAGGCTACGCCGACAGCTTCGAGGAACTGATGACCGGGACCAACTGGGACGACTACGGCACCGGGCGCTACGAGAAGTGCGCCAATTGCATGGTGCATTGCGGCTACGAGCCGACGGCGGTCAACGACACTATCTCGCACCCCCTGAAGGCGCTGAAGGTGTTCCTGAAGGGTTTCGAGACCGAGCAGCCGATGGCGCCGGAAATCCCGCTCGACAAGCAGCGGCCGGCGGAGTTCGTGTTCGAGGGCCTGATCAAGACCCTGACCCAGCAGCGGGCCGAGGAAGAGGCCGCCGCTTCACCGCAGGCCGAACAGCGGACCCGCGCGGCCAGCAACGCCGCGTAGCGCCTTCAGCGCCTTGGCGCTGTCTCCGGCCAGCGCCACCAGCACCCCGACATCCCCCGGATTGCGCAACACCGCGGTGGCCACGGCACCCCAGCGACGCGAGCCGTCGGCGGCGACGCACCCGGCTACCCAATCCGGCAGCCGCCGCGTCGCCGCGTCGGCGACGGCACGCACTACCAACACCGGCACCCCCGCCTCGGCAGCGACGGCGGCGACCGCATGGCTTTCCATGTCGACGGCGGCGGCGCCGGTTCCGTCGGCCAGCGCGCGTTTCTCCGCCACCTCGCCGACGATGCGGTCGGACCCGGCGACGGCGGCAACCATCATGCCCGTGCCGCCGCAAGCGGCCAGCAGCCCGTCGCGCCAAGGTTTCGACGTACCAATGTGTTGACCGTCCAGCGCGATGACGGAATCGGCAATGATCACCGTGCCCGGCTCGAGGTCGGGGCGAAGGCCGCCGGCAATTCCGAAGCTGACCAGCGCGTCGCAGCCCGAGGCGATGAGGTCGCGGGCTTGGGTCAGCGCGCGGCCGCTCGAGGCGCCGCTGCAACGGACCAGCGGCCGGAGGTCGGCGGGAAACGCGTCGAGGCAATCGGCCTCCCGGGAAAAGCCGGTGATGACGCCAAGTCGCCGCAATCAGATACCGAACGGGGGAAACTTGGCGTTGCCGCCCTTGAGGTTGCGGTAGCGGGCCAGCGTCCACAGCGGGAAATAGGCGCTGTAGCCGTGATAGCGCAGGTAAAACACCCGCGGGAAGCCGACGGCGTTGAAGTATTCCTCGTGCCATTTGCCGCCCTCGCGCTTGGCGGCGAGCAGGTAGTCGATGCCGCGCCGCACGCTGTCGCTGTCGACCTCGCCGGCGGCCATCAGCCCCAACAGCGCCCACGATGTCTGCGACGGCGTCGAGGTCTTCACCTCGTCGAGCCGGCGTTCCAAGGTCTCGACCGATACGTACCAGGTGCGGTGCTGCCAATAGGTCGAGCAATCCTCGCCCCAGCCGCCATCGGGCCGCTGCACGAACTTCAGCCATTCCACGGCCTTGCGCACGTGCCGCGCGCTCATGTCCACGCCGGCGGCGTTGTACGCGCACAGCACCGACCACGTGCCGTAAACGTAATTGTTGCCCCAGCGGCCGAACCACGAGCCGTCTTCCTCCTGCTCGCTGCGCAGAAACTTAAGTCCGCGGGCCACCGCCGGGTGGTCCTTGCCGTAGCCGAGCTGCGCCAGCATGCCGATACAGCGGGCGCTGACGTCGACGGTCGGCGGGTCCAGCAACGCGCCGTGGTCGGCAAACGGGATGTTCTGCAGGAACATGTGGTTGTTGTCGGCGTCGAACGCGCCCCAGCCGCCGTTCTTGCTCTGCATGCCGAGAACCCATTCGGCGGCGCGTTCGATGGCGTCCTTGTATTTTTTTGCGTCGGCCCGGTGCAGCGCCATGACGACGACAGCGGTATCATCGACGTCCGGGTAATAGTCGTTCCAGTACTGGAACGCCCAGCCGCCGGGGCGCACGCCGGGCCGGTTGGCGACCCAATCGCCGTCGACATCGAGGATTTGCCGCGCCTTCAGCCACTCAGTGGCGCGCGCGAGCACGCCGTCGGTAAGCCCGGACTCCAGAAGCGCGTGACAGGCCAACCCGGTATCCCAAACCGGCGACAGGCAGGGCTGGCAATAGCCCCAGTCGTCGTGGAGCACCAACAGCTTGTCGATGGCCTTACGGCAAATGGCGTAATCCGGATCATCCCGGTCGCGTCCGAGGGTATCGAACACCATCAGCGCGTTCGCCATCGCCGGGAAGATGCCACCGAGGCCGTCTTCGCCGTTGAGCCGCCGGCGGATAAAGGCCAAAGCCTTGTCGATCGCCTTCTTCTCGAGGAATTTCGGTATCAACGGCTCGATGACCTGAGCGATATGATCGAGAATCAGGAAAAGCGTGCCTGGAAAGGTGCCGGTGGGATTGGTCTGATAGAAGGTCTGTTCATCCGCCGGAATCACGAACAGCTCCGCGATGTCGACGCGGCGCGGGTTGCGGGCGCGCGGTTTCAGCGCCGCCAGCACCATCAGCGGCACCATCACCGTCCGCGACCAGTAGGAAACCTTGTCGATGTGGAACGGCGCCCACCTCGGCAGCAGCAACGCCTCGACGCGGATCACCGGCACGCCCCGCCACGGCACCTGCCCGAACAGCGCCAGCGTGAATCGGGTGAAGACGTTGGCGCGGGCGGCGCCGCCGTGTTCCAGGATCGCTTTTCGCGCCCACCGCATGTAGGGCGCATCGATGTCCTCGCCGGTCAACTTCAGGGCATAGTACGCCTTGACCGAGGCGCTGAGATTGAAGTCGCCGTCGTGGTACAACGGCCAGCCGCCGTGCTTGCCTTGAGTCGATTTGAGATACGCCGCCAGCTTCGATTCGACCTTGTCGTCGATCGTGCCCAGGAAGTGGTTGAGCAGGATGTATTCGGACGGAATCGTCGAATCCGCCTCGAGCTCGAACGCCCAGTGGCCGTGGGCAGCCTGGCGGCCGACAAGCCAGTCACGCGCCACACCGATGGTGCGTTCGATGCGGTCGAACTTAGGGGGTGCGGACGCCCGTGGCGTATCTTCCGCGGTAGCCAATCGCTCTAACATTACCATCCGGGCCGTTTAATAGGGTCGTGTCCGGTCGTCAAACCTGGTCGCTGGCTCGGGTGGTCTCCCCCCCATCCCGACACGTCTAGTTTGTGTCAAAAATATTACTCTATTTCAAGCCAAAGAGTCCGCTGAAATAGCGGTTTCGGCGGCCGTGCGGCCGGAACGGATGGCACCTTCGATGGTCGCCGGAAGGCCGGTCTCGGTCCAATCGCCGGCCAGGAATAGGTTCTTCCATGGCGTCCGGGTTGGCGGCCGGCGTCGAACTTGGTCCGGTGTCTGGGCAAAGGTGGCGCGCTTCTCCTTGACGATGCGGTGCGCCGGCAGGGGCGCTCCGCTCAAGCCCAGCGCCCGGCGCACCTCGCCCCATAGCCGGCCGGCGATGTCGGCCGCGGCGTCCTCGGCCAGCGCGTCGGCGGCGCTGACCGTCACCGAGGCGACGTCGCCGCGCACGAACAGCCATTGCGCGAGGCCGCCGACCAGGCCCAGGAACGAGAAATCGCCGCTCGCCGCGGGCAGCCGGAAATGGCCGTTGACGATGGCGCGGCTCAAGTCCGGCACGATCAGCCCCGGTACCAGCTCGGCGGCGTTGCTGGGCGGCACCGCCAGCACCACCCTGTCGCCTTGCCCTAACGCCAGGTCGCCGCCGTCGAATGTCAGCGCCGCCACTCGGTCCCTGTCCCTATCCAAACTGAGCGCCCGCAGGCGGTGGTTGGCGAAAAAATCGGCGCCCCGGCCGGCCAGTAACCGCAACGCCGGGACGACAAAAGTGTCGCTCAAACCGACGCGGGCGATCAGCGGCCGGCAAGCCGCCTCGCCACGGCCGAAGGTTTCGCGGATCACCGGCCACAGCAGCGACGCGGCGCCCTCTTTCGCTGCGGTGTTGAGCACCGCCACCGCCAGCGGCTCCCAGAACCGCTTGAACAGCGGATTGTCGGCGCCCAGGCAGTCGGCGACCGTCGCCCGCTCGCCGGCCCACGCCAGCCGCAGCGCCCGCAAGTAGTCGGCGGGGCGACTGCCGGGCACGCGCCTCGCCTCGGAAAATATCCACCACGGCACGCGACCGGCGCCCATCTCGACCGTCCAGCGCTCGCCCGTCTGCAAGTCGAGGAACGGGAACACAGCCGTATCGGGACCGACGAGGCCGTCCCCGGCGCCGATCAGCGCCAGGTACTCGAGCGCCGCGCGGTTGCCGCTGAGCAGCAGGTGATTGCCGTTGTCGATGCGGCAACCGAGGCCCGAGTCTTCGAACGACCGGCAGCGGCCGCCGGCGTGACCGGCCGATTCATGCAGCGTGACCTTCCATCCCCGGTTCAGCAGATGCACCGCGGTCGATAAGCCCGCGACCCCGGCGCCGATGATGTGAACATGGCCCATCAGGGGAAGTACCCGTAGCGCAGCGCGATCCACAGCTTGCCCGGTCCGGAGATTGTCACCGGCATATTCAGGTCCAGCCAACCGCGGTACGCCAGCTTGTCGAGGATGCGGCGATAGACCTCCATCATCATCACGGCGGGGCGGATCTTGCCGGCATCGCATTGCAGGATCGCCGCCTTGGCCTGGTCGAAACGGCGCCGGGCGACCGCGGCCAGCGTGTCGCACGTCTCCGGGAACCGCGGGTGGTTGAGCACCGTCGGGATGTCGCCGGCGGCAATGTCGTGGGCGGCGAGCAGATCGGCGGGGACGTAGAGCCGGTTGCGCTCTGCGTCTTCACCGATGTCGCGCAGGATGTTGGTGAGCTGCAGCGCCTGCCCCAGCGACGAGGCAAGTTCCGCGCCGACGTCGTCGTCGATGCCGAACACCCGCACCGACAACCGGCCGACGGCGCAGGCAACTCGGTCGCAATACAAATTCAGCTCGTCCATGTCGGCAATACGCAACATATCGCGGGCATCCATCTCCATGCCGTCGATAATGGCGCGGAAGTCCTCCTTGCGCAGCCCGAACTCCGCGACCACCGGCCGCAGCGCCCGAGCCACCGGATCGCGCGGGCGATCGCCGAAGAGCCGTTCGATCTCACCACGCCACAGGCCGAGCGCGGTCATCTTCTCTGGCGCGGCGGCACTGCCGTCGGCGATGTCATCGACCTCGCGGCAGAAGGCGTAAATGCAGAACATCGCCCGCCGCTTGGCTTCCGGCAGCCGGCGCATCGCCCAATAGAACGACGTGCCGGCGCCGCGCACCACCGCTTCGACCCGCGCCAGGGCCTCGGCGTCGAGGGAATTCGTGGACATCGTGCGAGCGTCTTCCATGCCGCTATGGATACACGACGCCGGCCGTGGCGTCATCCGTCGGCGGCGGAGGCGTCGCCGTAATGGCGTCCCTTCCACGCGCCGCCGTGGCCGCGCCAGAAGCGGAGTGCCGACGACACGGTCATCAGCGCATACAGGAATGCCGCCAGCGGCAGCGTCGCGCCCCAGGCGGGCGACAGGCCGTAGAGGCGGAGCGTCGGAGCCGAAGCCAGCGGCATCATCCCCCACCACACGGCGAACCCGGCAAAGACGGCGGGCCAGCCGCCGAGGACGCCGAACGCGGCGAGCGGCGGCACCACGAAAACGACCGCCAGCGCAATCACGGTGCCGATCAGCGCCGATGGCGAATTGCCGAGCTGCTCATACGCCGTGCGGGCGACCATATTCCACACGTCGGCGAGCGCGTCGTAGCGGCGCAGGCTCCTGACGCCGGTGGCGAGCCCGAGCCAGATGGCGCCTTGCCGCTTGACGCGAGCGGCGAGCGCGCAGTCGTCGATCAGACGGTCGCGGATCGCGTCGACGCCGCCGACTGCCTTGAGTGCCGAGCGGCGCACAAGCATGCAGCCGCCGGCGGCGGCGGCCATCTCGCGGTCGCGTTGGTTGACCCACGGGAACGGATACAGCATCTGGAAGAAGAATATGAAGGCCGGGATCAACAGTCGCTCCCAGAGTCCTCCGCAGCGCAACCGCGCCATCAGCGACGCCAGATCGAGGCCGTCGCGCTCCGCCTTGCCGACTAGGCACCGCAGGCTCGACGCGTCGTGCTCGATGTCGGCGTCGGTGAACAGCACGTAGACGGCCTCGGGGTGCCCGGCGTCGGCGGCGTCCAGCCCCTGCTTCACCGCCCACAGCTTGCCGGTCCAGCCGGCCGGCAAGGGCCGCGAGCGGACGACCGTCAGCCGCCGGTCGCGACCGGCGGCCTCGGCGGTGCCATCGTCGCTCATGTCGTCGACGACGATGACGTTGAGGCCGCCGGCGTAATCCTGCGACAGCAATGAGCGGACGGTGACGCCGATGGTGGTGGCCTCGTTGCGGGCCGGGATCACCGCCACCACCGCCGGCCACTTTGCCAGCACCGGCGGCGATGCCGGCAGCGTCTGGTCGGCGCGCCAGAAGCCGCCGCGAAAACCGATCAGCCCGATCCACGCCGCCACCGGCAGCAAGGCGATGATGGAAAGGCCGTTGTCAAGCATCGCCGGTCACAGCAGCGCCCCGACCACCCCCCTGGCGCAGCAGGCGAGGAACTGGCCTTTGCTCAATTGCACGCGCTTGCGACCCAGCGGGTCGCGGCGGCGCAAAAGCGCGCACAGGCGATTGGCGATCGCGATGATCGCCGCCGACTCCATCGCCAGGCGCCGGCTCATGAGGCCGCCGGGGAGCGGTTCAGCATGCTTTAGCAGCGCCTCGGTGGCATCGAGGGTGCGGTCGAGGACGCGGCGCAGCCCCGGCGCGGCACGGTCGGCCGCCAGCGCCTTCACCTCGACCTCGGCTTCGCCCATCCAGTCCTGCGGCAGGTAGACGCGGTCGAGCTTCAGGTAGTCGTCCTTGCAGTCCTGCAGGTGGTTGACCACCTGCAAGCCCATGCACAGCGCATCGGAGGCGGCATAGCCGTCGCGCGAGCCGCCATGCAGATCGAGCAGGTAGCGCCCAACCGGCGCCGCCGACAGCACGCAATAGCCCATCAGGTCGTCCCAGTCCCGGTAACGGAGCTTGGTGGCGTCCTGCTTGAACGCGGCGATCAGATCGCGGCAGTGCTCGGGTGCGACGCCGGTGGCGGCGAGGCTGTCGCGCATCGCGTACGCGGTGCGATAGGCGGTATCGGCGCTATCGCGGCCGAGCAACGCCTTTTCGAAGCCATCGAGGCGCCGCACCTTGTCGGCGGCCTCCAGGTCCGGATTGTCGGCGATGTCGTCGATGGCGCGGGCGAAACGGTAAAAGACGGCGATATGCGGGCGTAGCCGCGCCGGCAACAGCCATGACCCGACGGGAAAGTTCTCGTAGGCGGCGTCCTTGCCCGACGGGGTTTCGACTGCCTGCCGCGGGTCGTTGGTCATCGGTTTCCCGCCCTCGTCGCCGCCGACCGCCGAAGCGGATGGCAACACCGACGCCGGCCGCCGCGCCGCCGGTTCCAGCGCGCCGTCAGGTATTGGCTTGGATCCGTTTCCGTATTTCCGTCAGCAGCGCACCGAGGTTACCGTCGTGTTGCTGGATGAACGAAGCAAATTCCGACTTCTGGGTCTGCACCATGCTGATGCCCTCGACGATCACGTCGACGATCTTGAATCCGCCGGGCTTGCCGCGCACCCGCCAGGCGACCTTGATCGGCTCGGTGCCGTCGACGCGCTTGATCGTCGAATAAACGATGACGTCGTGTTCGCCCCTTACTTCCGCCTGCTCCACCTCCAGCGTTTCGCCGGCGTATTTGGAGAACCGCTCGGCGTAGGTCGCCACCATCAAGTCCTCGAAAAGCTTGAGGTATTCGGTCTTTTCCTGGTCGGTAGCGCGCGGCCAGTGACGGCCGAGCACGAACTTGGCGATGCCGGAGATGGCGAAATTGTCGAGCATCAGGGAGCGGAACCGCCTATCCCGCTCGCGCTTCGAGAGGTCCTTGACGGTCAGCGAGGCGATCGCGTTTTCCGCGAGCGCCTTGATGAAAACCTTGGTGCCGTCGCCGTAGTCGTCGGCGCGGGCGGCACTCGCCAATCCGCCGCCCGCCGCGACGGCGATCGTTGCCACAACTCCGAGACAAGACCGCAGGAATCTCCGTCGTCGCAACATCGAATTCTCTCCCGTCGCCTCGGCGCGCCCGCCGGCGCCGCGGGTATAAAGACTCCCGAAGGCGGGCAAGAAATCAAGACCAGAATTAAATCTTGGCATGAATGCCCGTAACCGCTTGAGCGGCGGCCGTTTCCGCCGTCAGGCGGTGACGTAGCGATCGCGGAATTCACCGCGCGCCGCCGCGTACCATGCCGGTTCCGGCGGCCACCACCACAGCTTGTCGAGGGCGTCGCCGGGATAGGCTTCGCCGAAGTTCTTTCTCGCCGCCGCCGTCAGGTAACGCGACGCGTTCTTGCCGACGGCGTTGTAGCCGGTCTGCGATGCCAGCAGGCCGCCGGCGCCGGGCTGGTAAACGTATTTTAGAAACTCGTAGATTTGGTTGAAGTTGCGGGCGCCTGCGGGGATGGTCAGGCCGTCGACCCACGACAACGCGCCTTCCCTCGGCGCCATGTAAGTCACTGGCTTGCCATCGGTTTTCATCCGAAGCGCAGGGCCGGACCAGGTCTGGCCGAGAACCACGCCGTTCTGCATGAAACCTTCGACCTGGGAATTGGCGTCGGTCCAAAACTGCCGCAGCCATGACTTGCGCTCGACGGCGAACTTGGTGATCTCGCTCCAGATCTTTCGCATGGCCGCCTCGTTCTTGTATGTGTCGAGCATGCGGTTCGAGGGCACCTTGCCGATGCCGTCTAGGTACAAACCGATGCCAACCAGCATCGTCGACGGCCGCCCCATGACGTTGCCCTTCATCTCGGGAAGCCAAAGGTCGCCGAAGCTGAGCTTGTCGTACTCGCTCGACCACTTGTCGGTGCGCCAAGCCAAGGCCTCGGTGCCCCACAGGTACGGCAAGTGGTAGATGCCGCCGTCCCAGGTCCAATGGTCGGTCGACCGCTTGAGCATCGCCTCGTCGATGCTGCTCGCGGGCACCTTCTTCATGTCGAACGGCTGCAGCAGCTTCAGCGGCTCCCATTGCCGGGCGCTCAGCGACGGCGCGCTGAGCAGATCGAAGCCGCGGCCCTTGGTCGCCCTGACCTTGTTGACGAGTTCGGCGTCGGAGCCATAGGGCGTGTGCACGACCTTGATGCCGGTGCGTTTCTCGAAGCGGCTGACGAACAGTTTCGGCAGGTAGTCGGATCGCATCAGCAACGCGATCTCGCCCGACGACGAAAAGGCGTCACCGACCAGCCACGGACCGGCGCCGACCAGCGAGCCCGCCGCCGCGGCGTATCGCAAGAGGTGCCGGCGGCTTAACCGCCGGGCCGCGACGAGGGTCGCGTGGGGGCCGGCGGGGACTCGTTTTTTATCTTTCATTTCATAGGCTTCCACGGAAGACCGCCAAATCCGCGGCGGCCCGGTGGATCGACAATTGCCGGCCGCAAGGTGGGCGCGCAATCGCGATACCCTACGACCGAGATAAGGCAACACTAAGGCAACCAACGCCGCATCGCCTGCGCCCCGACGCCCGTCGCCGGACGGCGGGCCGGCGCCCGCGGCACGCCTCAATTTACCGATTTGCGCCGAAAGGTCCATATCTTCCGGCCGCCGAAATCAGAAGCGGTCTACGCGAAACGACCTGAGGTCGATGTTGGGTGCCCGCCCGGCGACCAGGTCGGCGACGATCTCGCCGGTCCGCGGGCCGGCGGTCAGGCCGACGTGCTGGTGGCCGAAGGCGAAGATCACGTTGCCGAAATTCGGGGCGCGGCCAATCACCGGCAGGCTGTCCGGCAGGGTCGGCCGCAGGTTCGACCATTCGCTGACCGACGAGGTGTCGATGGCGGGCAGTATCCTCCTGGCGTGCCGGATCAGCACCCGCCAGCGGCCGGGGTTGGGCTCGGTCGCCAAACCGCCGTATTCGGCGGTGCCGGCAATGCGGATGCCGACGTCCATCGGCGTCGCGATGACCATGTAGTCGGAGGTGAACACCGGCACGCTCAAGCCGACCCCGGGGTTGGCGATGGTGACGTGGTAGCCGCGCTCGCCCTCGATCGGCACCGGATGGCCGAGGCGCGCCGCCAGCCGACCGGACCACGCGCCGGCGGCGATCACCAGCGTCTCGACGTCGAGCGGCCCAGCGTCGGTGATAAGGCGCGTCACCCTTTCGGCGCCAATCTCGAGATCGCGCACCTCGCGCCGAAGAATGCGGCCGCCGGCGGCCTGGAAGGCGTCGGCCAGGGCTTTTACCAAACCCATTGGCTCGGTGGCGTGGCCGAGGTCGGGCAGGAAGTAGCCGCAGGCGAATATCGGCGCCAGGGCCGGCTCGCGCGCGCGGATATCCGTCGCGGTCAGGGCCTGCGGCCTGGTGCCGCGCTCGCGCCGCAGCCGCCATGCCGGCTCGTCGGCGGCCATGGCGCGCTCGCTCTCGTAGACGTAGAGGGCGCCGCGGCGCTGGATCAGCTTCTCGGCGGCGGTGCCGCGGGCGAGCTTGAGGTGCTGCTCGGGCGACGCCGCCAACAGCGGCGCCAGCGCATCGGCGATCTCGGCCACCCGCTTTGGCCGCGCCGCCGACAGGAAGCGCGCCAGGAATGGCAGGTAGGCCGGCACGTGGCGCCAGCGGACGCTCAGCGGACCCAAGGGATCGAGCAGCCATCGCGGCACGTGCCACAGGTTGCCCGGCATCGCCAGCGGCACGAACGAATCGCTGGAGAACATGCCGGCGTTGCCCTTCGAGCAGCCCTCCCCCGGCGGCAGCCGGTCAACCACGGTCACCGCGTGGCCCTGGCGAACCAAGTGCAGCGCGCAGCTGACGCCGACGATGCCGGCGCCGACGACGGTGACGTTGCGGGCCGGGTGGCCCGTCGGACGTTCAATCATCGGGTCAGCGGCCGTAGACCGGGGTCAGCCACTCGGCGTGGTCGTTGGTTTCGCCGCGTACCAGCGCGAAGTAGCGCTTCTGCACCGCCGTCGTCAGGCGCCCCAGTTCGCCGTCGCCGACCGGATGGCGGTCGACGCTGAGAATCGGCAGGATCTCGTGGCCGGTGCCGCAGAAGAACGCCTCCTCGGCGGCGTAAAGCTCGCTGCGGCCGATGTCGCGCTCGACCACGGCGCGATCGAACGATTCCGGGAAGATCTCGATCAGGGTGCGGCGGGTGACGCTTTCCAGGATGTCGCTGGTCATCGACGGCGTGATCGGCACCCCGTCGCGGACCAGGAACAGGCACGCCCCCGGCCCTTCCGACACCTTGCCGGCGGCAGTCAACAGGATGACGTTGTCGTAGCCGTCGGCCTTGGCCTGCAGCCACGCCAACCGGCCGTTGTTGTAGTTGGCGACGCACTTGATGCGCGGCGGCAGCGAATGGTCGGCGATCCTGGCCCACGAGCTGACGGCGCAATGGGCGCCCTTGTTGCCGCGGCCGCGGCCGCCGCGCGGCGTCGCCGCGATCGCCATGCGCACATTCTCGGTGGCGGTCATTTCGCCGTCGGGCTCGTCGACGAAGGCGTAGAGGCGCACGTAGGTATCCTCGCGGGTGCCGTTGGCGCGGATCAACTCGAGGATGGCGTCGCGCATGCGTTCGACGCTCGGCGGCTCGGCGAACCGCATCACCTTCATGGAGAACCGCATGCGTTCCAGGTGCTCGGCGAGGCGGAACAGGAACATTTCGTTCCGGGCCGGGTTCCAGTACCCGCGGATGCCCTCGAATACGTTGGCGGCGTACTTGACCGCCGGCGACAGGATATGGATGCGGGCGTCGGCGGCCGGCACCACCTTGCCGTCGAGGCTCATGTACTTGACGTCGCTCACCCGAGGCCCTCCGTCGGTTGTCAGGATCCGTAGCGGCGATCGGAAATTGGTTTCGCCGCGCCAATGCCAATGTATAGAATACCCTACGACCGGTCGACGGCCGCGACTCGACGGTGCGATCCGGCCGGCAAATAGGGGCCGCTCCGGCGGTCGCACAAGTAAGGGAGGAAACATTCCATGCGATTTTCCAAGGCACTCGTGGCGGGCATCGCGCTGGCGCTGATCGCCGCCGTCGGCGGGCCGTCCGACGTCGGGCGCGCGCAAGCCCAGGAAATGAAGTTCTTCAAGGTTGCCAGCGCCGCCGCCGGCGGCACCTATTTCCCGATGGCGGGCATCCTCGCCAATGCCATCAGCAACCCGCCGGGCTCGCGCCCGTGCGACAAGGGCGGCAGCTGCGGCGTTCCCGGCCTGGTCGCCATCGCCATGTCGTCCAACGGCTCGGTCGCCAACGTCAATTCGATCCAGTCCGGCGCCGTCGATTCCGGGTTCTCGCAATCGGACGTCGCCTTCTGGGCCTACACCGGCACCGGCGTGTTCGAGGGCAAGCCGCCGCTGAAAAAGCTGCGCATGCTGGCCAACCTGTTCCCCGAGCACATCCACGTCGTGGTGCACAAGAATAGCCCGTTCCAGAAGGTCACCGACCTCAAGGGCAAGCGCATCAGCATCGGCCTGCAGGCCTCCGGCGCCAAGGTCGGCGCGCTGCTGATCCTCGACGCCCACGGCATGAAGGAGAACGTCGACTACAAGGCCGAGTACCTGAACAGCCAGCAGTCCATCGACCGCATCCGCGACAACCAGCTCGAGGCGATGATCACCGTCACCGGATACCCGAACGCGGCGATCAGCGAGCTCGCCACCTCGGTCGGCGGCCGGATTATCCCGATCGGCAAGGCCGAACGCGACGCGGTGAAGAAAAAGGCGCCGTTCTACGCCGACGGCATCATCCCCAAGGGCACCTACAAGGGAATCGACGACGACGTGCAGACGCTGACCGTCGGCGCCCAATGGCTGGTGAGCGCGGACGCCAACGAGAAGCTGATCTACGACATCACCGCCGCGCTGTGGAACGCCAACAGCCGCAAGCTGCTGGACAACGGCCACGCCAAGGGCAAGGTGGTGCAGCTGAAGTCCGCGCTCGACGCGGTCGGCATCCCGATGCACCCGGGCGCCGCCAAGTTCTACGGGGAAAAGGGGATGAAGGTCCCCGAGTTCAAGTAGGGCCGGTCGGGGCGAAGTCAAAGCAATCTCGGACCGGCGGCGCCGTCCGGCGGCGCCGGTCCGCTGTCGTCGGGCGCCCGCCGATCGCGGGGTTGCGGCCCGCCGGCGGCCGAGGGGGAGAATAGCCGTCCGATGGCGCGGATCGACCTCAGGAAGGCCGAGGCGCTGGAGCACGAATACGACCCGGAAATGCACTTCCGGGCGCTGCTGCAGCCGAGCCGGTTCGCGGTCGTCGCCCTGCTGGTGGCGCTGTCGTCGTTCCACTACTACACCGCCGGGTTCGGCATCCTGCCGGAGCACTGGCACAAGGGCGTCCATCTGGGCTTCGTGCTCGGGCTGATCTTCCTGGTCTTCGGCTACTCCAAGAAGGTCAACGACGCGGCACCGCAAACCGCCTGGTGGCGGCCCGGCAACGTGCCGCTCTACGACTGGGCGATGTTCGTCGCGGCCGTGTTCTGCTCGCTCTATCTGCCGGTGACGCTGGAATCGATGACCTTCCGCATCGGCAACCCGAACGCCACCGACATGGTGGTCGGAACCATCATGATCGCGCTGGTGCTGGAGGCGACGCGGCGGGCGATGGGGCTGGTGCTGCCGATCATCGTCAGCGTCTTCATCCTCTACGGCATCTTCGGGCCGTATGCGCCGGGGGTGCTGGTGCATCCCGGCAACACCTGGGCCGGCTTCATCAGCCACGTCTACATGACCACCGAGGGCATCTACGGCATTCCGGTCAAGGTGGTTTCCACCTTCGTCTTCCACTTCGTGCTGTTCGGCGTCATCGCCACCCGCATGGGCCTGGGGCAGTTCTTCATCGACCTCGCGCAGTGCGTCGCCGGCCGCTACGCCGGCGGCCCGGCCAAGGTCAGCGTGCTGTCGTCGGCGATGTTCGGCACCATCTCCGGCTCGGCGATCGCCAACACGGTCACCACCGGCTCGCTGACCATCCCGGCGATGAAGCGGGTCGGCTATCCGGCCCACTTCGCCGGCGCCGTCGAGGCCGCCGCCTCCACCGGCGGCCAGATCACGCCGCCGATCATGGGCGCCGCGGCGTTCGTGATGATGGAGTTCCTCGAGGTCAGCTACCTCACCATCATCACCGCCGCCATCGTGCCGGCGTTCATGCACTTCCTCGGCGTCTTCACCATCGTGCACCTGGAGGCGAAGCGCCTCGGCCTCAAGGGCACGCCCGCCGCCGAGATGCCGAGGCTGTGGCCGGTGCTGCGCGACGGCTGGCCGAACCTGATCCCTCTGATCATCCTGGTCACCATCATCGTCGAGGGCTACACGCCGTTCATGGCGGCGTTCTGGGGCATCACCGCCTGCATCGTGGTCGGCTTCCTCAATCCCCGCAACCGGCTGACCATCCCGAAGCTGATCGACGCCTTCCAGCTCGGCGCCAAGTACGCGCTGGCCGTCGGCGCCGCCGCCGCGGCGGTCGGCATCGTCGTCGGCGTGGTCACCATCACCGGCGTTCCGTTCCGCATCTCGTTCATCGTCACCCAGGCGGCCGCCGCCACCTCCGACGGCGTGCTCGCCCTGCTCGACCTGCTGCCGTTTCCCACGTTCTCGCTCGCCGACCTGACGCTGTTCTTCTCGCTGATCTTCATCGCCGTCTGCTGCGTCGCGCTCAGCGCCGGCATCCCGACCACGGCGCTCTACATCATCGTCGCCTCGATCGCCGCGCCGGTGCTGGTGCAGCTCGGCATCGCGCCGCTGGCGGCGCACTTCTACGTGCTGTTCTACGGCATCCTCGCCGACATCACGCCGCCGGTGTGCACGTCCGCCTACGCCGCCGGCGCCATCGCCGGCGCCAACCCGTTCAAGACCGGCATGACCGCGTTCCGCCTCGGCAACGCGAAAGCCCTGGTGCCGCTGGTGTTCGTCTATTCGCCCTCCATGCTGATCGTCATCGACGGCTTCACCTGGGCGCAGTTCCTGTCGTCGTTCGTCACCTGCTCGATCGGGGTGATCCTGCTCGGCGCGGCGCTGACCGGGCACATGCTGACGACGATCCCGGTCGCGCAGCGGATGGTGCTCGGGTTCGCGGCGCTGCTGCTGGTGACGCCGGGGTTGACCACCGACCTCGTCGGCGTCGGCATCGCGGTGCCGATCCTGTTGCTGCAATTGGCGGCATTCCGGCGCAAGCGCGGGCCGCGGCCGGCGCGCGCCGCCGGCCCATCCGGTTGACGTCCGGCTGACGGCCAGGCGGATTTCCTTGTTGAAGGGCGTGGCCGGAACGCCCAAAATCGAAGCCCCGAACCACCCGGCAACCCAGGCGACGGCGGCAAAGGAATCCGATGTCCCTCGACCCCTACTTCTCGCCCGGCGACGGCGGCGACACGGCGTTCACCGTCGAGGCGCCGAAGATCAAGTTCGGCTTGGGCGCGCTCAGCGAGATCGGCGCCGACGCCCGGGCGCTCGGCATGACCCGGGTGGCGCTCTATACCGACAGGACGGTGGCCAGGCTGCAGCCGGTCGAAACCGCGGTGAAGTCGCTGCAGGCCGCCGGCGTCGACGTCGCCCTCTACGACGCCACCGAGGTCGAGCCCACCGACCGCTCGTTCAAGGCCGCCACCGCGTTCGCCAAGGACGGCCGCTTCGACGGCTTCGTCTCGGTCGGCGGCGGCTCGGTGATGGACACCTGCAAGGCGGCCAACCTCTATGCCACCTACCCGGACGACTTCCTCGCCTACGTCAACGCGCCGATCGGCCAAGCGAAGCCGGTGCCGGGGCCGTTGAAGCCGCACATCGCCTGCCCCACCACCTTCGGCACCGCCAGCGAATGCACCGGCATCGCCGTCTTCGACCTGCTCGAGAAGGAGCTGAAGACCGGCATCGCCAACGGGCGGCTGCGCCCCAGCCTCGGCGTCCTCGACCCGACGGCGCTCGCCACCCTGCCGCGGCCGATCGTCGCCGCCAACGGCTTCGACGTGTTCAGCCACGCGGTCGAGAGCCTGACGGCGCGGCCGTTCAGCCACCGCCCGGCGCCGGCGGACTCGACCAAGCGCCCGCTCAGCCAGGGCGCCAACCCGTATAGTGATCTCGCGTGCCTGGAGGCGATCCGGCTGATCGGCGCCAACCTGGTCGACGCCGTCAACGACCCCGACAACTCGGCCGCCCACGAGCCGCTGATGTTCGCCGGCATGCTGGCCGGCATCGGCTTCGGCAACGCCGGCTGCCACGTGCCGCACGGCATGTCGTACGCGGTCGCCGGCTTGGTGCGCGACTACTTGGCGCCGGGCTGGCCCTCCAACCATCCGATGGTGCCGCATGGTATCTCCGTCATCGTCAACGCGCCGGCGGTGTTCCGCGTCACCGGCCCGGCCTGCCCGCAGCGCCACCTGAAGGCGGCGCAGGCGATGGGCGCCGACACCGAAGGCGCCGACCCCGACGACGCCGGCGCCATCCTCGCCGACCGGGTGATCGCGATGATGCGCCAGACCGCCATCCCCAACGGCTTGCGCGGCGTCGGCTATTCCGAG
>Ga0209399_10000249_pt1 | contig 33997 bp, 30 predicted proteins | sample OV2TP3_FD_184130 | JGI IMG/M metagenome (GOLD analysis project Ga0209399, IMG submission 184130) | Hot spring microbial communities from Beatty, Nevada to study Microbial Dark Matter (Phase II) - OV2 TP3 (SPAdes) (version 3) | ecosystem: Environmental > Aquatic > Thermal springs > Hot (42-90C) ... | reverse complement strand
CAGCGGCCCGACCGCCATGGCGACGATCATCGGCACCATCAGCGGGATGAACACGGCGTTGAAGAACGGCGCGCCGACCGAAACCTTGCCGGTGCCGATGGCGTCGATCACCAGCGGATACAGCGTGCCCAAAAGCACCGCGGCGGCCGCCGTCACCATCACCAGGTTGTTGAGAAGCAGCGCGCCCTCGCGCGAGATCGGCTGGAACAGTCCGGTGGAAACCAACGCCGGCCCACGCACCGCGAACAAAGCGAGTGAGCCGCCGATGACGATGACCAGCAGCGCCAGGATGAACACGCCGCGCGCCGGGTCGGTGGCGAACGCATGCACTGAGGTCAGCACGCCGGAGCGCACCAGGAAGGTGCCGAGCAGGCTGAGCGAGAAGGTGACGATGGCGAGCAGAATGGTCCAGCCCTTGAGGGTGTCGCGCTTCTCGACCACGGTCGAGGAGTGCAGCAGCGCGGTGCCTGCCAACCACGGCATGAAGGAGGCGTTCTCGACCGGGTCCCAGAACCACCAGCCGCCCCAGCCGAGCTCGTAGTACGCCCACCACGAGCCGAGCGCGATGCCGGCGGTGAGGAAGCACCACGCCGCCAGCGTCCACGGCCGGACCCAGCGCGCCCACGCGGCGTCGACGCGACCTTCAATGAGGGCGGCGATGGCGAACGAGAACGCCATCGAGAAGCCGACGTAGCCGAGATAGAGCATCGGCGGGTGGAAGGCGAGGCCCGGGTCCTGCAGCAGCGGATTGAGGTCGTTGCCGTTGGCGGGCGGCGGCACGATGCGCTGGAACGGGTTCGAGGTCAGCAGCATGAACAGATAGAAGCCGACGGCGATCAGCGCCTGCACGCCGAGCACGCGGGCGCGCAGACTGGGCGGCAGGTTGGTGCCGAACAAGGCGACCGCCGAGCCAAACAGCGCCAGGATCAGCACCCACAGGAGCAGCGATCCCTCGTGGTTGCCCCACACGCCGGAGATCTTGTAGAGCAGCGGCTTCGCCGTGTGTGAGTTGTTGACGACGTTGAGGACCGAGAAATCCGACGTGATGTAGAGCTGCATCAGGCAGCCGAAGGCGGTCACCACCAGCGCCAGCTGCACCAGCGCCGCCGGTTTGGCGACCGCCATCCACGGGCGAATGCCGTGGTGGGCGCCGTAGAGCGGCAGCGCCGCCTGCACGATGCCGACGAGCAGCGCCAGGATCAGAGCGAAGTGGCCGATTTCCGCAGTCATCGATTGCCCACCATGTCGGGAATGTGTGCCATGCCGCCGACCCTCAGGAGTCGTCGCCGGCGTCGCCGTCGATCGCCTTCAACGCCGCCTCGCGGGCCCTCAGCGTCCCCAGGCTCAAGACGACCAGGCCGACCAGCACCGCCGCCGCGGCACCGTAGGCCGACCACACGTAGACGCCGTAGCCGCCCATGTCGAGAAACGATGCCACCGATTCCACCGCCGGTCCCTTGTCCGGTTGCGCCCTAGACATACGGCCTCGGCGGCCGGCCTTCAACCCCAGGAGGATAGGGAACCGCCGGTCGCCGTCATTTGACGGGCGTCAATGGCCGGGAGCGTCGTGCCCGCCCCCGGATAGGCCGCCGGCCTGGCGGTGGCGGTGGGCGGCGAGGCGTGCCGATAGGACCTCGCTCTTGATGCGCACCACCAGCAGCCACAGGTAGAGGCCGGTGAAGGCGAGCGCCATCAGCAGCAGCGGCGCCAGCATGCTCGGGTGGATCGCCGGCCCGCCCAGCTTAAGGACGCTCGCCGGCTGGTGCAGCGTGTTCCACCAGTCGACGGAGAACTTGATGATCGGCACGTTGACGAACCCGACCAGCGCCAGCATCGCCGCCGCCCTGGCGCCGCGGCCCGGATCGTCGAAGGCGTGGACGAGCGCCATGTAGCCGAGATACAGGAACAGCAGCACCAGGACGCTGGTCAGCCGCGCGTCCCACACCCACCAGGTGCCCCACATCGGCTTGCCCCACAGCGAGCCGGTGACGAGGGCCAGCGCCGTGAAGCACGCGCCCACCGGCGCCGTGGCGCGGCCCGCCAGATCGGCCAACGGGTGCTTCCACACCAGCGCCACCGCCGACGCCACCGCCAGCGCCGTATAGCAGAATAGCGCCATCCACGCCGACGGCACGTGCACGTACATGATGCGCACGCTGTCGCCCTGCTGGTAGTCGGCCGGCGAGGCGATTAGGCCGAGATACAATCCAACCGCCAGCAGCAGCGCCGTGCCCCACTTCAGCCACGGCTCCAGCCTGGAGGCCAGCCGCAAAAACCGCGCCGGGTTGGCGAAATGGTGAAAAACGTTGGCCATTGCGAGGCTCCTTCCCTGCCGTCACTCGAGCGCCTGGCGGATGGCCGCCGCGCACACCCAAGGCGCCAGCGCCAGTGCCGCCAACAGCAGCGCCGAAAGCATCAGCAACTGCGGCCGCGCCGTGAAGCCGCCGAGCGTCGCCTCGACGGCGCCGACGCCGAAGATCAGCACCGGGATGAACAACGGCAGCACCAGCAGCGCCAGCAGCACGCCGCCGCGCCTGGCGCCGAGGACCAGCGCCGCGCCGATGGCGCCGATCAGGCTCAACGTCGGCGTGCCCAACGCCAGCGCCGATACAAGCACCGCGAAGCCCTCGCCCGGCAGGTTCATCAGCACCGCCAGCAGCGGCGCCGCGACGATCAGCGGCAGCCCGGTGGTCAGCCAGTGCGCCGTCACCTTCGCCAGGGCCGCCGCTTCCAACGCCACCGGCTGCAGCGCCAGCAATTCCAGGCTGCCGTCCTCGTAGTCGGTGTGGAACAGCCGCTCCAGCGACAGCATGGAGGCCAGCAGCGCCGCCACCCAGATGATGCCGCCGGCGATGCGCGCCAGGACATTCGGCTCCGGCCCGACGCCGAACGGGAACAGCACCACGGCGATGACGAAAAACATGACCACCATCAGGCTGTCGACGCCCTGGCGCAGCGCCAGCCGCAAATCGCGGCCGACGATGGTGACGAACCCGCTCACGCCGCCGCCCGGAATTGCGCGAGGTCGATCTCGTCGCCGCCGTCGAGCAGCGACTCGGCGTGGGCCGACGCCACCACCATGCCGCCGTGGGCGCGATGCGCCGCCATCGCGTCCTTCAGGCATCCGATGCCGGCCTGATCGAGCGCCGTCGCCGGCTCGTCGAGCAGCCACAACACCGCCGGCGACGCCAGCAGGCGGGCGAGGTTGACGCGCCGGCGTTGCCCGGCCGACAGATAGCGGCCCGGCAAGTCGGCGAGATGGGCGATGGCGAAGCCGTCGAGCGCCCGGCCTACCGCCGCCGAAGCAGCCGCGGCGCCGTCGCCGCGCAGTGCCGCCCAGAAGCGCAGATTCTCGGCCACCGTGAGGGTCGGCTTCACCGGATCGGCGTGGCCGACGTAATGCAGGCGACGGTGGTGGGCGTCGGCGTCGTCGGCGACCGGCTCGTCGTTCCAGGCGAGCGTGCCGGACAATGGCGGCGCCAGCCCGGCCATCAGCCTGAGCAGGCTCGACTTGCCCGACCCGTTCGGCCCGCGTAGCACCAAGGCGCCGCCGTCGGCGATCGCGAAGCCGAGGTTCTCGAACACCGTCCGCTCGCCGCGGAAACAGACCAGATGGTGGCCGGAGAATCGCGTCAATCGGGGCTCCCGGGGCGGCGTGGCAGGCGCCGGGGCAACCTATCGCGTTTTCCCGGGAAAAAGAAGAATCGCCCCGGACGCATCGCCCCAGACGGCCAAAAAAAACGGCCGGACTTTAGGGGTCCGGCCGTCGAGTTTCGGCATACATGGATGCCGATAGGGGGACCAGAGAGGGGGTCTCTGGTTTATAGACGAGGAGGTCTATGGAGCCGATTAGAGCCGGCAAATGTGGCGATTTTATGTGCAGGTTAAGGAATTGTCGGGGCGGCGCTTGAGGGCGGAAAACCGCGGCCGGAGGAGGCGGGTAACGCGACCGGAAACGGCGGAAAACCGGGCCGGCGGCGGCAAGAAGGGGCGACGTCGCGATTGGCCCGCCTCAGCCGAGCCTGCGCTTGTCCTCGATCACCCGGCCGTCGTTGGCGAGCCCGCCCGGCTTCATCAGCCTGACCGCGCCGGAAAGGCCGGTCACCGACTTCAGCGTCTCGGCAACCGATTCGGCCAGCGCCACGCCCTCGTCGCCGGTCTCGCAATGCAGCGTCATCGCGTCGTGGCCGTCCTTTTGCTCGACCACCAGGCGCGCCTTGGCGACCTCCGGATGGCGCTTCACCACCTCGGCGACCTGCGCCGGATGCACGAACATGCCCTTGACCTTGGTGGTCTGGTCGGCGCGGCCCATCCAGCCCTTGAGCCGCATGTTGGTGCGCCCGCAGGGACTGATCCCCGGCATCACCGCGGAAAGGTCCCCGGTGGCGAAGCGGATCAGCGGGTAGTCGCGATTGAGCGAGGTGGCGACGACCTCGCCGACCTCGCCCGCCGGCACCTGCTCGCCGGTGCCGGGGCGGACGATCTCGATGATCAGGCGCTCGTCGACGATCAGCCCCTGCATCGCCCTCGATTCGTAGGCGATCAGCCCGAGGTCGGCCGACGCGTAGCAGTTGAGGGCGGTGACGCCGCGGGCGGCCAATTCGTCGCGAAGCGGCTTCGGAAACGCCTCGCCGCCGACGATCGCCTTGCTCAAGCTCGCGACGTCGAGGCCGAGCTCGCGGGCGCGGTCGAGCAGGGTTTTCAGGAACGACGGCGTGCCGGCGTAAGCCGTGGCGCCGACATGGGCCATCGCCTGCGCCTGTTGGTCGGTGTGGCCGGTGCCGCCGGGGATCACCGCGCAGCCGATCGCTTCGGCGCCGCCCTCGACCATCATCGCCGCCGGCGTCAGGTGATAGGAAAACGAGTTGTGAACGATGTCGCCCGGGCGAACGCCGGCAGCGTACAGCGAGCGGCCGAGTCCCCACCAGTCCTTGCCGGCGGCCTCGACGTCGTATGTCGGCCCCGGCGACTGGTAGATGCGCCTGAAATTGGCGGGGGCGATCGCCGTCATGCCGGCAAACGGCGGGTTCGTCTTCTGCAGCGCGTGCAGGTCGGATTTGCGGGTGATCGGCAGTTTCTCGAGATCCCGGCGGGTCATCACGTCGCCGGGACCGATGTCCTTGAACAATTCGGCGAAATAGGGAGCGTTGGCGCGAACTGAGGTGAGCTGGCGACCGAGCGCCTCGAACTGCTGCAGCTCGCGCTCTTCCGCGTCGCGAATTTCCAGCTCGTCGTAGTATTCGCTGTCGAGCATGGCCGGCTTAGAGCCAGCGCTTGCGGCGCCGGTAGTGCTTGACGTCGCGGAAGCTGCGGCGACCGCTTGAGCTGAGGCCCAAGTAGAACTCCTTGACGTCCGCGTTCTCGCGCAAATTGGTGGCCTCGCCGTCGAGCACGACGCGGCCGTTCTCGAGGATGTAGCCGTAGTCGGCGACCTTAAGCGCCGCCATGGTGTTCTGCTCGGCGAGCAGGAAACTCACGCCTTCCTTCTTGTTGAGGCTGTCGACGATGACGAAGATCTCTTCCACCAGTTGCGGGGCGAGGCCCATGGAAGGCTCGTCCAAAAGGATCATCTTCGGATTCGCCATCAAGGCGCGGCCGATGGCGGTCATCTGCTGCTCGCCGCCGGACGTGTAGCCGGCCTGCGCGTCGCGGCGTTCCTTGAGGCGCGGGAAGTAGTGGAAGACCTTTTCCAGGTCGGCGCGGACTTTGGCCCGCCCGTCGCGGCGGGTGTAGGCGCCGGTCATCAGGTTTTCCTCGACCGTCAGGTGCTCGAAGCAGTGGCGGCCTTCCATTACCTGAATGACGCCGCGCCGGACTAGGTCGTTGGGGCTGAGCCGGTCGACCCGTTCCCCCATGCATTCGATGGAACCCTTGGTGACCTCGCCGCGCTCGGCCCTGAGCAGGTTCGAGATCGCCTTCAGCGTCGTCGTCTTGCCGGCGCCGTTGGCCCCGAGAAGGGCGACGATGCCCCCCTCGGGAACCTCCAGCGATACCCCCTTCAACACCAGGATCACGTGGTCGTAGATGACCTCGATGTTGTTGACCGTCAGAAGGGGCCTGGCGGCGTCGGTCGCCGCGGCTTCTTTGCGTCCGCTTTGCGACGTCATGGTCTAATTGCAGCTGCGCGGCGTGATCTTGTTTTCCTTGGCGTAGTCGGCGGCCGCTTTCTCGATCATCGGCCGCACCACGTCCACCATCGGCGCCAGCGGCTTGCCGATGACCTTCCACTGGTTGCCGTCCCACTGCTGGAACAGCACCGGGCCGCCGGTTTCGTGGTCTGCGCACGACACCTTGACCGGGGCGGTGAAGCCGTCCATGCCGATCTCCTTAAGCCGCGCCTTGGTGACGTTCAGGTTCTCGAGGCCCCAACGCACCTGCTCGCCGGTCATCGGCTTGTTGCCGAACTTGCCCATGGCGGTGCGGATCGCCTCGACCCCGAACATGGCGTTGACGACGCCGCGATTGTAAAGCACCTCGCCGATGTTGTTCTCCTTGGCCTTTGCGGCGTCGCCGCCGTAGATGTGCTTGACGATGTCGTCGTGCACCTTGAAGCCGGTGCCGGCGCCGTGGAAGGTCGCCGACTTGTAGCCCTTGGCGCCCACGCCCGCGGGCTTCACGTCGGCATCGGTACCGGACCACCAGTTGCCGACGAACTTCTCCATCGGGTAGTTGATGCCGCCGGCTTCCTTGACCGCGACCTGATTCATGACGCCCCAGCCGGACATGAAGATCCAGTCCGGATTGAGCCGGCGCACCTGCAGCCACGTCGCCTTCTGCTCCTGGCCCGGATGATCGACGGCGAGCAGCGTCAGCTTGTAGCCGTAGCGCTTGGCCAGCGCTTCCAGCGTCGGGTTGGCTTCCTTGCCGTAGGCCGAGTTGTGGTAGATGTGGACGATCTTCTTGCCCTTCAACTTGTCGTAGCCTTTCTCCTCGTGGGCGACGTACTTGATGAAGGCGGAAGCCTGGCTCCAATACGTGGTCGGGAAATTGAATACCCACTCGAACACGCGGCCGTCGGCGGACGCCGTCTGACCGTAGCCCATGGAAAGGATCGGCACCTTGTCCACCGGCGCCTTGGGCACCAACTGATAGGTGATGCCGGTCGAATACGGATTGATCAGCGACGCGCCGGTCTGACCCTTGCCCTTTAGTTTCTCATAGCACTCGACGCCGAGCTTGGTGTTGTACTGGGTCTCGCATTCCTCGAACGCGATCTTGACGCCGTTGATGCCGCCATCGCGCTTGTTGACGAGGGTGTAATAGTCCCTGAAGCCGTTGGCCACCGGGATGCCGCTCGGCGCGTAGGGGCCGGTGCGGTAGACCAGCATCGGGATGAATTGCTCTTGGGCGAATGCTGCCTTGACGCCGGCGACGCCGGTAACACCGACGGCGGCGCCGACGACGCCCAGGAAAAGTGTGCGGAACTTCATGACATTAATCTCCCTTGGGTTAAGCGGGCCGTTGCCGGCTTCTCATTGGTTTTTCGCCTTCGACGTTATCACGCGGCCGGCGACACGCCAACGCGCTCGGCGGGGGCCGTGGCCGTAACGTCAATACGGGAACGGCCACCGCCTCAGCTTCTCCTTGCTGATCTGCCACAGCCGGGCCAAGCCATTGGGTTCGGCGATCAGGAACAGGATGATCAGCCCTCCGAAGATGATCTCCTCGATGTGCTTCGACAGATCGGTCGCGAACGGGATGTTGAGCAACGCCGGCGCGTTGGTGAGGAATATCGGCACCAGCGTGATGAACGCCGCGCCCAGGATCGAGCCCAGGATGCTGCCCAGGCCGCCGATGATGATCATGAACAGCACCTGGAACGAGATGTTGATGTCGAACGCCTCGGTCTCGGCGCTGCCCAGCCACAGGAACACGCTGAGGGCGCCGGCGACGCCGCAGTAGAACGAGCTGATGGCGAACGCCAGCAATTTGGTCTGCAGCGGCTGGATGCCGATGATCTCGGCCGCGATGTCGCGGTCGCGGATCGCCATCCAGGCACGCCCGACGCGGCCGCGCACCAGGTTCTTGGCGATCACCGTGAAAACGGTGAGGAAAACCAGCGCCACGAAATAACGCACCTGCGCCGTCGCCTCGGGGCCGGCGACCATGACGCCGAACAAAGTGCGCGGCGGCGCGATGATGGTGCCGGACGGGTTGTAGTTGAAGAACCAGCCGACTTTGTTGAACAGCCACTGGATGAAGAACTGCGCCGCCAGCGTCGCCACCGCGAGATAGAACCCCTTGATGCGGAGCGACGGGATGCCGAAGACCATGCCGACCCCCGCCGCGATCAGTCCCGACATCAAAAACACGATCAGGATGTTGATGTCGGGATAAAGAGTGGTGATCTTGTAGGTGGCGTAGGCGCCGACCGCCATGAAGGCGCCGGTGCCGAGGCTGAGCTGGCCGGCGTAGCCGGTGAGCAGGTTCAATCCGACGGCGGCCAGCGCGAAGATCAGGAACGGGATGATCACCGCCTGCAGCCAGTATTCGTTGGCCCAGAACGGCACCACCCCGTAGGCCATGATCAGCACCATCGCGATGAACGCCCGGTCCTGGATGATCGGGAACATCGACTGGTCGGAGGCGTAGCTGGTCTTGAACTGCCCGGCTTCGCGGTAAAGCATGGCTGTCACACCCTTTCGATGATGCGCTCGCCGAACAGCCCCTGCGGCCGGAACAGCAAGAACACCAGCGCCAGCATGTACGCGAACCAGTTCTCGATGGCGCCGCCGAACGGCGGCGCCCAGTAGATTTCGGCGATCTTTTCGCCGACGCCGATGATCAGGCCGCCGATGATGGCGCCCGGCACCGACGTGAAGCCGCCGAGGATCAGCACCGGCAGCGCCTTCAGCGCGATCAGCGACAGCGAGAACTGCACCCCCGATTTGGCGCCCCACATGATGCCGGCGACCAGCCCCACGATCCCGGCCACCGACCACACGATGGCCCAGATCGTGCGTAGCGGGATGCCGACGCTAAGCGCCGCCTGGTGGTCGTCGGCGACGGCGCGCAAGGCGCGGCCGACGCCGGTCTTCTGGAAGAACACCGCCAGCACGGTGACCAGCACGGCGGCGATGAGGGCTGCCGTCAAGTCGAAGGTGTTGAGCAGAATGCCGGCGACCTCGAACGGCTTGTCGGGGATGCCGACGTCCAATGGCTTGACGTTCGAGCCCCAGGCGATCTGTCCGGCGCCGCGCAGCACGAAATCGAGCCCGATGGTGGCCATGAACAGGATGATGCCTTCCTGGTTGACCAAGGGGCTCAGGATTAGCCGCTCGATCGCGATCGCCAGCAGCACCATGATGACGCCGGTGGCGGCGAGCGCGAACAAGACCTGCACGCCGTGCTCCAGCAGGCCGACCAGGGTAAGGGCCGCGAACAGCACCATGGCGCCTTGCGCGAAGTTGAACACGCCTGAGGCCTTGAAGATCAGCACGAAACCGAGCGCCACCAGCGAATACATGACGCCGGTCAACAGCCCGCCGACGATCACCTCGGCCAGGAACCTCGGGTTGCCCGCCATGTCGACGAATGGCGCCACCAACAGGACGTTCACCAGGTCCATGCGTCCGTTTCCCCGCTCCTCAGTGCGCAACGCCCAAGTAGGCGTCGATGACGTCCTGATTGACGCGCACCTCGTCGGGCGTCCCTTCGGCGATCTTGCGGCCGTAGTCGAGCACGATCACCCGGTCCGAGATGTCCATCACCACGCTCATGTCGTGCTCGATCAGCACGATGGTGGTGCCGAACTCGTCGTTGACGTCGAGGATGAAGCGGACCATGTCCTCCTTCTCCTCGTAGTTCATGCCGGCCATCGGCTCGTCGAGCAGCAGCAGGTCCGGCTCGGCGGCGAGCGCGCGTCCCAACTCGACCCGTTTCTGCAAGCCGTAGGGCAGTCGCCCGACCGGGGTCTTGCGGATCGATTCGATCTCCAGGAAGTCGATGACGTTCTCGACCACGGCGCGGTGCTCCAACTCCTCCTTCAGGGCCGGACCGTAGTAGAGCGCCTGCCACAGGAAGTTCTTTTTCATTTTCAGGTTGCGCCCGGTCATGATGTTGTCGAGCGTCGACATGCCCTTGAACAGCGCGATGTTCTGGAACGTGCGCGCGATGCCCTGCAGCGCCGCCTGGTGGGTCTGCATCTGCTTGCGCGGCTGGCCCTTGAACGTGATCGTGCCTTCCTGCGGATGGTAGAAGCCATTGATGCAGTTGAGCATCGAGCTCTTGCCGGCGCCGTTGGGGCCGATGATCGCCAGGATCTCGTGGGTGCGCACGTCGAAGCTGACCTGGTCGAGCGCGCGGACGCCGCCGAACGCGATGCTGACGCCGTCGACGGCAAGCAGCACGTCGCCGATGGTCTTGCGGGGAGTCATTGCGGGCTCCGAGGGCTCATTCCGCGGCCCGCTTCGGGGTCTCCTGAGCGGCGCCGCCCGGCGCCTCCCAGATCGGCAAGTCGGCGTCGATGGTGGCGGTGCGGCCGTCCTCGAAGGTGACCTGCGCTTTGACCGGGCAGTGATCGGTGTCGGAATAAAGCGCCTTTATGATCTGCCCGTACTTGTCGGCGACGAACGAGCGCCGCACCTTGCGGGTGCGCGTCAGCTCGCCGTCGTCGGCGTCGAGCTCCTTGTGCAGCACCAGGAACCGCCTGATCTGCGAGCCGGCGAGATGGCTGTCGCGGGCGAGGTCGGCGTTGACCTTGGCGACGCAGTCGCGCACCAGCTCGTACACCGGCCGCTGGCGGGCGAGATCGGTGTAGCCGGTGTAGGCAATGTTGCGCCGCTCGGCCCAGTCGCCGACCGCCTCGAGGTCGATGTTGACGATCGCGGCGACGTAGTCGCGGCCGTGGCCGAAGGTCACCGCCTCCTTGATGTAAGGGAAGAACTTGAGCTTGTTCTCCAGGTACTTCGGCGCGAACAGCGTGCCGTCGTTAAGCTTGCCGACGTCCTTGGCGCGGTCGACGATCTTCAGTTGCCCGTCGGGTTCGAAGTAGCCGGCGTCGCCGGTGTGCACCCAGCCGTCGGCGGTCTTGGTGGTCCGCGTTGCCTCGTCGTTCTTGTAATAGGCCTGAAACACGCCGGGCGAGCGGAACATCACCTCGCCCGCGTCGGTGATCCTGACCTCGACGCCGTCGGCGGGCCGGCCGACGGTGTCGGGGCGAACGCCGCCGTCGCGTTGGGTGGTGATGTACACCGACGCCTCGGTGGAGCCGTAGAGCTGCTTCACGTTCATGCCGAGCGAGCGGTAGAACTCGAAGATGTCGGGGCCAATCGCCTCGCCGGCGGTGTAGGCCAGCCGGATGCGCGAGAAGCCGAGCACGTTTTTGAGCGGCCCATAGACGAGCAGGTGGCCGACGCCATAGAGCAGCCGGTCGATGATCCCGACCGGCTTGCCGTCGAGGATGCGAGTGCCGACACGCCGGGCGTGCTCCATGAAGTAGTGGAACGCCTTGCGCTTGACGGCGGCGGCGTCCTCCATGCGGATGGTCACCGTGGTCAGGATGCTCTCGAAGATGCGCGGCGGCGAGAAGAAATAGGTGGGGCCGATCTCGCGCAGGTCCTCGAGCACGGTTTCCGAGCTCTCCGGGCAGCTGACGCAGAAGCCGGCGACGTAGGCCTGGCCGATCGAGTACATGTTGTCGCCGACCCACGCCATCGGCAGGTACGCCAGCATCTCGTCGTCCTCGTCGAGGCCGTCCTGGGCGACCGAGTTGCGGGCCGTGATCACGATGTTGTCGAAGCTCAGCATCACCCCCTTCGGCCGGCCGGTTGTGCCCGACGTATAGAGCATGATGGCAATGTCCGAGCCCTTGCCGCGGGCGACCGCCTTGTCGAAGAAGCCCGGGTTGGCGGCGTCGAAGGCGCGGCCCCTCTCCTGGACGTCGCGGTAGCGATGCAGGAACGGCCGGTCATAGTGCTGCAGGCCGCGCGGCTCCTCGTAGATGATGGTCTGGAGATGCGGCGCGCGGTCCTTGATCTCCAAGAGCTTATCGACTTGCTCCTGGTTCTCGACGACGGCGAAGCGGGCCTCGGCATGCTCGAAGATGTACTGCATCTCGTCGGCGACCGAGTCCTGATAGACCGGAACCGGCACGGCGCCGATGCTTTGCGCGGCCACCATCGCCCAATAAAGCTGCGGCCGGTTGTCGCCGATGATGGCGACCTTGTCGCCGGGCTTCAGCCCCAGCGCGGCGAGCCCGCAGGCGAGCGCCCGAACCTCATCGGCGACCGCCGACCAGCTCCAGGTCTGCCAGATGCCGAAATCCTTCTCGCGGTTGGCCGGCCGCGCGCCGCGCATGCGGGCGTTGTCGACGAGAATTTTCGGGATCGTATCCAGGGTCCCGGCTGCCGCCTGGCCGCTCATCGTGATCTCTCCCCGAGGATGCCTTGCGTCATCCGACTTGGCTTTATGTTGGCGCCGCGACCAGCCGTGACTGCCTTCCGGGAGCCGAAAACTGGCCGTCGGCGCGACGACTAAAAAGCCATATACCGCGTTGAACCTCAAGTCGAAATAATTGCCGCGGGCGGCCTCGCGCGAACGTGATGGTGACGTCGATTCGGGGCCGCCATGGGAACACCATGGGGATGCCACGGGGCCGGTCGCGGTCGAGCGGAAACCCGGCCGGACGGCGCCCCCGAGGCGTGACGCCGGCTCAGCGACGTATGGACAAACCGTGGCAATGTGTAATCATTCCATAAACCGTCCCAATGCCCACTCGGGAGAGGAGGAAGCCTTGTCTGTCACCGGCCACGATACCCTGAAGACCCGCCGCACCCTCAAGGTCGGGGGCAAGGAGTACGATTATTTCTCGCTGCAGGCGGCCGAGGAGGCCGGCCTCGGCGACGTCTCGCGGCTGCCCGGCTCGCTCAAGGTGCTGCTCGAGAACCTGCTGCGCTACGAAGACGGCCGCTCGGTCACCGTCGACGACTGCAAGGCGCTGGCCGGCTGGCTCAAGAAGCGCACCTCCGACCACGAGATCGCGTTCCGTCCGGCGCGCGTGCTGATGCAGGACTTCACCGGCGTGCCGGCGGTGGTCGACCTCGCGGCCATGCGCGAGGCGATGGAAAAGCTCGGCGGTGACCCGGAGAAGATCAACCCGCTCTCGACCTGCAACCTGGTGATCGACCATTCGGTGACCATCGACTTCGCCGGCACGCCGGACGCCATGGACAAGAACATCAAGCGCGAGTTCGAGCGCAACGGCGAGCGCTACACCTTCCTCAAGTGGGGCCAAAGCGCGTTCACCAATTTCACCGTCGTGCCGCCGGGCACCGGCATCTGCCACCAGGTCAATTTGGAATACCTGGCCAAGACCGTGTGGACCGAGAAGGAGGGCAAGCGCATCGTCGCCATGCCCGATACCCTGGTCGGCACCGACAGCCACACCACCATGGTCAACGGCCTTGCGGTGCTCGGCTGGGGCGTCGGCGGCATCGAGGCGGAAGCCGCCATGCTCGGCCAGCCGGTGACCATGGTCATCCCCGAGGTCGTCGGCTTCAAGCTGACCGGCAAGCTGCGCGAGGGCGCCACCGCCACCGATCTGGTGCTGCGCGTGGTCGAAATGCTGCGCAAGAAGGGCGTGGTCGGCAAGTTCGTCGAGTTCTACGGCAGCGGCCTCGACGACCTGTCGCTTGCCGACAAGGCGACGATCGCCAACATGGCGCCGGAGTACGGCGCCACCTGCGGCTACTTCCCGGTCGACGCCGAGACTCTCAAGTATTTGGAACTCACCGGCCGCGACAAGGCGCAGACCAAGCTCGTCGAGGCTTATGCCAAGGCGCAGGGCCTGTGGCGCGACGCCTCGACGCCGGAGCCCGAGTTCACCGCCACCCTCGATCTCGACATCTCGACCGTGGTGCCGGCGATCGCCGGGCCGAAGCGGCCGCAGGACCGGATTTTGCTTTCCGACGCCGCCAAGTCGTTCGCCAAGGTGATGGTGGCGACCAGCAGCGAGCGCATTCCCGGTGCCGCCACCAACATGGCACAGGAAGGCGGCGGCTCGGTGCCGGCCCTCGGCGACGCTCCACAGGCGGCGCCGATCCGTAAGGTCAAGGTGAAGGGCGCCAACTACGAGGTCGCCGACGGCCACGTGGTGATCGCCGCCATCACCTCGTGCACCAATACCTCGAACCCGTCGGTGCTGGTGGCCGCCGGTCTGCTCGCCCGCAACGCGGTGAAAAAGGGCCTGAAGACCAAGCCGTGGGTGAAGACGTCGCTGGCGCCGGGCAGCCAAGTGGTCGCCGACTACCTGGAGAAGGCCGACCTGCAAAACGATCTCGACAAGCTCGGCTTCTACATTTCCGCCTTCGGCTGCACCAGTTGCATCGGCAACTCCGGGCCGCTCTCAGAGCCGATCTCGGAGGCCATCGACGAGGGCGATCTGGTGGCCGCCGCGGTGCTTTCCGGCAACCGCAACTTCGAGGGCCGCATCAATCCGCACGTGCGCGCCAACTACCTGGCGTCACCGCCGCTGGTGGTCGCCTACGCCATCGCCGGCTCGATGACGCTCGACCTTTACAAGGACCCGCTCGGCGAGGGCCGCGACGGCAAGCCGGTGTACCTGAAGGACATCTGGCCGTCCAACAAGCAGGTGCGCGACACCGTATCCAAGTGCCTGACCCTGGAAATGTTCAAGCAGCGCTACGGCGACGTCTACAAGGGGCCGAAGGAATGGCGCGCCATCGCCGCCGGCAAGGGCGGCATCTTCCGCTGGCAGGAATCGTCCACCTACGTCAAGCACCCGCCATATTTCGAGAACATGAAGCCGGAGCCGGAGGCGCCGAAGGACATCAAGGGCGCCCGGCCGCTGCTGATCCTCGCCGACTCGGTGACCACCGACCACATCAGTCCGGCCGGCTCGATCAAGAAGGACAGCCCGGCCGGCGAATACCTGCTCGAGTACCAGGTACGCCCGGACGAGTTCAACTCCTACGGCGCCCGGCGCGGCAACCACGAGGTGATGGTGCGCGGCACCTTCGCCAACATCCGCATCAAGAACGAGATGGTGCCGGGCGTCGAGGGCGGCGTCTCCAAGCACTATCCCTCCGGCGACAAGGGCACCGTCTACGAAGTCGCCATGCGCTACCGGAAGGAAGGCGTGCCGACGATCGTCGTCGGCGGCAAGGAGTACGGCACCGGTTCCAGCCGCGACTGGGCCGCCAAGGGGCCGAAGCTGCTCGGCGTCAGCGCGGTGATCGTCGAGAGCTTCGAGCGCATCCACCGCTCGAACCTGATCGGCATGGGCATCATGCCGCTGCAGTTCAAGGATGGCCAGGACCGCAAGACGCTCAAGCTCGATGGCACCGAAGTGTGGGACATCACTGGCATCGCCAAGGGCGTCAAGCCGCGCATGGACGTCGCCGCCAGGATCACCCGCGCCAACGGCAAGAGCGAAAACGTCACGCTCACCTGCCGCATCGACACCTTGGACGAGGTCGACTACTACCTGCACGGCGGCATCCTGCAGTACGTGCTGCGCCGGATGATGAAGGAGGCGGCGTAGGCGTCGACCGCGCGGCCGCGCAACCGGCCGATCATCTGGAAGCGATGCCGCCGACGCGCCGGGCGGTCCCGGTTGCGGCGCGCCTGAGGCGATGGGGGAGCGGACATGGACTATCCGATGGTCGTGTTCGCGCTCGGCTCGGCGGCGTGCTTCGGCCTTGCGCTGGTTCTCACCCAATTCGGATTGCGCGACGCGAGCCCCATTCAGGGCGCCTCGGTCAGCGTGCCGTCGGCCGCCCTCATTTTCCTTGTCCTGTCGCCGGTGACGGTCGGGCTCGACGGATGGCACGGCGGCGCGGTCGCCGTGTTCGCGCTCGCCGGGTGCCTGTTTCCGGCGACGGTGACGCTGCTGAGCTTCGAGGCCAATCGACGGATTGGCCCCAATCTGACGGGAGCGCTGGGCAACCTGACGCCGCTGTTCGCGGTTGGGATCGCCGTCCTGATGCTGGGCGAGGCGCCGAGCGCCTGGCAGGTCGCCGGCATCGCCGTCATCTGCGTCGGCGCGACGGCGCTCCTCGGCGTGTCGCGGCAGAACGCAACCGCCATCCACGCGCTCGCGATGGCGCTGCCGCTCGCCGCCGCGTTGATCCGCGGCCTGGTGCAGCCGCTGGTCAAGGTCGGTCTCGAATCGTGGCCGAACCCGTTCGCGGCGGTGACCATCGGATATTTAGTGTCGGCGACAGTCCTGGTCGTTGTCGGCCGGGTCACGGTGCGGCGTAGCCCGGTAGCCTTCGACCGCCGCGGCCTCAGATGGTTCATCGCCGTCGGCTGCTGCAATGGGCTCGCCGTGCTCGGCTTGTACGCCGCCCTGGCGCGGGGTCCGGTCACCGTGGTGGCGCCGGTGGTCGCCTGCTATCCACTGGCGACGCTGCTGTTCAGCCGGTTGCTGCTCGGCGCCGGCGAGTTGACGGCGCGGATGATCTTCGGCGTCGTCGTCACCGTCGCGGGAGTCGTGGTGTTGCTGGCGACGTGACGGCGGCTCCCGCCCGCGGGCCGACGCCGACACCCCGGCGACCGCCTTCACGTTCCCGTGACCCGGCGGCCGCTCACTTCGATGTGACTGGCCGCCGCCGGCGCGCCCGCGTAGTGTCGCGGCCATGACGAAACCAAAGGCAACCACGTTGGCCGCCGTCGTCGTGGCGCTCGCCCTGTCGTCGGCGCAGGCCGCCGACGCACCGCCGCCGACGGTGGTGGAGTTGTTCACCTCGCAAGGATGCTCGTCGTGCCCGCCGGCCGATAAGTTCCTGGGCGAGCTTGCGGAGCGTCCCGACCTGCTGGCGCTGTCCATCCACGTCGACTACTGGGACTACATCGGCTGGAAGGACCCGTTCGCGTCGCCCGACAACACCAAGCGCCAGCGCGACTACGCGCAAGCGCTCAAGCTCCGCTACGTCTATACGCCACAGATGGTGATCCAGGGCATCAGCCACGCCACCGGCTCCGACCGCTCGTCGGTGCTGCGCCGGATTGCCGAGGCCCAGGCGATGCCGCGGCTGCCGGTGACCATCCGCCACGCCGACGGCCGCATCGAGGTGACCGTCGCCGGCGCCGACAAGGAAATGGACGGCGTCGACGAGGCCGCCGTCTGGCTCGCCGTCTACGACCGCCAGCACGAAACCGCCGTCAAGCGCGGCGAGAACGGCGGCCGCACGCTGAAGTACCACAACGTGGTCCGCAAGATGGTCCGCGTCGGCACTTGGAGCGGGCGGCCGCTCAAGCTCACCGCGATGCTTGCTGACCTCGGCGGCCATCCGGACGGCTGCGCGGTGATCGTCCAGTCGCTGAGCACTGGCCGCATCCTCGGCGCCGCCAAGCTCGCCCTGTCCAAGGTCTGATCGCGCCCGGGGCCGGCTCGGCCGCCGGATCACCGAAACTTCATCGGATTGTCACACCCCGGCAACGCGAGCGCGCCATGATCCGGGCGCTGGCGGGAGACCGCACCCCCACCGCCGCGCCGAACGGCGGCAGCCGATGGTTTCCCCGGGAGGATGCCTCGATGAAAACCACCCCAACGCGGCCCCGCCAGCCCCCCTGCCGGCCTCCCTGCCGGCCCCTTGGCCCGCCGGCCTTCGCCGGCCTCGAGCCCGAGCTCAGGGAAATCCTCGCCGACCCGATCGTGCGCACGCTGATGGCGCGCGACGGCGTCGGCATCGGCGACATCCGCTATCTGGTCGACTTGGTCGGGCGGCGCTGTTCGAGGCCGCCGCCGATTGCCGCCGCCGGCCGGCCCGGCGACGGCGGATCGGCGGTGGGCGCGCCGGTGCCGGTAGGCGCCTGATCGGGCGGCGCGGGCGCCCCCGGGGCTGCGTCTTGACGGCCGGGCCAAGGCTTCGCAAGCTGCCCGGCGATGGCCCTCTCCGCCGCCGACAACGACAAGCGCCAAGCCAAGCTGGCCAAGGCCCGCGCCCGCCTGCTGGCCGAGATTCAGGCCAACGCCGAGGAGACCAAGTCGTGGACCGGGCGGGCGAAATTCTCCGACCGCGTGATGGCGGCGATCGCCAAGGTGCCGCGCGAGGAGTTCATGCAACCGGGCGACCGGGTCGCCGCCTACGTCAACCGGCCGCAGGCGATCGGCTTCGGTCAGACCATCTCGCAGCCTTACATCGTCGCCCTGATGACCGACATGCTGGAACTCAAGCCGACCGACCGGGTCCTCGAGATCGGCACCGGTTCGGGTTACCAGGCTGCCGTGCTGGCCGAGCTGGCGGCCGAAGTGAAGAGCCTCGAAAGGGTCGACAAGCTGGGCCTGGCGGCGCGCGAGCGCCTCGACCGGATGGGCTACGGCAACGTCGAGGTCAGGACCGGCGACGGCTTCCTGGGCTGGCCCGACGGCGGCCCATTCGACGCCATCATCGTCACCGCCGCGCCCGAGCACGTGCCGCCGGCGCTGATCGGTCAGCTCCGCCCCGGCGGCCGCATGGTGATCCCGATCGGGCGCGTGCACGCCAGCCAATCCCTGGTGCGCGTCACCAAGGATCAGGACGGCCGCACCCATGAGGAGGCGACCCTGCCGGTGGCCTTCGTGCCGATGTTGCCGGCCAGGGCCGACTAGCCCTCCGGCGCCCCGCATGCCGGTCCGCCCCGGAACCTACGGGGTTACCGTCGTTGACACGTTGAACGGTGCCCTTTAGCGTCAACAAAGGGTTATGATACGGACCTCTGTTCGACGGCGGACTGTGCCGCGGACGGACCGAAAACTCGACGGGAGGATGGGTGGCATCCTCCGCGGTCGACCAATTTGGGAGGACTCAGCAATGCTCAAGCGTGCGCTTTCCGTGCTCATCGCCGGCGTGATGGCGATGTGGACGTCCGCGGCGTGGTCCCAGGCGAAGGAGATTCCCTGGGGCACGGCGGCGGTCGGCTCGGCCGGTCACAAGGCGCTGGTCGCCTTGGCCGACGTCCTGAACCGCGAAATGAAGGACTATCGGGTGACGGTGCAGGCGATGCCCGGCGCCATTCTAACCATGAAGGGATTCGCTACCGGCCAAATCAAGGGCTACTACGGCGCCGATATCGGCTTCTACGAGTACGCCAACGACATCAACCGCTTCAAGGGCTTCAAGCCGAACGTCAAGCATCAGTTGGTGCAATCGTTCTGGGCCTACACCGTCGAGGTCGGCACGGCCGTGCATTCGCGCGACATGGGCAAGTTCAAGAGCTGGGCGGATTTGTCGGGCAAGCCGATCTTCACCGGGCCGCTGCCGTGGGACGTGCGCGCCCATCTCGAGCGCGCCTACACGACTCTTGGGATCAAGCACGAGTATCGGCAGGTCGACCTGGCGGCCGCCGGATCGCTTCTGCAGTCGGGGGGAATCCAGGGATTCATCATCTACACCAACGCCGAGACGTCCTCGCCGCCGTGGATCACCGAGGCGTCGCTGGCCGCCGACTGGGCGGCGCTGAACCCGAGCGCCGACGAGGTGGCGAAGCTGAAGAAGGCGGGCTTCATGATCACCAGCGTCAAGCCGACGGCGTTCAAGAAGGACGTGCACGCCCCGTCGGTGACCCTGCTGCCGTTCTATTACGGCTTCCACGTCGGCCTCGACGTGCCGGAAAACGACATGTACCGGATGCTGACGGTGATCGAGAAGAACGCCGCCGCGCTGGCCAAGGTCGACGGCAGCTACGCGCAGATCGCCAAGGACTTTGCCGGCATGCAGAAGCTCGGCGTCAACTCGTCGGCGGACCTGGTGCCGATCCATCCGGGACTGGCCAAGTACATGCGCGAAAAGGGCGTCTGGGACAAGAAGTGGGACTCCAAGATCGCGATGAAGAAATAAGTAAGGTCTCGTTCATTCGACCGGGGGGCGGGTGCCGGCACGGACCCGTCCCCCGCGTGGATATGCGGGTTATCCTCCGCTCATGACTGCCCCCTCCGCTCCTCTCCTTCGGCCACTCGTCGTGGTCGAGTGGCTTTATTTTCTGATCGCCGGGTTCTTCCTTGCCTATTTGATGGTCTATTACTGGACCGCCGAGGGCGGGCCGACGCTACTGGCCATCACGCTGGTCCCGGTTACCTTCATCCTGTTCACCCTCGATGCGGTGCGCAAGAACGAGTTCTACCCGCGTCTTTCGCCGTCCGCCAATTACTTGATCGCTGCCCTCTACATCGGTCTCTCGATCGCTGTCGCCGTCTACATCCACGTCGAATACGAAGCCATTGGCACCGTGCGCGCCGGCATCTACAGCACCACCGACCTTGCCATGGGAGCGGTGATGACGCTGCTGATCATGGAGTTCACGCGCAAGCGCTACATGTCGCTGTTCGTGCTCAACGTCCTGCTGATCCTCTATGCGGTCTACGGCTGGTTGGTGCCCGGCATGTTCCACCACCCGGGGCTCAGCTGGACGCGCGTCACCAGCGCCATGAGCGTCGAGATGGCGACCGGCATCTTCTCCCGTCTGCCCCAGTTGGCGCTGACGTTGATCGGCTCGTTCATCCTGGTACTCAGCGCGCTGCGTGCCTTCGGCTGCGTCGATTCGATCCTCAAGGGGTCATCCCAGGTTGCCGTCCGCTCGCCGCACGCGTTGCCGCAAACGGCCGTGCTCGGCTCGCTCGCCGTCGCCACCGTCAGCGGCAGCGGCGCCGCCAACGCCATCACCATCGGCTCGGCTACCATCCCCGCCATGATCGGCGCCGGCATGCCGCGCGTCGTCGCGGCCTCCATCGAGACGGCGTCGTCGCTGGGCGGCCAGCTGATGCCACCGATCATGGGCATTTCCGCCTTCCTGATGGCGGAGTTCCTGGGTGTCAGCTATTTCGACGTGGTCGCGCGCGGCTACGCGCCGGGGATCATCTATTACGTTGGCGTGAGCGTATCGGTCTACCTGTTGTCGTCGCGTTATAAGTACCGACTCGACAATATCACCGCCGAAACCATGCGCTGGGCCGACTGGACGAACCTCGCCGCCTTCGTCGTCGTCGTCGCCGGGCTGATCGGCTTGATGGCGATATGGCACGTGCCGCCGATGTTCGCGGCACTCTACGTATTCATCTCCGTGTTCGGTGCCATGCTGGTCGCGCACCTGGCGTTCATCGCGTGGGTGCGCGCAGGCTCTTTCAGGGCGATCGTCCCGGCGCTCGGACGCTTCATCGATTCGTTTGCCAATATAACCTCGGACTTGACGCTGCTTCTGGCGACCTTGTCGATCATGACCGGAGCGTTCGTCATCACCGGAGTGCCGACCAAGATTGGCGGCCTGATCATGGATGCCGCTGGCGTCAACCTCGCCGCCATGGTCGTCGTCGCCTTCCTGTTCGGGGCGCTGCTCGGCACCGGCCTGCCACCGGCGCCGACCTACATCATCACCGCACTGATCATCGTCCCGCCGATGATCCGCGTCGGCATCGACCCTTGGGTCGTCCACTTCTTCGCCTTCTTCGTCGCGGTTTGGGGCGAGCTGACCCCGCCCACCTCGGTGGTGGCGGCGGTGACGGCGAAGATCGCCGAGGCCGACTTCATGCGGGTGTTGTTCCGCGGCATCCAGCTGTGCGTATCGTTGTTCACCCTGATGGCCGGCGTGTTCACCCGCCCGCAGCTGGTGCTGCAGCCGGGCATCGACCAGATCGCGGCGATGCTGCTGATCATGGTGGCGACGATCGGCGTCAGCTTCAGCATCCAGGCCCGGTTCACCGACAATCGCGCGACCGACATGGCGTTGCGACTGGCGCTCGCCGCCTTCGCGCTGGTGGTGCTGCTGCATCCGAACCTGCAAATCGCGACGCTCGCCTGCATCCCCGTCGGCCTGTTTGCCGCCTATTGGGTGATCAAGCGCCGCCACGCCCACGTCGAGGCGCCATCCACCGCCGGCTGAGGCACTGCGGCCATCGGGGCAGCGCGCCGCCGCTTGCCATCGGCCCCCCGAACCTGCGATTCTCGACTGGTCATGCAGATCGACACCTCGGCCGCGCGCTCGCGCATCGTCGCCGTGCTCGGGCCGACCAACACCGGCAAGACCCACTTGGCCATGGAACGGCTGCTCGCGCACGCGAGCGGCATGATCGGCTTTCCGCTGCGACTCCTGGCGCGCGAGAACTACGACCGCGCCGTCGTCGCCAAGGGCCGTAGCCGGGTGGCGCTGATCACCGGCGAAGAGAAGATCGTGCCCCCGGGCGCCCGCTATTTCCTGTGCACCGCCGAATCGATGCCGCTGGATCGCGACGTCGCCTTCGTCGGCATCGACGAGATCCAGATGTGCGCCGACCCGGACCGCGGCCACGTCTTCACCGACCGGCTGATGAGCGCGCGCGGCCGCGACGAGACCATGTTCATGGGCTCGGACGTGATCAAGCCGCTGCTCAGGCAACTGGTGCCCGATGCCGAATTCATGTCGCGCCCGCGCCTGTCGACGCTGAGCTACACCGGCGAGCGCAAAACGACGCGGCTGCCACCGCGCACCGCCGTGGTCGCGTTCTCGGCCGCCGAGGTCTACGCGCTGGCCGAACTGGTGCGCCGCCAGCGCGGGGGCGCCGCCGTCGTGCTCGGCGCGCTTAGTCCGCGCACCCGCAACGCCCAGGTGGCTATGTACCAGCAGGGCGAGGTCGACTACCTGGTCGCCACCGACGCCATCGGCATGGGCCTCAACATGGACGTCGACCACGTGGCGTTTGCCGCCGTCCGCAAGTTCGACGGCCGCCAGCACCGCCAGCTTTCGCCGGTCGAGCTGGCGCAAACGGCCGGACGCGCCGGTCGGCACATGAACGACGGCACCTTCGGCACCACCGGAGGCGTCGGGCCGTTGGACCCGGACGTCGCCATGCGCATCGAGAACCACCACTTCGAGCCGTTGCGGTTCCTCTATTGGCGCAACCCGCGGCTCGAATACTCCTCGCTCGCGGCGCTGCAACGCAGCCTCGCCGAGCCGCCGACCGTTCCGGGGCTGATCAAGGCGCGCGAGGCCGACGACGAGCGCGCGCTCCAACACCTGCTGGACGAGCCCGAGATCGTCGCCCTGGCGGCGACCCGCGACGGCGTGCGGCTGTTGTGGGACGTCTGCCAGATTCCCGACTTCGGCAAGGTGATGAGCGACGCGCACGCGCGGCTACTCGGCCAGATATACCGCCACCTGATGGGGCCCGACGGCCGCATCCCGACCGATTGGATGGCGGCGCAGGTGGCGAGGTTGGACCGCACCGACGGCGACATCGAGACTTTGGCGGCCCGCATCGCCGGCATCCGCATCTGGACCTACGTCGCCTATCACGCCGATTGGCTGGCCGACGCCGGCCATTGGCAGGAGCGCACCCGCGGTATCGAGGACAAGCTCTCCGACGCGCTGCACCAGCGCCTGACGCAGCGCTTCGTCGACAGGCGTACCGCGGTGCTGGTCAGCCGCCTGAAGGACGCCGACGACCTGCTGGCCGCCGTCAACGCCGCGGGCGAGGTGACGGTCGAGGGCCACCACGCCGGTCGGCTCGACGGCTTCCGGTTCACGCCCGACGGCATCGTCGAAGGCGCCGCCGCCAAGGCGGCCGCCGGCGCCATCGCCCGCGCCATGAAAAGCGAGATCGAGGCGCGGCTTCGCCGCATCGAGGGCGACGACGACGGCCGTTTCGCCCTCGTCGCCGACGCATCCGGCTGGCCCCGGCGCATCGCCTGGCGCGGCGCCGCGGTCGCCCGTCTGGTCGCCGGCCCGGACCTGTTGAAGCCGCAGGCGCAGCCATTGACCAGCGCGCTGCTCGACTCGCCGGCCAGGGAGCGGCTCCGCCGCCGCCTGCAGGCGTGGCTCGACGGCCGCGTCGCCGCCGCCATGGCGCCGTTGACGCGCGCCGCGGCGGCCGCCGTCGACGGGCCGGCGCGCGGCATCCTGTTCCAGCTCACCGAAACCTTGGGCGCCGTCGACCGCGACGCCGTGGTGGATCAGATCGAGGCCCTCGGCCGTGCCGAGCGCAAGACGCTGCGTCGCCTCGGCGTCCGCATCGGCCGCCGCGCCGTCTACATGCCGGAGCTCGCCAGGGCCGACGCCATGGCGATGCGCGGACTGTTGTGGGTGGTCAGGAGCGATCCGCCGCGGCCGCCGGCGCCGCCCGACCCGACGCGGGTATCGTTGACGGTGGAGGCGGGGGCGCCGCTCGGCTTCTACCGCGCCATCGGCTTCTTGCCGTTCGGCGGCCTGGCGGTGCGCGTCGACATGGTGGAACGGCTCGCCAACCGAGCGTGGTCGCTGTCCGATGCCGGCGCCTTCGCGGTCGCGCCCGATCTGATGTCGCTGGCCGGCTGCGGCGCCGACGACATGGCGGCGATCCTGAAAGGCCTGGGCTACCGGCCGGTCAAGGACGCCGACGGCCATCTCCGCTTCCGCCGCGCCGCAAAAAGCAAGGCCAAGCCCGGCGGCGCCCGCGAAGGCATGCGTACGCGCAAGGCCAAACCGGCGTCCGACGATTCGCCGTTCGCCAAGCTGCGTCGCCTGACGGCGGCGCGCTGACGGCGGCCCGGCCCCGATGACCCCGCCGACGTCGTCGCGTTCCCAGCGTCTCGACAAGTGGCTGTGGTACGCGCGGTTCTTCAAGAGCCGGTCGCTGGCGACGCGGTTCTGCGCCTCCGGCCGGCTGCGCGTCAACGGCGCCGCCGCCGGCAAGGCGCACCGTCCACTGCGCGTCGGCGACGTGCTGACCTTCCCCAAGGGGCCGTACATCCGCGTCGTCCGCGTCCGCGACCTCGGCCGTCGCCGCGGCCCGGCCGAAGAGGCGCGCACCCTCTACGACGACCTCGATCCGCCGGAGGCGCAGCGCGCCGCCGAGGCGACGCCGCCGCCCGGCCGCCGCGACCACGGCGCCGGCCGCCCGACCAAGCGCGACCGCCGCGCCATCGATCGCCTGAAGGGGGACGGCTGACCGCTGGTCAGTCGCGCTTCTCGAAGATCACCGACAGGTTGTTGGCAGGCATCGCCGCCTCCTCGACGAAGGCGAGGTCGTGGTCCGCGGCCGCCCGCTTGACGTCGTCGAGGTCGCGCACGCCCCACGCCGGGTCTTCGGCGCGCAGGTAGTCGTCGAACCGCGCGTTGGAGGGCGCGGTGTGGCGGCTGTCCCGCTTGAACGGCCCGTAGAGATAGAGCACGCCGCCGGCGGGCAGGATGCGTCCGGCGCCGGCCATCAGGGCGACACAGCATGCCCACGGCGCGATGTGGATCATGTTGATCGAGATCACCGCCGCCGCCTCGGCCACCGGCCACGGCTCGCGGGTGACATCGAGCGCGAGCGGCGGCCTCAAGTTCGGCGCGTCGACGTGCGCCGCCCAGGCGGCGATCGAGGCGCGCATCGCGGCGTCCGGGTCGCTCGGTTGCCAGACGACAGCCGGGAAGCGGGATGCGAAATGAGCCGCGTGCTGGCCGGTGCCGGCGCCGACCTCGAGCACCAGGCCGGATCGCGGCAGCACGCGCCGCAGCACCTCGAGGATCGGGTCGCGGTTGCGCTCGCACGCCGCCGACGTGAGCCGGCGCGCATCGTCGGCGCGGCCGGGCTGTCCGCCCGAATGGGTGGCGTTCGCCATCGCCACCACGCTAGGCGCGCGGGCGCGTGCCGGCAAGGGTTGAGGGACGCGGACCGAAATGTTAGGCAGGACCATGATCGTCAGGATCAAGGCCATGATCACGGGCGACGGCGCGGTTGCGGCCGGGCCGGGCGACGACGTCGAGGCGGCGGCGGTGGCGCTGCTGGTCGAGGCGGCGGTGATGGACGGCGACTTCGACGATGCCGAACGGCGCACCATCGCCGGGTTGCTGGCGGAGCGCTTCGGCATCGGCGCCGACGACGCCCGCGAGCTGGTCGCCGTGGGCGAGCGCACCGTCGAGAAGGCAAGCCAGCTCTACGCGTTCACCCGCGTGATCAAGGACAACTTCGACGCCGGCGAGCGCGTCCGCATGATCGAGATGCTGTGGGAGGTCGCCTACGCCGACGGCGCGCTGCACGACTTCGAGGCCAGTCTGGTGCGCCGGGTGGCCGGGCTGATCCACGTCGCCGACCGCGAAAGCGGCGCCGCCCGCAAGCGAGTGCTGGGGCGGCTCGGCCTGAATTCCGCTTAGGCCCAGAGCCGGCGGCGGAAACGGGCTTGCCACCGGCCGATATAATCCTGTAATCAAAGGGCGTTCCGTAACGGAGAACGACATGACCTACATCGTCACCGAAGCCTGCATCAAATGCAAACTGATGGACTGCGTCGAGGTGTGCCCGGTGGATTGCTTTTACGAAGGCGAGAACATGCTGGTCATCCACCCCGACGAGTGCATCGACTGCGGCGTTTGCGAGCCCGAGTGCCCGGTCGAGGCGATCGTGCCGGACACCGAGCCCGACGTCGACAAGTGGTTGGAGATCAACACCGAATACGCGGCCAAATGGCCGAACATCAACCACAAGGGCGAACCGCCCGCCGACGCCGACGCCTGGCGCGGCAAGCCGGACAAGGCCAAGATGTTCAGCGCCAACCCGGGCAAGGGTTCTTAAGTCCCGCAGGCTTCGAGGGCGGCGACGCGGCCCGCCCCCGCCGAGACGGGAGTTGCCCGCCCTTCACCCATCGCCACCGCCGACGACCCGACCGGGCTTCCAGGATGTCCCCTAGGCGCCTGAATCCGGACGCTTTTTTTTCGAGTTAAATTATGTTACAATGGCTTTTGCCGGTCGTGCGAAGGGCGGAATTCCGCCGCCCCAGCACGCAGCCGGCTTTCGGTTATCAGGGTTGATGCCGGGGCAGTCCCGCGGTCCGGAGCGGACCCGTCGGCAGCCAATCGCGAGCCACGCCGCCGAGGCCGCCCGCCGCGACCGGGACGGGGCGCCGCGCGCCGCAGGGGACCGGCCCCGGCCAACGCCCGTAAGGAGATCGACCACGCATGCCGCATAGATCCGCGACCAGGACCGCCAGGACCGCGGCCCGCAAGCCCGCCGCGAGGAAGCCCGCCCGGCCGGCGGCGAAGAAGAAATCCCCGAGCGCGACCGCCAAGCCGAAGTCCCGCGCCGCCGCCAGGGGCAGGAGCGCAAGGAGCGCCGGCAAGGGCCGGGGCGCGTCCCGGAGCGCCAAGAAGAAGCTGCCGTTCACCCCCGGCGACTTCGTCGTCTATCCGACCCACGGCGTCGGCAAGGTGACCTCGATCGAGATCCAGGAAATCGCCGGCCACAAGCTGAAGCTGTTCGTGATCTCGTTCGACCGCGACCGCATGACGCTGCGGGTGCCGGTGACCAAGGCCGACACCTCCGGCCTGCGGCGGCTGTCCAGCCGCAAGATGATGGACGTCGCCATGGAGACGCTGCGCGGCCGGGCGCGCGTCAAGCGCACCATGTGGAGCCGCCGCGCCCAGGAATACGAGGCCAAGATCAACTCCGGCAATCCGATCTCGATCGCCGAGGTGGTGCGCGATCTGCACCGCAACGTCGGCCAGCCCGACCAGTCGTTCAGCGAGCGCCAAATTTACGAATCCGCCCGCGACCGGCTGGCCTACGAGGTGGCGGCGGTGGAGCGCATCGACATCGAAACGGCGACGCTGAAGCTGGAGCAGCTCCTCCTGAAGGCGGCATAGCCGCCAGTCGTCCGGCGTGGCGAGGCGCATTGGCGGATTCCTTTCCGCAAAAAATAATCTCCGGCGGCCAGACCGGCGTCGATCGGGCGGCCCTCGACGTGGCGATGGCGCTTGCCATCCCATGCGGCGGCTGGTGCCCGATCGGACGCCTCGCCGAGGACGGCGCCATCCCTGCCGCCTATCCGCTGACCGAATCCGACAGCGCCGACTACGACCGGCGAACCCGCCTCAACGTCCGCGACTCGGACGCCACCCTGATCCTCAACGCCGGCGCCGTCGACGGCGGCACCCTCGCCACCCTCGATCTCGCCCGCGCGATGGCGAAGCCGCACCTGGTCGTCGACCTCGACGGCGCGCCATCGCCGGACGCCGTCGCCGCCTGGCTGGCGCGGACGCGGCCCCGGGTGCTCAACGTCGCCGGCCCGCGCGAGAGCAAGCGGCCGGGCGTCCAGGACGCGGCGGCCGTTTACTTGCGCCGGCTGTTCGCCCTCACTCGACCGACTTGACGATTTGGCCGACCGCCGGCGGCTGGCCGGGCGCCAGGCCGTTCAGCACCTCGAACCAGCGGCGGCGGAACTGCGCCGATGGAATCGCCTGGGCGAGGCTGTCGGCCGTGTCGCCGGGTTGCACGGTCTTGAGCTTGATCCTGAGCGGCCGCACCGACTTGGCTTCCGCCGCGTCCAGCCGGCGCAGGCTGTAGGTGGTGCGCCGGAGGTCCTCGTTGAGCGCCCGCGTCATCTCCGGCGGCGTGATGAAGGCGAAGCGGAAGATGCGCTCCGGCGCGGCGCGGGCCGCCACCAGCCGCACGTCCCTCGGTCCGTCGCGGGTGTTGAGCCGCGCTTCCGCGGTCGCCGCCTCCATGCCGTTGATCTCCAGCGCCTCGGCGCCGCGCAAGCTGAGCCGCGCGCCCCACACGCCGGTGAGATAGGGCAGCATTCGCCCCGACTGGCGGGCGGTCTTCTGGTCGGCCATGTCGAAGATGATCAGCGACTGCTTCGGCCCGCGCGCGACCACCCGCTGCGGGGCGTTGAACAGCGTGAACCCGGGCGGCACCTGGAAGCGGAAGCCGAGCGACGGGTGGACGAACTCGTTGCCGCGGCGCACCCCCTGGTCCGGGTCGTCGCCGAACACCATGCCGTCGATCTCGGCCAGGAACTCGTCGCGTCCCAGCATCGCCGTCGAGCCGGCCGGCAGGCGGGCCAGCACGACGGCCTGCTGGATGCGCTCGCCGGTGCGCGGATGCGTCGACATGATGTTGTTGATGGGTCCCTCGGGCTTGCCCAGCATCGCCCGCTCCAGATCGGCGTGCGCCTCCATCTTTAAGAAGAAGGTGGTCATGGCGCGCGGGTCGTAGCCGGCGCGGGCGAGGTAGCGCACGGCGAGCTGGTCGGCCTCCAGCTCCTGGTCGCGCGAGTAGCCCATCAGCGCCGCCTGGGCGCCGAAGCCGACCAATTGGCCGACGCTCGAAGGGATGCCCGCCTGGCTGCCGATGACGTCGAGCACCATGAGTCCCAAGTTGGTGGCCATCGCCGTCGAATAACGCTGCGCGCTGTGCCTGGCGGTGACGTGGCCGATCTCGTGCGCCAGCACGCCCGCCATCTCGGCCTCGTTGGCGGCGAGCGCGATTAGCCCGCGGGTGATGTAGACGTAGCCGCCGGGCAGCGCGAAGGCGTTCACCTTGTCGTCGTTGAGGACGGTGAAGGTGAACTTCTCCTGCGCCAGCTCCGACACCTGCGCCAGCTTGTTGCCGACTCGGTGGATGTAGGCGCGCAGCTTGGCGTCGCCGTAGGCGCCGCCGAACTCGCGGATCATCTTCGGATGTTCCTCGGCGCCGATGCGGCGCTCGTCGTCGGCCGACATGAAGGCGGTGAAGCTCTGCTGGCCGGTGGCCGGGTTGACGGTGCAGGCGGCCAAGAGGAGTAGCGGCGCCAACAGCGGCGCGATGACGAGCAGCGGGCGCAACCGGGAGAGCATGGCGGAAAGTATGAGACGCGCGCCGAACCGGGACAAGGCGACAGCGCTCCAATGCCAAGGGCCGTCATCGCCCGGCCCCCGGGTCCGCGCGAAGCGCGGCGCAAGGACAGGCTCCGCCATTGGCATCCCGGGGGCGATCCAGAATCGTAAGGCTGGATGCCCCGGACTTCGCCGGGGCATGACGGACGATGATAAACGCCGTCCATACGCCAGGCGTATGCTCATCGCTCCACCGCCTCGATCTGCTCCGGGTGCGTCACCGCGATCAGCGGCCCGTGCATCTGCTTCAGCCAGCCGCGCACCCGCACCGGCTGGCCCTCGAACTTGAGCGGGTCGACGCCGGCCTTGCGGAACAGCTTCAGCGCGTCGGCGTCGACGGCGGCGGTGAAGTCGCTGCGCCAGTCACGCCCGAAGTTCAGGTAAACCACGCCCTTCACCTTCGCCGCCTTGACGACGCGTCCCTCGACCAGCTGGAAGCTGCCGATGTGGCCCGCCGCGTCGCGCGGCCCGCGCACGGCGTAGAACGGATGGCCCCAGATGCCGCGGCCGCCGGCCCGCGCCTCGCGCTCGAGGGCGAGCATCTCGGCGGCCAGCAGCCGGTTGTCGGCGAAGCTGTAGACGCGAGCCATGCCGGCTTCCAGCATGCGGCCCTGCACCCAGGCGCCGCCGGCGAGGTGCAGGTGGGCGAGCAGCCGGCCGTGGCGGTCCTTGTCGGTGCCGCCGAAGGAGAGCTTCACCTCGTTGCCGAGCGCCATCGCCTCCAGCGCCTGCTTCGCCTCGTGGGCGAGCGGCCACACCGGGAAGTTCGACCGGCCCAAGGGCAGTTTGGGCGCCTGCAGGCCGACCAGCCGCACCTCCTTGGCGCCCATCACGGGCGAGGCCAGCACCACGGTGTCGCCGTCGACCACCTCGGCGACGCGCGCCGTGGGGCCCGGCTTGAGCGCGTCGGCGGCGGCCGGCCATGTCAGCAGCAGCAAACATAGGACCGTCATGCCCCGGCGAAGTCCGGGGCATCCAGTCCCGCGCAGCCCCTGGATCGCCCGGACGGAGCCGGGCGATGACGGGCGGTGAGACGCCAGCCGCCTCATGCGCTAAAACCCGGCCATCTTGCGCACCTCGTCCGCTGACTTGCCGGCCTGGCGGAGCGCGCGGATGGTCAACGCCTTGTCGCGCTTGGCGAGCCGGTGCCCGGCCGCGTCGGTGATCAGCGCATGGTGGTGGTACTCCGGCGTCTCCAATCGCAGCACCGCCTGCAACAGCCGATGCACGTGGGTGGCCTGGAACAAGTCCTCGCCGCGGGTGACCAGGGTGACGCCCTGGTAGTGGTCGTCCCAGGTGACGGCGAGGTGATAGCTGGCGGGGGTGTCCTTGCGGGCGATCACCACGTCGCCGAACACCTCGGGCCGGGCCATCACCGTGCCCTTGGCGCGGTCGGTCCAGGCGAGCGCGCCGCCGACCATGGTCGCCTGCGAGATCGCCCACGCCATGTCGAGCCGGAGCGCGAACGGCTCGCCCGCCTTGGCGCGGCGCTGGCGCTCGGCGACGCTGAGCTTGCGGCAGGTGCCGGGGTAGGGCGGCTGCACGTCGGCGCCGAACAGCGGCTCCACCGGCGGCCGGTGCGGCGCCTGCGCCGACTCGGCGATCTCGGCGGCGATCTCGGCGCGGGTGCAGAAGCAGGGATAGACGAGCCGCAGCGCCTCGAGATAGGCGACGGCGTTGCGGTAGTCGCCCATGTGCTCGGACTGGCGGCGCACCGGCTCTTCCCAGGTGAGGCCCAGCCAGCGCAGGTCCTCGACGATGGCGGCCTCGAACTCCGGCCGGCAGCGGCCGGCGTCGATGTCCTCGATGCGCAGCAGGAACTTGCCGCCGGCCTTGCGCGCCTCCTCGAAGGCGATCAGCGCCGCGTGGGCGTGGCCGAGGTGCAGATAGCCGGTCGGGCTCGGGGCAAATCGCGTGACGACGGTCATGGGAGCGAGGGGGATGTTGCGCGGATGTTGGCTTACTCTCGGTCGTCATTCCGGCCGGAGCGAAGCGGAGAGCCGGAATCCAGGTATAGCAGATACGACCTGGATTCCGGGTTGCCGCTGCGCGGCCCCCGGAATGACGACCAGAAGATTGGTGCCAAGGTTGCCAAGACGAGGACGGTTCGACACTAAGGACATCGCGGGTGCCGTGACAATACCATGGTTCATGGGCTACGACTTACGCCTTCGCCGGCGTTCCACGCCGACCTGAAAGACAAGGAACTCCATGGCCGACACCGCGACCCTCGACGGCCCGATGCTGGCGCCGGCCGAAGGGATCACGCCGAAGCGGCTGGTGATCCTGCTGCACGGCGTCGGCGCCGACGGCCAGGATCTGATCGGCCTGGCGCCCTACTTCCAGGTCGTCCTTCCCGATGCGCTGTTCGTCGCCCCCAATGCTCCGTTCGCCTTCGACATGGCGCCACCCTCCATGGGATTCGGCGGCCACCAGTGGTTCTCGCTCCAGGACATCAGCCCGCCGGCGCGATTGGCGGGCTGCCAGCGGGCGGCGCCGATCCTCGACAAGTTCATCGACGACAAGCTCGCCGAGACCGGCCTCGACGAGGCCGCCACGGCGCTGGTCGGCTTCTCCCAGGGCGCCATGATGGCGCTCTACGTGGGCCTCAGGCGCCGCAAGCAACTCGCCGGCATCGTCGGCTACTCCGGCATGCTGGTCGGCCGCGAGCTCCTGGCCGACGCCATCACGTCCCGCCCGCCGGTGCTGCTGGTGCACGGCGAGGACGACCAGGTGGTGCCGGTGGCGGCCCTGCACGACGCGGTCGAGGGCCTGGTCGCGGTCGGCGTCGACGTCCGCCACGCCCACCGCCCCGGTCTGCCGCACGGCATCGACGACGAGGGCATCCGCCTCGGCATGGGCTTCCTCGCCGAGTGCTTCGGCGTCGACATCGAGGCCGTCAAGATCAAGCGCGGCCGCGACGCCGGCGGCTGAGAGTTGCGTTGCGGCCTCCGCCACTTTCCGTCATGCCCCGGCGAAGTCCCACGGCTGTCCGGTTTAGTTTTAGTGGACAAAGCGCATGACGTTGATTCTTCTGTGTTCAGATCGTTTTGGCGAGCGACTGGACACGGAAGGAGATCAACGTCATGCGGCATCAGAATAGCGTATTTCACGGGGTTCTGAAGTATGTCCCGTGGGGTGAGTTCGACCGGCTGGTTGAGAAGCACGGGGCCGACTTTCGGGTACGGACACTGAGGACGAAGGATCAGTTCGTGGCGCTGCTGTACGGTCAGTTGTCGGGAGCGGCAAGCCTGCGGGAGATCGTGGCGGGATTGGAGAGCCATGCCGTGCGGCTTTACCACGTTGGCGCCCAGCCGGCGCGCCGGTCGACGTTGTCGGACGCCAATGCGCTTCGCCCTTACGCCGTCTTTGCCGAGCTGTTTGCCGCGATGGTGAAGCGAGCGCATCGCGGCCTGCGCCGCAAGATCGCCGACACGACCTACCTGATTGATGCCACGCCCGTGCGGCTGAATGGGCTGAACGAAGGCTGGGCGCGCTTCAGCGAAGGCGTGTGCGGGGCCAAGGTGCACGTGATCTATGACCCCGACGCCGACTGTCCGATCTATGCCGCGCTCAGCAGGGCCAATGTCAACGACATCACCGTGGCCCAGGCGATGCCAATCACGCCCGGCGCCACCTATGTCTTCGATCTGGCTTACTACGATTACGCTTGGTGGGCCAAACTCGATGCCGCCGGGTGTCGGATCGTCACCCGGTTCAAGACCAACACGCCACTCACGGTGGTCGCCGAACTTCCGGTGCCGAAGGGAAGCGCCATCCTCTCCGACCGCGTCGGCTGCCTGCCGGCACGGCTGGCGCGGAGTCGCCAAAATCCCTTCCAAGACCCGGTCCGCGAAGTCCGCGTCACGACCGACAGCGGCAAGGTGCTGCGCATCCTGTGCAACGATCTCGACGCGTCCGCCCAGGAGATTGCCGACCTCTACAAGCGCCGCTGGGCCATCGAACTGTTCTTCCGCTGGGTCAAACAGACCCTGAAGATCACACGCTTCCTCGGCACCAGCGAGAATGCCGTGCGCATCCAGATCGCAGTCGCCTTGATCGCGTTCCTGTTGCTGCGCCTCGCCCAGAGCGCCCAAAACGTCGTCCAAAGCCCGCTTGCGTTCGTCCGCCTGATCCGCGCCAACCTCATGCACCGGCGCCGAATCGATCGCCTGCTCCAAAACCATCCGGACCCGGACGTCAATACAGATCAATTAGTGCTCCAATGGGCATGAAGGCTAAACCGGACAGCCGTGGGCTTTGCCCGGGCAATCCAGGGAACGGCGGACTGGATGCCCTGGGCTGTCGCCGGGGCATGACGGTATCGTCAGGGTGGGGGCGCGGGATGGCGTATTCGCTTAAAGGACCTTGGCCGCAACCATGCGCATCCTGATATTGCCCGGCGACGGCATCGGCCCCGAGATCACCGCCGCCACCCGGCGCGCCCTCGACGCCCTCGACAAGCGCTTGGGCCTCA